>Ga0182027_10005973_pt1 | contig 18355 bp, 17 predicted proteins | sample 712E1DmetaG_FD_121300 | JGI IMG/M metagenome (GOLD analysis project Ga0182027, IMG submission 121300) | Permafrost microbial communities from Stordalen Mire, Sweden - 712E1D metaG (Illumina Assembly) | ecosystem: Environmental > Terrestrial > Soil > Wetlands > Permafrost | place: Sweden... | reverse complement strand
TCCATAAGTATTTCTTTTATCTTATTCGCGCTCATGATTTTTTCACCAAATTTCTCTTTGTAGAAATCTTTTCCCATCTTACCGATTTCAAAAGGATATGACGGCAACGGGAGAGGGCTCGATCCGATCCTAAGGTTATCAGTTTTCTTCAAAATCCTTCTGTTCTCACTTGTCAAAGAAAATTTTTCAAGATTTATTCTGCACGACCTCGTTTGTTGCATTACGCCTTTTCCAAGCCGTGTAAAGACAAATCCACGGTCGTACATGGCCGAAATGGCGCTTTCAGAAAAGTCGGTTATTTTTTGTTCTTGCCAGTGTAAGTATTTCATATAAGAAGTATAAAGTAGAAAGTATAAAGTAGAAAGGAAATACAAGATGCACCCACTTTCTACTTTCTACTTTTCACTTTCTACTCTATCAATGCAATGCCAACCAAACCCCAAACACCACGAATATGAAATGGATTATCCAGAACCGCATGATGGTTTTTTCCTCGCTCCAACCTGCCAATTCAAAGTGGTGATGGATCGGCGCCATCTTGAAGATGCGGCGGCCGAGGACAGCGCGGCTAAAGACCTGGATGACAACGGTGATGGCTTCTATATAAAACATGAAACCGAGGAAAAACAGTGCACCTATTTCACCGATAGCCAAGGTATTGACCGCCAGTAAAGCGCCGAGGCCCAAGCTACCAACATCACCCATCATGAATCTCGCTGGTTTTATATTGAAATAAGTGTACGCCACCAAAGCTCCGACAGCGATTGCGTTCATGATGGCTATCTCGCCAAAACCATTCGTCCATGAGAGCAAGGTCAAAGCGGAAAAAGTAATGATGAGCATGCCGCCGGCCAGACCATCCATGCCATCGGCGATATTGACTGCATTTGCCGTGAACATGACGATAAAGATGATGACGGGGATGATCCATGCGCCGAGATATATGGCTGGGCCGAACGGCGTATAGAAATAATCCCAAGCTGGCCCGAGTTTTGCATATATCCACCATGCCGCCGTGGCGCCGGCGATGAATTGAAGTATGAGTTTTTCATGAACGAAAATTCCTTTGCCGGGGCGTGAGCCGAGCCATGCGGAGAGGCGTTTGAAAGCGGTCCATGGCAGTGTCAAGGAGTACCAGATGCGCATACTAATCTCCTTGTGTACACGCATTAGAGTCACAGCTTGGCCTATCTTGCGTGATCGACGTTCTTGACCATAGATGTTCATTATGTCGTCGATGCCGCCGAGGAAAGCAGATAAGAGCATAACGCCGATCGGCACCCACGTGTACGCGCGCGACCAGTCGAAGAGGTAGGTGAGGACGGCGATGGTGATGATGACCAGAAGGCCGCCCATTTCAGGAACTTGTTTTCTGTTCTGGCGCCCTTCGATAACGGCCAATTCTTGCTTTGGAGTTTTGGCTAGGCGGAAACGATAGAGAATAGCGATCAAAAAAGGCGACCACGCAAATGCTACGACGGCCGAAAAGACGATAAAACCAAAGGTATTAGCCAGATCGCCGGTGTTCTGGAGGAAGTTGATCATGTGCTTAAAATAGCACAAAAAAGCTTCGTGACCAAGAGCCTCGGGAGCACGAACATTTTTCTGCTGAAAAATTTCTCCCACTCGCGCCGTCGAGGCTCTAAGACTCCCTCAATCTCTTGGTTCACTTCGCTTTTTTAACTTACTCTCCTACTACCACTTCAATCTCCTGATCTCTGTTTTTGAAATCTTTGCTCGCAAATATGTCGGATTTTCTTGTCCCATTTTTTCTTTCTCCGTCCATGTTTGTTCTACGATTCCCTTTGTCGGTTCAAGTATTTCTATCATGCCTTGCCGCACGCCATGACCGTACTGGCCGTCGTCTGGCCAAGCGATTGAATGGGTGTAGTGGATAGCGGTCGGCGCAAAGTTCTGATAGTCGACTTGGTGTATGACTACGATGTGATTTCTTTCGCCAGATTTGTTTTGTCGGGGTGCATCTTCTTGAAAATTATTTTTCTTATCTTTATCTTTATTTTCTTGGCCGGTTTCTTGATTCGCAGTCATCGTTATAAAATCGCCCGGTTCTATTTTTTGCATGTCGATCGACATACTGTTCTTCTCATTTGAGAAAGTAAGAACGTCTGTATTTTCAACCGGTCGGAATTTTGCCGCCAAGCGTCTCAAAAAACTTCGATTAGGAAAAGATATATGCCTGTCGATCGAGCCTTTGCCTCGTGCTCTGTTTTCAGCGGCCAGAATATAATAAGCCAAGCCAGAGCAGTCAATGCCGATATCGCTGTCGCACATGAATTTTTTCAAGAGCACGTCTGTCCACACTTCCGGTTTTATCTTTTCTTTCATGCCGGCTATCTCGACTTCGTCAAAAATTTCTTTCGGACTGCCTTTGCCGATAGCCGCGCGCAAGCCGGCTCTCTGCAGTTTCTTCTTGTTGTTAAAGTAAGGAACCGCACATTCAGCCGTGCCGACCTTGAAATGGAGGTATTGGTCGATTGTATCGAGGGCTGGTTTTGAGAGGAGTTTGGTGTTCACCAGCAAAGTATAGCAAATAAGCCATATTTTTGGGATACCTTGACAATATATATAAAGTAGAGTAAAATCCTCGCAGAATCGAAACTTGAAAAAGGAGATTCGTCATGGCGAAACGGAGTAGCCATGAAAACAAAAACCTGTCTGTTAGTGAAGATATCTGACGGACAAAAAATGAAAGGATTGTTATGACGGTCACTACTGTTAACGACGATCAAAAGAGAGTGCCAACTCTCGAAGAAATCGGCATGTTTGCAAACCGGACACATGAACTCTTTTTTAGGATGAAGAAGGGTCTGCTCAGTCCCGAGTTAGTTCTCGATGGAATTCAACAGCTTTCGGAGGGGAATGTGATTGTTGAAGAACAAAAAATCATCGAGCAACCTCAAGCAGTCCCCACAAACCGCCTAAAGAAGCTCGACCTCGGCAATGTGTCTGTCACCGCCATGCCTCGCATGAAAACGAAGGATTGCCTGAAAGGGGGAAGGGGCATCGCCTCTCGCGATGGCAACTTCGATAACTGGCTGTCGGATTACATTCCGGCGATCGGCGGAGGTTCTCTTGGTGGGTTTGAACTCACCAACAAGGATGGCACGACGTATCGCCAGATGGCGGAGTCGCTTCTCGGGACGACCAGTTCTGACGACGAGCTTAAAAAACTCCTCAAAGAACGTGGTCACACCTTCCATATTGAACAGCTGGCCGATCTTCTCCGTCGTACAAAGGCAGGCGAGAAGACGGGTTTGATTGATAATGGTTATGCAAATCTTTTGTTTATTGAAGATGACAATGGTGAAGTCTTCGGTTGCGGCGCCCACTGGAACGGTGTCTGGTATGGCTACGGTTGGCACGTCTACGTCAACCGCTTCGGCAGCGACGGCAGGTGGTTTGCTGGCCGCCGTTTCTTCTCTCGCAACAAGGTTTGAATTCTTGGATCCTTGGGAACTTGGATCCGCACGAGGCTGTTCGCAAGAACAGCCTCTTTTGATACTATGAATATAGGATTTTGCTGGCATCTTTGTTCGCCCATGCGGATCGGGATGGCAGGATCCTTTTCCGATATTTTGTCGGAAAAACAAAAAAGAAAAAGTTGGTGCGCGGAGCTATCGGGCAGAAGGCCTGAAATTAGATTCAATTCGAAGAATATTCAACGGATGGTGGTGCGGACGGCCTCGCGCACATATATATTCGGTTGCAACGCCAACTGGAACGATGACTGGAATGGCAACGGTTGGAACGTCAACGTCAACCGCTTCGACAACGACAACAGGTGGAATGCTGGCAACCGTTTCTTCTCTCGCGACTATTTCTTTCTCCCGCTCCAAAGCGGGGGTTTTCATTGACTGGTTCTTTGCGTCTGTCGGATCCATCCACCGATCATCTTTCCTGGTTCCACAAGTGTTTGTGAGATGGCGATATATCGCTTCTTTTCTAGAACGCCGATTTCCCATGCGATTCCAAGGAATATCTTCAAGAGATCAAGTTGCGTGCTGGCTTTCTTGATATGTCCTATTTTTTCGATTCTTGATGCAAGCGTGGCAAGACTCACTGCTTCAATCACTTTTATAAACAACTGATCGATTTTTCCTGCTATGGTATAGCGTTTTGACTTTGGCAAAAGATCGAAATATTCCTGCCACAGTTTATAACTTTGGGTCAGTCTCAATAATACTGGCAAATTCGTCGGGGGGGGGGTATTATTTAAAGTATGAGCCGTATTCAATGTTTCCATACATACGAGGATATCATTTCACTGAACAATTTGCTTGAAGCGTGGAAAGAATTCGTTCGCGGCAAGAGAAATAAGCGCGATGTCCAAGAATATCAATTACACCTGTTCGATAATCTGGATGGACTGCATGACGATTTGAAGACGAAAAAATATCGACATGAAGGATATGAAGCGTTCAAGGTCAATGATCCCAAGCCGAGAGATATTCACAAAGCTTCGGTTCGAGACAGGATTTTGCATCGAGCTTTGTACCGAAAACTCTATCCTTTTTTCGATCGCTTGTTCATAGCAGACTCGTTCTCATGCCGCAACAACAAGGGAACGCATAAAGCGACCGATCGTTTCAAAGCTTTTGCATATCAAGTTTCAAAGAATCATACCCGCACGGCATGGGTTCTCAAATGCGATATCAGAAAATTTTTCGCTTCTATTGATCATGGCGTTCTCTTGAAGATTTTCAACGATTGTATTCCCAACAAAGACATCATTTGGCTCATAAATGAGATTGTCTCAAGTTTTCACTCGACAAAAACCGGCGTCGGCCTACCTCTCGGCAATCTCACCTCCCAGCTTTTGACTAATATCTACATGAACGAATTCGACCAATTCGTAAAGCATAATCTGAAAATGAGATATTACATCCGTTATGCCGACGACTTCGTTATCATGCCGCACGATCACGAGGAGCTCGAAAAGATCATCCCCAAGATTCAAAATTATCTGTCTAATAATCTTAAATTGACTATCCATCCTGATAAAATATACATAAAAACGATTGCTTCTGGCGTTGACTATCTCGGCTGGGTGCATTTTCCCGATCATAGGGTCTTGCGAACGACGACAAAGAAGAGGATGTTCAGGAATATACAAGAAAAAAAGGGGAAAGAGGAAACCGTACAATCATATCTTGGACTTTTGAAACATGGAAATACACACAAACTTCAAGAAAATGTAGATAAATATGTAAACAAAGGGATAGAAGGATAGATTGTTCCGAGGAGTTTCATGAGCGCGACTGGCGCGAGTGGGAGAAATTTTTCAGCAGAAAAATGTTCGTGCTCCGAGGGACAAACTATTCTTCTAGACCGAAAGTTGCATAAATCATCCAAATATACTAAAGTACTCTCACTAACACCATGGCCAAAAAAGCAGTCAAAAAAGTAAAGTTGCAGATTCCGGGAGGCAAGGCTACGCCTGCGCCTCCGATCGGCCCAGCTCTAGGTCAGGCTGGTATCAACATCGGCGATTTTACAAAGAAATTCAATGAAGCCACCAAAACTATGGCCGGTGAAGTCGTACCCGTCGTCATCACTGTCTACGACGACCGTTCATATACTTTTGTTCTACGTCAGCCGTCAGCAACCAATCTTCTCCTCAAGGCCGCAGGCGTTGAAAAAGGTGCCGGCAAGCATCTAGAGAAAAAAGCCGGCTCTATTACAAAGGCCAAATTAAAGGAACTCGCCGAAAAGAAAATGCCTGATTTGAATGCTAACGACATAGAAGGCGCTATGGCTATCATGGGCGGTGCGGCCAAATCGTTGGGGATCGAGATAAAGGGATAGTAGTTTTAGATATTAAACGCCGCCGCTTCCCGAAGGAATCCTTTGTCGCCGAGTTTCGGAGGAAGGAGGCGAAAAGGATTACCGCAGGGAAAAGGCGGCGGATAATTTTTGTGATATACTTTTCCTATGCCTCACAAACGCCCCTCATGGGATGAATATTTCATGTCCATAGCCGAACTCGTCGGCAGTCGCGCGACCTGCGACCGCGGTCGCTCTGGCTGCGTTATCGTCCGCGATAAAAGGATACTCGTTACCGGTTATGTTGGCTCACCGATCGGTCTTGATCACTGTGATGATATTGGCCACGAGATGCACAAGGTTATCAATGACGATGGAACGACATCCGAGCATTGCATCAGAACTGCTCATGCTGAGCAGAATGCAATTGCCCAAGCTGCCAAGCTCGGAATTTCTATTGATGGCGCAACACTCTATTGCCACATGACGCCGTGTTATGTTTGTGCAAAACTTCTTATCAATTCTGGCATAAAAAAAGTGATCGTTTTAAAGGATTATCATCAAGGCAAGAAAAGCAAAGAAGCCTTTGAAAAAAGCGGCATTCATTTTACTATTTTGACCAAAGAAGTTGAGACGTACGCGCATCAAACGTCTTCGAAAAAATAGCTTTCTATGAAAGTAAAGATTAAAAAAATCCATCCTGACGCCATCATTCCAAAATATGCTCATGTAGGAGATGCTGGGCTTGATTTGTGTACAGTTGAAGCCTTTGAGCTTGAACCCGGAGAAAGGAAATCTATTCCGCTTGGAATTTCCATTGAGATTCCTGAAGGTTATGTCGGGTTAGTTTCTGAAAAGAGCGGCTTGTCCCACAAGTACGGCATAAAAGGTTTCGGCGGTGTCATCGACAGCGGCTACCGCGGCGAGATACACGCCGGCGTCATGAATCTTTCCGATAAATACTTCAAGTTTGAAAAAGGTCACAAAGTAGCCCAGCTTTTGATACAAAAGGTAGAGCATGTATATTTTGAAGAGGTAAAGGAGCTTTCGGATTCTTCGAGGGGTGAAGGGGGATTGGGGAGTACGGGAAGATGATTTGTGTACGAGGTGACATCTCATACAAGGTGTCACCTTGGATTATTTTCTCTCATACTCCCTAAACATAGTGCCATTGCCGACTTTTTCTTCTTTTACCAATTTAAATTTTTCTTCAATGTTTTCCTTGAAAAAAGGGATGCCTTGGCCGAATTCGATCGGTTCGACGGTCAAATAAATTTTGTCAACGAGATCGGCGTCAAGGAACATCTGGTAAATACTGGCGCCGCCGGCGATTGCCACTTCTTTGATACCTCGATCGGTTAGCTTTTTTAGAAGGAGGTCTGGTTTTTCTGTCGTTACTTCCACATCCGGCTGGGGATGAATATCTATGTCCGCGTAGATTATATGATGACGGCCTTTGAGCGGTTTGGGATTGCCATGCTCGTCACGGGGAAAGGTATTGAAGGTATTTAATCCAAGAATGATAGTGCCGATGCGCTTTGAAAGCTCGACAAAACGCTTCTTGTCCTCTCTACTCGTCCATGCCGTAGAGGGGTCTTTGTCCTTGTCTCTGGCAATAAAGCCGTCCTTGCTTGTGGCGACTATGATAGAAGTAATCATAACTAGAATAGTAGCACGGAGATTAGATTTACATGAAATAAGAAAAGGCGCGCCCTTTGCAGAGCGCGCTGTGATTTTCTATACAATGGAAGCCTTTGAATCAGACAGCCATCTTTGCCCTGATCGGTGGATGATGTTGATAATCGAACAACTTGACAAGCTTGCCGATATCGTCAGGAACAAGTAGCTTCGAGACATCGATATCCCTGAGACTTTTTATTTCAGGGTTGACCCACAATTTCGGCAATGGAAACGGCTCACGACCAAGTTGTTCTTTTACTGCATCAAAATGATCATGATAGATGTGTACATCACCGAGAGTCAGTATTAGTTCGTCCGGGACAAGATCAGTCATTTGTGCCACCAAATGAAGCATCATGGCATACGAAGCGATATTGAATGGCACACCGAGGAACATATCACAGCTTCTTTGGAACATATGGAGTGATAGCTTGTCTCTGAACGAAAACCTTTCTCTGTCTGGCGTGACAAAGAATTGGAACATCATGTGACAAGGTGGCAAGGCCATCTCGTCGATTTCCCCAGGATTCCAAGCACTGACAATGAGGCGACGGTCATTCTGATCACTTCTTATCCGTTCGATGACCGATGCGAGCTGGTCGACAGTCTTTCCGTCCGGCCTCTTCCAATGTCTCCATTGAACACCATAGACGCGCCCGAGGTCTCCCTCGAATTTTGCTTTCGGTTTCCAGTAATCAGAGTTCGCATTCGGCGTCCATATCTCACAACCAAGACGTTGGAGTATACGATTGTCGCTTTCGCCTGACATGAACCAAAACAATTCCGCGGCAACACTTCTGAAAGCAAGTTTTTTGGTGGTCGTTGCAGGGAAGCCATCAGCCATCTTGAAACGAAGTTCGCGAGTAAATAGTCCGCGCGTTAAGCCGTTGCGGCCCTTACGATCCGAACCTTTATCCATAATCTCCTTGAGGAGTGAATTGTAGTTTCTCATAGTTTTTCAATTATACCTTTCTGCCGCAATTATGCACTTTTTAAAGTTAAAGTAAAGATTAGAGAGCTCTATATTGATTATGCTACAATACTCCTGATGAAAACTCCGGCCACAAAGACAAAGCGTCCGATGTTCATCGCCGTCGAAGGCGGTGAAGGCTCGGGCAAGACGTCACTTGTGTCGGCACTGCGCGAAGAATTCGGCAGAACAATCCTCATTACGCGAGAGCCGGGCGGTTCACCCTATGCCGAAGTCATAAGAGACGCGGCCATAAAGGACCCTCTTGCAAAGTGGACTCCGCCGGAAACGACGCTATGCCTGATGTTCGCCGCGCGCTTCGATCACATTCATAACCTCATCTTCCCAACACTCGAGGAAGGCAGGCCCGTGGTCACGGATCGTTTTGATGCTTCTTCGTATGCTTATAACGTCTGGGGCCAGTCGGATGGCATTATGGAAAAACTTTTTTGGGACTTGCGCGACCGCATGGCTGTCTTGCCAGACCTCTATGTCTTTATCGATGTCGATCCTGAGACCGGCCTGCGCCGGGTAGCCGACCGTAATCAGACGCTTTTAGCTGGCTATGATCATTTCGACGACCGACAGGTCGATTTCCATGAAAAAGTCCGCGACGGCTACAAAAAATTCCTGAAAAAAGTGCCGCATGTTGGTCTAGATGCCAATCGACCGTTTGAACAAGTGAAAAAAGATTTTTTAAAGTTGATAAAAGAAAAAATATGCTTATGAAAGACACTCAAATAAAAAAACTTATTTCCGACGAGAAAAAGCGCCAAAAGAGCGTTATAAATCTGATTGCGGCTGAAAATTTTGTTTCAAAAGATGTTCTCACAGCGCTTGGCTCGGAGCTGACGAACAAATATGCCGAGGGTTATCCGGGAAAAAGATATTACGGCGGCAATGAAGTTATAGACAAAATCGAAAGACTTTGCCAAGAGCGCGCTCTCCAGCTGTTCAAACTTGATCCAAAAGAATGGGCTGTGAATGTGCAACCGCTTTCGGGTTCGCCGGCAAATGCGGCTGTATACCTTGCCCTTGTACACCAAGGAGGGAAAATTATGGGCCTTTCTCTTGATCAGGGCGGCCATCTGACTCATGGTCACAAGGTCTCGATCAGCGGCAAAGTGTGGCAACAGGTTCCATATGGCGTAGATAAAAAAACCGAAATTTTAAATTATGACGAGATCAAGGCTAAAGCAATCGTGGAAAAGCCGACCATCATTGTGGCCGGCTTTACTGCATATCCTCGCGTTATCGATTGGAAAAAGTTTCGAGAGGTTGCCGATGCTGGTGGCGCACTTCTCATGGTGGACATGTCGCATATTGCCGGGCTTGTTGCTGGCGGTGTTTATCCCTCGCCGTTTGAATATGCGGACATTGTTACGACTACGACACATAAAACCTTGCGTGGACCTCGTTCAGCCCTCATTTTTTCAAGAAAGGACAAGAAAAACAAAGACGGCCAGCCTCTAGACCTCGATAAAAAAATAGACAAGGCCGTCTTTCCTGGTATGCAGGGTGGTCCGCATGAGAATCAGATCGCCGCTGTTGCTGTTGCTTTGAAAGAAGCCGCCAGTCCCACTTTTAAAAAATATGCAAAGCAAGTTATAGCGAACGCAAGAGTGCTGGCTGATGAGCTGACCGCTCGAGACTGGCGCATCGTCTCCGGCGGCACGGATTCACATCTTGTCCTTGTTGATACTTGGATGAATGGTAAAGGAATTGGAGGCAAGGAGGCCAGTGATAGGCTAGAAAAAGAGGGAATCATCGTCAACAAAAACGCAATTCCTTTCGATACCCGTCCACCAATGGATCCATCCGGCATTCGCCTAGGCACTGCCGCAGAAACCACTCGCGGCAAAAAAGAAAAAGACTTCAAAAATATTGCGGAGAGGATTGATAAGATTTTGCGAAAGGTGTAGACAGCGTAGTCACTCTCGTGATTGCGCTCTTTTTTACAAAGAAAAAGCCCCTCACGTGCGAAGCGGGAGGGGCGAAGATGACACGGACGGAACAAATGAGGTTTTGCATGTTAAGGATTTAGGTAAAGGAGGAACCGATCCTTGGAGAAGAGACATTACCTTGCGGTTCATAGCCGCTACATTTGTCTTTTTGCAAGTTTGGTGGACGTAACCAAGGTGCAAGAGTCTATCGCTCCAACTTTTGGCGATCCGTCCGCTACCTCGTCTTTCTCTGCCAAAGACTATAGCAGAACCAGTTCATTTGTCAAGCTTCCATTATCAAAAATTTTGTTGTCGGATTTTTTGTGGAATTTTTCTGTTAAAAAAGCTACAATGAGGCCATGATTTCGGATACATTAAAGAAAGCCGTTGCTGGCGCACTTCTATCTATCGGCCTTCCAAAAGGTGAGACAGGCGATTTTGCCCGCCTGTCCGGCAGGCAGGCCGTGGAACATCCTGACGAACTTTCTCATGGAGACTATTCAACCAACGCCGCACTCGTCTTTGCAAAGGATTTGAAAGTAAAGCCACGTGAGTTGGCGGAGAAACTTGTTGTAGAACTTGAAAAAAATAGGCCCGATCAAGTGGAAAAAATAGACATCGCCGGCCCCGGCTTCATCAACTTTCACCTAAAAAGAACTTTTTTTGCAGAGCAAGTCGGGAAAATTTTGAAAGAAGAGGAAAAATTTGGGTCGAACGATTATTTCAAGAAAGCGGGTCTCAAAAAAGTGATGATCGAGTACACCGACCCGAATCCATTCAAGGAATTCCATATCGGTCACCTTATGAGCAATTCGATCGGCGAGTCGATAGCGCGCATAACTGAATTTTCCGGCGCGCAAGTGAAACGCGCATGTTATCAGGGTGACGTCGGCCTGCATGTGGCCAAGGCGATCTGGGGTTACTTGAATGAAAAAAATAATGAAGGAAAGAAGGAAAGATCAGAGAACCTTGATGCGGGCAAACTCGGTACTTACTATGCGCTTGGCGCGACTGCGTACGAAGAAAACCAAGATGCCAAGAAAGAGATCGTCGATATAAACAAAAAGATCTATTCCAAGGAAGATCTTATTATAAACAAGATATATAAAGTCGGCAGAAAAATCTCTCTTGATTATTTTGGTGGTATCTACAAGCAACTTGGCACGGAATTCAACTTCTTTTTCTTTGAAAGCGAAGCCGGCCCTATAGGCAAAAAACTTGTTGAAGAAAATATCGAAAAAGGCATATTTGAAAAGAGCGATGGCGCGGTTGTTTTTAAAGGAGACGAGGAAAAGGGTCTGCATACAAGGGTTTTCATCAGCAGAGAAGGCTTACCGACTTATGAAGCCAAAGAGCTTGGTTTGGTCGAGCTCAAGCGCAAAAAGTATTCATACGATTTATCTTTGGTCGTGACGGGAAATGAAATAAAGGATTATTTCAAAGTGCTTCTTGATGCCGTGAAGAAAGTTTTTCTTTCAAAGGACTCAAAAGGAACCAATATACTTCATATTCCTCATGGCATGTTGCGTCTACCTTCTGGCAAGATGTCATCTCGTACAGGCGACGTGGTGACAGCGCTTTCCCTTATCGCAAAAGTTCGACAGAGCCTCAAGGAAAAGTTTTCAAATAAAAATTCTGATGTCGAAGATGAAAAGATCGCCATCGGCGCCATAAAATATTCCATTCTGCGCCAATCAAGCGGCGATGATATTATTTTCGATCTTGATAAGTCGATTTCTTTTGAAGGCGATTCAGGGCCATATCTGCAATATTCAGCCGTTCGGGCGAAATCCATCTTAAAAAAAGCTGATGAGGCAAAGATGAAGGAATCAACAAAGAAATCTAGCGAATCGGTTCATGAGCTCGAAAAGATTCTCTATCGTTTTCCTGAAATCGTCGAACGCTCCGCTCGGGAATACGAGCCGCATTACATTACGACCTATTTGACCGAACTTGCCGGTCTCTTTAATAATTATTATGCCAACAATCAAATAATCGCGGCCGAAGACAAAGAATCTCCTTACAAAATCTCTCTGACTCATGCCTTTGAAATTATCATGCGGAATGGCCTTCATTTGCTTGGAATTGAAGTGCCGGAAAAGATGTAAATAAGTAGTGATCGCCGTTTTTCTTGCAACTTTTTAAAAGTGTGCTAGGTTGAAGTTAGGAAAGTAAAAACAACAAAGAGAAAGGTTAAATTATGACAGCATCTACTGGCCTTGAAATATTTGGCAATCCCAAGGACTTGGCTTTCAGTGTTAAAAAACTTCCCCGAAGCGAAAAATACGGACTTGCGGTTACCCGTGGTCCCGGACACAACTTCAAGCTTCTTTTGACTGGTGAAGATATTCCTTCAAAAGAAGTGGCGCTTGATATCGTCAGGCAAGTCTTGGAAGCTTCGAGGAAGGTCGGTTTGGAAGCATTACCAAGTTTCGGAGGCGACGCGAATGAGTGTTTAACTAAAACGCAACAAAACAAGATTCTCGATGATCTTGAAACCACAGGAGAATCAGCCACATACAACTAAATTAATGGTAATTTCACAATATGTTGCCGGAGCTTGAGAAAATGGCTGTTGAAATGCGGAAAAAGTTTAAACGATGATCTTGTACAGTTTTACCACCAAGTCTTGCAGTGATGCGGGACTTTTTCTTTCAAAATCCCCCAAAAATGCTAGAATGAACCTTACTTAAAGAAAATGAATCAAGATCAGAATAAGAATAATAAAACCCCAGCCCAAGAACGCGAGGAACGCATCTTGGCCTATTGGAATGAGCATAAAATTTTTGAGAAAAGCGTTGAGCGCGAGGCACCGCGAGGAAATTTTGTCTTTTATGACGGACCGCCTTTTGCTACAGGCTTGCCTCATTTTGGCCATGTTTTGCCCACCTCGATCAAGGATGCCGTGCCGCGATATAAAACCATGCGCGGATATCGAGTTCGCCGCCGCTGGGGCTGGGATTGTCATGGCCTGCCGGTCGAAAATCTGATTGAAAAAGAGCTAGACCTAAAGACCAAGAAAGACATCATAAATTTTGGCATCGGAAAGTTCAACTCTGCCGCGCGCGAGGCAGTCCACCGTTATGTCAATGATTGGAAGAGAATAATCCCGCGTCTTGGCCGTTGGGCTGACATGGAGAACGACTACGAGACCATGAATTCTTCTTATACCGAAAGCGTTTGGTGGGCTTTCAAAGAATTGCACAAAAAAGGCCTAGTCTATGAAGGCTTTAAACCTATGCAGATCTGTCCGCACTGCGAAACAACATTGTCGAATTTTGAGGTAGCGCAGGGGTACAAGGACATAAAAGACATTTCGGTGTATGTGAAGTTTAAGTTGCAAGGGGAAAGCAAAGAGCAAAGAGCAAAGCTTGCCCTCGACAGCGATCGGGGGAGCAAAGATGAAGAGAAAAAAGAAATAGATAATAGAAGCAGGGACACAGGAAGTTACACTTATTTTTTGGCTTGGACAACGACGCCGTGGACCTTGCCTGGGAATGTGGCATTGGCGGTAGGGAAGGATGTTGAGTATGTGAAAGTTAAGGTCAAAAGTCAAAATGCAAAAAGCAAGGGTGATGTTTCTGTCATTCCCGCAAGCCGTAGCGAAGTGGAGGCGCAAGCGGGAATCTTGTCAAACGATAAGGTATCGAATGTTGATTCAAGCAATGGAAATCTTGAGTCAAGTGCTACACAAGATCCCCGCTTTCGCGGGGATGACAAAGTAGACTTCTACATTCTCGCCAAGGAAAGGCTTGCTTCTACTTTCAAAAAAGAAGAATACGAGATCGTGGCGGAAATGAAAGGCTCCGAACTCATCGGAAAATCATATGAGCCACTCTTTGATTATTACTCAAGCGACCCATCGCTCAAGAATAAAGAGAACGGGTGGAAGATCTATGCCGCCGATTTTGTCACCACGACCGATGGCACCGGCATCGTCCACATCGCGCCGGCGTTTGGTGCTGACGATTATTCGCTTGGCCAAAAGTACCATTTGCCGTTTGTTCAGCATGTCAATATCGACGGCACTTTCAAGGCAGAAGTCAAAGATTTTGCCGGTTTAAAGGTCAAACCAAAAGACACCATTGAAGACAAAGACGCCCATCTTCGTACGGATATAAAGGTCATACAGTTTCTCCAAGACAAAAGCCTTCTTTTTGCAAAAGAAAATCTAACTCACTCATACCCACATTGCTGGCGTTGCGACACGCCACTCCTCAACTACGCCGCTTCGTCGTGGTTCGTTCGTGTTTCCGATATGACCAGCAAGCTCGTAGAACAAAACAAAAGAATCAATTGGATCCCGTCGGAAGTCGGCGAAGGTCGCTTCGGCAACTGGCTGTTAGGCGCCAAGGACTGGGCCATCTCGCGCTCTCGTTTCTGGGGCGCACCGATTCCTGTCTGGCACGCAGAAAAATCTGACGAGGCCTATGTCATCGGTTCCATTGCCGAGCTTAAAAAATATTCCAAAGCAAAGAACACTTATTACATAATGCGCCACGGCGAGGCCGAAAATAATACTTTGAATGTTATCAGCTCGCACGTTGACGATCCAAAACACCTAACGGAAAAAGGAAAAGGGCAAGTAAAAACTGCGGCAGGATTCTTTGCGGACAAAAATATCGACTTGATCATAACTTCACCTTTTATTCGGACAAAAGAAACAACAGATATTCTCGCTTCCAGCTTGAATATTTCAAAGAAAAACATCGTTATAGATGATCGTCTGCACGAATTGGACGCCGGCGTCTATCACGGCCGACCGTTCAATGAATTTGTAGCAGCGTTTCCTTATAAGAAACGTTTCTCCATGCGTCTTCCAGAAGGCGAAAATTACGCCGATGTCAGAAAGCGTGTCGGCGAATTCATCTATGAAATGGAAAAAAAATACAACGGCAAAAACATTCTCATTGTTACTCACGACGTGTCTGCTTTTATCCTTGAATCAATCGCTCTTGGTCTTGACAACACTTCGACTACAAATCTCCGAGATATCAACAAGCTTCATTATATAGACAATGCAGTACCCATAAAGTTAGATTTCTCGCCACTTCCTCACAATGATAACTATGAAATTGATCTCCATCGGCCGTACATTGACGAAATAGAGTTGCGTTTGCCGACTGGCGAGAAACTGACGCGCGTCGAAGAAGTCTTCGATTGCTGGTTCGAATCCGGTTCGATGCCATTTGGCGAGGCGCATTATCCTTTTGATATAAAAGATTTTAATCCGGCGAAGGGGTTCTTTTCTAATATCATGGGGAAAAGCCGTGGATATCCTGCGGATTTCATCGCTGAAGGGCTCGATCAAACCCGTGGCTGGTTCTATAGCATGCTTGTGCTCGGCACGGCCTTGTTCAATCGGACTCCTTACAAAAACGTTATCGTCAACGGCATCGTTCTTTCTGAAGATGGATCAAAAATGTCAAAATCAAAGAGTAATTTTCCCGATCTCATGCCTGTTGTAGATAAATATGGCGCTGACGCTCTGCGCTATTATCTTTTGTCGTCTCCATTGGTAAGAGCTCAAGAATTCTGCTTCTCGGAAAAAGGCGTCGATGAAGTTGTAAAAAAGCACACCGGTAGGCTTTTGAATGTGGTTAGCTTCTATGAACTGTATGCAGAGCAAGTCGAAAGCCGAAAGTCCATAAAGTCGGAAGGCGAAGAACTTGAAAAGCTCGGGAGGAGAGCTTCGGCAGGTAATGATGCGTCAGCCGCGACGCAAGACGAGAAGAGACTTTTGCGACATGAGCAGAGCGACATGAGCAAAAGTACTCTTGTCGTCGTTGGCGGAGCGGTAGAGAAGGATAATGTCCTCGACCAGTGGATCCTATCCCGCTTGAATCAACTTAATAACGAAGTGACAGAGGCTATGGATAAATATGAACTAGACAAGGCCACTCGGCCATTTGCCGATTTTATCGACGATCTTTCTACATGGTACTTGCGCCGCTCGCGTGATCGTTTCAAAGGCGAAGACGAAGCCGACAAATCTGCTGCTCTCTACACGACCCGCCTTGTCCTTCTTGAACTTTCTAAATTGCTTGCCCCGTTCATGCCTTTTGTGGCAGAAGAAATTTATTTGAAGCTGGAAGGCGGCGCAGAAAGCGTGCACCTTGATATGTGGCCTATGCATGGCAAAGTCGACGCAGGTCTCCTTGAAAATATGAAGACAGTACGCAAGATTGCCTCGTTTGGCCTTGAAGCGCGTTCGAAGGCCAAGATAAATGTAAGACAGCCGTTGGGAAAGTTGAAAGTGACAGGTAATCCTGTCATCCCCGCGAAAGCGGGGATCCAGAGTCAAACTTCGGACTCTAAAATTAATACCCTGGATTCCTGCTTTCGCAGGAATGACAAACAGAGCGCATGTCTTCTTGACTTGATTAAACAAGAAGTAAATGTAAAAGAAGTTGTTTTTGACGATAGCATAGCTTCTGATGTCGAGCTTGATCTGAATATGACTCCTGAATTAAAAGAAGAAGGGGAATTGCGTGATCTCATACGCGCTATACAAGACAGACGCAAGGAGCAAAAACTGACCATTCAGGATCGTCCAACGCTAAAGATATTCGTGGAGGATAAAACCAAGCAGGCGTTCCTTGAAAAGAACAAGCGGCAATTGATAAAAGCCGTCTTGCTCGGTGATCTAGAAGTTCTAAAAGAATGGAAGGAAGGTTCTGGTCCAGAGCTCGTCCAAAGCAATGGCTCTGAATACAAATTAAGTCTTATCTTGTAGAATCATCCAATCAATGCACGAAAAATACACAACTCGAGGCTGTATCATACACGCCTCTGCTTATCGCGAGGCGGACAAGATCATTTCTATATACACCGAAGATTTTGGTTTGATTTCGGCTGTGGCCGCCGGCGTGCGTAGTTCCGCTTCAAAACTGCGCTATCACACCCAAGATTTTTCCGTGCGACAGTTTTCACTGGTCAACGGCCGAGATATTTGGCGACTGGTCGGCGCGGAAGAGATTTCTGGTGTCATATCTCTTGACCCCGCAGATTCGTCGGATGCTCCGGCTGTTTATGCACGCGTTCTTTCTCTCATCCGCCGTCTTGTTCGAGGGGAAGAAAAAAATGAACAGGTTTTTTTGACCTTGTTCAGCCTGCATAATTTACTTTCAAATAAGGAAAATTCAAGCGTTAACACATTGGCCTTGGAAACCTTGGCTGTTTTTCGCATCCTGCACGCTCTTGGTTATATCAAATCAGACAAGCTGATTGAGCCATTGATCGAGCCGATGGAAATGAACCCAAGCCTTATTGCTCTGACCAAGCCGCTAGCGTCGCAACTCATCTCCGCGATAAACAAAGGCCTGACAGAGAGCCATTTGTAGAGCTTCTCACACATAAATCTTTGTGATACTCTGGCAGTATGTGCGGCATATTCGGCTATGTAGGAAAAAGAGAGGCGGTGCCGATACTTCTTGATGGTCTGGCTTCGCTCGAATATCGCGGCTACGATTCATCGGGCATATATTGTCCGGTTTCCGGCGCGATCAAATCCGTCGGTGCTGTAGAGAACTTGAGACTAAAAATCCCCAAAGACATGAAAGGTCAAAGCGGCATTGCACATTTGCGCTGGGCCACTCACGGCGAGCCGACTGAATCTAACGCGCACCCGCACCATGATTGTTCTCATATGATATGGGTAGTCCACAACGGCATCATTGAGAACTATCTGGAGATCAAGAAAAACCTTGCCAAGCTCGGACATACTTTCTCTTCTGATACGGACACAGAGGTTCTGGCGCATTTAGTCGAGGAGCATCTCAAAAATGGCACAGAGGCATCTTTTGAAAAAGCCGTCATCGCCACTCTCAATGATGTACGTGGCACCTACGGGGCGATTTTTTCATATGAGAAAGATCCGACAAAAATAATCGCTGCCCGCATGGGGGCGCCTGTTGTGCTTGGTCTCGGCCAGGGCGAGAATTTTATCGCTTCTGATCCATCGCCGATATTACGCCAT
>Ga0182027_10005972_pt1 | contig 18356 bp, 14 predicted proteins | sample 712E1DmetaG_FD_121300 | JGI IMG/M metagenome (GOLD analysis project Ga0182027, IMG submission 121300) | Permafrost microbial communities from Stordalen Mire, Sweden - 712E1D metaG (Illumina Assembly) | ecosystem: Environmental > Terrestrial > Soil > Wetlands > Permafrost | place: Sweden... | reverse complement strand
CAGGGCTCGACGCAATGCACCAGCGGCCAGACTGTTTGCAGCGGCGCTATCGGTCCCAGTGCCGAGATCTGCGACGGCATCGACAACGACTGCGACGGCCTCGTCGACAACAACGTCGTCGATGCGCACGGTCATCACCAGGGAGATGCCTGTTGCCGCTTCGGCGGTCGGTGCGGCCGCGGCGTCTGCACCGCGGGAACCTGGACGTGCGGCGCTGACGCCCTGGTTTGCACCGGCGGCGTTGGACCCGCGACCGAAATCTGCAACGGCCTCGATGACGACTGCAACGGCGTCGTCGACGACGTGCCCGGAGTGGGGGCACCCTGCGCCTTGTCGCCGGGAATCGTCGGCGCCATGCGCTGCGATCTCGGCTCTCACACCCTGACCTGCCGGGCCCGCTGAGGAGGACGCCATGATATCCGACGCCAAGTTGTTACTCGTCTCCTCGCTCGCGCTCGTCGCTTGCGGTGGCAAGTCCGCGAACAGCGGCCCGCACGGCGGCAACCCGCCCGGTGATACGGGGAGCGCTGTGCCGGACCCGGCGCAGTCGTCTTTTGTCGCCGAGCCCACCAGCTTGAGCGCCGATGGGAACGACGCAGCGACCCTGACGGTCACGGTGCGCGACGCGGCCGGCAGCCCCATCCCGGGCGTTACGGTCATGCTCACGGCGCCGTCGCAGGTGGTGCTGGTCCAGCCCGGGAGCCCAACCAACGCGGACGGTGTGGCCGTGGGCTATGTAACCTCGACGGTGAGCGGCGCGCGAGTGGTGGCGGCGGCGGTCGGCAGCCTCACGCTCGGGTCCGTAACGTTCGGATCCGTCACGCTCACCTTCACTTGTCCGACCTGGCTCGCCGATTGCGGTGACGTCTGCGCCGACTTGCTGACCGACATCGGCCACTGCGGTGCCTGCAACACCCCCTGCACTCTCGACGGGGCGGTGCCTTGGTGCGCCGCGGGGACTTGCGTCATCGACCACTGCCAGACCGGCCGGGTCGACTGGGACGGCCTGCCGGCAAATGGCTGCGAGATGACGTGCACGAAGTCCGCCGACATCGACACTTGCAACGGCGTCGACGACAACTGCAGCGGCGAAGTGGACGAGGGTTTCTCGACCCAGGCCGATCCGCGTCACTGCGGCGCGGCCTGCACTCCGTGCGGCGAGGGTTTTCCGCACGCGCGCTACGCCTGCGGTGCTGGTGGCACCTGCGCCTTTGCGGGCTGCCAACCCGGCTACTGGGACATCAACGGCGAGGGCAGCTGCAGCTATGGCCCCTGCATTTTCACTTCGACCAGCGAGGTCTGCAACGGCCTCGACGACAATTGCGACGGACAGGTCGACGAGGGCCTGACGCTGCCGTCGCCGGTGGTGGCCTGCGGGGTGAGCCCGGCCGCTACGTCGCCGGAGTGCATCTCCGCGGTCACTGTGACCTGCAACGGCGCAGCCGGTTGGAGCTGTACCTTTCCGGCCGGCGTCTGCACCGGCGCAAGCTGTGCCGCCACACCCGAGATCTGCGATGGCCTCGACAACAACTGCAACGGCTACGTGGACGAAAACGCCGGGCCGCAGCTCGGCCAAGCGTGCGCCTCGGACGACGGTAAGCCGTCAGGCGCCGACGGTGCCTGTCGCACCACCGGCTTCTGGGTCTGCAACGGTTCGAACGGCCTCAAGTGCTCGGCGGTCAAGGACTCGTCGCACGCCACCCAGGAGATCGCCGACGGCATCGACAACGACTGCGACGGCGTGATCGACGAAACCTACAACATGGCGGCCGCCGCGGACGGCAACTTCGTGAAGCCGGCGGTCACGCAGATCGGGCCATCGTTGTGGATCTATACCTACGAAGCGAGCCGGGCCTCTGCCTCCGCGACGACGCCGGGCAGCGGCAACGGTTACTTTACGAGCGCACCCGCCGGCAAGACGCTCGACCACACCCTGCCAACTTCGGTCTCCGACCGTTTGCCCTGGACGAGTGTCACCGGACCCGAGGTGGATCAGGCCTGCGCCGCCATCGGCGGTCGCACCTGCTCGCCGGCCGACTGGACCACGGCCTGCAAGGCCAAGAGCGGCACCTGCACCTGGGGCTACGACCCCGCGGGCGCGGTCTGCACCACGGGCTATGTCGCCGGCACCAAGTTCTGCAACCTGGCCACCACCTACGACTTCAACGCAGGTCTGGCTGGTATCCAGAACGGGCTTCTGCCCACCGGCTCGACCACGTTACTGAGCTGCGACGCGGACTGGTCCGGCACCACCGGCAACACCGCCGGGGTCGACGACAGGATCTTCGATCTCACCGGCAATGTCCGCGAGCTAACGTTGGTGGCCGCAAACCAGTACGCACTCATGGGCGGCAGCTTCATGACCGATCTCGAGCAGGGCGCGACCTGCTCCTTCACCTTCTACAACGTTAGCCAGGACTTCGCCTTCCGCGACGCCGGATTCCGCTGCTGTTTCAATACCGACCCGCGGCTCTGAGCCGAGATCAGACCCGCCCGCGATCGGGCCGCGGCGGCGTGAGGCGAGCGCGCCCAGCACATGTTTGCTTCGGCCGCCGAGGCTCCCGGTGTCACACGCGGTGCCGCTCGAGCCCGCAGCGACCGTGGCGAGTCAGCCCACGGGACTGACGTGTGTTCGGGGCATGCCTCACGTACGGGCACGGCATTCGCCCGGGATCGATTTTTCGACCGAAAAATTTCCCGACGCGCTCCTAGACCGCGGTCTTATTCAGATCCGCTGTAACGGTGCGTATCAGGGCACGTGGAGCCGCGCGTAGAAATGCAATTCGCACCTTATTAGCAAGGCCTGCAATGCTGAGTGGTTTGCCACGCATCATCGCCCGGTAGGCATCCCTCGCGACGTCAGGGGCGCGCATCACCCGGGATTTGAACAACGGCGTGTGCGCGTTTCCTGCGACGTGAGAGAATTCCGTGGCCGTGGCGCCTGGGCAGCTCACGGTCGCAAGCGATGCCCGCTGCATCGAACTCCATCTGGATTTCGCGTAGCACGTACTGCGAGACCATCGCCTCGCGAAATTCGCGTCGGGTTTTCTTGCTAATGAGGTCTGTGGCCATGACATGGATCTCAATACCACGGGCAGCCGACGATCTTGGGCGTCACGGCGCACCGCGATCAGCGCCACACCTGTCACGCGGCCTTCGCGGTGCTACCAGCCCGTGCCCCTTTTTCGCCCACGGGTGCTGAATCGTTGGACCCGCCATCGTGGTCGAGAAGGCTGCTCGGCAATCGCCAATTCCGAGGTCGCCGTTCGCTTGAACGCCCACAGCAGGGAGGACGGCAGATCAAGCGTAGGCGCGTTTTGCCGCTCTGACCCAGATCCGCGACCAGCTCGATCGCCACGCCGCGTGCGTCACCGACCGCCACAATCGCACCGTGTGGCGCGTACGCGAGGCGCTGATCGGTCCCAAACCGGTCGACCAACTGCCTACGAGCGAATTGGCCGGAACTGTGTCGCATAATGACACACCACCGCGGTGAGTATCCTGCGACCGCGCGTCAATCCTGGCCCGACGCCCTGTCCCGGTCCTTGCATAGGCGCTGGCCTGCATGGACTCGAGTCGCCTCTCCAGCACCGTACATCTATCGTCGCAGGCGGCCCGAGACCACCGACCTCTACAAGGCGGTGAACGAGAACCTCGAGCCTTTCTACGACGCCTATGACCATCGATTTCTCGACCAGCACGGGCCCCTGCCGTCAGCCGCCAGGAACACGATCGAGGCCTACTTGCGGTGCGGTCGCTTGTGGGCGGGTGCCGCACGCGGCAAGTTTTGGCGGTTCCGACGCACAGTGATCGCGATCCGCAGCGGGGCTGCGGGTGCTGCTAGCGAAGCTTGTCTGCCACAAACGCCACGAAATCGTGGATGTCTTGTTCAGTCGTGTCGAACGAGCACATCCAGCGAACGATCGATTTCGTCTCATCCCAGACGTAGAAAAAGTACCGTTCCTGAATGGGCGCAATCGCCGCCGGAGGCAACCGCACGAACACGCCGTTGGCCTCGACCGGATAGACCACCTCGGCGCGTTTGAGCTTGCGTACCTGGGTTTCCAGCAAAAGCGCCATGCTGTTGGCGCGACGAGCGCTGTCCAGCCACAGATCATTGGACAAGAGCGTTTCGAACTGTACGGCCGCAAAGCGCATCTTGGAGGCCAGTTGCATGGCCTGCTTGCGCGCGTATTGAAAGTCGCGCGCGAGGCGAGAATCGAAAAAGAGCACGGCTTCACCACTCAGCATGCCATTCTTGGTGCCGCCGAACGAAAGCACATCGACGCCCAGGTCCCGTGTCGCCTGACGCAGCGAAAGTCCCAGGTGGGCGGCGGCGTTGGCAATGCGCGCCCCGTCCATGTGGACAAACATTTCGTGCTCGTGCGCAAACCGGCTCAGGGAGGTAATCTCTTCGGCTTGGTACACCGTGCCTATTTCGGTGGACTGAGTGATCGAGATCACTTTGGGCTGCACGTGATGGGGGTCGCCGAGGCCGTGATAAACTGATTTCACCGCCTCGACCGTCAGCTTTCCGGCCGGACGAGGCACGGCGATGAGCTTGCAGCCAATGATTTTTTCGGGCGCGCCGCACTCGTCGGTACCAATGTGCGCCTGCTCGGCGCAGATGACAGCGTGGTGTGACCGCGTCAGCGCCTGGAGGCCGAGCACGTTGGCGGCGGTTCCATTGAATACGAAAAAGACCTCGCTGTCGGCGCCGAAGTGCTCCTTAAATTTCCCTATGGCACGCGCAGTGTAGGGGTCATCGCCGTAGCCGACAACATGGCCATGATTGGCGGCGCAGATCGCCTCGATGATCTGAGGATGGGCACCGGCATTGTTGTCGCTGGCAAAGCTTCGTTCGGGGGTCATGGTGAAAGAGTCTATCAGGGGCATGACTTGCTGTTTAGCCGCTGCTGCTTACTTTGCATACATCACTTCGGGGAGGTGACAATTATGAAGGTTGGGATTTTGGGAACCGGTGATGTTGGCAAGGCTCTGGGCTGCGGCTTCATCAAGCTGGGCCACGAGGTTTTCATGGGCTCGCGAGACGCGCAAAACCCAAAGGCCTTGGGGTGGGCGAAAGAAAGCGGCGGCAAGGCCGGATCGTTTGGTCAGGCCGCCGAATTTGGGGAGATCGTAGTGTTGGCGACACTTGGGACTGCCACCCAGGACGCGATCCGCCTGGCTGGGCCGGAGAAATTCAAAGGCAAGCTGGTTTTCGACACCACCAACCCACTCGATTTTTCGCGTGGAATGCCACCACGCCTCGTCGGTGGTTTGGGGGATTCTGCAGGAGAAAAGGTTCAGACTCTGCTTGCCGACGCGCAGGTCGTTAAAGTGTTCAACACCGTGGGCAACAGCATGATGTTCCGGCCGCAGCTTAAGGGCGGTCCACCCGACATGTTCATCTGCGGCAACAGCGAGCCGGCCAAGAAGAAAACCGCTAAGATTCTCGTTGATTTCGGCTGGAACGCGATGGACGTAGGCGACATTTCGGCCTCACACTACCTGGAGGCATTGTGTGTCGTTTGGGTAATGAGCGCAGTCAAGGCCAACTCTTTTAATCAAGCGTTCAAGCTTCTCAAGTAACCTTGACGTAGAGGGGTAACCATTTAAAACCGCCGTTGCCGCCCCCCCCATTTCCTGCATTTCCTCCGTCTTGAGCATGCCATCTTTTGGCGCTCCATTTTGGTAAAATCTGCCGAATGACCTCGCCGGCAGAACACGAGAAGCTTTGAGTCTCCTCTCGGGAACACGCCTGTCGATGTGCCGCGCAGATCTCCATCTTTCGGCGAGAGAGCCGTGGCGAGTCGTCGCGGTCTTTTAGGCCACTTAGGCCACCGCGAAAAGGTCTTCTTGAGGCAATTAACCGGACGTTAGTAGTATAGAGAGCCCAAACCGTCTCGTTGCCTTTTTCGGCGCATCGCGGTAGCTGCCAAACTTCCCATGTGTACTACAATCATTGTCGGCAAGAATCGCAGCGCAACCGGTTCCGTGCTGCTGGCCCACAGCGAGGAGCTGGGGCGCAACTCGGCGCACAAGGTCGAAGTCAGTGCGCAGCGCGCCGTCAAAACCGGAGAGTCGTTCCCGCTGTATTCCGGCGGAGCCTTGCCTCAGCCGGCGCAGCTCGCGCGGTACCTCGCAACCAAGGTTTTCGACAAAAATCATTATCCCGGCGAGCACACCTGCGGGGTCAACGAATACGGCGTCACGGCAGCCAACAACATGGCGATGATGCGCGGGATACCGGAAGCCCGCGCGTACGACGTCATTGCCAACGGCATCATCTGGACCGAATTCGTGCAGTTGGCGCTGGAGCGCGCCACCTCTGCCCGAGCCGGTGCGGCGCTGATCGGCGAGCTATGCGGCGCGCGCGGTCTGAGCTGCGACTCGGGCACGATGGTAGCAGTCGCCGACTGCGACGATGCCTGGTGGATCGAGCTGGCACGGGATGGCCAATGGGTCGCCCAAAGAGTCGGCCCGGATGAAATCAGCCTGCGCGCCAATTGCTATCGGATTGGCGTGGTCGATTTCGACGATCACGACAACTTCATGGCTTCGCCGGCGCTGCGGGACCACGCCCGCGAGCAAGGCTGGTACACAGACGGGCCGCTCGATTTTGCCGCCATCTATGGAGATCCGGCCAACCAGAATGACGCCTACAACTTGGACCGCCATACGGTGCTCGAGGGCCGCTGGCAGGGGCTCCAGAAGGTTGCGGTCGCCGATCTGATGCGGTTTATGCGCGATGTCTTTGCGGGAACACCCCTATACAAAACCCGCGACAATGGCTCGCCTTTTCGCACCGCGGCGCGGACCATTGCCCGCATGAATACCGAGATGAGCGCGATCATCGAGCTGCGGCGCGACCTGCCGTCACAGCTCGGCAACTTGATGTGGTGCAACATGGCAACTTCCCTGACCGGTGTTTACCTACCGTTTCATCTGGGAATCACCGCGATCGAGCCGCATTTCGCGCGCGCCTCCGGCTCCTATGATTCGGCTTGCGCCTATTGGCTGTTTGTCGAGCTCGCCAGGCTCGCGGACTCGAGCTACGCAAAATGCATCGACGCCATTACCTCGGCCTGGCGAAGCTTTGAGGACGAAGGATTTGCGACCTTGCCGGCGGTCGAAGCCCGCGCCGCGGCTCTCGAGCCCACCGCCGCGTGCGCCTTGCTGACCGAATATGACAACAACCGCGCGGCGGCGGCGATCGCTAGAGCGCATCACCTTTTGGCAGACGTCAAGACCAAAGCCTTCTATGAATCGTAGAAACCGCGAGGTCATCATGCAACACGCGCGCCAACGTTTCTTCGACTTCATGAGCAACATCAATCCGCTGGTGGTTGTGTTCGTGATGTGCGTCCTTTTCTCGCTCTTGACCTACGTCATCCCCGGCGGCGAGTTCGAGCGCCACACCGTCAACGTCATGGGACACGCTCGGGAGATCGTCGTGCCGGGGTCTTTCCACCCAGCCCGCGCGGTTCCGCAGGGTTTTTTCCGCTTGTGGACGGTGTTCATGCGCGGCGCGGTAGAAGGTGCCGAGCGTTCCTTCGTCATCATGCTGTCCGCGGGTGCGCTCACCGCGATCATCGCCACCGGCGCGATCAATGCCGGCATCCACAAGCTGATTGGCAAGACGGGCCGGCTGGGATTCGGTTTCATTCCCATCATGGTGTTTGCCATCGGCGCGTGCAGCGCAACCTTCGGAATGTACGAAGAGGCCATTCCGTTCATCCTCATCATCGCGCCCCTTACTCTGGCCATCGGCTTGGATTCGATGATTGCCGTTTTTATCATGTATTGGAGCATCGCCGTAGGATTTGCCTGCGGCGTCACCAATCCCTACAACGTGGCGATCGGTCAGGCCATCGCCAACGTGCCGCTTTATTCCGGCACCTGGTTCCGCGTCATCAGTTTTGTTGTGTTCATGTCCATCACCAGCCTCGTGATCATGCACTACGCGCGCAAAGTGCAAAAAGACCCGGGGGCCTCGCTGTCTTTTCGCGAAGACAAGGACAACCGCGCCCGGCTGCACACCGATTCCACCACGCCTGCGGAATATGCAATGACGGTGCCGCGCGCACTGGCGCTCGTGCTTTTGGCAATCGGCTTCGGCATTCTGATGGTCGGCTTGATGGCGTGGAGTTGGGGGTTTCGTGAAATCGGCTCCCTATTCTTATGGATGGGGATCATCGTCCCTGTGGTCGGTGGCATGTCGGTCAAGACGATGATCGACAAAAACATCGAAGGCATGAAGAGCGTGGTGATCGCAGTCGTCATGATGAGCGCGGCCCAGATCCTCTATTTCATTCTCAATGACGCGCGGATTTTGGACACCATTCTGAACTGGTTTGCGAGCTACCTGAACGGCATGCCGCAATTTGTCATCGCGTATGTCATGTTCGGTATCAGTGCCCTGACCGCGGCCATGTTGGGCAGCGCCTCCGGCACGGCGGCCACGCTGATCCCGATTCTCGCGCCGCTGGCGGATGTGTTGCAGTTCTCCAAGCAGATCCTGGTGCTGGCATTTCAATTTGCCACCGGAGCATTCAACTTCTGGATGCCTTGGGACGGCATCGCCTTTACCATCTGCGCCATGGCGGGTGTGGGCTTTTTCAAATACATCCGCTACACCGCCAAATTCGCCGTGCTCATCTATGTGCCGACCGCACTGGTGATGCTGCTGATTGCGGTGCTGATGAATTACAAGTGAGCGATCGTTGTCTGCACCGGCCAAATCGGTTAGACCCCCGGTCATGAAGGCTCCCAACATCCGCGTCCATCCTCCCGGCCCCCGAGCGCGCGAAATCGTCCGGCGCGATCAAGAATTTCTCGCGACCACGACCAAGACTGCGCCGGTGGTGGCGCAATCTGCTTCCGGCTCGATCGTCGAAGATGTCGACGGCAACGTGTTCGTCGACTTCGCCAGCGGCATTTCCGTCGTCAATATCGGTCATTCCCATCCCCGCGTCGTCGAGGCGATCAGCAAACAGGCTGCGACCTTCACGCACATTGCCGGCACCGACTACTACTACCAAATCCAGACTGATCTGGCCGAGAGGCTCGGCAAGATCACTCCCGGCACGGCCAGAAAAAAGGTCTTCTTTGCCAACTCCGGAGCTGAAGCCAACGAGGCGGCCATCAAGATTGCCAAGTACAACACCGGCAAGCACATGTTCATCGCGTTCTTGGGAGCATTCCACGGACGCACGCAGGGCGCTCTGGGCCTATCGGCCAGCAAAGCCAAACATCGTGCAGGCTTTTTTCCCACCATGCCCGGCGTTGTCCACGTTCCCTATGCGCACTGTTTTCGCTGTCCCTACAAGCTCCACTATCCTTCCTGTGATCTGCATTGTGCAAACATCATCGAAGATCTCTACATGCACACCGTGGCACCGCCGCAAGACGTGGCAGCCATCATCGTCGAGTCGGTTCAAGGCGAGGGCGGCTACATCGTGCCGCCGCCGGCATGGTTGGAGCGCATCGCCGAGATCGCCAAGCGCCACGGCATTCTGCTCATCGACGACGAGGTTCAGGCGGGCATCGGCCGCACGGGCAAAATGTGGGGCATCGAGCATGCCAACGTCGTTCCCGATATCATCACCACGGCGAAAGCGCTGGGCTCGGGTGTGCCGATCGGCGCGGCGGTGTTTCGTGCCGAGCTGGACTTCAAGGAATCGGGAATCCACTCGAACACTTTTGGCGGCAATCCCATTGCCTGCGCCGCAGCTGTGGCGACGCTCGACGTGATCGAAGCCGAGCGTCTGGTCGAGAACGCGGCCAAGCTCGGCGAGCACTTGGCAGGCCGGCTGGACGCCATGAAGAAGAAATATCCGTTTATCGGCGATCGCCGTGGCCTCGGGTTGATGCAGGCAACCGAGTTTGTCAAACCGGCAGGAGGCTGTGTGCCTGACCCGGGCATTCGCGACCGCATCACCACGGACGCCTATGAGCACGGACTCATTCTGTTGCCCTGCGGCGAGTCGTCTTTGCGCTACATCCCGGCCCTCAACATCCCGCAAGACCTGCTCGACGCAGGCTTGGATGTGCTCGAGGGGTGTTTCGAGCGCGCCGCCGTCAGGTGAGCCGTGGCAGGATCTTCTTACCCTGCCGGTGCCGTGTTTTACCGCAATCTTCGTGCGAGCCTGCCCAAGATTGTCCGCGGCCAGGGCTGCTGGCTGTACGATGAAACCGGCAAAAGCTATCTGGACGCCGCCGGCGGCGCTTATGTCGCCAATCTCGGCCATGGGGTCGCGGAAATCGCCGACGCCATGGCTGAGCAGGCAAAGACAGTCGCATACGTCAACGGTACGGCCTTCACGCATGAGCCGGTAGAACAACTGGCAGCCGAGGTCGCGAGTCTGTCGCGCGTCGAGGATGGCCGAGTCTTGTTCCTGTGCAGCGGCTCAGAGGCGGTCGAGGCGGCCATCAAGCTGGCGCGGCAATTTTGGGTCGATGCCGAGCGACCCGGCAAGACCAAGATCATTTCCGCCGCCCCGGGTTATCACGGCGCGACGTTGCTGGCCCTGTCGATCTCCGCGCGCCAGAAATATCGCAAGTATTTCGGCGAGTGGCTGCTCCCGGTCAGGATGATTCCCGCGCCGTATCCCTATCGCTGCGCCTGCCATGGCGGGCCGCCCCTGTGTCCGGCCTGTTCGGGCGAGGCCTTGGAGAACGCGCTGGAAGCCGAGGACCCGGCCACCGTCGCGGCCTTTGTCATTGAGCCGATCGGCGGAAGCTCGACCGGCGCCTCGGTGCCGGATCCCGGCTACTTCAAACGCATCCGCGAGATTTGCGATTCCCACGAGGTGCTGCTGATTGCCGACGAGGTTCTGACCGGAGCCGGGAGAACCGGCGCCTGGTCCGCGATCGAGCACTACGGCGTCGCGCCCGACATGCAGGTCTTTGGCAAGGGCCTGACGGGCGGCTATGCGCCGCTGTCCGCCGTGGTGGTTGCCCGCCGGCTGACGGACGTCATGGCCGGCCACGCCGGCGAGCCGATGCACGCCCAGACGTTTACCCACCATCCGGTCTCGTGTGCCGCCGGCCTGGCTGCGCTGCGCGTCCTTACGAGAGATCATCTGGTCGAGCGCTGCGCGGAATTCGGCAAGCTCCTGCACGCGCGTCTTGCGAAATTGTGCGAGCTGCCGTACGTCGGGGACGTGCGCGGCCGGGGCCTGCTGGCCGGTATCGAGCTCGTTGCCGACAAACAGAGTCGCCGTCCGCTGCCGCGCAAAATGCAGGTGGCCGAGCGCCTGGTGGCGGCAGCGCAGGATCTGGGTCTGGTTCTGTGGCCGAACATTGGCCATGCCGACGGCGTCGAGGGCGATCTCGTTCTGGTGGCTCCGCCCTTTGTGATCTCTGCCGGCGAGATTGACGAGCTCGTCTCACGCCTGCGGGCCGCCATGGTGAAAGTTTTTGCGGAAAATAACGCGTGAAGGGACAAAGTAATGACTGCCCAATCTGCATTCAAAATAACGTACACGACCGCCGGCGCCGACATGGACCGGTTTCACCGGGATTTTGACCTGGCCCTGGCTGACGTTCGGGGACGCTTGGGGCGTTCGTACCTGCTTCGCATAGACGGCAAGCAGGTCAAAGGCGGCGAGCCGCCGTTTACCGGTCGTTCGCCCATCGACACCTCGATCGTCCTGGGCGAGTTCCAGGCAGCCGGCGCCGCCGACGTGCAGCGTGCCATCCAGGTCGCCAGAGCCGCGCAAAAGGCGTGGGCAAAAACGCCTTGGCCGGACCGATTGACCATCATGCGGCGGGCGGCCGCGCTGGTGCGCGAGCGGAAATTCGAGCTCGCGGCCATCATGAGTCTCGAGGTGGGCAAGTCCCGCATGGAGTCCATGGGCGAGGTCGAAGAGTCCGCGGATCTGTTCGACTACTACTGCCAGATCATGGAGGAAAACCAAGGGTATTGCCGGCCGATGGGGCATCTTTCGCCCAACGAGCACACGCTCAGCATGCTCCGGCCCTATGGCGTCTTCGGCGTGATCTCGCCGTTCAATTTTCCACTGGCTCTGTCGACCGGCATGTTGTCTGCCGCGCTGATTGCCGGCAACGCCGTGGTGTTCAAGCCGCCGGTGGCCGCGTCCTGGTGCACTTTGAGGCTCTACGAGCTTTGCATGGACGCCGGTGTGCCGCCCGGCGTGTTCCACTATGTTTCGGGCTCCGGCAAAGTGGCCGGTCAGGCATTGTACGCGACCTCCGCGGTCGATGGCATGGCGTTTACCGGCTCAAAAAATGTCGGGATGCAGATTCTCAGGCAGTTGTCGCCGGTCTATCCCAAGCCCGTGCTCATGGAGCTGGGCGGGAAAAATCCCGCGGTGGTGACCGCGTCCGCGGACCTCGACAAGGCCGCCACCGGCATCATGCGCTCGGCCTTCAGTCTGCAAGGCCAGAAATGCAGCGCCTGTTCGCGTGTCTATGTGGACCAAAAGGTCGCGCCTGAGCTCATTCGCAACCTCCTTGCACAGATCCGGACCATGCGGATCGGCGATCCGACCGAGCGCGATGTCTTTCTCGGTCCGGTCATCAATGCGGCGGCGGTGACGACTTTTGCAGATGCGGCAAGCCAAGCGAAGCAGCACGGCGGTGAGATCCTCGTGGGAGGCAAGCGCCTGGTTGACTTTGCCTTGGCCAAAGGCTTTTTTGTCGAGCCCACCGTTGCCAAGCTGCCGTTGGACCATCCGCTGCATGGTCAGGAATTGTTCTTGCCGTTCCTCGCTTTGTCGACGGTGTCGAGCCTGGATGAAGCCATCGCCGAGTGCAACAAGGTTGAATACGGTCTGACTGCCGGCATCTTTTCCGCCGAGGAGCGCGAGGTGGCGCGCTTTTTCGACGAAGTCGAGGCGGGCGTATGCTACGCGAATAGGGCCGCCGGTGCCACGACCGGCGCGTGGCCCGGCGTGCAGTCCTTTACCGGCTGGAAAGGCTCTGGTTGCACGGGCAAAGGCGGATGCGGGCCGTATTACCTGATGGGCTTCATGCGCGAGCAATGCCGCACCGTGATGGAACAGGCAATGCCATGACCAAAACCCAACCTGCGCGCAATGTCGTGGCCACGATGAGCGAGGCGATTTCTCGCTTTGTCCATGACGACGACACGGTCGTCATCGAAGGCTTTACGCATCTGATTTGCTTTGCCGCGGGCCATGAAATCATCCGCCAGAAAAAGCGCAATCTCACGGTGGCGCGGCTGACGCCGGATCTGGTGTACGATCAAATGATCGCGGCCGGTTGTGTGCGGAAAGTCATCTTCAGTTGGGCGGGCAATCCCGGTGTCGGCTCGCTGCACGCTTTTCGGCGGGCCGTAGAAAAGGGCGACCTCGAGATTGAAGAATATTCGCATTTCGGCATGGTCGGTCGGTTTTCGGCGGGCGCGGCCGGGCTTCCATTTTGGCCGATGCGCAACTACGGAGGGTCCGATCTGCCGGCCGTCAATCCCAATATCCGCACCGTCACCTGTCCATTTACCAACGAGGTGCTGGCGGCGGTACCGGCCCTGCGTCCCGATGTGACCATCGTCCATGCGCAACGGGCGGATGCCGCGGGCAACACCCAGATCTGGGGTCTCTATGGCGTGCAAAAAGAGGCCGCGTTTGCTTCCCGCCGGGTCGTGGTGGTGGTCGAGGAGCTGGTGGACGCGGACGTGATTCGCAGCGACCCCAACCGTACGCTCATCCCGGGACAGATCGTGGATGCAGTCGTGGTCGAGCCTTTCGGCGCGCATCCCTCCTATGTGCAAGGCTACTACGACCGCGACAACTTTTTTTATCAGCAATGGGACGAAATCTCGCGTGATCCCAAACGCCTCGACGGCTACCTCGACGAGTACGTTTACGGCGTGCGGGACCGGCGCCAGTACATGGCGAAGATTCCTGGCCTCGAAAAGCGCCTGACAGCGCAGCCGAAAATCTGCGCGGGGGTCGACTATGGCTACTGACGCGTCGGACATGATGTTGGTGATGGCGGCCCGCGAGCTCAAAGACGGCGAGGTCGTATTTGTGGGCATCGGCCTGCCCAACCGCGTCTGCAATCTGGCCCGAGCCCTGCACGCCCCAAATCTGGTGCTCATCTATGAATCGGGGGCCGTGGGCGCGGTGCCGACCCGCGTGCCACCCTCTATCGGCGACCCGGCGCTGGTGACTGGATCGCTGATGGTTTGCAGCATGTCGGACATCTTCCAGCTCTTCTTGCAAGGTGGAAAGATCCAGGTGGGCTTTTTGGGCGGCGCGCAAGTGGATCGTTTTGGCAACATCAACACTACGGTCGTGGGCGACTATGGCCGACCCAAGGTGCGCCTGCCCGGCTCGGGCGGCGCGTGCGAGATCGCCATCCACGCCCACCGAATCCTGGTGACCACGCCACTCGGGCGGCGGACCTTTCCTGAGCGGGTCGACTTTATCACTAGTCCGGGACATCGCATGCACGGCAAACCACGCTCGTTTTTCCGCCATCCAGGTGCGGGACCGGTAAAAGTCATCACTGACAAGGGCATTCTGGAGCCCGATGCCGAGACCGGCGAGCTGATTCTGACGACGGTGTATCCGGGTGTGACGGTGGATGAGGTCAAGGCCGGCGTGAGCTGGCCGCTGGCAGTCCGTGAACATCTGATCGTCGCGCCTGCGCCCACGAGTCGAGAGAAGGAAGCACTGACGCGGGTTCAGGCTGAGTGACACCCGTCCGTCGTTGAATACGCGCACACCGAGGTCGTCGCTGTGATTGGACGCAAGCGGCTCACGCTCCGTAGCGTGTGAGGTGCATAGGTGGCATAAAGACCACCTTCAAAGGTGGACGAGGTGGAACGAGGCCTGCCGCCGCTTACCCGCACGCGCGCATCCCCGGCGAAGCCGTAGCCATTGCGTGGCTTGGCATCGCGGGGAGAAGAATCACGGAGGTGCAGAATGGCTGACTTGAAGTATCAACCGGCTATTCATGACCATGACGCTTTCATGAAAAAGGCATTGAGGCGGACGGGATTCAAGAAGGCGTATGAAGACTTGGAGGAAGAGTACACTCTTGCTCGCGAGATGCTTGCCGCTCGTTCCAAGTTCGGCCTCACTCAAGAAGCGGTTGCGCAGTTGATGGGGACGACAAAAAGCGCGGTATCGCGGCTGGAAGCGGCGGGCAAGCATGCACCATCCCTAACTACTCTCAAAAGGTACGCTCGAGCCGTCGGTTGCCGCTTGGAGATCAAGCTAGTTCCCAGCTCCGGCATAACCAAGCCGGCGATCCGCACCGCCAGAAAGCAGGCCGCCGGTTAGCTTCGCGTTTACTATATCTGCAAGCCGTTCGATCCCGCGGAATTGCGGCACGCCGTACCGTGCGCTGTCGGCGCCTACGCCAAGGCGAAGGACAACGAGCGCCTCAATGCCGAGTTGGACCGCCTCGTAAAGCGATTAGAAAGAGAGAACGCTATCGGTGCCGTTGTTGCCACAGACCAGAGCGTTCGGCAGTGCTTTTGAGCACTGGGTGATTTTCGAGGTCAACCGACTCAACGAATATCTCCGCAAAGACTTCAAGCTCTCTTTTCTTCGCACCAAAGATGACGCGGAGATCGACTTGATCGTCGAGCGGTGTAAAAAAATTTCGTGCCGACAGACCCCCCCGCTAATAAATCCTAGCCCCCCAGGCCCTTCCAGCCGATGCGCTTCAAGTACGCGCTGCTTGCGCTCAACGTTTATAACGTTAAATATTCCAACGTTGTAAACGTTGAGACATCAGAATGGACCAGCGCGAAATCAACGAGCACCTCCTCGCCGGCCGCATTGCCGTGTCTCATTTCATGTCTCATTGAGACGTTCTCAAATAGCCTTAGAAACATTGAAACATCGGGTACTTGCGGAGCGCTGCGGCTGAAAGGCGTCTCTGTAATACACCTTTTCGGGGGCATGGGCCAAAACCCCCATATACGCTTGGTCTTGCTGGCTTTGGTTTTGCACGGTGCGCTGCCCCAACGGGTCTTTGCTGCGGAGGACGCTGGGCCGATGGTCGAGATGGTGGTATCGGAAGATGCTCTGACCGGACTGCTGGCGGCGCTGTCACCGTTTGAGCAAAACCTATCGCAGGGTGTTGCGCTGGGTTTGAAGAGAATTTCTAGGGGCTCGCGTTCGTCCCATCAGTGAGGAGGATCCCATGACAGTCTTGCGTGGGCCGGCAACTCATTGCCGCCTGAAAGTGTGTGCCGTCCTTTTGCTCTCGGGGTGCGGCCTCATCAAGTCCGACAACCACACGACGGCGAGCTCGCCCTATCCGGGGCTGACGGCGGCGGGCACAGTCCTGGACGTCCGGGGAGCCGCGGTCGATGGTGCCACCGTCACTCTGTCCAACCGCTTCAATACTCGCGTCGCGACTACGGCCAGCGATGGGACTTTCAGCGTCGCCTTCGACGGCGCGGATGAGTCGTCGTTGATCGATGTCGCGCATACGAATTTCCGGCCGATGTCGACTTCGGCTTCGATCACCAAGACCGCGCCAGATATGGGAACGCTGTACGTCATGTCGAAAGAGGAGATTCTGTATGCAACCGCGGCTCCTCCGGTGGGGGGCGGTCCGAATGGCATTTACATGGTCCGCTCGGACGGCACGGGTCTGATGCCCATCGTTGCGCCAGGGACCGATAGTCTGGCTACGCCGCGGCGTTCGGCATCTGGCATGACGATCCGCTGGGCGAATCTGACCCAGAACGCCGTGTACGAGGCGGCGTGGAACGGTAGCGGCGCAGATTCCGTGTATACAGTCGACGCCGCGTACGCGCTGCAAGGGATATCGTGGAGCGATCGCGGGACGTTCGTGTCGCGTATCAAGCTGTCCGACAGCAGCAGTGATATCATCATCGCCGAAGATCCTCCGGGCGGGAATTTCGGCTACAGCTGGACCGGGAGCTATCCGGATGCATCCCCGCCGGCGTTCGGCGAATTCGGCCCGCAGTCGATCAACGGCACCATGCTGTGCTTTGCCGGCACGGTGGCAAACTACGGCGGAGGCAACCAACCGGTGAGCGGTCTGTTTACGGCATTCCCGTATTTCGCCGACTCATATCTGGTGCCCGTGCTCGTCAATGGCACCACGGATTCATTTGCGTATCCTCGCTGGTCAGATTTCCGCGCCGACGCCAGCCTGGATCTGGCGTTTCAGAGCGCCTACAAGGTTTATATTTCGCATGTCACGCGGGGCACCAGCGACAACGTCTATTCGACGCCCGCGGTCATTTATGGCAACGGCAGCAATGACGTGAACGTGCTGCGCTTCGCTTGGTCGCCGGAAGTTGCGGGCTCCGATGACCGGCTTGTCTTCGGGGTCCATTTCCTGTCCTCTGGCTCGGAGCTGGCCTCGCCCGGCGATCTGGTCGTTGTGTCGTACAATTCCACGACGGGAGCCGTGGGAACCCCGGTCGTAGTTTACAGTGCCAGCAGTGTCGGCGACGGCATGGCGCTGGACGTCGACTGGCGATAGCAGCATCGCGTGAAACCGCCCGAATCAGGCCGCTTTGGATTCTTCGACGAAATCGGTGACGGTGGCAAGAGCGTCCTGTCTCGCAGACCCCTGGGCAAAACCGCTCGTTTGCGTCTTGCCGCACTGCTGGCCGGCGGAATGTTCAATGGTCGCGGCGTACTCCCCACGTATACTAGAGTTATCGATGACGCCCCACCGTATGTTATTGCACTGAAATTGGGGGACCCCATTCTGGAAGCGTCGGTTCCGCCTGTGCGGCCTACGCGTTTGTCTTTCCTATCGGCTCACTTTCCCCGCGCAATTGCCCCATTAATTCTTCTTCTTGTTCATAGGAGATGCCGGCTTTCGGCTGCCCCCTATCCACCAAATAGAAGTCCGTGGAGTCCGCGAGAGCTTCGGCGACGGGAGTGCTAGCGAAACCGAGCTCATCACGAGCCCTATCTGTAGATACCAGCGAGTCGTACGTATCACTCTCGATAGCCGGAAAGTCTCTCCACAAATAGTAATTTTTAGCCGTCAATTCTTGCGAATTCGCGGGGATTGCTTTCTCCAAAGAATTATTCTTCAAATGTAACCCGACGAGACGCAAAGCCTCATGCAGATTGACCTGATTCGTGTCAGCGATATTGTAGGCCCTGCCCCCAACCACCGCTTTCTTCATACCAGCCACGATCGCTTTCGCTAAGTCTGGGGCATAGGTACGAGCAGATATTCGGTCGCCGCCGTCTGGAAGGAGAAACGGTCTATTTTGTGCGGCTCGCCACAACCAATATCCGAAGCGATCACTATGGTCGTATCTCCCATATACCAGACTGGGCCTGATTATGGTGACCTTAGGACCTCCGTCAGAGGTGGAGATCCTCTGCGCAACGCGTTCAGCCTCCGCT
>Ga0182027_10005971_pt1 | contig 18356 bp, 14 predicted proteins | sample 712E1DmetaG_FD_121300 | JGI IMG/M metagenome (GOLD analysis project Ga0182027, IMG submission 121300) | Permafrost microbial communities from Stordalen Mire, Sweden - 712E1D metaG (Illumina Assembly) | ecosystem: Environmental > Terrestrial > Soil > Wetlands > Permafrost | place: Sweden... | reverse complement strand
TCCCTGCCATTCAGGGGATTAGTAAATCGTGAAACGAGAAACTTAATTCTTTTTTATTATCACCCCTTTCCTTTGTATTGGGTTTGTTTTCCAATCTTATTATAGTGTATCGGAATTTTTTTTAAAGGACTTTAAAACTTTTTGCATGGCAAAAGACCCTCCGGCAAAAAAATGGTTCAGGCTATTGCACAGAAAATCTATTATATTTATGGAATTGAACCCATTAATACATATTCTTTTATAGGATCATTTTCATGCATTCCGTATGCATATTATCTTCGATAACTTCTTTATTTACAGGGGCATGTCTTATGGTATCGTTCAACAGCAATGCATCCTCCAATGCTTCCAGTGAGGCATCATCTTCATCCAATGGCGCTTTTCATGGAAACCAATCAAAACAACACGATCTTCCTTCAGATGTGAAAGCTTTTCTCCTTACCCTTGCACGACAAAGTCTTGAGTCTTGTGTGAAGGGCCAGCCAATGCCTAAACCTGCAAATCCGCCAGAAATAACGAAAAAAAACCAGGGATGCTTTGTAACACTAACAAAATCAGGAGATTTACGTGGGTGTATCGGCTATATTGAGGGTATAAAGCCGTTATTTGAGGCGGTCATCGACAATGCGAAAAATGCTGCGCAAAGGGACCCGCGATTTCCTGAAGTCACTCCCGATGAACTTTCCGGCATTCGCATTGAAATTTCGGTGCTTACGCCCCCCGAACCCCTCGAATACAAAGACCCGCAGGACCTTATAAATAAACTGGTCCCCGGCCAGGACGGCATTATTCTTCAAAGCGGTTTTCATCAATCGACGTTTCTACCGCAGGTGTGGGAACAACTCCCGGACAAAATAGATTTTCTTGAACACCTTTCGATGAAAGGCGGTATGCCGATAGACGGCTGGAAAACCGCATCGGTGAAACGGTACCGTGCAATCCATTTTCAGGAAAAGTGACTACTTTTATTTGTTTATCTGTGCTGCCGCCCTTCTGTCAGCGGCGGTGCAATGTATTTTCATTCGCGAATATCTGGCTATTTTTTCCGGCAACGAATTCATTATCGGGCTTATTCTGTCTGTATGGCTTATGGCCACTGGTTTGGGGAGCCTGATCGGCCAAAAAATCTCCTTCCCAAATACGGGTTTTTTGGCCCTTTTGCTTATTGCTCTTGCAGGGGCCGGGACGTTCGGAATCCGGGCAGGCCGGCTGTTTTTCATGCCCGGCGAGCTTATCGGGCCTTTTTCTGTTTTAATGCTATTATTATTGACCGAAGCGCCGTTTGCTTTTCTAAACGGATACGTGTTCGGGAACATTTCAAAATTCCTGCGTCAACCGGCCAATCCTTATGGCTTTGAAAGCCTGGGCGCCCTTGCCGGATCGCTTATCACCTTCATAAGTGTTTTATTATACGGCAAAAACATCATTATTCTCATTTGCGCCAGCGCTCCACTTCTTATAATAATCGGCCTAAAAAAAAGATATGTACTACCGGCCCTTGCTGTAATGATGCTTATGGTTGCAATGGACTCCCGCACAATGCATTGGAAATGTAATTTCCCTTTTTCGCATGTTGTCTATGGCCGGGAAGGAGAAATAGCCGTCATACAAGGGGCCGGCGATACGACGATCATGCTCAACGGGGCGGTGTATAAATCCACGATGGAAAAGCCATTTCTCGAACAGGCCGTGCATGTTCCCATGGCTCAGAGACAATCCCACCGTTCAGCACTTGTAATTTTTGACAAGGGACATTGCACGGAACTGGCCAAATATGCGGGATTGTCCGTTGACCGCATTGAATCGGAACCGCGTATTGCGTCGTTGGGAAGCATTATTACCGCTCCGGAAACATTCAGAACTTCCAAACGCTACGATGTAATTTTTCTTGGAGCTACGATTCCGCAAACAACCGCGGGGAGCAGGTTTTATACGATTTCCTTTTTCAGGCATATGAAGTCCCTGATGCCGGATTCGGGCGTTTTTTCTTTTACGCTGCCATTCAGCGAAAATTACATGGGCCCTTCGGAAAAACGGCTTTACGACGTGCTCTATAGAACCTTGAACGCCGTGTTCAGCAGCGTCCTCGTATTTCCCGGGGAAGTTTATACGTTCATGGCATCGGACAAACCGTTTTCCGCGCACTGGAAACCTCTCGTTAAAACCCAGTATCTTGAATCCATGACCATTCCCTCCGTCACCGCCCGGCAAAAAACCGAAGCGAACAGGGTATCGGCGGAGTCGCCGATCAACACGACGAACAAACCCTTCAGCCTCTTGCTTGGACTCAGGCTATGGACGGAACTCTTCAAAAGCACCTCCCTGCTTGTTGCCGCAATTCTTGGCGCGCTTTTCATTGTGTTAATCAGCACGCTCCCCAGGACCAGAGACATCCTCTCCATCGGCAGCACTGGTTTTGCCGCAGGCGTGTATTCAGTGGCGCTCCTGCTTTTGTATCAGTCGACGTATGGATTATTGTATTCGCGCATTTCAGTTCTGCTTATCATGCTTACGTGTGGATTTTTTCTGGGGACGCATTTCAAACACTTTCGGCAATCGGACCTTGTTATCGGCCTTTATTGTCTTGCGTCTCTGGGATCTTTGGAAATTATACCCTGTCCTCCGGCACTTTTGTTTTTCTGCGCCCACCTGGGGATCGGCGTTTTATGCGGCGCCCAATTCGTTTCGAGAAAAAACACTCCCGCCGGGGTTCTATACGCCGCAGACCTTTTCGGCGGGGCTTTGGGCATGGCCCTCTGTTCTACGGTGTTCGTACCTTTGTTTGGGGTATTAATCGTGGCCGGCGGATTGTGCGGGTTGAAAACGGTTGTGTGGATTGTTACCCATTTCACCCCAGAGTATCGGCCATCTGCGCTTCCGCCGACTTCTTGAGGTTGTAATAGCTCCTGAGAACCCGCCTGTAGTATTCCATCGAAAGCGGCTGTTTTCCCGTGAGATAATCCCTGACGACGCCCGGGCCCTGGTTATACGCCAGGAGCCCGAGCTTGAAGCTTTTAAAAGAGCTTATGAGTTTTGTCAAATAAGCCACGCCGATGGCCGTGTTGATCTCCGGCTTGAAAAGGTCCTTGTCGCTTGCGATGACGATGCCGAGATAGCGGGCTATTTCCCGCGCGGTTTCGGCCTTGACCTGCATGAGCCCCAAGGCGCCGCTGAGCTGAAAATTCCTGTACCTGCCGAGCGCGAGAGGTTGAAAAACGCTTTCCACCTGCATGACCGCCAGCACCAGGAACGGATCGTAACCGTAGGTTGTACTGTTGTTGTACACCAGGTCGACCAATTGATAGTACGTTGACGAAGAGATCGAACTGCCCAGGACGTTTTTAAGGGCCGCGCCTATTTTTTCCTCGGCGCTGAGCTTGACGAGTAAACCGTCCATCGTTATTTTTTCCGTTCTCAACGCGGCAATTTTCCTGTCATTACGAAGGATCAGCGATTCATTGAGAAGAATGAGGAAGCTCATCGCAAAAAGCAGGAAAAGGATTATGCCGACGCTGATGAGGCTTACGTATTCCGAAAACCAGATTTTGTTCCCATGAAAAAGGACCCCGATCCTGAGCGCATGCGGATTATCAAACTTATTTGCGTTCATGCGCTTCGGCGGTGTCTTTAAGGATGCCGAGCTGGTCAAGCGGACGTATTCTTTCCCGTAAACGTACTATTTCCACGCTTGCCTGCTGTTTCCAGCGGGAAAGGTTATAAACTTCCGCTTCTTGCCGGCGGATACGCTGGTTCTGGAGCAGAATAATGACCACAAGCGACAAAAACCAGCCCCCCAGCGAAACGAGAAGGATAAACGCGACCGGCCTTGACATGCGCACACCGGTCTTCTTGGACAGAACGCTCCTGCGGCGCCTGAGGATGCCGAAGAAGCCGCCGGTGCGCATGGCAGGCGCGTCGGGATAAATGCTGAAAAGGTTACGGTAGGCGGAAAAGGCCTTCGTGACGGCCTCGTTCTTAAAAATGAATTTAATGTCGCCGCCCTTTCCCTTGATTAGATTGACAAGTGTTAAAAACATCGGCGCAACTGAGTCGGCGATGTCGGATACGTTTTCCATGTCGATGACAATCCGTCGGTTGCCGTCGTCGATGAGGCCGGTTATTTTTTCTTTAATATTGGGGACCTGCTCATTATGAAACGGTCCGCTGAGCAAAACCCATATTGAATCGCTTCGGCTTACGATGGTGATGTCCAATGCGTCAGATTTCATCATCGTCCTTCTTCTGCGCTCGAAGTTTTTTAAGGACGATGTTTCCCATAAGCGACCAGGCCTTGCTGCCTTCGATGGTAACGGGCGTGTTTATGACCATGGTCACCGCATGGGAACCGTCACGCGATCCCGCCGGCGCCGCAACGGGAAAACACCACACATCGACCGGCTTTTGGAGGCTGAAACCCAGCCGTATGCCGCCGTGCAGGTCATCAAGAGTCCATTCGGTGATCCCAACCAAGGAAAACGGTCGTTTATCGAAATCTCCGTAAACGTTTTTTCCCTGCGATATGCGCGCCTTTTCGCTTCCGATCCCCGGAAGCGAAAAGGTCATTTCCATGGCAAATTTAAACGCGTATGATGTGAGCGAATGGTTTGAAAGCTGATAAACAAACGAAATAACGGGATAATCCTTTTCCAGTCCGAATACTTTTTCCAAATTGAGCGGGCAGTTTTTCTCACCCTGCATAAGGGATCCGTTACGGTTAAGAGCGGCTTTTATGCCCGTAAGCGTTTTTTTGACCTTATAAGTAAAATCTCCTGAAAAAAAATCGCCGAGTTCAGCGAACGTGTTGAATAAAAACTCATCAATTCCCGCTTCAATTGGCATGCAATGATCGATAAAAGCTGTCCTTGATTGGGGCGGCTCTATAATCATGGGAAGAAGGTGCCCGGAAGGGCTCAGCGCGCTGCACACGTTGCTGTGCCTGCTTTTGAAATCCATTTCAAAAACCTGACCTCCGTTTTTGTAATCGATGGAAAGCGCGAGGTTTTTGTTCGACATGATGATTGTCTTGTTGCCGTTTCTTAAAAAATCAATAATGCGTATCTGGCCGCCTTCTATTTCATCCTTTTCGTGGAGCGCCTGCTCGATCCCGATCATTTTCTCGAAACACCATTTCCGGTCGTTAAACAGCATGAACCCGGTTGATAAAGATGGTACAAACCGGTTGACGTCCTGGACGAAGAAGAGCGTCTTTTTCATCGGTTCGTAGTATTTAGTTTCTTTACGCGCGGCAATGTTTTCGGCGATGTCCATCATTTTGCGCTGAATGATGCCGGCCTGGTCGTAGATGTGGAATTCGTTCAGAAAATACGGGCGGGCTTCGGCATCGTTCCTTTCCAGCACAATGCTGGAAGGAAGGTAATGAAGTCCGAGGTTGAAATTCGTCGAGAAAAACTCCGTGCAGCGTACGGACTGATATGATAAGAGCATCTTGTCCATCGTATGTATTGCCGTCTGCAAGGCCAACGTGGCCCCGTCTCCGGAATCCGAAAGCGGATAGAGAAATTCAATGCACATCAATTTGGCCGCGGAGGCGTTTTGGCGGTCTTCACTGAAAAACCCATCTAATCCGCCAAGCATCTTTTCCGCTTCGGAGGGACGCACGACATGGGCCGGGAAAAACGCTATTGAAGAACCCATGTGTTCGGTGATCCAATAGCCGTAATACTGCCGGTACTTCGGGGGAAGCAGGGCCTTGGACACAACACAATAGAGGACCCCCGCGTCTCGAAGAATGTCGATGGCCGACGGTTCCCAGTTCGAAAAACCAGGCGCGAACCCGCAGGGTTTGGTCCCGGTAAACTCGGTAAACGCAGTCATTCCATATTTGAGGTTTTCGCTTAAGAGCCATGGAGGGGAATAGCTGAGGAACGGCTCGGTATATCCTGTATAGAGCCATTCGATCAAACCGCGCTTGTGCAGTTCCCGCAGCTGCAGGAGGAGAAGCGGGTCCATAAATTCCAGAAAATATCCAGGAATAACCAGATTGAATCTGATGTTCTGGAACGAATTGCCTAAATCGACAAGGGCCCTGCAAAAATCATTCAGGCGCTCGACGAGCGCGCTTTTAGGGAGCAGGCAGTCCTTAAAAGGGTGGACGAACAGTGCAATTGCATGACGTTTCATAGAAAAGTAAGTATACCACTATTTAACAAACATAACAATGAACGGTCAGTAAAAAAATAGTATTGGGTCATTTTCCATTTGTCAAAAATATGGCTTTATTGTATACTATTCCATATGCGCTCAGAGATTCTGCCCGGCCAAAGCTATCCGCTTGGCGCGACCGTTAACGGCGGCGGCGTCAATTTTTGCGTCTTTTCTCAGCATTGCACCGGTTTGGAGCTCCTTTTGTTTGACGACGCGGGCGACCCGCGGCCGGCACGGGTGCTGACGTTTGACCCTGTGATACACAAAACTTTTTATTACTGGCACATGTTCGTGCCCGGCCTTGCTTCCGGCCAATTGTACGGGTATCGCGCAAGCGGGCCTTTTGAACCGCACAAGGGCCTTCGCTACGACGGAACAAAGGTCCTGCTCGATCCCTATGTAAAGGCCGTCGCGAAATGTCCCGCGTATGACCGCAGAGCCGCCATCGCGCCCGGCGACAACTGCGCCAAGGCTTTTAAAGGGCTGGTCGTTGACACAAGCGTTTATGACTGGGAAGATGATGCATCATTACACATACCGTATTCCAGGACCGTGATTTACGAAATGCACGTGGCCGGTTTCACCCGGCATCCTTCTTCAGGGGTGGCAGCGGCAAAGCGCGGAACCTATGACGGCCTGGTTGAGAAAATCCCGTATCTTAAATCCCTGGGAATTACCGCCGTTGAATTGCTGCCAATCCAGCAGTTTGACGAACAAGACGCGCCCGAATCATTAAAGAATTACTGGGGATACAGTCCGCTCGCTTTTTTCGCGCCCCATAACGGCTACGGCTGCCGAAGCTCGCCGCTCGGCGTCATCGATGAATTCCGCGACATGGTCAAAGCCCTGCACAAAGCCGGCATCGAAGTCATTCTGGACGTGGTTTTCAATCATACGACCGAGGGCGATCATCGCGGTCCCACGCTCTCTCTAAAAGGCTTTGAAAATCCGGCATATTACATACTCGAACAAAATCCCGCTTTATACGCGAACTTCAGCGGTTGCGGCAATACGATAAATTCAAATTATTCAATCGTCAGGAGGCTGATTGTCGACTGTCTCTGTTACTGGGTCACCGAAATGCATGTCGACGGTTTTCGCTTTGACCTTGCATCGGTTATGGCGCGGGGCGAGTCCGGGCAACTGATGGCAAACCCTCCCGTTATCTGGTCCATCGATTCCGATCCAATACTGGCGGGGACAAAAATCATCGCAGAAGCATGGGACGCCGCGGGCCTGTATCAGGTGGGCTCGTTCATCGGCGACCGTTTCAGCGAGTGGAACGGACAATTCCGCGACGATGTGCGGCGGTTTATCCGGGGCGACAACCAGACGGTAACAAAACTGGCCTCCCGGATCATGGGTAGCCCCGACATTTACGTAAAACCCGACCATGGAACCAACCGAAGCATCAATTTCGTCACCTGCCACGACGGTTTTACGCTCAATGACCTTGTATCTTATAACACCAAGCGAAACGATGCAAACCTGCAGGACAATGCCGACGGCGCATATGAAAATTTCAGCTGGAACTGCGGCGCGGAAGGCCCGTGCACCGACGTGCCGGGCGCGGACGAAGGAATAGAACGGCTTCGCACGCGCCAGATAAAAAACTTTTATTTCATCCTTTTGGCGTCGCAAGGCACGCCGATGCTGCTGATGGGCGACGAAGTGCGGCGCACGCAGGCGGGTAACAATAATGCATATTGTCAAGACGACCCCTTAAGCTGGTTCAACTGGGGCGATGTGAAAAAAAATGGCGACCTGTTGCTCTTTGTCAAAAAACTGGTCCATTTTACGCAACATGAGAAAGTTTTTCAGCAGGAGCGCTTATTAACCACGCGCGAAGCGGGAACGCAGCCCTATATAGAATGGCACGGAGTGACGCAGGGCAGGCCCGACTGGAGGGAAGATTCGCACAGTATTGCTTTTACACTGTGCAACCCCGAAGAAAACAAACGCTTTTTTGTGGCCCTTAACGCCTATCGCGAGCCGCTATCCTTTGAACTTCCAAGACCCGCGGCGGGGGGAAAACGCTGGTGCCGGATCGTCGACACCTCATTGCCGTCCCCCGATGATTTCCTCGATATCCAATCCGCCGGAGCTATTGAAGACCCAAGCTATCACCTACAATCACGATCGGCAGCATTATTACTTGAATTGTAAAGTAGCACAAACCATATTTTCACGAGCATAGCATCAAAATAACGATGGGCAGTCAGGTATTTTACTCACACCCGGGACCCTTCAAAGCAATCCCTAAGGTGTTTGCGAGCGCCCAACAGAAGTCCCCTTGGGGGACAAAACACCTGGCCGCCCATCATTCCTGTTTTCTGGAGTACTACCACAAGGTATTCGGGAATGGAAAAAAAACAACATCAAAAAAATAGAACGGGGAAGAAAAGGGGAAAGAAACCTGTTGCGCGTATTCGCTCCTTATCAAGGTCTCGAAAACTTCAAAAAAAGATTTCCATAAAAAAGCCCATAAAAACAGGCAAAAAAACTTCAAAAAAACGTTCCATAAAAAAACCTATTTTTAAAAAGCCTGCTGCATTCAAAAAACGGCCTAAAAAGCAAGGGTTACTTCGTAGGCCTAAAAACGCCACAAAGCCGGAAGTCCCATTTATTGACAGTGAAAAATTGCCGGACAGATATAATTCCACCGATGTAACGCTTATGGTACGGGACCCTTATTGGATCCATGCCTTCTGGGAGACTACTCCTTCCTCAGTGCGCGAGGTGCAAAAGAAAATCGGCGCTCCTTTTAAAAAATCAGTATATACGCTGAGGGTCCATGACATCACCATCGGTCATTCCAATGAAGAAAATTCCCGTGCAAGCTTCGATATCGACGTTGATCCGAAGGCCCGGAACTGGTATATAAACCTCTGGCGCGACAACGTCACCTATTTTGCGGATTTCGGCATTCGCACGCCCAAAGGAGCGTTTTATCCCCTGGCCCGATCGAATACCGTGACGACACCGCGCGCGACCATGTCGGAAATGCCGGATGTCACGTGGATGAAGGTCGAGGGAAGGGGCACTTATTCGTATGTTAATTATCCGGCAGCGCGGCAGGAAACACCGAAGCAAGAAATCCCTGCTTCGGCCTCCGGACGCAAAAAATTTGCCGGTGACAAGCCGACCGTTCCAGTCATGGACTTCCCGACGGGAAAAACTCAAAGCGCCTTTTTGTCACAAATGGATTCGTCACTTACATTGTTAAAACCGGATTCCGTTTCTGCGGGGGAACTTCCGTCAACGGATTTTGCCGGGTTGTTAGTTCCGGAACCTTCCACGCCCAAGGTTTTGGGAGGAAGCAGCGCATATATGGGCGGAGCGAGCGAACGGCTCCAATCTCAAAGGGATTTTTTCTTTGACCTTAATACCGAGCTTGTCGTATACGGGCGTACCGAGTCCGGCGCGGTCGTCTGGATGGGCACCAATAAGATCGCCGTAGGGGAAGACGGTTCTTTTTCCCTTCGCTGTGCGCTCCCTGAAGGCACGGTGCCGCTTGATTTTACCGCGCAATCACTTGACAAATCAAGCACTAGAACCATTATCACCGCAGTGCGCCGCACTCCAACCGGTTATTTGTAGCGCCCGACCATGGCCAAAGGTTACCTGTGTCTGTTCCTCCACGCGCATTTGCCTTTTGTCAGGCACCCGGAACAGGAACATTTTTTGGAGGAGAACTGGCTCTGCGAGGCCATTACCGAAACGTATGTCCCGCTTTTAAACGTGTTCGAGCGCCTCGAAAACGACCGCGTCCCATTTCGCCTGACAATGTCATTGACCCCGACCCTGGTCGCCATGCTCAAAGACGGGCTTCTGCAGGACCGTTACATCCGCCACCTTGAAAGACTCATCGAACTTTCGGAAAAAGAAATCATTCGGACACGCTTCCAGCCAAAATACCGCGGCCTTGCGCATATGTATAATAATGCGCTTCTGGAAACAAAAAAAATATTCATTGACAAATATAAAAAGGACCTCATTGCCGCATTTAAGCATTTCCAGGACAAGGGACGAATTGAGATCGTCGCTTCCTGCGCCACGCACGGTTTTCTTCCGAACATCGGCATAAACCCGGCTTCGGCAAAAGCGCAGATACTTATCGGCGTGGATTATTATAAAAAAATATTCGGTCGCAGGCCAAAGGGCTTCTGGCTGCCCGAATGCGGGTATGACCCAGGCATTGACGAAATGTTAAAAGAAGCGGGGGTCCGCTATTTCTTCGTCGATTCGCACGGCATCCTTAATGCCGATCCCAAACCGAAATACGGCGTGTATGCCCCCGTTTATTGCCCAACAGGCGTCGCCGCTTTCGGCAGGGACCCGGAATCATCGAAGCAGGTGTGGAGCGCAAAAGAGGGGTATCCGGGCGATCCGGATTACCGCGAATATTACCGCGACATCGGCTTTGAACTTGACTACGATTACATTAAACCGTATATCCATAAGGACGGGTTCAGGATAAATACCGGACTTAAATACTGGCGCATCACCGGCAATACAGAGCACAAGGAGCCCTACCGGCCCGACCGGGCGCGGGACAAGGCCGCCTTGCATGCAGGCAATTTCATCCAAAACCGGCGCAAACAGGTCGACGGCCTGTGCGCAACCATGGACAGGAAGCCGATCATCGTGGCGCCCTATGACGCGGAGCTTTTCGGCCACTGGTGGTACGAGGGACCGCAATGGATAGAATTTCTTGTCAGGAACATCGCAAGGAGCCAGGGCGAAATCACGCTCGTTTCTCCGTCGGATTATCTGGCCAAGTATCCTGTCAATCAACGGTGCAGGCCGTCGCTGTCAAGCTGGGGTTTTAAAGGGTACTGCGAACACTGGCTCGACGGTTCAAACGACTGGCTGTACCGCCACCTTCATCATGCGACCGCGAAAATGATTGAATTGGCATTGGCCAACACGGCCCTGCTCGGAAAAAATATTTCCCGAGGCCCTCGAAGGCTTATTGCCCGCGCGCTCCACCAGGCCGCGCGCGAACTTCTACTGGCAGAATCAAGCGATTGGCCGTTCATCCTGAAAACGGGTACCATGGTGCCCTATGCAAAGAAACGGATCGCAACGCATATCGGAAGGTTTACAAGACTCTACGATGATATCAAGAATAAAGCGATTGACGAGTCCTGGCTCAAGGAGGTCGAACTAAGGGACAACATATTTGCCGACATGCCCTGCGCACGGTATTATGCGCCCAGGGAAAAGAAGAAGCTCAAAGGCGGAAGGATGAATAAAGAAAGAAAGAAAACAAACCGTAAAAAACCGTATCCCAGCGCTCAGAAAAAAAGCCCCTAAGGTTGCTGCCAGGAAAGCCACGGCTTAAAATAACCAGTATTCCCATGAATGAAAAACCAAAAATCAATTGCATGCAGTGCAAACACTACGTTGTCACCTGGGACCCGCATTTTCCGAAAGGGTGCAGGCTTTTCAGGTTTAAATCGAGAGTATCGCCTTCACAAACAGTCTATGAGGCCACGGGCGCGCAATGCGAGCATTATTGCAGGAAAACATCAGCAAGAGCTCAAAAGTAATTATTTAATCGACGAACTTCATCCTGATTTTCAGTACCTCAGAAATTGAATTCGTCCGGACGGGCGGCCCCCACGTTCCCGCCCCGCACGATACGACGACCTGCGTTTCCCCTTTTTTTACGTAACCCCAGCTTGTTTCGTAAATCCAGCGATAAAACAGGTTCAATGGAAAAAGCTGGCCGTGGTGGGTATGGCCCGAAAACTGAACGTCGACCTTGTTATTTTCCGCTTCTTCAAGATGAAAAGGCTGGTGGTCCATGAGAATGCAGGGAAGAGCGCGGTCCGATGATTCCAAAAGTTCATGGAGCGATTTTCGTCCCCCTCCCATCCGTTGCGCGGTCAGGTCTTTCCGGCCCACCAGATTAAACGCTTGGTTTATCAGCGCAACGCTGTCCTGCAGCACGGTCACGCTCCCTTCACCGAGGACTGAAACGGCCTTTGCAAGGCCGCTGTAGTATTCGTGATTGCCCGTAACGGCATATACCCCGAGCGGCGGCACGCGGGCAATTTCTTTAAGAAGCGCGACGATAGCCATGCGCTGACAATCGTCCACGTCTTCATCAAATATGTCGCCCACGAGCAGCACGAGGTCCGGATTTGCCTGTTTGACAAGGAGCACGATCCTGTTCATTTGTTTTTCTCCCACGACCGTGCCGAAGTGGATATCGGAAACAACGGCAATGGTAAGTTCGTTAAGCGGGGATGATTTTCTTGCCACGCTCAGGTCAAGACAGCAAAGACGGGGGTGTGTGGCGAGGTGATTGCCGACAACTATCGTGATGCATAGAAGGCCGGCCAGGGCCAGCCATGTTGCGCGAAGGAAGGGATTCGGGTCGGCAAGAAACGAAGAAGGAAAAAAATGGAATAAACGGTCCGCAAGCCTTACGCAATCGGCCAGCAGGGCGACAATCACCATGTAAAACATTGCCGCGAGATACAGCGATCCGGCTACCACCAATAAGCGCGTAAGCGTGTTTTTGACGTATAACTCGGCGATCCGGCCCAAAGGGAAAGCGACTGCCAAAAAGACCAGGGCGCAGATGATGGCCGTTTTAAAAACTCCAAGCCCGGTCAATGCCTGCGCGGAGCGCTTGATACAATAATAATTCATGGCCGCGTAAACAATCAGGGCGATGGTCACGGCGATGATCATGGAGGAATGCTTCATCGGTCCGGTTATTTTTTCCCGTTCCAAATCGCAAGTTCCGCGGGAGTTGCCTGGGAACGGACGCCATTGTCGTTTAATATTTCATCCGTTGCCGCAAGCATCTCCTTGCGTGAAAAAACGAGCGACTCAAAGGCTCGTTCCGCACAATGGATGCAAATATAATCATCGCGGCAGTCCCGCAGGACTTGCACGCAATGGCGAAGGTTCTTGATGGGCGTCCCGTTGATCGTCGAAACGACGTCGGAAGCGGGATTGGAGTAGCCCTTTGACAATTTATGCGGAAAGAATGGGGATGAGATCACGACCAGCTCCTCTCCGTCAAAAGCCGGTTTATCGCCGCGCCGGGTAATAAGAGGGCTTCCGATGTATGCAAAAAAATTCATGGCCGTGGCAGTGCTGATGCCGGCCACGAATTGCGCGGTCGCCGTTGAAAAAACAATTGGTCCATAGACAAAATAAGAAGGGTATTCTCCCTTAAGGTCGGGAATCAACATCGGGTGTTCGGCAACGACCGGCAGCTGCACGGACACCTTTTTCCCGGCGCGCACGATAGTCAGGGGCACTTTCCCATTCTTGGCGATTTTTTGGACGAGATATTGAAACCGCACCCTGAGGTTTGCTCCCACGATCACCATTCCCTGGTCGTCAACCGGTTTGTCCCCGATCTGGGTGATGATGTCCCATTCCTTGAGCGGATATGACGGGTCCGTGCTTGCAGGTTTGTGCACGATGGCGCCTTCCACGGATTTGTCGATTTTAAGATAGGCGCGTAAAGCGGGATTTTCAAGCGTCTGCAGTTCATCGACCATGGCCGGTTTTCCGTCGTACCGGCCGTCGGCGATGTCCTTGAGGAAAAGGTCTATTTCCTCGCAGGGGATTATATACCCGATGTTCTCCGCCCCGCCCAGTTTGCTGAACGCCATGCCCACCATCTTGTCGCCGACGACCGCCGGCCCGCCGCTGTTGCCGGGGTTTATGGCCGCGTCGATCTGCACGCGGAGCCCCGACACGTTGTAGTTGTACACGGCGAATTCTATCCGTGAAACGATGCCTTTGGTAATGGAGAGGTTGTTGCCGCCGGTCGGGAAACCGTACGCCATGACCGCGTCCTTGACATCGGGGAGCGAACTCGTGCGGGCAAGGGCCGGATGCTTGTCGAAAAACGACTCGTCGTCCAGCTTTAGCACCGCAAGATCAATGTCGGGGGCCATTGCCTCCACCGACGCCGACACTTTGTCGCCCGCCTGGTTGGCCTGCACCTGGACCTGGCTCGCATAGTGGACGACATGCGCATTTGTCAATATGCGGCGGCCTTCAATGATCACCCCACTGCCGGAGACTTCCTGGGGCGATTGCTTGGTCCAGGGCTTGAACGGGTCGGGCATGCGCGCCGTGCAGAATACTTTGACCACCGAGTTTTCAACAGTCGCGCTGTCGGAGGAGGGACGCGCGGCATCGGACGCGGCGCTCAGGTGCATGGAAACCAGCAATAAAAATCCCGGGGCGCTCATGAAAAACACGCGTATTCCGGAGGAGTTATTCAGGGTGCGATCCTTTGACTCAGCATGATTCATGGGATGTACTCCTTGTGGCATGAATTTTTAGTATCGGTCTCATCTCCTTCCGGAATTTCCGCGCGGTTCTTCATCCCGCCTTTGGCCGGCGTTATTTTGCTGCGGCGCGGGGCGGTTCCGGATCATCTGTTCCACCGCGGGCTGCCGCTGCTGTTCGATGCGCGCTTCGTTGAATACCTGCGCCCGTACCTGGGTCTGCACGCGCTCGCGGCTTTGGGCCGGTTCCTGCGGCAATACCCTTGACTGAGGAATGATCGCGGGTTTCGCTTCGGCCGGAGGGTTCCATTGCTTTATTCTAGTGGCGCGATTTTCAGCCTGCCGGGCATTCATGGTCCGGATCTGGACCTCCGCCTGCAGACTCGCCCGCTTGCTATTATCGACTTCGATCTGGGCGGCTTTTTGCATCGCCGACTCTTCCTTGCGGGCATTTTCGGCTTTCAGTTGTTGCTCTTTTATTGCTTGTTCGGTCGCGACCTGCTTGCGCTTTATAAGCGCGGCGCCGATTTCGCTTTTAGGTTGCGGGGCGCTTGCCTGCCTTTTTTCCAGCAGCGTCCTGACGGCGGCGGGATCCTTGGGCGCCTTCGGCGCCAGCGCCGGTTTATAGATGATCAACTGGTTTTCTTTAAGTAAACTCCGTTCAATGGGCTGTCCCGGCTTGAGGTTGGCGGGGACGATGGTGACCGTGGCGACGGGTTTTTTCAAAGCCCTGGAAATGTTTTCGATTGCTGGGCCGCGATTGACTATATGGTTATTCTCATAACGGTAGGAACCCTTTAAAAAAGCGGTTTTCCGAAAAACCTCCTCCGTCCGTACCGACGGTACCATGTTTACCCACGGGTGCGGGTCGCAAAAATGTGAAGCGGACAGGAAAAAGTAATCCTGAAATGTCAAATTGAATTCGAAGTCATCGCCCACCTGCCGGTCGCCGAAATAAAAACCGCCGTTGCGGTCGAACCGCGTGCGCGGAGGCAGCGGCGCCCATCCGCAATAATCGTCTCCCCAACGCCATGAAACCCAGGCAGGTCCCCATTCGTTGTCCGGGACCCAGCACCAACCGTGAACGGGATGGCGGAACCAACGGCCGTAATGGAACGGCGCCCACCCCCAGGAATAATCGGAATTCCAGCACCATCCCCAATCCGACGAAATCCAATGGCCGTGCCGGCAATACGGGGCCCAGTCGACGCTGATGACTGCCGCGTTGGGCTGCCAGCACCATGCGCCGTCGATGTCAACCCAGTTGCCATAGGGACAGAGCGCTTCATAGAAAAATGAGATGTTCTGGTCGTCGGGCGATGGCGCCGCGGCCGCCGATGTTAAAAGCTCCTGCGGCGGCTCCGAAGCGGGTTGGGCCGTGTTCGCCGTTTCACTGACAACGCCGGACGACGTGTCGTTTCCGCGCCCATGGTTGATCGCTTCTTTAATTACTTTCGACGGAACGCCAAGGTCCTTGAGGGTAACGATATCGTCCGCGCTTAAATCGTAGACGTCGGGGGATTTGTCGATATACGCGGAAAGCACCTCTTCGTCGACCCCGGACCGGGCCATTTTGATGAGATCGTCGGCCGCAGGTGTCGCCCATACGGTGTTTGCCGATAGAATAGCAATGATCGCGCACCCGCCTAACAGGAATTTTTTCATTTTAAATTTCCTCTCTAAAAATTGAAGTTTTATGTAAGATAAATTAATAATAATCCAAACCAAAGAATATAATAATACGAGTATTCTACAAAATTCTTAATCAAACGATGGCATTAATCCTCGATTATTATGCGTGAATGTGCGCTAACTTATTATTTAATAATATCTTATAAGATACTATTATTCTCACAATGCATTCGGCTATCCAACCACTTCACTGGTATCGGCGGCGCAAAGGAAAGAACCGGTTATTCCCTGTTCAAGATTTCTTAATAATTGTCGATAACTAAGAAGAGGTAGTGTTCGGATCGGTCCAGGGAAAAGAATAAGCAAAAGTTAAGCAAAGCCCGTTAATGTCCGATCATTACTAATAACGAGGGTGATCTTTCGACAGCAGGATGCGTGGCACTCAAAGGAATGAAAGCACTAAATTTTTATAAAGGGAGGTACTGATGAACATATCACAATTGACAGACGCCACGGGGAGTTCAGGCGTACAGGCGATGGGCGGCGGCCATCATCACCATCATCATAAAAGCATCGCCGACCAGGTCAGCCAGATGGGCTCGGCCATCGATAGCGCCGTGCAGGCCGGCACGATGACCAGCGCTCAAGCAACAACGCTCAAGAGCGAGTTGTCGGACATCACCAACACTCTTGGCCTGGCATCAAGCACAAGCACGACCGCTACCACGAGTACGACCGGGTCGAACAGCCAGTCAAATCCGCTTTCGCAGCTTTCGGACGCGGACCGTAAAAAAGTATTCAGCGAATTGCAAGACGTGCGCAAACAGTTGTATGCGGCGTCAAATACTCAAGGCGCGAATGCAAGCTCAGGCGCGTCCGGCGGCAATGACGCGGTGAGTAAACTGTTTTCAATGATTGACACCGACGGTAATGGGTCGATCAGCCAATCTGAATTCACGCAGTTCCTTGCGCAGATAGGGGCAAATGCGCTTGGTTATAATTCAAACGCAACGTCCAATACGCCGAACTGGAGTTCCTTTTCAATTACGGGATAATCAAAGGAGTTTTTGTTTTTTTTATCAATTACAATTTTTTCAATAAGAAAGCCGCTTTCAAGAATATGGAAGCGGCTTTTTCATTAAATGGCAAATCCGCTTGCACGATACATATATTGGCAAAAAGCCTGAAATAATTGTATAATTTTCCATTATCATCGAGCGACGTTAAAAAAAGCAATTTTAGCGGTTTGAATTTGTCTAATTTGGAAAACTTTTAAATTTTCATTACAAGCCGTTTACTGTATGCTTGATTTTGCATTGCAAATAGTTTGCTCTTTTCTTATGGCGATGAGTTTGATATTCATCGTAATTGAGGTGCGCGCCCGTTTTGACAGAAGTTTTTTGATCTTTGGAATTACTAGTCTTATATTATCAATTTTCTGTGCCATTGACATTTGGATGCAACCCGGGATCATCAGCCTTTATTGGACACGGGTCCAGCATGTGATTGCCGCATTTTTTCCCGCTTTCATTGCGTGGTATTTATTAATCATGCTCAAACGGCAGAATTTGGTCATTGTCCGTATCATGTTTTTTATCGGATTCTGCTTGGCTCTCCTGTTTTTTACCAATTTCATGTTAAGGCCGACTGAAAAAGAAATTGCCAGCACGATGGTCTATAATCTTACCTTTGCGCCTTATATGCTTGTTGCCATAGTATCAATTATAATTTTTTTAATCAGGAATTTATCCCGAAGCGAGGCACAAGTAAAAAAAGTTCTTTTTTATCATATACTGGGAGGTATTGCGCTTTCCATCGGCGGCATTTTAGACATGATTGTTTTAATCATTGGTCATCGGATTATACCGCAAATTTCCACCTTTACAACTCCCGGGCTTTTACTTTTCGGATTGATTGTCACCTACGTTTTTACCGATCGGCTTACGACCATTATCAAAGACCGGGAAACCACTTTCAGCAAGCTCCAAGCGGCATATAAAGAGATGGAGGAAGTGCAGGCTTTAAAGGAATTGGGGCAATCGACCGCCATCATCAACCACGAAATCAAAAACTATGCTTTTATCATCGGCGGGTATGCTCAATTTCTCCTTGAACGCGCCGAATTAAGTGAGAAATATAAAGGCATGGTGTCCACTATTGCGGAAACAGCAACGAAAATGGCGGATTTCAGCAAGGAAATCCTCAACTTTTCCAAGGCAAGAATCCTAAGCGACAAACGTCCGCTGGCAATTTTTCCGTTGATTGAGAGTTGCGTCAGCACGCATT
>Ga0182027_10005970_pt1 | contig 18358 bp, 16 predicted proteins | sample 712E1DmetaG_FD_121300 | JGI IMG/M metagenome (GOLD analysis project Ga0182027, IMG submission 121300) | Permafrost microbial communities from Stordalen Mire, Sweden - 712E1D metaG (Illumina Assembly) | ecosystem: Environmental > Terrestrial > Soil > Wetlands > Permafrost | place: Sweden... | reverse complement strand
GCGACCGCCAGACCGGCAAGAGCGCCCTCGCGATCGACACGATCATCAATCAGAAGGGCAAGGGCCTGGTCTGCATCTACGTGGCCATCGGCCAGAAGCTCTCGACCGTGGCCAAGGTCGTGGCCATGCTCGAGCAGCACGGCGCTATGGAGCACACGATCATCGTCTGCGCAGGCGCCGAGGATCCGGCCGCCCTGCAATTCCTGGCCCCTTACTCCGGCTGCGCCATGGGCGAAGAGGTCATGGAGAACGGCGTCAAGATCGGCGGCAATCTGGTCAAGGACGCGCTGTGCGTCTACGACGACCTCTCCAAGCACGCCTGGGCATATCGCGAGATGAGCCTGCTGCTCCGCCGGCCGCCCGGCCGCGAGGCTTATCCGGGCGACGTCTTCTACCTCCACAGCCGCCTTCTCGAGCGCGCCGCCCGCATGAGCGACGCGAACGGCGGCGGCTCGTTGACGGCGCTGCCACTCATCGAGACCCAGGCCGGCGACATCTCCGCCTACATTCCGACCAACGTGATTTCAATCACCGACGGCCAGATATTCCTCGAGCAGGACCTCTTCAACGCCGGCCAGCGACCGGCCCTCAACATCGGCATCTCCGTTTCGCGCGTGGGTTCCGCGGCGCAGACGAAGGCCATGAAGAAGGTGGCCGCGCCGCTCAAGCTGGACCTGGCTCAGTACCGTTCTCTGGCCGCGTTCGCCCAGTTCGCCTCGGACCTGGACAAGGCCACGCGCGATCAGCTGACCCGCGGCGAGAAGCTGTCCGAGGTAATCAAGCAGCCCCAGTACCAGCCGGTGCCGCTCGAGCACCAGGTGGCGATCCTGTACGTGGCCACCAAGGGCCTCCTCGACGATATTCCGACGCCGCGAGTCAAGGAGTTCGAGACGCAGTTCATGCGTTTCCTCGACACTCAGCGCACCGACGTCATGAAGAAGCTGTCCACGACCATGGTCCTCGACGACGAGACGGCTGCGGGTCTGGAATCGGCTGCCAACGAATTCCGCAAGACATTCCTGGCGTAGGACCCCGAGAGCAACGTGCCAAGCCAGCGAGACATCAGACGGCGCATCAATGCGTCCAAGAACATCCGGCAGATCACCCGGGCGATGCAGTTCGTGGCCGCGTCCAAGCTGCGGCGTGCCCAGGAGTCGACGCTGGCCGCCCGGCCGTACTCGGACCTTCTCGATGAGATCATCGCCGACCTTGCTTCCGTTCTGGTTGGCGACGAGCATCCGCTGCTGAGCCGTCGTGCCGAGGGCAAGCGGCTGATCGTGCTCGTAACGAGCGACCGTGGCCTGGCGGGGGCGCTCAACACCAACGCCATCCGGTTCGCGTCCAAGGAGATCGTCGAGCATCCCGGCGAGCTGGAGCTGGTGAGCGTCGGCCGAAAGGGCCGCGATGCCATGCGCCGCGCCCGCGTGCCGATCATCGCCCACTTCGCCGGCTTCGGCGATCGGCCGCACATCGACGACATCCTGCCGCTGGCGCGGCTCATCTCCGACGAATACGAGGCCTGCACCTACAACCAGGTCGACGTCATCTTCACCCGCTTCGTCTCGACGCTGGTCCAGCGGGCCGACATGGTTCAGCTGCTGCCGATCAAGCCGACCTCGACCGGCGAACCGGGGCCCTCGGGCACCGTGTCCGGCGGCATAACCGGCTCGCAGTTCATCTTCGAGCCGGAGCCCGAGGTCGTTCTCAACGAGCTGCTGCCGCGCTACCTCGGAACCAGGCTCTACCAGACCGCGCTCGAAAGCACGGCCAGCTTCTTCTCCAGCCAGATGGTGGCCATGAAGAACGCCACCGAGAACGCGGACGAGCTCATCGAAGACCTCACCTTGAGTTACAACAAGGCCCGCCAGGCCAGCATCACCAGCGAGTTGATCGAGATCGCGTCCGGCGCAAGGGCGCGCTAGGACCGATCGACTACAGGAGGCACTGACAAGACGATGGCGACCGCCGCCACTACATCAACCGGCCGCGTGATCCAGATCACGGGCGCGGTCGTCGACATCGAATTCCCGGCCGGCAAGCTTCCGGCGATCTACAACGCCGTCGAGGTCCGACGGGGCGACGGGGTCAAGATCGTCTGCGAAGTGCAGCAGCACCTGGGCAACAACTGGGTCCGCACGGTCGCCATGACGACCACCGACGGCCTGGCGCGCGGCGTCGACGCGATCGATACCGGCAGCCCGATCACGACTCCGGTCGGTCAGGTCACTCTGGGCCGCGTCTTCAACGTGCTCGGCGAAGCGATCGACGAGAAGGGCCCCGTCAACGAGACGGTGCGGCTGCCGATCCACCGCCCGGCGCCCGCCTACGACCAGCAGACCACCGAGACCGAAATCTTCGAGACTGGCATCAAGGTCATCGACCTGGTCTGCCCGTTCGCCAAGGGCGGCAAGATCGGCGTCTTCGGGGGCGCCGGCGTCGGCAAGACCGTCATCATCCAGGAGCTGATCCGCAACGTCGCCTCGGAGCACTCCGGCTACTCCGTCTTCGCCGGCGTCGGCGAGCGGTCCCGCGAAGGCAACGACCTGATCAAGGAGATGACCGACTCGGGCGTCATCGCCAAGACGGCCTTCGTTTTCGGCCAGATGAACGAGCCGCCCGGTGCCCGCCAGCGAGTCGGCCTGACCGCGCTGACGATGGCCGAGTACTTCCGCGATGAAGAGGGCCGCGACGTCCTCCTCTTCATCGACAACATCTTCCGCTTCACCCAGGCCGGCTCCGAGGTCTCGGCGCTGCTGGGCCGGATGCCTTCGGCCGTGGGCTACCAGCCGAACCTGGCGACCGAGATGGCAGCTCTGCAGGAGCGCATCACCTCGACCAAGAAGGGCTCGATCACGTCACTCCAGGCGGTCTACGTTCCGGCGGACGACTACACCGACCCGGCCCCGGCGACCACCTTCGGGCACCTGGACTCGACGATCCGCCTCGAGCGCGCAATCACCGAGCTGGGCATCTACCCCGCGGTCGATCCGCTGACGTCCACCTCGCGAGTCCTCGACCCGCTGATCGTGGGCCAGGAGCACTACGACACCGCCCGAGAAGTCCAGCGTGTCCTGCAGCGCTACCGCGACCTGCAGGACATCATCTCGATCCTGGGCATCGACGAGCTGGGTGAAGAGGACAAGGCCACGGTCGCCCGCGCCCGGCGGCTTCAGATCTTCAACAGCCAGCCGTTCCACGTGGCCGAGGTTTTCACCGGCCGGCCCGGTGCCTACGTCGCCATCCGCGACACGGTCGCGTCGTTCAAGGAGATCCTGGAGGGCAAGGTCGACGATCTGCCCGAGCAGGCCTTCTTCCTGGCCGGTACCCTGGACGACGTCCGTGCCAACGCTGCGAAGCTCGCCAAATGATCAAGAGCGCGCCAGATCACGCCTCCGCCTCCGCACCGGCGACCGACTGCGCGGGCACTTCGAATACTTTCACTCAGCTCGTGGCGGGGTCCACGGTCCCGGCAGGGGCGAATTGGAATGGAAGCGGGGCTCGCGCGACGGCAGGCGCCGGCAGCCCTGGCGCAGCGCTCAGCCACCGCTTTAGCGCGGAGCCAGGGCTGGTGGTGGCGGCCGTCGCGCGCAACAGAGGTACTTTCTAGATGCCACTCCACCTGGAGATCGTGACTCCGGAACGGCGAACCTTTGAGGGTGACGTCGACGAGGTCATCGTGCCCGGCAGCGAGGGCGAGATGGGGATTCTGCCCCACCACGCGCCGCTGATCTCGACCCTCGGGCAGGGCGTGCTGCGGGTCAAGGTCGGCGGCCAGGAGCAGGAGTTCGCCATCTTCGGCGGCTTCCTGCAGGTCCGTCCGGATCGTGTCGTGGTACTGGCCGAGACGGCCGACGTTGGGTCCGAGATCGATCTGGAACGTGCCGAACGGGCCCGCCGCGAAGCCGAACAGGTCCTCGAGGGTGGTTTCGTGGAGCCGGCAGACCTCGCCAGCGCCAGAGCGGCTCTGCAGCGGGCCTTGATTCGGATCCGGCTGGCCGAACGCGGCCGGCGCGTGCCCCGGGGCGAGCACGAGGCTCCGCGCCACGTTGCGCCGCGGCATCGCGAAGAGCCGCCGGGCGAGTAGAAGATGTCCGACGCCCGACCGTTCCACTGGGAGTTTCAGCCCGAGCCGGTCAAGCCCGAGATCCTGCGGATCCAGGGCGGACGGCGCCTGGAGGGTACCGTCACCATCAGTGGGGCGAAGAACGCGGCCCTCAAGCTGATGGCCGCCGCCACTCTGACCGGGGAGCGCTGCCGCTTCACCAACGTGCCCGAAATCGAGGACGTGCGGGTCCTGACCGAGGTGCTGCACGACATCGGCGTCACCGTGGACCACCCGGCCCCGAACGTCTATGAGATCGCGTCCGGAGACGCCGAGTGGCTGTTCGTGCCGCTCGAGGCCGCGGCCAAGATGCGGGCCAGCTTCATCCTTCTCGGGCCGCTCCTGACGCGCTTCGGGCGGGTCATCATCAGCAACCCGGGCGGCGACCGCATCGGCCGGCGGCCGGTCAACCTGCACGTCGACGCCATGCGGGCCCTCGGCGCGGAGATCGAGTATCGCAACGGCTACTACTTCGCCAAAGCCCCGGGCCGGTTGCGCGGCGGCCACATCAACTTCCCCCAGATCACGGTCATGGGCACTGAAAACGCCATGCTGGCCGCGGTCCTGGCCGATGGCCACACGGTCATCGAGCCCGCCGCCCAGGAGCCCGAGGTCGACGACCTGATCGAGTTCCTGCGGAAGATGGGCGCCCAGGTGGAGCGGACCGCCCCGAATCGGATCGAGATCGAAGGCCGCCGCCGGCTGCGAGGCGCGGATCATTCGGTCGTGCCCGATCGGATAGAGGCCGGCACATTCATCGTCGCCGCCGGCGTCACTCACGGCCACGTCACGCTCCAGAACGCTCCTTGCGATCATCTCGGGGCCTTCCTGAACGTCATGTCGGACATGGGCGTCTCGATCAGCTGCGGTCAGGGCACGATCGAGGTCGACGCCAGAGCGACCGATCTGGAGCCGCTTCGCAGCTGCAACATCGAGACTCAGCCGTATCCCGGGCTGGCCACGGACCTGCAGCCGCCGACCTGCGTTCTGCTGACTCAAGCCGCCGGAATCAGCACCGTCCACGAGTCCGTATTCGAGGACCGGCTTGAGTGGTTGGGCGAGTTGCGCCGGATGGGTGCTAATGTGGAGATCGCCGACCAGCATCACGCCGTCATCAACGGCCCCACGCCGCTTCATGGTGCCGAGGTCGAAATCGGTGACCTGCGGGCCGGTGCCTCGCTCATTCTTGCCGCCCTCGCCGCGGACGGCACGACCACAATCAGTGGTGCGCACCACGTACACCGCGGCTATGAGAAGATCGACGCGAAATTCCTGGAACTCGGGGCCAGGATCGAGCGCGTTGCTGAAGGGACTTAGCCACAGGCATGAAGATCGGTATCGACCTGGGCACAGCCAACATCATCGTGTACGTCAAGGGCCACGGCATCGTCATGCAGGAGCCCTCCGTCGTGGCAGTCGACGACCAGAACCACATCGTGGCGGTCGGCGAAGAGGCCCGCGAGATGATCGGCCGCACGCCCGGCAACATCCAGGCCATCCGGCCGATGCGAGACGGCGTCATCGCCGACTACGTGATCACCGAAGCGCTCCTGGATCACTTCATCCATCGCGTCCAGCAGGGTCGCCGCTTCGGCTGGGGCAAGCCGGAGGTCATGATCAGCGTTCCCGCCGGCGTGACGAGCGTCGAGAAGCGCGCAGTCCGCGACGCGGCCCTCAAGGCCGGCGCGTCGGAGGCGTACCTGATCGAGGAGCCCATGGCTGCGGCGATCGGCGCCAACGTGCCGATCAGCGGCCCCTCCGGTTCGATGATCATCGACATCGGCGGCGGCACGAGCGAGATCGCGGTTATCTCCCTGGGCGCGATCGTGGTTTCGACCAGCCTGCGTGTTGGTGGCAACAAGGTCGACGAGGCCATCGCCAGCTACGTCCGCAAGAAGTACAACCTCATGATCGGCGATCGAACCGCCGAAGAGGTCAAGATCCAGATCGGGACGGCGCTGCCGCTCGATCGTGAACTCACCATGGACGTTCGAGGCCGCGACCTGATCGCCGGCCTGCCGCGCACGATCCCGATGACCAGCTCCGAAGTCATGGAGGCGATGGAGCCGCCGCTTCAGCAGATCATCGGTGCCGTCCGCCTCGTCCTGGAACAGACGCCGCCGGAGCTGTCCAGCGACATCATCGACAAGGGCATGGTCATGTCCGGCGGCGGATCGCTGCTCCGGAACATCGACAAGCTGCTGACCCAGGTGACCGGCGTCCCCTGCCACGTCGCCGACAACTCCATGCATTGCGTGGCTCTCGGAACCGGCATTGCCCTGGAGCACTTCGACTTCTTCAAGAAGTACCTCGGCACGCAGCTGTAATGTCCCCGCCCCCGGAGAATTCGGTCGATCGAACAGGCCGGGCGTTCATCGATCTCCACTGCCACACCAGTGCCAGCTTCGACTCGCTCGCACGACCCGAGGCCGTCATGCGAGCGGCCGTCTCGCGCGGGCTGACGCATCTGGCCGTGACCGACCACGACCGCATCGACGCCGCGTTGCGAGCACGTGACACTGCCCCCGACGGGCTGACCGTCATCGTCGGCGAGGAAGTCAAGACCGCCGACGGCGATCTTGTGGCGATCTTCATCGAGAAGCTCATCGAGCCGGGCCTCTCCGCCGTCGAGACGATCGCAGCCATCCGCGAGCAGGGCGGGCTTGTCGGCGTGCCGCACCCATTCGATCGCTTCCGCGGCTACGGCCGCAAGAGTGGCGCCGATCTGTCGGCGATCGCCGCCGCGGTCGACTGGGTTGAGGTCTACAACGCACGCGTCGTCGGTGGCTCCGCCAACGAGCGAGCCGCGGCGTTTGCCGAGGAACACGGCCTGCCCGGCCTGTGCGCCTCCGACTCGCACACCGTTCTGGAGGTCGGCGTCTCGTCCAACTCCGTGTCCGGCGATCCCGGCACGCCGGCGGGGTTGCTTGCGGCACTCGCCGAAGTCGAGATGCATCCCTACCATGCGAGCTACTACGTGAGAGCGTGGACGCCGCTTGCCAAACTCATCCAATCCGCCCGCGGCAACGGCCGACGCCGTCCAGCCGCCAGCCCAGGGGAACTCTGTTGACCGACCAGCACGAGCATCATCGCCACCCGATCGGAGAGCCGCTCGAGCAGGAAGCGGACGCGCTGATCAACCCCGATGGCACCGTCGATGTGCCGCCGCCGGATCAGATGTCGCTCGTCCGCCGGCTGCGCGAGCCAAAGACGCTGCTGTCGATCGCAGTTCCTCTGATCATCATCGTTGTCGCGGTTGCCCTGAATTGGAAGGACATGCAGCAGGTCCCGCAGTACATCGGTCACGCGAACCTGTGGTTCATCCTCGTCGCTTTCCTGATCTACTACGCGGGCTTTCCGCTTCGTGGCTGGCGATGGACCAAGCTGCTCAAGGGCGCGGGGTACAGAGTCCGGGTCAAAGACGGGACCGAGATCCTGTTCCTCTCCTGGCTGGTCAACTGCATCGTTCCGGCCAAGCTCGGCGACCTGTATCGGGCCTACCTGGTGAAGCTCAACAGCCCGGTCTCTGCCACCAAGACCCTCGGTACGGTCTTCATGGAGCGGATTCTCGACCTGATCGCCATCGCCGGCCTCGGCCTGGTGGCGGGTTACTGGCGATTTCGAGACAGCCTGAACTCCTTGCCGCGATCCGTGCAGCTGATCTTCGCTTTCGGCGTGGTGGTGGTGGTCCTCCTGATCATCGCCCTGGTCGCCATGCGCAGTTTCGGACGCCGCATCATGGCCCTCCTCCCGGTGCCGAAACGCGCCGTCGAGTTCTACGAGCGATTTGAGGAAGGCGTCTTCGGGTCGGTCGGTCTCAAAGGGATGCCGTTGCTCGGCGCGCTGACGGTCTTGATCTGGATGACGGAAGCGCTGCGGCTCTACTTCGTCGTCAAGGCCCTTGGCTTCCCGGACATCGATCTGGGTTTCTCTGGAGCCATGTTTGTCGCCCTGATCGGCTCGCTGCTGACGGCGATACCTCTGACTCCCGGCGGGCTGGGTCTGGTCGAACTCGGGATGCTGGGCGTCCTCACGGGCGTCTTCAACGCGAGCAGGCCGCATGCGGCCGCGGTGATCCTGGTCGACCGCACGATCAGCGTCTTCTCGATCGTGGTGATCGGTTCGATCGCATACGTGATCTCCTCCAAGCCTCGTGGCGGCGGAATGAAGGTCGAGCAGGTGGGCTCGGGGGAGCCCGCCCCCGCGGCCTGAGGCTCGAGAGCCGGGCGATCCCCGAGTCTGGACGCACGCGGCGAACGACTCACCTTGCGGGCACCTTGCGGGTACCTTGCCGGGTTGGCCGGTAGTCGTTGTGAGTGAGGTACCAAAAGGCCATTCACCCTTTGGCCGCCCGCTCCGATAGTTCCAGTATCGGGGCAGAACGCACCGTACCCGGGAGCCTGCCAGGCGAATGACCGGACAGAGCGGACGAGCCTTCAACGAATGGCTGAGGGCCCAACTCAAAGCCAAGAAGATGTCGCAGCGCCAACTGGCGCAGCAGTCTGGTGTGGACCATTCCACGATCTCCAGGCTGATACGCGGCGATCGCATGCCCTCGCTGGGGACGGCCACCAAGCTTGCCCGCGGTTTACGAGAGATTCGTGACGACGCCGAAGCACCGCAGTACCTGGGCGCCGTGGCCAGCGGAACGGCAAACCCCACCGCTCGCGTTGAATACGCGCTGCGCGCCGATGAGGTCTTGTCGGAGCCGCAGGTCCGCCAGGTCATGGAGTATTACCTCGCCGTGCGGATGCGCCGTTTCGGCCGTGGCTATGCCGGCCTTCGCTCGGAGGAGCGGACCATCGAGCCGCGCCGCATCATGGACGATCGCCGCGACACTCCGATGATCTCGGCCGCAATGGCGAGCCACGTCCATCCCATGGCCCGATCGATGCCGCCTCGAGCTCGCCCCTCCCGATAGGCGGCCCGTTCGGATCGCTAGTTCCGGCGATAGACCGATAGGACGCGGTCCGGCGCGGGTACCCATGTGTCGACCCGGGTGAATGTCTCAGTGGGCAGATTGGCCGCGATCCAGGCGCTCTCTGCGTCGCCGCCGCATGAGCCGAGGCTCCACTTCGCGGCCCACGACGGGTTGCACAGCGTCACCAGAGTCTTTGCGCCGGCCGGGCTCACCAGTTCGTAGCCGTCGAGCTTGAGCGGGTAGCCGTAGGCGTCGCTCGGGATGAACGTCGGCAGGGCGATGATCGCCAGCTCGTTGCCGGGGGTCTCTCGTTCGAGACGAGCCGTGGCGGTTTGCGCTGCCGGCCAGCCGCCGTCCGGCGCAGTGAGCGGCGGCCAGTTGGCCACGCCGGCGACGACCAGGGCAGCCAACAAGACCGAGGCGACCACGTGTCCCGATCCGGCGCGGCCGCGTAGCGGCATGGCCCGCCATACCCCGCCGACGATGAGCCCGGCCGCAAGGACCACGAAGACATCGACAACGGAGTGGTACTGCTCCTGGTTGATCGAGTCCGCGAACTGCGAGATCTCCGTGATGCCGAGACCGAGAATGGCGGTCATCAGCGCAATCGAGCCACAGATGAAGAGAAGGCCCGCTCGCTCGAAGGCCACCGCGGGTCCGGATCCGGCCGCGCCGTCATCCGAGACCGACGAGGCCAACACGCCGGCGACTCTCCAGGTCAGCCCCAGAACCAGGCCGACGGCGACCGCCAGCGCCGTGGGGAATCCCGACGCGACGCCGACCAGCGGCCAGCGCGTCAGCGGCCAGGCGAGGATGCGGACCGCGCTGATGAAGAGCCGCGAGAACGGATCGGCACCGGGCGGTGAGCCCTGGTTGAAGGCCATGATGGCTCTCGTCTCGGCGAATCCGTGCGTCAGTTCGGAGATGATCCAGGGCGACCATGTCAGCAGGAACAAGCCGACTCCGGCCAGCCCCCACGCCAGCATGCGGCGCCGCGCGCTCGCGGGAGAGCGCCGGAGCGCCAGCAGGAAGAAGATCGCCATCGGGAAGACGAGCGTCATGCCGGTCAGATGGGATTGGGAAGCGAGGGCGGTCCCGGCGGCCGCCACGACCCACCACCGCGGCCCGCCCGTCTTCCAGGCCTGCCACGCCCCGAAACATGCCAGCGCGGCGCCGGGCTCCACGAGAACCGGGTTCCAGACGAAAGTCGAGTTGGCGATGAAGCTCGGCGAGATGGCCGCGAGAAGCGCCGTGGCCAGTCCCGCCGACGTTCCCCCGATCGATCGAGCGGTCCACCACAGCAGCGGGACCACGGCCAGGCCGAAGAGGGCAATCTCGGTTACTGCCGCCACCGGATTGCCGTGGCTGGCCCAGGACAGGGGAATCATCAGGTCGTAGAACAGAGCGCCGTGGTGGAAGCTCGGGCCGACGGTGAACGCCGGCGAGCCGAATGTAGGCAGCTGCCGGGATTGAACGGCGTTCCAGATCGCGTTCATCTCGAAGCCCTGGTCCGAGTCCCAGATGCCCCGCGCCGGCAGGTTGACGAACCGGTCTGCGGCGGCCAGCAGCATGATCGGCAGGATGCACGCCCACTCGCGGAGCGGGACGTTGAGTCGACCGAACGCAAGACGGGTCACCTGCCGGGCCCGAACGGAGAGGCGGGCGATCATGGCCCGCGCCGATAGACGGTGAGGATTCGGTCTGGGGCGGCCGCGAAGCGGTCGATCTGGCCAAGGCCCGATGCCGCGGCGCTGGTTTCGAGCCAGTTCGCCTCGGCCGTGCCGCCGCAGCCCTCCAGCCAGTACGTGTCGCAGAGCACGACCACGATGGTTGCCTTGCCGGTCTCGGCCTGGGTGAAGCCGTCACGCGTCAGCGGATAGAGATAGGCGTCGCTGCCCTTGGCTTCGAAGAGCGGCACCAGCGCGATCGACGCACCCCCGGCATCTCGCTCGACCCTGGCCGCCGCAGCCTCGGCCGCGGGCCAGCCGCCGTCGGGCGATGTCAGCGGCGGCCAGTGGCCCGCGTTCCAGGCCAGCAGTATCCCGATGGTTCCGACCGCCGCGAGCCGGCGGGCCACGGTTGCCCAGTTCCGCGGCAGCGTCCGCCACATCCCACCCAGGATCAGGCCGGCCGCGATGAAGACGAGTGGATCCGCCGCGACGTGGTACTGCTCCGTCGGCAGTCCCTGAACCTCCGACACGGCGTGCAGGCCGAGGCCGAGGGCAAGGACGATGAGCAGCAGCCACAGGCCGACCAGCCGCGTGCCGAAGCGCTCGGCCGAGGCCTGATCGTCGGTGTCTCTGGCGCGTGTCTCGCTCGCAGGCGGCTCGCCGGAAGCGACCGGATCGTCGGCCACGGGTCGGCGTCCGGCCGTCACTCCCAAACGCCAGACGAAGCCGATGATCACCGCCGAGGCGGCCAGAAACGCCAGGCTGAAGGCCGGCTTGAAGTCGACGATCGGCCAGCGCGTCAACGGCCACGCCAGGATGCGGATCGTGGCAAACAAGACCCGCAGCGGTGGGGCCGCGGACGATGTCGAGTTGGGATCGCTGAAGTACGCCAGCATGCCGCGCGTGTCGGCCAGGTTGCTGCCGAGTTCGGAGACGATCAAGGGCAGGTATGTGGCGACGAAGATGAGCACGCCGGCCAAACCCCAGGCCGCGATCCGGCGGCGTCCGGCCGGGGCCCTGCTCCGCCCGGCCGTGGCCTCGCTCCGTCCGGCCGTGGCCCCGTGCCTCAGGTCGATCAGGAAGGTGACCGCGAGCGGCAGGAGGATCACGCCGGCGGCGATGTGAGCCTGGACCGCAACGGCGGCCCCGATGCCGGAGACGGCCCACCATGCCGGGTGCCGTGTTCGCACGGCTTGCCACGCCCCCAGGAAGGCAATCGCGGCGCCGGGTTCGACCAGCGTGGGATTCCAGATGAACGTGGCGTAGCTGATCAGACTCGCCGACGTTGCGGCCAGAAGCGCTGCGGTCAGGCCGGCCGCGGGTCCGCCGATGCACCGGGCGATCCACCACACGATCGGAATGACGATCAGGCTCAACAGGGCGATCTCGGCCACGACCCAGGTCGGGTCGCCGTTGCCCAGCCAGGCCGCAGGCAACAGCAAGTCGTAGTAGAGGGCACCGTGATGGAACGAGCTCGCGACGCTGATGGCCTGCGGTCCGAAGGCCGGCAACCGGCCGCTCGCCAGCGCCGCTCGCAGGCCGAGCATTTCCGTGCCCTGGTCGGAGTCCCAGCCGCCTCGGAGCGGCAGATTAGCGAATCGGAGAATGGCGCCCAGCAGGACGATGGAGGCCAAGGCGGCGGACTCGCGGCCCGACGCGCCGAGCCGCCCCAGGATCGTGGCCACGCGACGGGTCGGGGCATCGGCTGCGTCCGAGGCAGCGGCTGCTCCACGGGTCGGACCGCTCATCGGGCGACCTCGCCGCCGCCGGACGCCCGATCCGCTTCCAACCCGGGAGTGAGCGGCCTGCCCGCCGCCATGTCTCCGAGCCGGGCCACGTTGACGGCGTCGTAGCCCTCTTCCATCCCCGGCGTCTCCAGGTAAAACGCCACCTGGTCCAGGGCGGGGTGGCACAGGAAATGGGCCAGGCCTTCGCGGCCGATCTGGCCCTCGCCGAGATGGGCGTGGCGATCATGCCGCGACCCAATCCCCGCGGTCGAATCGTTGAGGTGGACCATGGCCAGCCGTGCGAGCCCGATCTCCCTGTCGAACCTGGCCAGCAGGCCGTCGATCTCGTCGGGATTCGAGACGTCGTATCCGGCACCCCAAAGGTGGGCGACGTCCAGGCAGAAGCCGAGCCGGTCGTCGAGCCCGCGCTCGGCGGCCGCGTCGAGGATCATCGCCAGCTCCTCGATCGTGCAGCCGATCGCGAAGCCGCCGCCGGACGAGTTCTCGAGCACGATGAGCGGGCCCGCGGCATCGGTTCCGGGGGCGGGGAGCCCGTCCGCGGCCCGCTCCAGACCGTCGATGAGCCGGCGGATGCCGGCATCCCTGCCGGTTCCACGATGCGAACCCACGTGAACGTTGACGAACTTCGCGTCGAACTCCGACGCGTGTTCGAGTTCGTGGCGGAGAAGCTGGACCGACTTGCCGAATAGCTCGTCGTCGGGACCGGCAAGGTTGATCAGGTAAGCCGCGTGGATTGCCACCGGCCCAACGTCCAGCTCCACCAGGCGACGGCGAAACGCCTCGGCTTCGGGCGGTCTCTCCGCGCGGCGCCGCCAGGCAGTTGGGTTGTCGCTGAAGATCTGCAAAGCCGAAGCGCCGATAGCGTCGGCTCGTTCGACCGCTCGGACGAGGCCAAGCCCCATCGGCAGATGCACCCCGGCGCGTCGACCGCCGGGCAGTCTGATTCGAGCCGAAGCGGAGGGGCGAGCGGTCGCGAACCCACCCGCTTCGGCTGCCACTTGTTTCGGAGTCAAGCCGCTACCGCCCCCCTCGGCGACGTTTCGTGTGTGGCGCTATCAGTCGGCCCTGGAGCCAGTCCGGCGCGGGGTGTATTCGCCACCGATCACCGGCTCGATCAACCCGAAGTCGCCATCGCTGCGCCGGTACAGGACGCACACCTTCTCCGACTCGGCGTTCACGAAGAGGAAGAAGTGATGCCCCAACTCCTCCATCCTGGCCAGCGCGTCTTCCTCGAACATGGGCTCGATCGCGAATCGTTTCGTCTTTACGATCCGCGACTTCGGGCGATCGGCCTCGGCCATGCTCTCAGGCTCTTCAGCCGAGAGGGCCCGGGCCCGGGCTTCCTCGGTCCGGACCTTGCCGCGCGGCTTCTCTCTGGCGTCCACTGCCTGGCGCTCGATGCGATCGATGACTATGTCCAGGCTGGCCTGATACGTGGGGCCCGCGGCGTGGCTACGCAGAATCTGGCCGCCGACGGTCAGCGTCGCTTCTGCGATCTGCGAGTCCGCGGTGCTGCGGTGCTGCTCGCTCGAGAACTCCACGACCGCATCGGTATCGTCGTCCAGCAATCGTTCGAGCCGGCGCATCTTGCGTTCGGCGTACTCACGAACGGGCTCCGGGACGTCGATGTTCTTGCCCTTGACTATGGTCCTCATGCCTGACCTCCGCAACGCGACTGGAGCATGCCCTGTGGACCGGTGATCAGCCGAAGCGCATGCACTTCAGGATGAGCCGCTGTCATGCGGCCAGTATAGGAGTCGGTTCTGCCCGCCGGGCCTCGGCTGTTGTCCGGGCCGCTCACGTCGCCGGCTCTTGCCGGCAGTCCCTCCGGGGTCAACGCTCGCGAGCGACCGTGACGGCCGAGACCGCCAGAGCTCCGGCGTCGTAGAGCGCTTCCGCGCAGGCGACGAGTGTCGCTCCCGTTGTCACCACGTCGTCTATAAGCACCACCCAGCGCCCGCGGACGCGGCACGCCTGCGTGGGCCCGCCGATGGCAAATGCGCCCGCTACGTTCGTCCGACGGGCCGTGCGACCCAGATCGAACTGCGGCTGCGTGTTCCGCCGTCGCTCGAGCGCCCGAATAGACGGCAGCTGCAGAAGGCGCGATGTCTCCGACGCCAGCAACACGGCCTGGTCGTAGCCCCGCCGCCTGGCCCGATCGGCATGTACCGGCACCGGCACCAGCACCTCGCCGCCGGCTCCGGCGGCTCGCCAGCGCGTCGCCATGGCCGCGGCCAGCGGCCCGGCCAGTCGTTGCTCGCCGGCGTACTTGAGGCTGTGCAGAGCCAGCCTGACCGGGCCGGAGAACGGCGCACACCACTCCAGCTGCGCGAGTGGTATCGGCATCGCCGCCGGCAGCCCGATCGGCACTCCCGCCGGCAGGTGGAGTCGAACGTTGAGAGCGCGCCGGCAGCGCGGGCACAGAGCTTCGCCCTCGGCCGAACAGCCCGCGCAGCGAGGCGGGAATGCGACGTCGAGAAGAGACGACGCCGCTGCCGAGAAGACACCGGTATGCATCCCCGAACCGTACCGACGTCGGATCAACCGGTACGTATCGGGCGCTTATCCCGTAGCGCCGGGCAGGCGGCGGGAGAGGCCCGTTAGGCCGGATCGATCGCGATTTCGTCGCCGACGACCGTGCCGCTGGCCTCGATCGTTCCGATGGGAAGCTCCAGCACGCCCTTGGCGCCCCCAACCCGCCACACGACGCCGCGCCACGGCGGAACTGCGCGTCTGGCTGCGAGAACCGTTCGTCGCGCCATCGAGCCGTCAGACGGGGCGGACACGAATACGACGTCAATGGGAAACCTCATGAACAGCATGTGGATCCCGTTCTCACCCGGCAGCCACAGCCCGGAACCCTCCGGCAGCGAAGCACGGCCCATGAGACCCATGAACTTGGCCCAGAAAGAGGCACCGTCTTCGAGGTCTCCTGCCAGGAGATGGTTTCGGCTGACGTTGCGCGCGACCAGCCGTCGCCGGCTCATGGCACGGCGCCTGACGACATCGTCTGGATGATCGAGATGAAGGCCGGCCCGAGGATGACGATGAATAGCGAGGGGAAGATGCATCCGACCAGCGGAAACAGCATCTTGATCGGCGCCTGGGCGGCCTGCTCTTCGGCTCGCTGGCGGCGTTCGATGCGGAGCTGCTCGGACTGCACCTGAAGGACCTTCGAGATCGAGACGCCCAGGGTCTCGGCCTGGATGATCGCTCCGATGAAGTTGGAGAGAGGCTGGACGTTGGTCCTCGGAATCATGTCTCGCAGAGCGTCTCGTCTGGCCTTGCCGACGCGTACCTCGGCCAGCGCCCGGCGGAACTCGTCGGTCAACGGCCCCGGCAGCTTCTCGACCACTTTGGCCAGCGCCGCGTCGAAGCCGAGGCCCGCGCGAACGGAAATAGTCAGCAGGTCGAGCGTGTCGGGGATCATCCGCAGGATCAGCTTCTGGCGGGCCTTGATGCGGCCGCCGAGCCAGAACTCCGGGACGAGGAACCCGATCCCCAGGGCTACGAGGCCCAGGAACATGCCCGAAACAACGCTTCCGGCGAGCAGTGCGAAGAGCAGGAACACTGTCGCGCCGACGGAGATGGCCACCAGCACCTTCACGCCCATCCAGTCGGTGAGCTTGAGATCGCCGGGGTTGCCGGCCATGGCCAGCCTCTTTTCCGCCGTGTTGGTGGATGACGCGCTGGTGAGCCGAGTGCTCATCCGAGATAGCCTGGCCACGAGGGGTCGCAGAGTCCGCTCTGCGAACGGCTGCTGGAGCTCGAGTTCCTCGAGGTTCCGGGCCTGGAAGGAGCCGAGTTGGGTCAGGCGAGCCTGGACCGGATCGACCGGCGAGCTCGACGCCAGGCCCAGGAAGAGCAGCAAGATGCCGCCGCCGACGCAAACGCCAAGGATGATTGCCATGACTCTCAGACCTCAATGGCGACGATTCGCCTGATCAGCATGAAACCGACGAACATGAAGAAGCCACCGATCCCAAGGACGATCATGCCGGCCGGAAGGCCCATGATGCCTGGAGGGTTCTCGAACATTGGCTTGGTGAAGCCGGGGGCAAGCACGAACAACAGGCCCATGAGGGCGATCGGCATGCCTGCCACGACGTAGCCTGACATACGCTGCTGGGCCGTCAGGGTCCTGATTTCGCCCTTGATTCGGACGCGCTCCCGAATGGTGAAGGCGATCGAGTCGAGGATTTCGGCCAGGTTGCCGCCGACCTGGTGCTGGATCGTGATCGCCGTAGCCATCAGTTCGAGGTCGTCGGATCGCACGCGGCGGACCATGTTCTCCAGTGCCACGTCGAAGGCGAGGCCGAGGTTGACTTCACGCACGACGCGGCCGAACTCGACCGTGACCGGCGGCGTCGACTCGCGGACGACCATCTCGATGGCCTGCAGGAACGACGAGCCGGCGCGAAGGGCGTTGGCGATCAATGTGATCGTGTCCGGCAGCTGCTTGTTGAAGGCGTTGAGGCGCGAGGCGCGGCGTCGGCCGAGCCACATTCGGGGCAGGAAGAAGCCGATCACGGCGCCGATGACGAGGGCGATGCCCGTCCCGAGCGGGGCGAGAACGATGCTCAGTATGAGGAAGAGGAACGGCACGCCTACGATCGAACCGCCCCAGATGACCATGTACTCGCTGGGCCGGAGTTTGAGATCCGCTCGGGCGATGTCGCGTGCGAGGTTGGCGCCGAAGTCACGCTGCTCGACGACCCGGTTGAGTCGAGCCAGGGCGACGCTTTGCGCGAGGGCGTTGCTCAGGCCGCCGCTCCCTTGCGCCGACGCCGTGGGGGCCGCGTCATTTTTGCCGGCGGCATAGCGCTCCAATCGGGCGCTGATTCCGCCGCTCTGGCCCGAACTGGACAAGCCCAGGAAGACCAGCATCACGCCGATGAATACCAGGATGCCAATGACTATCGCGAACATCTCGCCTCTCCCCGCCTCGCTCTGTTACGCGAACCCGAACAGGCCGCGCGGAAGGTGAATACCCATGATCTCGAACTTTTCGACGAACTTGGGCCGGATGCCCGTGGCCTTCAGTCGGCCCTGGATCTTGCCGTCGACCACGCCGGTCTGCTCGAACAGGAAGACATCCTGCATGACGACGACGTCGCCTTCCATGCCCTGGACTTCGGTGATGTACTCGATACGGCGCGTGCCGTCCTTCATACGAGTCTGGTGAACGATCAGATCCACGGCCGAAGAGACCTGCTCGCGGATGGCCCGCAGAGGCAGGTCCACGCCGGCCATGAGCACCATCGTCTCGAGGCGGGACAGCATGTCGCGGGGGGTGTTGGCGTGGCCGGTGGACATCGAGCCGTCGTGGCCCGTGTTCATGGCCTGCAGCATGTCGAGGGCTTCGCCGCCTCGGCACTCGCCGACGATGATCCGGTCGGGCCTCATTCGCAGGCAGTTGCGGACAAGTTCGCGGATCGTGATCGCGCCGCGGCCTTCGATGTTCGGTGGGCGGGACTCGAGCGTCACCACGTGCTCCTGGCGGAGCTGGAGTTCCGCCGCGTCTTCGACCGTCACGATCCGCTCATCGTTGGGAATGAACGACGAGAGAACGTTCAGGGTCGTGGTCTTGCCCGAGCCGGTGCCGCCCGAAACGAAAATGTTCAGGCGGGCTTCGACGCACGCTCGCAGGAAGTCGAACATCTCCGGCGTCGCGGTTCCGAAGCGGATCAGATCCTCCACCGTGAACGGCGAGGCCGAGAACTTTCGAATAGTGATGACGGGCCCGATCAACGAGAGCGGCGGGATGATGGCGTTGACGCGGGAGCCGTCGGTCAGACGGGCGTCGACCATCGGACTGGACTCGTCGATGCGCCGACCGATCGGGGCGATGATCCGATCGATGATGCGCATCACGTGGTCGTCGTTCTGGAAGACGACGTTGGTCAGCTCGAGTTTG
>Ga0182027_10005968_pt1 | contig 18368 bp, 18 predicted proteins | sample 712E1DmetaG_FD_121300 | JGI IMG/M metagenome (GOLD analysis project Ga0182027, IMG submission 121300) | Permafrost microbial communities from Stordalen Mire, Sweden - 712E1D metaG (Illumina Assembly) | ecosystem: Environmental > Terrestrial > Soil > Wetlands > Permafrost | place: Sweden... | reverse complement strand
TTCGATTTGGAATTGGACACGGAGAAGAATCAATACGAGAACACGCGGCAGGCGCAATCCTCCGATCAGCGGCAGCAGAGCATCGACGAAGCGCTGCAGAAGCTTCAGGAACTGGCCAAGCGGCAGCAGGAGCTGGCCGAGCAGCAGCGCCAGAGCCAACAGACGACTCCGGACCAGCGCTGGCAGCAGGAGTTACTGCGGCGCGAGGCGGAACAGCTTCGGCAGCAGATGCAGCAGTTGACGCGCAACGATAGCAGCGGGCAGTTGAGCCGTAACCAGCAGGGGCAACAGGGACAGCAGGGACAACAGGGACAACAGGGGCAACAGGGGCAACAAGGACAGCAAGGGATGGCCGGGCGTCAGGGACAGGCGGGGCAGATGGGCGCCATGGGCCAGCAGCAACTGGAACAGACTTTGGGGCGGTTGGAGCAGGCGATTCAGAGCATGCGTCCGCCGCAGCCGGGGTCGCCATCGAACGAAGCGGAAGCCCGGCGCGCGGCGGCGGGTTTGGAGGAGGCGGCGCGGAACCTGTCGAGCCTGCGGACGGCGCAATCCGGCAACCAGGTGGAGAACCTGGTCAATCGGGCGGATGCTTTGGTGCAGACGCAGCAGAAGTTCGAGCAGGATTTGCGGCGTGGGATTGCGGCGCAGGCCGGGGGGCGGCCGCTGGCGGCTGCGCAGGCCGGGCAACTGGCCGACCGGAAGGACGCCGAGGCGGAGGATCTGAAGCAGCTTGAACAAGCCATGCAGAGCGCGGTGCGCGATATGCGCAGCGGCCAGCCGCAGGCCTCCACGAAGATGCGGGAGGCGCTGGCGGCGGAACAGCAAGCGGAGCTGACGCGCGATATGGAGCGCAATTCGCGCTACATCCGCGGCGGCAATGCGGGGTACGCGGCGCTATCCGAGCTCAACATGACGCAGGGCCTTGAAGATTTGCGAGACGGCTTACGGGGCGTGCAGCAGGCGTTGGGGCCGGATGGCCAGGGGCGGCCGGGACAGGGCGGCAAGGCGGCGGAGCAGGCGCTGGCGCAGCTTGAGCAATTGCGGCAGCAGATGCAGCAGCGGCAGGCGGCGGGGCAGCAGGGGCAACGAGGTCAGCAAGGTCAGCAAGGGTCGCAAGGTCAGGGACAGCGCGGTCAACAAGGACAGCAGGGTCAGCAAGGGCAACAAGGGCAGGGGCAGCAGGGGCAGGGTGGACAGAACGGCGGCGGCCAGTACGGCCAGCGGCAGAATGGCGGCCAGTATGGCGGTCCGAATGGCGGTGGGAACTGGGGTGGACCGGGACCGGCAGGCCCGAACTTCGTGGGCACGTACGAGGGCGCGCTGCGGGCGCTGCGCAACCTCCAGCAGGAGTACCGCGACGACCCGAACGCGACGCGCGACGTGGGGACGCTGATCCGCGACATGACGCGCCTGGACCCCAATACGTACGCCAACGATCCGCTGCTATCGGAGCGCATCAACGCGGCGGTGCTGACGGGCATCGAGCAGGTGGAGATGGAGCTGCGGCGGAAGGTGGACGAATCCGACGGGAGCGTGCGGAGCCAGGGCGGGGAGGCGGTACCGCAGGGGTACTCCGAAGCCGTAGCGGAATATTTCCGCAAATTGAGCAAGACGAAGTAGGCGGCGCGCCTTGCTTCTTCCTGTCCTTGAGGCGCAGGCTGGCGTGTGGCGCCAGCATGGGTATCGGGATCTCTCCCGTACCGGCGGAATCGTGGCCGCCATCGTGGTGTTGAAGATGAGCTTGGAAAGCCGAACCGGCCCGCCCCACGAAGGCGCCAGGGCGTTGCCCATCTCGAAGATGCACTTGTCGATGGACTGCGAAGGCCGCCACTGCTTCAGGCCGGCGGCCCCCGCCAGCTTATAGCTTGAGATCCCAGCCTTTGCGGAAGGTGGGCTTCACCCACTTATTGACTTCCTTGTTGTTGCTGAACTCACCCTTGGCGTTGTCCCAGAGCAGCTTGCCATCGGCATGGACCGCCGCCGCGCCGAGCACCAGCCACTCCGTGTACGGCCCCGCGATGCTGAAGTTGGAGCATGCCGGCGCTCCGCCCTTGCAGGCGTTGACCCAATCGTGACAATGCGCGCGGTGATTGTCGCCGGTGCTGGCGCCGGCGGAACGCGGCAGATAGGCGTTGGGGAGTTTGTAATCCGCCCAGCGCGAACCGGGGAGCAGTCCAACGCCTTCGCCGCGTCCGCTGGTGCCCAGGTAGCCTTTCGACCCCACGAAGATGAGGTTGTAACCGCTGCCCTGCTGCCCGAAACCTCGGCCGCCGCCGCGTCCGGCAGCGGCGGCGCCCGGAGCGGCAGGCGGCGCGCCCGCTGCCGCGCCGCCGGCAGCCGCACGGCCGCCCGAACCCATGAAGAAGCCACCCTGACCCTGAGCCGGTCCGACCTGCGGTCCCGCGCCGGGGATCTTGCGCGCCTCCTCGGCCGTCATTCCCGGCGGCATATAGGCGTCGCCGCCGTTGTGGTGATACCAGTAGACCGTCACCGGAGGCATGCCATCGCGCGCGGCGAACTCGAAGCGGAACTTCAGCTCGTCGGGGAACGTAAAGGCCGGCAACGAGTCCTTCGTGACGCATTCGACGCTGGTCAGGTACTTCGGATGCAACTGCAAGGCCCAGTTGGCGGGGCCGAGGATGTGAACGCCCCAATCGCCGATGAGGCTGCTGCCGAAATCGTAGAATCCGCGCCAGTTGAAAGGAAGGTAGAAGCCGTATTCCTGCCCTCCGGGGCCTTCCGGCGTAGCGCGGCTGCCGCCGGGACCGCCGCGCCCTGCGCCAGGCGCGCCCGGCGGCATGCCCGGCGCGCCACCCGGCATACCCGGCGCTCCGGCCGGCCCGCCAGGCGGCATGGCGCCCAATCCGCCGCGGCCGCGGCCGCTCCGCGCCACCACGAAATCCAAATAATCCTGGTCCCCGGCGGTGTAGGGGCGGAACTCGGCGCCGCCCAGCCAGAGGTCCCAACTCAATGTGTCGGGAACCGGCGTCGGCGCCGGAATCCTGGGCATCTCCTGCGGCCAGGAGGGCCTGCCCGTCCAGGCGTGCACCTCGCGCACCTCGCCGATCTCGCCCGACCAGAAAATCTCGCAAGCCACGCGCGTGGCATCGTGAGAATAACCCTGATTGCCCATCTGCGTGGCCACTTTGTATTTGGCCGCCGCTTCCGCCAGGAAACGCGCTTCCCAGGAGGTGCGCGTGAGCGGTTTTTCCACGTAGACGTGCTTGCCCGCTTGCATGCATGCCAGGGCGCAGGTGGCGTGCATGTGGTCGGCGGTCCCGACGACCACGGCATCGATGTCCTTGCCGGACTTGTCGAGCATCTGCCGGAAATCCTTGTACTTCTCGGCCTTGGGCCACTTGGCGAATCCCTGTTGCCCGCGCAGCCAATCGACGTCGGTCAACGCGACGACGTTCTCCACGCCGGCTTCGGCATCGCTCAAATCGCTGAAAGGCTGGCCGCCGGCGCCGATGCCCGCGATGTTCAGCTTCTCATTGGGCGACTTGTAGCCCAGGGCCTTCAGCGAGGGCACGCTTCGAACCGCCCCGGCCAAAAGGGAACCGTAGAAGAAGTAACGTCTCGAAATGCCGCTCTGCGACATAGTGATGAATCCTTTCCTCTCTCTTACGCCCGAGATCCGCCTGGACTGCGGGAAAGTTAAGGGTACTGCCACGTCCCGCGGCGCACAAGTATCGAACCGTAGCCTAAGCTCCGCGCCCTGAATCCGCCGCCGTAGCGTACGGGTACCTTACGGCCTGAAATGATATACTTAAGCCGTTCATTTCAGAACGAAAATGCAGCCCACGGCAGCGCCCAACGGATCTCACCAGTTCGCCGCCCCAGCGGACCGGGCGGCGGTTCGCGAACAGTTGGAGCGCCTCGTGGCCAGCCACTCTTTCCGCACCAGCAAGCGGCATTCGGGGTTTCTGCGCTACCTGGTGGAGGAGGCCTTGGAGGGCCGCGCCGCGCTGCTCAAGGAGCGCACCGTGGGCGTCCACGTATTCGGGCGCGAACCCGATTACGACACCAACGCGGACCCCGTGGTGCGGGTTTCCGCCGGTGAGCTTCGCAAGCGCGTGGCTCAGTATTACCACGAAGCCGGACGGGAGACCGAGCTGCGGATCGACCTGCCGCCGGGATCGTACGTCCCGGAATTCCGGCCGGTGGGAACGGCCGCGGCGGACCCGGCCGCTACGCCGCCGCCTTCCACTGCCCGGCGGCCGAGCCTCGCTCGCCTGCTGGCCACCGGCGCCGCGATGGCATGTGTGGGACTCGCGCTGTGGTTCCGGCCTTGGATCCCGAGAAACGCATTCGCCCAGTTCTGGGACCCGCTTTGGGACGCTCCGGGCGCCGTGGTGATTAGCGTGCCGGGACGCGCCCCGCAGGGGCCGGGCTTAGGGCTGACGCAGGTGGCCCTGACCGACGCCTCCGCCATGGCCAGGCTCACCCCGGTCCTGAAATCCAAAGGTAAGGAGTTTCGGATCCTCACGCAAAACGCCACTACCCTGACCGACCTGCAGGCGGGGCCGGTGGTGCTCATCGGCGCGTTTTCCAATGCCCTGACGTTGCGCCTGCTGGGCGAGGCGCGCTTCACCTTCGAGTTCGACCCCGAGGGGAACCACCCCTGGGTCCGCGACCGGCAAAACCCGTCGGCTAAGCAGTGGCAATTGACGCGGAACCCGTCGGATCCGAACGCCGAGTATGCCGATTACGCGATTGTCGCGCGGGTGCTCGACCCCGCCACGGACCGCATCGCCGTGGTTGCCGCCGGCATCACCGGCCCGGCCACCCTGGCCGCCGGCGATTTCCTGAGCAACCCAGAGTACATGGAAGCGATCAACCGGCAGGCTCCGAGGTACTGGCGCGCCAAGAACGTCCAGGTGGTGGTCACCATGAAGATCAGCCAGGGGAAACCCGGGCCTCCGCGCGTTCTGGCGAATTACTTCTGGTAGCTACCGCTTGACGAACAGCGAAACCGCCATCCCGAAGCCGATGGCCACCACGATCCTTCGGACGGCCGTGCGCCCCAGCTTGCGCGCCACGCCGGCTCCGCCGTATCCGCCGGCGATGGCGGCCACCGCCATCAGCGCCACGTAGGGCCAGTAGACCATCCGCGCCCAGATGAAATAGGCCGCCGCGATGCCGTTCACGCTGCCGCCGAATACCACCTTGAGCGAGTTCATTTCGTGGATATCGCACAGGCCCATGATGCTCAGCGCCGCCAGCATCAGGATGCCGATGCCCGCTCCGAAATAGCCGCCATACAGACCCACCGCGAACTGGAACAGCATGGCGCCGGCGAACCACGCGCTGGATTTGTGGCGCGCCTCCCCGGCGGTTCCCAGCTTCCGCTGAATGGGCTCCTGCGCCATGAACAGCAGGGTGGCGAACAGAATCAGGTAGGGGACCAGGCGGTCGAACGTCGAGGCGGGGGTGCGCCGCAGCAGGAGCGCGCCCAGCAGGCCGCCCACCAGGCTCGGAACGATGAGCGCCAGAAAGCGCGGTTCGGCCGCCCGCAGCTCGCGCCGGTAGCCCCACCCGCTGCCCACCGTCCCCGGCCAGATGGCCACGGTGCTGGTGGCGTTGGCGGTCACCGAGTCGAGACCCAGCCAGATCAGCGTGGGAAACGAAACCAGCGTCCCGCCGCCCGCCACGGAGTTGATGGCGCCGGCCAGAAAAGCGGCCAAAAAGGCCACGGCGGCATGTGGAAAATCCAATACGGTGCTCAAGATGTCAGGATATCGCGGCCGGGGGCCTCCCGTTCGGCGCCGGAAATCGCCGAACAGGTGTTGGAATTCGCACTTTAGCGCCCGATTGTGGTCTTCCCGGAGTTTTAGGGCCTAGAATGCATCATGGCGCAATTTCAGATCCTCCAGCCGGAGACTACCTATACGGGCTCGCCCATTCAGCCCATGAAAACGGGGCTCCCCAAGTCCACCCGTTCGCTTTGCCCGGAATGCACCCAACTGATTGACGCCACGATCTTTGAGGACGGCGGCAAGGTGGTCATGGAGAAGCGCTGCCCGGAGCACGGCGAGTTCCGCGACATCGTTTATTCCGACGCCAAGCTGTACCTGAAAATGGAAGAATGGAGCTTCGGCGACAATCGCGGCCTCTCGAACCCCGCCGTCACCACCGCCAGCCGCTGCCCGGACGATTGCGGCCTCTGCAACCTGCACACCAGCCACACCGGCCTGGCTAACGTCGACCTTACCAACCGCTGTAATCTGACCTGCCCGGTCTGCTTTGCCAACGCCAACGCCGCCGGCTACCTCTACGAGCCGGATTTCGAGACCGTCCGCAAGATGCTGCAGGCGTTGCGCAACCAGAAGCCCGTAGCGGGCCGCATCGTCCAGTTCTCGGGCGGCGAGCCGACCATTTACCCGCGCTTTTTGGACGTGCTGAGGATGGCCAAGGAGATGGGCTTCTCGCACCTCCAGGCCGCCACCAACGGTCTTAAGTTCACCGATATCGAGTTCGCGCACCAGTGCAAGGACGCCGGCCTGCATACGCTGTACCTGCAGTTCGATGGCGTCTGCGACGACGTTTACCGCCGCACGCGCGGCGAGTCGCTGTGGGAAAAGAAGCTGCACTGCATCGAGAACGTCAGGAAGGCCGGGCTGAAGATCGTCTTCGTGCCCACCATCGTGAAGGGGCTCAACGATCACCAGATCGGCGACATTCTGCGGCTGGCGCTCGAGTACATCGATTGCACCAGCGGCATTAGCTTCCAGCCGGTGGCCTTCACCGGGCGCATCGCGCGCCACGAGCTCGAATCCAAGCGCTTCACGCTTTCCGATTTCGCCCACGCCGTCGAGGAGCAGACCGGCATCGCCAAGGCCCACGAGGACTGGTTCCCGCTCTCTTGCGTCACGCCGTTCTCGAAGCTGATCAGCGCGCTGCGCGGCGACGAGACCACCACCCTGAGCTGTCACCCGCACTGCTCGCTGGGCACGTATCTATTCGTGGACCAGAACCGCAAGGCCAAGCCGGTGACTCAGTTCATCGACGTCGGCCCGATGCTTCGGGAAATGGACGAACTGTCGCGCAAGGCCGGCAAGCGCCGCTTCCAGTTCTACACCAAGTTCGAAGCCTGGAACAGCCTGCGCAAGTTCTTCCATGAGGACCGTGCGCCGGAGGGTCTGACGTTCACCAAGTTCCTGCAAACGCTGCAAGGCATGACCGACAAGAAGTACGGCCGCGGCGACAGTGAGAAGCAAGGCTTCACTTACAAGACGCTCATGGTGGCCGGCATGCACTTCATGGATTCGTATAACTACGACGTGGAGCGCGTGCAGCGTTGCGTCATTCACTACGCCGCCCCCAACGGCCTGATTTACCCCTTCTGCGCCTATAACTCCGGCCCCGTCTACCGCGAGAAAATCGAGCGGGAGTTTTCCGTGCCGTTCGAGGAGCAGGCAGAGATGAAGGCGCTGACCGCGCAAGCGAAGCAGGGCCGCGGGAGCCGCGTGGGGGAACCGGAATTGGTGGGGTAAGGCGGCGCGGCCGGCGTGGCAAGGTCTCGATGCCTATACGTTCCGAGACTCGGCGGGCGGGGAACTCGCCGGCGATACCCCCAGCATCGTCCTGAATTCCTCCTCTAACATTCTGCGCGCCTCTGGAATCGCGCCCGCAAATGCCGACAACGCCTTCCTAAAGCCCTCGTGCTTTTCAGCGATTATCTCAGGCGTCGCGTATTCAATGTCCCCGTAAACAAGACCGTGAACGACCGGCGCCCTGATTTTCGCGCTCAAGTCACTCAACAACGCACATACGTGCTGGGGCAGGTAGATTTGATAAAGTCCAGCAAAATTGTCGAAATCACGGAGCTTTCTCACCGCGGGCGGCTCTTGGCCTTTTTGGTCATCGGGAACTTTCCCGTGCTGATAGGCGTACCGCAGTCCCTCCCGTTCCGCCTCCACCAGCAGTTTGTATAAATCGGCGATGACCTCGGCCCGCTTTTCATGGAGCTTGGAGAATCGCACCTGATGCTCAAGGGCGGTAGCCTGAAGGGCGCTCTTTAGGCGCTCGATCTCAACATCCGCATTCGACTTGAACTGCATCTCGAATGTTCTTAAGTCGGGCGCTAGCGTACTTTTCACGCGCCCAATTTCAGTCTCAGAACTAACCCTCAGACGGTCGGTTATCACGGTCTTCAGCAACCATGCGGCGGCAGCAACACACACGCCGCCTCCTCCCACGGTCGCAACCAGATTGACGATCACGCCCTGCCAATCTATGCTCATCACACCTCCACCGGAACAGGCCGCCCAAGGATCAATGCCTCATACCCCGTGAATGGCCTTCACGGCCAGCGCCGGATCGTACTGAATGATGCTCAATAGCGCTGCCGCCGGCCCCGTGGGGCATCGCCGGTCCTGTTCCCAGTTCTGAAGCGTCTTCACGCTGACGCCGATCAACTGCGCAAACTCCGACTGCGAAAGGCTGGTGCGTTCGCGAATGACGCGGACGCCGGAAGAGCGGATCACAGTCCGCCGCGACGGCTTCTGCTGGCCGCGCAAAATTGCCCCGGCCTCGCGTACGCTGCCGAGCAGTTCTTCGAACATCTGTCTCTTCACTTGCCGAACTCCTCTTTTACGGCTTTGGCGAGCTGCGAAACCTGCCTCGGAGTCAGATCCACGGCTGCGCTCTTTCGATACGCGTAGAGCAGCAAGATCATGTCTTCCCGCACCGCCCAATAATAAATGACGCGGGCGCCGCCGCTTTTTCCTCGCGATCCGATGGCGACGCGGACCTTGCGTATCCCACCACCACCTCTGACGAGAGCGCCAAGCTCCGGATTCTCGGCGATCCGGGATTGAAATTCACCATACTCCTCATCGCCTAACAGCGCGGTGATCTGCCTCGTGAAGGTAGAAGTCTCAATCAGCTCCACTCGCTTGCATTATCCGCCAATGGCGGATAGCAGTCAAGTCGGCTTCAGTCCGCCGCGGGGCCAATCGCGAGGTCCAGGCCGGCGGCGTCGGCGAAGGCCCGGAAGTCGCGGTCTCGGGTGAGAAGCGGAACGCCGCGATCGATGCAGCTCTGGGCGATCAGGGCATCTCCAAGGCGCGCCTTGCGGCGCTTTGCCAGCACCCTCGCCCGCAACTCGCCCGCCCGCTGCCAATAGCCGGAACGGATTTCGATGAGGGGCAGTTCCGCGATCGTCCGCGCGACCTTTGCAGGAAGCTTCGGATCGCTCAGTATTTCCGTGAGAACGGCGGTTGCCATGATCGCCTGGCAATCCTGCAGCGCCCTATCGAGCAGGTTCGCGTCTTCGCCGCCATCGCCTTGCAGGAAGGCGACCCACGTGCTTGCGTCGGCCGCGATCATCGGCCGGCCGTCAGCTCGGCCAGCGTGCGCGAGAAGCGAACCTTGCCCCGCAGTTGTCGCAATTGCGCGTAGGTCTGCGACGCCATCGGCGGCGTCACCAAGACCTCTTGAGCCGGCCATTCCTTGGCCGCGGCGTCGGAGAGTCCCAAAACGCCGGCCAGTTCCTCTGGCGTTCGCGCAATAACGGGCCTGAGTTTACGCATCGAAGAGTTCCTTCCACGCCCTTTTACAGCAGATCGTCGCGCTTCAGCTTTTCGAGCGCCTTTACCACGTCGCCGACGCGTTGCGCGTGGTCGCGGCCGACTACCAGAAGGGCGTCGGGGGTGTCCACCACAATCAGGTTCCTGACGCCCAGAAGGGCTACCATCTTGCCGCCGGCGTCCACCAGGTTGTCGTGGGAATCCAGGCAGACCACGTGCGGCGCCACGGCGTTGCCGCGGGCGTCGTGGGACATCAGTTCGTAGACGGCGTTCCAACTTCCCACATCGTTCCAGCCGAAATCGCCGGCCGGAATGCCCGCCACGTTTTTGGCTTTCTCGAGCACGGCGTAGTCGATGGAAATGTTCTCGCACAGCGGAAACGAATGCTTCAGCCTGGCCGTGAAATCCGGGTTTTGGAAAGGCGGGAGCGCGGCCAGCAGCGTGGCGGTCTTGGGCAGCCGCAGCCGCAGTTCGTCCAGCAGAACGTCGGCGCGCCAGAAGAACATGCCGGAGTTCCAATAGTAATTGCCCGCCGTCACGTAGCGCCGGGCTTTGGCCAGCTCCGGTTTCTCGCGGAAGCGTTTGACGGGAACCGGGCGCCGGCCGCCGGGCTCGGTCCCGCGCGGAAATTCCACGTAGCCGTAGCCGGTCTCCGGCCAGCGCGGCTGAATGCCCACCACCATCAGCTTGCCGGTTTCCGCGCCTTTCAGCGCGGCCCGCACCGCCGCGCGATAACCCGCCGGCTTGGCGACTACGTGATCGGCGGGAAACACGCCCATCACCGCCTCCGCATCGATGGAGCGCAGAATGTGCGCCGCCAGCCCGATGGCGGGCGCCGTGTTGCGTTGCGCCGGTTCGGCCAGTATCTGATCCGCGGGAACCTCGGGAAGCTGTTCGACCACGGTATCCCGCAGATGGCCGTTGGTAAGGACCCAGATCCGTTCGGGGGGAATCAGCGGCGCGAGGCGCTCGACGGCCGCCTGTATCAGCGTGCACCGGCCTACCACGTTGAGCACTTGCTTGGAGGAGCGCTTGCGGCTCCGCGGCCAGAAGCGCGTGCCGCGCCCTCCGGCCAGAATCAGAGCGTAGTGATGCGAGTTCATTGCACCGGATAACCGCGTATCAGCCGGAAGGTCCGCTTCCAGCGCGTCTTGGTCGGAAAGTGCTCCAGTAAGTCGACAATGTGTCTCACCGTAAATCCGGGGCTCGACAAATCCTCCGTCGAGGCCTCATAGGACCAGTAGACAATCAGCGGCTTGCCGATGATGTTGTCCCGCGGCACGAAGCCCCAGTAGCGGCTGTCGAGCGAGGAATCCCGGTTGTCGCCCATCGCGAAGTAACAATTCGGCGGCACCACCACGTCGGCCCCATGCACATGGTTGGCGAGCATGTCGTGCGCGCCGTCGGAGACTGGCACGTTGGGGTCGTTGGGGAAGTTGTCGCGATACGAATCGATGTATTCGGTCTTGTGATAGACGTATGGCTCGTCGAGGGCCTTTCCGTTGAGGAAGAGGCGCTTGTTCTCCAGGTGGATGCGGTCGCCGGGAACGCCCATGGCGCGTTTCACGAACGTCTCCGAGATATCCACGGGGTAGCGGAAGACGATGATGTCGCCGCGCTTGACCTCGTTATAGGGCAGTAGGTAACGCGAGATGGGTCCGGCGGGCGCGTAAGCCAGCTTATCCACCAACAGGTGGTCGCCCACCAGCAGGGTATCTTCCATGGAGCCGGTGGGAATGACGAAGGCCTGCACCAGCGTGGTGACGCCGAACAGCAGCAGGATCACGGTAATGGTCCACTCGGCCAGCAAGCCGCGTTGCGGCCGCTCCGCTTCCTCCGCGGGCGCCTCCGGAAGCTCGCCCTCGGCCAGGGCGGTGCTCTCTTCGCCCGCTGGTATGCCGTCTTGATCCACTGACCTTCATTCTAGCGGAAAGCCTGCTATGCTGTTCGGAGATTCCGAGGTTCTCCGCTTTGAGCGCTATTGCCCCCAGTCACGCACGGGAAGCCGCCGCCGCGCGCCGCCAGTCCATCCTGCTGGTCTGCTTCTGTACCATTTCGGGCGCCGCGGCCCAGATTCTGGGGAAAGTCGGGATGACCCACTTCACCCCGAATCTCTGGGCCATCGCCACGAACCTTCCACTGATGGGGGGATACGCGCTCTACGGCGTCAACACGCTGCTGATGGTGCTGGCGCTTCGCAAGGGCGAACTTTCGATGTTGTACCCGATCATCGCGCTGACTTACGTATGGGTCACGCTGCTTTCCTACACCCTGCTGGGCGAGCCGCCCAACCTGTTCAAGAATTGCGGCATCGCCCTCATCGTAATCGGAGTAGCGGTGCTGGGAACGGGGAAGAAATGACGCCTGTCCTCGTTCGTTCCATGCTGCTGGTGCTGGGCGCCTCGGTGATCGGCTCTTTCGGCGCCGTGTTTCTGAAGTTCGGGTCCGCCAGAATCACGCGCAATCCGCTCAGCTTCCTCAACCTGCCGCTGGCGGCGGGCGTCACGCTGTACCTGGGCTCGTCGGCGTTCTATTTTCTGGGGATTCGCGGCGGCCAGCTTTCGATTCTCTATCCATTGGTTGCCCTGGGATACATCTGGACCTTGATTTGGGCGCGGCTGTTCTTCAAGGAATCGCTCACGCGGCAGAAGTTCGCCGGGCTGGGGCTGATCCTCGCCGGAGTCGTGCTGGTGGGCCTGGGCGCCCACTAGTCCGCAAGCGGCGCGGGCGCGGTTGGCAAGCCGCGATGGCCCATGGCTTGCTGTTCGTTGCGCAGGGCAAGGCCGCCGATGCCGGAAAAACCGTTGCGGGAAGCGGCTGTGGTCATAGTGGAGCGGGCCCCCTTGGGGTTCGCTCCGGTTCCGCGGGGCCGGCCGGCCCGATGTGCCGGGGGTTCGACACTGTGCCGGGCGGTCCACAATGCGGCGAGGGTCCTGAATGAGGCAGAATAGAGGGGTAGCGAACATTTGAAGCGCATCCTGGTTCCGGCCGTGAGTCGCGCCTTGCCTCGCCGGCGGGCCGGCGGCGGCAACCTATATCGAATGAGGTGTACGTGAAGAGTTACTTGTCCGGCTTCGCCTGTGCTTGTCTGGTCTGGTTGTGCTTCGCCGCGCCCGCCGGCGCGCAGCAGGCCGCCGCTCCGCCGGCGGCGGCCGCTCCCCAGGCTCCCGATGGCCAGACCCCGCCGGCCGAGGACGAGGCATCCCAAGAGCCCGACAGCTCTTCTCTGACGACCGTGCCGGAGGTCCCCAAAATCCCCGAGGTGCAGATGCCGGGAGAACGCGGCTTGTCGCTGGGCATGACCGGCTGGAGCGCCAATCCCAAACCCGAAATGGAGAAGGGGTCGGACCCCTATCAGTACCTGGGCAACATCCGCATGATGGGGACGCCCAAATTCAATCAGGGTTTCGAAGGGAGCTTCGGAGTCGGCCTGCATAACGTATTCCGGTTTTCCTATTTCTCGACCAGGGCGACCGGAAACGTCTACGCTCCGAGCGAGCTCGGATTGATCACCCAGGTCTATCTTCAAAACGATTATCTGACCACGGACTACCATCTCGAAAACTTCAAGTTCGGCTTCGATTACCTGACGTGGCCCTATCCCGTGAAGACCAGCAGATTTCGGCTCAAGACCCTCTGGCAATTTCAATACACGAAGGTCCGGGTAGGTTTCGACGCGCCCTTGTTGCCGACCGTGGATTCCAACGGAAACGCTCTTCTCGACGCGCAAGGCAACCCAGTCAGTTATGCGGTGCGGAAGGTTCTCTATTTTTTCATTCCGGAGGTTGGCCTGACCGGCCAGTACTGGCTGACGCGCGCCGTCAGGCTGGATGCCGGCGGGGCGGGGTTTTCCATTCCGCACCACCAGAACAGTTGGGATTTTCAAGGTTCCCTCAACTTCCGGGCCGGCCACTACGAACTGCAGTTGGGCTACCGGGGGTTCCACTTCAGAACCTCGGCGCAGCAGGAGTTCTGGGTGCGCGGAACCGAGGTGGGGCCTTTCATCGGGGTGCACTGGTACTCGGATTCGATGGGGAAATAGGACGCTGCGCGCGGACGCTCAGCGCGGCGACTTCCTGGGCGGTCAGCTCTCTCCACTTCCCGATCGGCAAATCCCCGATGCGGACCGGTCCGATGGCCGTGCGGACGAGCTTCTGAACCTTGCTGCCCACGGCTTCGATCATCCGCCGGACCTGCCGGTTGCGTCCCTCCGCGATGGTCATTTCCAGGTAGGTTCGTTTGGCCCCATCCCGCAGGCGCTCGACGGCCGCCGGACGCGTGCGGCCGTCGCTCAGTTCCACGCCCTGGCGCAAACGCTCGATTTGTTCGTCGGCGAGGATCGTGGCGGTCTTGATCCGATAGGTCTTGGGAACCTTATGCTCGGGGCTCGCGACGGTTTCCGCGAAGGCCGTATCGTTGGTCATTAGCAGCAGGCCGCTGGTGTCCAGATCCAAACGCCCCACGGGGGACAGCCACGTTCCGGCGCCGGCGGTCAGGTTGTAGACGGTCGGCCGGCCCTCCGGATCGCGGAAGGTGGTCAGATATCCCTTGGGCTTATAGAGCAGGATGTAAGTCTTGGCGGCTGCCCGGAGCGGCTTTCCATCGAGCGTGACGCGGTCCAGTTTCAGGTCCACCCAGTGATCCGGATTGAGCACCGGTTTTCCGTTCACGCGCACGCGTCCGGCGCCAATCCAGCTTCGCGCATCGGTGCGCGAGCCGGCGCCGGCTTTTGAAAACACCCGTTCCAAGGTCTTCAGCGGACGCTCTGCGTTGGGCTTGCGGATTCCTGCCATGGTGTCCCTGTTCAAGCGTACCAGCGCCGATGCTACAGTAGGGCGGGGAATAAGAAAACGGAGACGGTTCTCATCAGGGGCGCCCGCCAGTTGCTCACGTTGCGGGGGACCAGTGGTCCTCGCCGCGGGCCGGCCCTCGGCGAGCTTGGCCTGATTCACGATGGATCGCTGCTGATCCGCGATGGGGAGGTGGTGGAAGTCGGCCCCACGCGGCGCGTGGAGAACCTCGCCGAGGCGCGTAAAGCCTTCGAGATCAACGCCGCCGGGCGCGTGGTGATGCCGGGATTCGTGGACAGCCACACCCACTTGGCGTTTCCGCCGCCGGGAGCGGCGGGCCTCGACGTGGAGGCGGCGGCGCGAGAGATTCGCGCGACCAATGGCCAGCGCCTGGAGTGGCGCGCGCGCGGCTATCTGCAAGCCATGGTGCGCCACGGGACCACGACCGTGGAAGTCAAGACCGGCTGCGGTCCCGACGAGAAAGCCGAGATCAAGATTCTGCGCGTGCTGTGGGCCCTGAAGCGGGTTCCGTTGGACGTGATTCCCACCTATCTCTTCCGGCTGCCGGCGGCCGGCCGCGGAGACTCGGCGGAAGCGGATTGGGCCTTCCGCGAGTTGATGCCGAAGATCCGGCGGCGCGGCTTGGCGGCGTTCGCGGATGTGGCGTGGGAGACCGGCGCGGAGCGTCTGGCCTTGATGGTCCGATGTTTGGAAGTGGCGCGCGAATTGGGGTTTCCGCGCAAGGTGCATGCCGACCAGCCCAACGCCGCGGCGGCCATCCAGGCGGCGGTCGAAGGGATGGCGTCCACCATCGATCACCTCGAGTGGGCCACCGCCGCCGAGGCGGGCATGCTGGCGGGTTCGAGCGCCATCGCGACCCTGCTGCCGTATGCGTCGTTCCAAAGCGGCGGCCCCGGCGCGCCGGCGCGCGCGCTGATCGATGCGGGCGTGCCGGTGGCCATCGCCAGCAACTTCAACCCGCTGCTGACGCCCGCGTTCAACATGCAGACGGTGGTGGCGCTGGCTTGCCTGCGCATGCGGATGACGCCGGCCGAGGCGATTTCCGCGGCCACCATCAACGGCGCCCACGCCGTGGGACGGGCCAGCCGCACGGGTTCGCTCGAACCGGGCAAGCTGGCGGACCTGCTGATTCTGGACGCCTCCGATTATCAGGAACTGGCCCGCCGTTTCGGCGTCAACCTGGTGCGCCTGACCATGAAGTGCGGCCAAGCGATCTACAAGGAAGGCGCCGTCTCGGAGAGCCGCGCCGATTCGACGCGGCCGCCGGACCGGGGTTGAGACGGCCGCCGCGCCGAGGCGTTGCGCGGCTACTCGCGCGAGCGCCAAACCTGCTACAACAGTGTGTTGGGATAAGGAGAGTCGATTCACATGAGACGGTTTCGTTTTTGCGCCGCTGCGCTGGTCTGCGCCGCGCTGGCCAACGCCCAGGGTTTGACCGGCCGATGGGAAGCGCGTATGGACCAGGTGGACGAGGCTCGCAAGATGGTCCTGGCGTTGACCCAGCAAGGCAGCGCCGTCACCGGCTACATGTTGCAGCCGAACAGCTCGGGATTTCCGCTGCTGGAAGGCGCGGTAACCGGCAACGCCGTGACCTTCGCCACGGAACGCCCGGGCCGGGGCGCTCCCGGCGCCACCACTCCGCCGCCGCCGATCCGCACCAGCTATAGCGCGGTTCTGCAAGCAGACAAGCTGGTGCTGACCGTGCCCGCCGGACGCGGCGCGGCCGCCCCAACCCAGATGGTCTTCACGCGCGTTTCCACCGAAGCGCCCAAGCCGCTGGCGCCGCCGCCGGCGAAGCTCGCCCCGACCTCCTACGCTCCGGTCGCGTATAACAATTTGGCGAAGGCGCCTCCGATGGGCTGGAACAGTTGGAACAAGTTCGCCCAGCGAGTGACCGATAAGGACGTGCGCGGCATGGCCGACGCCATGGCCGGGAATGGCATGAAAGCCGCCGGCTACACCTACATCAATATCGACGACACGTGGGAGCTCGACCGCGACGCCAACGGCAACATCCGAACCAATTCCAAGTTCCCCAACATGCGGGCGCTGGCGGATTACGTTCATAGCAAGGGGCTGAAGCTGGGGATTTATTCGTCGCCCGGACCGTTCACCTGCGCCGGCTATGAAGGCAGCTTCAATCACGAGGCGCAGGACGCCAAGCAATACGCCGCGTGGGGCATCGATTACCTGAAGTACGACTGGTGCAGCGCCAGCCAGGTGTACCAAGGCGACTCCATGTCCCAGCAGGCAGCCTACGCCAAGATGGGCGAGGCGCTGGCCAAATCCGGACGAAAGATCTTCTACAGCCTGTGCCAGTACGGACAGAACGACGTCGGCTCGTGGGGCGCCAAGGTGGGAGGCAACCTCTGGCGTACCACCGGCGACATCCGCGATCAGTGGCAATCCATGATGGACATCGGGTTCAACCAGCAGGTGGGCCGCGACAAATTCTCGGGTCCGGGACACTGGAACGACCCCGACATGCTCGAAATCGGCAACGGCCGCATGACCGACACGGAGTACCGCACGCACATGAGCCTGTGGTGCCTGCTTTCCGCCGCGTTGCTGGCCGGCAACGACCTGCGCGACATGCGGCCCGAGATCCTGGAGATTCTGACCAATGCGGAAGTCGTCGCGGTGGATCAGGATAAGCTCGGCAAGCAAGCGGTGCGCGTCTCTCCGCCGGTTCCCGCCGACGAGGCCGCCACCATCAGCGTCAAGGAAGGGCGCAGCGCAAGCGGAGGAGAGCTGCAAGTCTTTGCCCGCCCGTTGGCGGATGGCAGCCATGCCGTGGGCCTGTTCAACCTGGGCGCGGAGACCGCCAAGGTGACGGTCAAGTGGAGCGATATCGGGATAAGGGGCGCGCATCGGGTGCGGGACCTGTGGGCGCACGCCGACCGGGGCCCGTTTACCGGCGAGTTCAGCGCCAACGTGCCATCCCACGGCGTGGTGATGGTCAAGATCAAGTAAGAGGGCATTGCCCGGGCGGGCCCCTTTACCGCGCGCATGAAGGTCGATTTCATCCGAAGCTGCTGCGGTTCCTTTCCGCACGTCACCGAGACTGTGCAATGGGAGGACAACCTGGTCTTCAAGGTGGGCGGCAAGATGTTCGCGCTGATGCCGCTCGAACCCGCCGCTGCGTGGCTCGCTTTCAAGTGTTCGCCGGAGGATTTCGCCGAGCTGACCGAGCGCCCCGGAGTCATACCGGCCCCGTACCTGGCACGGGCGCACTGGGTGGCGCTCGAAAGCGAGGACGCCATCCCCGCCGCCGAGCTGAAGCGCCTGCTGCGGGCCGCCTACGGCTGGGTCTACGCCAAGCTCCCGAAGAAGGTGCGCGAGGGCTTGGGGTAGCCTGCGCATCCGGCAGGAGGGTGGCGCCCGGCCGCCGAGTGGCATGCGACGTGCTGGAATGGCAGGATGAGTGGTTCCGAGCAGGTGGCGCTCCCGGCGGAGATCGGGTCATGAGATCCGCCTGCATTTTCTCTTTGGCGCTGTGCGTGGCCGCCGCGGGCGCACGAGCGCAACCGGGCGATACGGGCCAGCCTACGCTGACCGTGCGCTCGACATTGGTGGAGGCGCCCGTCCTGGTGAAGGCCAAAGGAGGACAAGTGGTCCTTAACCTCACGGTTGACGATTTCCTCCTCACCGACGACGGCGTACCGCAAGATCTCACGCTCGACCAGGGTACGGATTCGCAGCCGCTGGCGTTGGCAATCGTCGTCGAGACGGGCGGCGCTGGAGCGAGTCACCTCATCGACTACCGGCAACTGGATGCGATCCTCGACGCCCTGGTTGGTGGCGTGGAGCACCGTGTCGCCGTCATTGGCTTCGACAGTACGCCGCATCTGCTGACGCCTTTTACGCCGGACACAGCCGATGCCTCCCGGCAATTGGGGAGTCTCCGCGAAGGCGACTCTGGGGGCGCCGTTTTGGATGGGGTGGCATTCGCCGTCGCGCAGTTACGAAGACAGCCCATCCGCTATCGCCGCGCGATCCTATTGCTAAGTGAAACGGTCGA
>Ga0182027_10005967_pt1 | contig 18371 bp, 13 predicted proteins | sample 712E1DmetaG_FD_121300 | JGI IMG/M metagenome (GOLD analysis project Ga0182027, IMG submission 121300) | Permafrost microbial communities from Stordalen Mire, Sweden - 712E1D metaG (Illumina Assembly) | ecosystem: Environmental > Terrestrial > Soil > Wetlands > Permafrost | place: Sweden... | reverse complement strand
GCCAAGGCTGCTCCTTTAATACTTGATTACAGTGAAGACGGTTATGGAGGAGAACCAGGGACACAGAATGATTTCACATTGAATCCCCTGTCATGGGCCCTCATTTACCTCGATGGTCTTGAGGCAAATCTGAATATGATAAAAGCGTCGACGCCTGCAGCCAATTAAATTCGATTAATTGACCAAAAGAAATAGGGACAAGCTTACTGCGTGTCCCTATTTTCATTTTGATACATATCTGAATTCGCACTATCTGTCGGTAAAATAGGTCAATACTTCTATTAAGTTTTTTCATGGTAATAGTCCACTATACATTTATCCCATAATTGAAAAAGTTCTATGAGAAAATTGATTTTAATATTAAGTTTTTGTTTGATAGTAGGGACATGCCATGGCATGTCCATTCTTGCACAACAGGATAGTACATGGACTCTGGAAAAGTGCATCGAACATGCGTTGAACAATAATATCCAGGTAAGGAAAAGCGGACTTTCAATTCAACAGTACCTGATTAACGCAGAAGAGGCTAAAGCACAACGCTTCCCCTCTGCAAATGCTTCGTTCAATCAGAATTTTAACTGGTCAAAAAGCAATATTGCAGGAGAATCCGGATTAAAAGGAAGTAATGGTTCAAATTATTCAGTGAATTCTGGAGTTACAATTTTCAATGCATCAAGGCTTACGGCCCTGATAAAACAGTCAGAGCTCAGCATTGAAAGCGGCAAATACACACTCGAGACCACAAAAGAATCAATCAGCCTGAGTATTCTTGATGCATATCTTCAGATTTTATATGCTGAAGAGCAGGTCAACAACAGTGAGAAGCAAATTGAATCCACTACCAGTGAGCTTAACCTTGCTGAAGAGAGACTGGCACTTCAGGCAATTTCTAAATCGGATTATGCCCAGGTTAAATCGCAACTTGCAAGTGAAAAACTTACCCTGGCTAATTCACAGAGTCAGCTGGTAATTGCCAAGGTAACCCTGGAGCAGTTAATGGAACTCCCTGTTACAGATAATTTTAATATTGCACATCCTGATCTGACTGAATCCTTAAATCAGAACCGGATACCTGATGTTAAATTAGTTTATGAAACAGCTTTGGCCATAAAGCCACAGATCAAAAATGCTGCTATCAACAAAGAAATCGCATCTCTTGATGAGAAAGTAGCAAAAGCAGGACTTTTCCCTATACTGACTGCCAGTGCAGGAATCAGTTCAGGCTTTACAAGTCTGAGCAATGAATCTTATGTTGGACAGTTAAACAGTGGAATTTATCCTTCTGCCGGATTCTCGCTTTCCATCCCAATTTATCAGAAGAAACAGGTTAAAGCCAGCATTGCACTTGCTAAAATCGGTTATCAGAATGCTGAGCTGAGTGAATTTGATACGAAAAATACTCTCAGGAAAAGCATCGAACAAGCCTGTGTCGATGTAAGGTCAGCTCAGATCAAATATGAAGCAAGCAGGGAGAATTACAGTGCAACCCTTGAAGCTTCAGTTCTCTCGGATGAAAAATTCAAGCAGGGAGTTATTAACTCAGTTGATTATCTGGTTTCAAAAACGAACCTGATTGTAGCGGAAAGCGAGTTATTGCAGTCAAAATACAACTTGATAGTCAGTTATAAAATCCTCGATTTTTATATGGGAATTCCTTTATCGCTTTAAAAAAGCGAAAGATAAGAGACAAAAGAAAAAAGATAGAAGTTTAAAAATAAAATGATGAAAAAGAAAACGTTAATAATTATTGCACTGGTTTCGGTTATAGTGATTGCCGGGGTTCTGGCTCTGAAACCATTTTCAAAAAAAGAAACTGCCGTTTCATTCAATACTGTTAAAGTTGAGAAGGGTAACATCAGCAATACAGTTACTGCCACAGGTACAATTCAGGCTATAAAAACCGTTAATGTAGGAACCCAGGTTTCAGGAATTATTCTACATATATATGTTGATTTTAACGATCATGTGAAGCAGGGACAACTTCTTGCAAAACTCGATGAGACACCTTTGAGGACACAACTTGATCAGAGCCAGTCTTCGGTTGATCAGGCACAATCGCAACTGCATTTCGAAGAGGCGACATATAACCGGTTAAAAGTCCTTTATGATAAGAAGCTTATTGCCCAAACCGATTATGACCAGGCATTATATAACTATGAGAATGCAAAAGCCTCCCTGGCTAATGCCAAATCGGCACTTGACAGGGCAAAGGTAAACCTGGAATATGCTACCATAACCTCTCCTATCGACGGAGTTGTGCTGAACAGGGCTATTGAGGAAGGCCAGACAGTAGCTGCCAGCTTCAGCACACCAACCCTGTTTACCATCGTAAACGACCTGACACAAATGGAGGTCCAGACAAGTGTCGATGAGGCAGATATAGGAAAGGTAAAAAACGGACAGCGTGTTGAGTTTACAGTTGATGCATATTCTGATCTGAAATTTGAAGGTACTGTCTCACAGGTCAGATTACAGCCGGTGACAACCAATAATGTAGTTACCTATGTGGTAATACTGAATGCTCCTAATCCGGATAAAAAGCTTATGCCCGGAATGACTGCCAGTGCTACCATTTATGTGGAAGAGAAGACAAATACCTTATTACTTTCAGGAAAAGCAGTACGCTTTACTCCCGATCAGGCTTATATGATGAAAATGTTTGCAAAAATGAAGGCAAGCGGCTCAATGCCAAAGATGCCGGCAGGTGCTCCGGCAGGTACAGGAGAAATGCCTCAGAACGCTCTTGCAGGGCAAACAATGCAGGGTGTGCCTGGCGCAGCAGCAATGGCAGCTATGAATACTGACCCGAAAACAAAAACTGTATGGTTAACCGATGATAAAATGGGTATACGTCCAAACAGGATTAAAATTGGTATAGATAACGGAACAAATGTTGAGGTACTCTCAGGTTTGAAGGAGGGAGATGAGGTAGTTATTTCCACTGGTGATAAGGATGTTAAAAGCACGGCAAAAAAGACCGATAATGGTCCTCCTGGATTCCCATTTTAAAAAGTGAGAGTGAAAATAACTTTAAAAAAAGTGTTATGAATAATAGTATAATTGAAATAAAAAGTCTCAGGAAGGATTACCATGTTGGTGAGGTTACCGTACATGCTTTGCGCGGTGTGGATCTTAAAATACATGAAGGGGAATTCGTAGCCATCATGGGCGCCAGCGGGTCGGGTAAATCAACAATGCTTAATATCCTCGGATGCCTCGACAAGCCAACTTATGGGGACTATCTGCTGGACGGTGTTAATGTTAATACAATGAATAATGATGCTCTTGCAAGATTCCGGAATAAAAAACTGGGATTTGTATTTCAGTCGTACAACTTGCTGGCCAGGACAACTGCTCTTGAGAATGTGGAACTTCCTCTCTTCTATAATCCTAACGTCAGGTCCAGGGAGCGTAAGGAATCGGCTCTCAGGGCGCTCGAAGCGGTAGGACTTTCAGATCGGATGCATCACATGCCAAACCAGCTGTCAGGTGGTCAGCAGCAAAGGGTTGCCATAGCCCGTTCGCTGGTCAATGACCCTGTTCTTATTCTTGCTGATGAGCCGACAGGAAACCTTGATACCAGGACTTCTTTTGAAATAATGGAACTATTTCAGGATCTGAATGATAAAGGTAGAACAATAGTCTATGTAACACATGAGACCGATATTGCAAGGTTTGCTACTCGGAATGTCACTTTTCGCGATGGGAAGATTCAGCGTGAAAGTAATGTAAGTGAGCGCCTCGATGCAAGGGAAATTCTGAAAACAATGCCTGTAGAGGCTATTGAAGAATTCGATTAATAATAAATCTTAAGAAAATGAACTATACAAACTTATTCAGGATCGCAATAAGGGCTTTGATAAGAAACAAACTGAGAGCTTTCCTGACAATGCTCGGAATAATTATTGGAGTAGCTTCAGTAATTGCAATGCTTGCAATCGGCGAGGGTTCAAAACAGAAAATCAGGGGACAAATATCCTCGATGGGGACAAACATGGTGATGGTCATGCCTAATATGCAGCGAAGAGGTGGCGTGAGCCTGGGATCTTCAAGCTCAATGGTGCTCAAGTACAGTGATGTACAATCCCTGAGAAATGAAGCAACGGCTCTTTCAGCAGTTTCTCCGGAAGTGATGGCAAGCGGACAGGTTATATACAGTAACCAGAACACCCAGACAACTATTTATGGAGTGAGCGAGGAATATCTGGAAATTAAAAAACTTGAAGTATTAAGCGGAAGGTTTTTTAATACCAATGAAATAAAAGATATGTCGAAGGTATGTATACTGGGCCAAACTGTTGTGACAAACCTCTTTGGCGCAGGCGCTGATCCGGTTGGCCTTTCCATTCGTATCAAAAACCTTCCTTTTCTTATAATCGGGGTTCTTAAAGACAAAGGGGAAAGCGGAATGGGTCAGGATCAGGACGATTTGATACTCGCCCCGTACACGACTGTCCAGAGAAGACTGGCAGCAATCGATTATATAAACGGTATTTTTGCTTCAGCTGTAAGCGAAGAGAAGAGTCCGACTGCAATTGCTGAAGTTGAGGAAATTCTGAGGAGAACACATAAGCTGAAAGAATCTGCAGAAAATGATTTCAGGGTAATGTCACAAACGGAGCTTCTCAAAACTGTCACATCAATAACCGATATAATGACCTATCTCCTTGGTGCTATTGCTGGTATTTCGTTGCTGGTAGGGGGAATAGGTATTATGAATATAATGTTTGTGTCAGTAACGGAACGCACCCGCGAGATAGGATTACGCATGTCAATCGGCGGACGGGGGAAGGATATTATGAAACAATTTCTGGCAGAATCGATTATTCTTAGCATTTTAGGCGGTATAATGGGGGTATTATTCGGATATCTTTTAGCCAGACTTGCCGGGTCACTGATGACCAGCCATGCTATAGTAAAAACTCAATCAGTCGTTCTTGCTTTTATAGTCTGTTTTATAATAGGAGTATTTTTTGGATGGTATCCGGCGCGCAAAGCCGCAAATCTAAATCCAATAGATGCTCTCAGATACGAATAGAGGGTCAGATTAAGTGGAAAACAGTTGATTTTTCCAACTAAAAGGCAGTAATTTGTCACTTTAACCTTAAAAGGGAAATAAACAGGAATAAGATTATGAAAGATTTTTTCACAGGTAATAAAATCAAAATATTTCTTCATCTTCTTGCCTGGTCAATTATTCTGGGAATACCGCTCTATTTTTTTAAGAGATGGGATGTCGGGAAAGACTTTATCTGGATTTATTATATTGGGAACATAATCAACGGTATAATATTTTATTCAAATTATCTGATCCTTGTACCGAAATACTTTTTCGAGAGCAGGAATCATAGATACTACATATCGGTCTTTTTTGTATTAGCATTCTTATATATTGTCTCCGACAGGTCAAATGAGCTGGTATTTAAATATGTGCCGGGTCGCAATCAGACTGAAGAAATTAATAAACCAAAGGAGGATAGGAACATGCAGGGACCTCCTAAACCTGATGCACTATTCGGACGACCGCCATTCCGCGAGATGCATTTCTTTAATTATGCCATGACATCTTTATTCCTTGTCTTTTTTCCTTTGGGAATGAGAGTTCTTGAACGTCATTCGCAAACCGAAAAACTTCAGAAAGAACTTGAAAAGGAGAAGCTGAATTCTGAACTTGCGTTCTTGAAAAACCAGATAAGTCCTCATTTTTTCTTTAACACGCTTAATAATATTTATTCATTGATCAGCATCAATGCCGAGGATTCTCAAAAAGCTGTTTTAAAACTTTCAAAATTAATGAGATACTTGTTATATGATTCTGAACATGGGAATACAATGCTGAGTAATGAGATTGATTTTATGAATAACTATATCGATCTTATGAAACTCAGGATGAGTAATAAGATCAGCCTTTCTGTCTCATTCCCTGAAAAGTACGATGATATCAATATTCCGCCATTGATCTTTATTCCGTTTATTGAAAATGCTTTTAAACATGGTATTAGTTACCGCGAAAAGTCGTTTATTGATATCAGTATGACGACAACAAAAGAATCAATATTATTCAGGTGCGCCAACAGCATAGTGAAAACCAGGGAGGAAGATGAATCCTCCCATTCAGGTATTGGCCTGGAAAATGTTACAAAGAGGCTGAATCTGTTATTCCCCGGTAAACATGATATAAAGATTAATAAATCGGATACAGAATTTGAAGTACTTCTTCAGATTATTATTGCATAATGATTACTACCGTTGCCATAGATGATGAACCGCTGGCTCTGCAGCTTGTTACCGGGTATATCGAAAAAACGCCCGGATTAAAGCTTGTCGGGAAGTTCGATAATCCCCTGGATGCAGCTGAGTTTCTGACTGACGCCAGGGTAGATCTAATTTTTGTTGATATTCAGATGCCCGATCTCTCAGGAATTGAATTTACCAGGCTTATGGAAAAAGGGCCTAAAGTAATATTCACAACGGCTTTTGAGAAATATGCACTTGAAGGTTACAAGCTTGAGATAGTAGACTATTTATTAAAACCATTCAGCTATGAAGAATTTCTGGCTGCAGTGCATAAAGTTCAGAAGTTGCTGAGGCTTGAACAGAACACTCCTGCCAGAGTGGATGTTAATAATGAATTTCTGTTTCTCAAATCGGATTATAAGATCAAAAGGATAAATTTTAATGATATTCTTTATATAGAAGGACTTAAAGATTATGTAAAGGTATATACTCAGAATTCACTAAAGCCTGTTCTTTCTCTTACCTCACTGAAACTTCTTGAATCAAAGCTTCCCGAAAATAAATTTATGCGGGTCCACCGTTCTTTCATTGTCAACCTTGAAAAAATCGATACGATTGAACGAAGCAGAATTGTATTCGGCAAAGAATATATTCCAGTTAGTGACCAATATAAGGTCAAATTTCAGGAATTCCTTGATAAGAATTTCCTGTAGCATATCGGGATCGATATATGATTGAGAGATGGATGTTCAAAAAGCCAAATTAATTCTAAAATAACAATGCTATGAAGACAAAAAGCTTACTATTTCATTTTTCAGTAATTGTTTGCATTTGTATACTCTTTTCCGGCTGTAAGCAAAATACAGTCGCATATACCCGCGGAGTTGGCATTTACCCGGGTAATCCGGCTGAAGACTTTTCTCCGATGCTGATACCAGACAATAATAATTACAGGAATATAGCTAAGCTCAGATCTTCTTATAATTCATCGAGTTACGATTTTAATCTTACTGCCCAGCTGATAACTGATGGTTTAATAACAGATGAGATGCCGGCTTATATTTCAGTCTCTACAAACAAGGGTGTAGTACCAAGGACTGAAAGAGAATGGCTTCTCGATCATAATAGTGTAACTGAAATGAGCCTGGAAGGTGCAGATGTATGGATACAATATGAACTGAATAAAGAAACAACGCCTCAGGATGTTGACAAAATATCTATAAATGGAACATTGGAATACAATGAAAAGATTAAAGGGATATGGCAATTTGTCTGCTCAGGATCCAACGACGGACTGAAGTGGGACGACCTTGGGAAATTTTCAGGAACCGGATTGCCCGGTGAGGCAAAGCCAAATCCTTTTGCTGCTTTTATGAAAGCTCTGAAACCACAGGGAAAGGGTTCTTCAAAACCTGCTGCAAATCCGTTTTCATTCTTAATGAGTCCATATGGAAACGGCCCGGATGCTCCGAAACCATCCTTCTCTTTTAACTTCCAGATGCCGGGTCCCCAAAGATTGATTAATCCGACATTTGAATTTAAAAAACCGGTTGCTTATCATTTTTATCGCGTCAGTCTGTCAGCACCCTGTGCTGAAAAGTGGACAATCGGAGATCTGGATTTTTATACTAAAGATACCAGAATGAATATGGTCCCTTCCCAGATATTTAAAAGCGCCTGGATGAGCGCCGGCACAGGTGATGAATGGGTTTATATAGATCTGGGATCAAACAGCACTTTCAATCGTATAAAATTGTACTGGATCAATAAAGCTGTTGAAGGATCTATCCAGGTTTCCGAAGATGCCAAAAATTGGAGCGATCTGATTGCACTTCCCGGTGGCGACAAAAAGGTTGATGATATCATACTTAAACAATGGGCCAAAGGTCGTTATGTGAAAATTCTGATGAATAAGCCTATGTCAGACAAAAATTATGTTTTAAGTGAAGTAGAAATATTCGGTAAAGGTGGATTGGTGGCAAACCCGAAACTAAATCCTGAAGTTAATGATAACAAACTTTATTTATCGGCCGGTAGCTGGAAAATTCAACGGGCATCACAGGTTACTGCAGCAGGTGAAGGAATTTCCCTGACAGGGTTCAAGTGTGATGACTGGGTAGCAGCAACCGTTCCGGGAACAGCGCTGGTCAGCTATTGGAATGCCGGCGCCCTTCCTGATCCAAACTTTAGCGACAATCAGCTGATGATATCCGAGTCGTTTTTTAATTCCGATTTCTGGTACCGTGATGAATTTATTGTTCCTGATAAATTCAAAGGTACACGCATGTTCTTAAATTTCGATGGGATAAACTGGAAAGCCGATATATTCGTGAACGGAAAGAATGCTGGCAGAATTGAAGGGGCGTTCATACGTGGTAAATTTGATGTTACTGATCTGGTTAAACCTGGTCAGAACAATGCAATTGCAGTGCTTATTCATAAGAATGACCATATAGGAGTTATAAAGGAGCAAACAGCTCTTTATCATGACAAGAACGGAGGAATTCTCGGAGCAGATAATCCCACCTACCATGCCTCAATCGGCTGGGACTGGATCCCCACAATCAGAGGAAGAAATATTGGAATCTGGAATGATGTCTATTTAAATATATCCGGGGCTGTCACCATATCCGATCCGTTTGTTCTTACAGATCTTTCTTTACCCGATACAACATCAGCTGATATCAGTTTCGAGGTTACTCTGAATAATTACAAGGCTGAACCGGTTACCGGTACACTCACAGGTAATTACGGTAATATCAGTTTTGAAGAGAAAATATCTATTGGCCCTTCAGAATCAAAGGTAGTTAAGATCAATCCTTCAACCCATCCTGAACTACATTTTAAAAACCCGAAACTCTGGTGGCCAAAAGGTTATGGAAATCCCAGCTTATACGATGTCAGGCTTTCCTTTAAAACCAATGACGGTATTTTATCTGATAAAGTTGCATTCAAATCCGGAGTCCGTAAGATGACTTATAATGAAGATAATCAGATACTGAATATGTACATTAATGGAAGAAGATTCATCGGTCGCGGCGGGAATTGGGGTTTCCCTGAGTCTAATCTTAAATACCGCGGACGCGAGTACGATGCTGCCGTTGCTTATCATGCCGATATGAACTTTACCATGATCCGTAACTGGGTCGGGCAGACAGCTGATGATGAATTCTTTGAAGCCTGCGATCGGCATGGGATAATGGTATGGCAGGATTTCTGCCTGGCAAATCCTGCAGATGGACCTGACCCGTACAACCCCGGAATGTTTATTAAAAATGCTGAAGATGTGATTAAGCGGATCAGAAACCATGCTTCCATAGGTATTTATGTTGGCAGGAACGAAGGAAATCCTCCTGAAGTAATCGATACTGCATTACGCGCATTGATAGCAACACTTCATCCAGGGTTGCATTATATTTCCAACTCTGCTATGGGAGTGGTCAGCGGTGGTGGCCCGTACAATGCTCTTCCTGTCAGAGACTATTTTCTTCTGTACGGTTTTAATAAGTTTCACAGCGAACGCGGAATGCCAAATGTCATGACCTGGGAAAGTCTTAAACAAACATTGCCTGAATCCGCTCTCTGGCCTCAAAACCGCATTTGGGGTGTGCACGATTATACTCTCGAAAGTGCGCAAAGGTGCGCTTCCTTTAATAAGATGATTGAGAAAGGTTTTGGCCCGCCAAAGGATGCTAAAGAATTTACTGAATTGGCTCAGTGGATAAATTACAACGGGTACAGAGGTATGTTCGAGGGACGCAGTAAGTTCCGGCAGGGATTGCTGTTGTGGATGAGCCATCCGGCATGGCCTTCTATGGTTTGGCAGACATACGACTACTATCTGGATCCCACTGCTGCTTACTTTGGATGTAAGAAGGCTTCAGAGCCAATCCATATTCAATGGAATCCTGTTTATGATACTGTTGAGGTAGTAAATTATAGCGCCGGAAACAAATTCAGTATGACAGCAAAAGCTCAGTTGATTAATATGGATGGTTCCGTACAATGGGAGAAAGAAACCAATATTGATTGCAGGGAAGATGCGACCGTGAGATGCTTTAAACTTGAATTTCCGAAAACTCTTTCGTCGGTGCATTTTATTAAATTAACGCTGAGTAAGGGTGAAAAGATCATTTCCGATAATTTCTATTGGCGGGGACTTGAAGATGGAAATTGGCAGGCGCTGCACGAGCTCCCGAAGGTGGAACTTGAAAGCAATACTAAGGTCATAAGGTCAGGAGAGGAATGGATGCTGTCTACTACTTTGAACAATACCACAAAGCAGCCTGTTTTAATGATAAGGTTGAAAGTTATTGGCAAAGAAAGCGGGGAACGACTTCTACCGGCATTCTACAGCGACAATTATTTATCGCTTATGCCCGGCGAGAAAAAGATCATCGTTATGAAACTGAAGGACATGGATACGCACGGTGAAAATCCCTCAGTTGAAATCTCCGGATTTAATGTGAAATAAAAAGTCTAGCCCCCTTTGGGCCGCTCTTTCAAAATCAACAGGTCAAAAAACTAATCAAAAATTTGTTTTATCGAAAACAAAGTTTACTTTTGCAGCTGAACAAGATGTTAAAATGAAAGCAATTTATACATATTGGCGTTGGTGGTTAACTAAATTTCACTTTTTGACGTGAGACTCCCAGCTATTTGTATATAATCTTATAAGATATTAATAAACGGCCTGTCGTAATCACGACAGGCCGTTTTGATTTTTAAGATCGTCCGGTGTTTTGAAAAGGAGATGCGACAGATGATAAAAACAAATATTATGGCAGAATTTAAAATTAAAACGACATCCAGGAAGCTACTTGCCGACATAATAACACCGGTAAGTATATATCTGAGAATAAGAGATATATATCCAAATTCCCTGTTGCTGGAAAGTTCCGACTATCACGGCAATGAAAATAGCTATTCTTTTATATGTATGAAACCGCTGGCAGGTTTCGAAGCTGATAATGGGTTTGTTACTGAGACTTACCCCAGTGGATCAAAAATAATTACAGAAATAATTGATAAACAAACATTTAATACGAGATTTTCAGTATTTACAAACGCATTTATTCAATCGGATTTGCAGGGAGATATTCCGGTAAACGGGCTATTCGGTTATTTATCATACGATGCAGTAGAATATTTCGAGAAGATTAAATTAAAGCCTGGTACTGACTGCCCTTTTAAAATTCCTGATGCAAGGTACCATCTTTATAAATATATTATAGCTATTAACCATTATCAGAATACATTACAGATAATTGAAAACCAGGTAAACGACGAACCCGGGGAACCCGACAGGATTGAATCATTACTGAACAGCAGAAATGTGGCGATATACTCCTTTAAAACTGTTGGTGAGGAAGGCCGGAGCATTTCTGATGACCAGTACAGGGCAATGGTAAGTAAAGGCAAGGAACATTGTCATCTCGGAGATGTATTCCAGGTGGTATTGTCGAGGCAGTTTTCACGACAATTCACAGGAGATGAATTTAATGTTTACAGGGCTCTTCGATCGGTCAATCCCTCTCCCTATCTGTTCTATTTTGATTACGGGAATTATAAAATTTTCGGATCATCTCCTGAAGCGCACCTTAAGATTAATAAGGGCAAAGCTTATATTAATCCGATCGCAGGAACTTTCAGGCGTACAGGCAATGATGAGAATGACAAACTTCTGGCACAACAACTGTCAACAGACCAGAAAGAAAACGCAGAGCATGTTATGCTGGTCGATCTTGCACGTAACGATCTGAGCAGACATGCTGACAATGTCAAAGTTGAAAGTTACCGGGAGGTTCAGTTTTATTCACATGTCATTCATCTTGTTTCTGCAGTTTCAGGTGAACTTAAAGAAGGTACCACTATTGCCGACATGATGTCTTCCACATTCCCGGCCGGTACACTTACCGGAGCCCCTAAATATATGGCAATGAAGATTATAGATAAATGCGAGAATCAAAGAAGAGGTTACTATGGTGGAGCTATTGGGTTCCTCGATTTCAGAGGCAATTTTAACCATGCCATCATGATCAGAACCTTTCTGAGTAAAGCCAATACACTTTATTACCAGGCTGGTGCCGGCATAGTAGCCATTTCTGACGAAGAGAAAGAACTTCAGGAGGTAAATAATAAGCTTGGGGCACTCAGAAAAGCCATTGAACTGGCAGGAGATATCAAGTAATAATTTATTGTAAAAAAAATGAAAAGGATATTGGTTATTGATAATTACGATTCGTTCACGTATAACCTGGTACATTATATTGAAAAGCTCACAGGATCCAGCCCTTCTGTATTCCGGAACGATGAAATCTCTCTTGAAGAAGTGGGTGGGTATGAAAAAATTCTTCTTTCACCCGGTCCGGGTGTTCCTGTTGATGCAGGGATCTGTATTGACCTGATAAATCGTTATGCGCCAACGAAAAGCATCCTTGGGATATGTCTGGGCCACCAGGCAATAGGGGAGGCTTTTGGGGGTAAAATCCTTAATCTAAGCCATGTTTATCATGGTATTGCAACTCCGGTCCTGATTACCGAATTGAATGATCCGCTTTTTGTAAATATACCTTCCTCAATTATCGGAGGGAGGTATCACTCATGGGTTGTATCAGGTGATGAGCTGCCTGAATGCTTTAGAGTCACCTGTAAAGACGAAAACGGGATAATTATGGGAATAAGCCATAAAATTTATGATGTGCGCGGGTTGCAGTTCCACCCGGAATCGGTTCTTACCGAGCATGGCATAGACATCATAGCTAACTGGATTAATAATTAGATATAACTTATATATTGTCTGTCAAATACATCTAAACATGCGTGAAATACTGAATCATCTGTTCGAGCACAAAACCCTTAACCGGCTGGAAGCAGAAAAAGTGCTTACCAATATTGCGAAAGGCATTTATTCAGAGTCGGAAATAGCGGCTTTTCTTACTGTTTACTTTATGAGGAGCATAACAGTAGAAGAGCTCACTGGATTCCGGGACGCTCTGCTGAAACATTGCATCAGGATCGACCTGTCAGAATTCGAGTCTATGGATGTATGTGGTACCGGAGGTGACGGTAAAGACACTTTCAATATATCAACACTTACTACATTTGTTCTTGCCGGGGCCGGGATCAAAATAGCCAAACATGGTAATTATGGTGTAAGTTCAACATGTGGCTCTTCTAATATACTGGAGCATTTCGGTTATAAATTTTCGACGGATAATGATAAATTAAAAAATGAAATTAATAAATCAGGCGTCTGTTTTTTGCATGCTCCGCTTTTTAACCCTGCGATGAAAAATGTGGCGCCTGTCCGCAGAGCCCTTAAAATAAAGACATTTTTTAACATGCTGGGACCGATGGTTAATCCATCATTCCCCACAAAACAACTAATAGGAGTCTATAGTCTTGAGCTTGCTCGTTTGTACAATTACCTCTACCAGCAATCTGCAATGCAGTATATGATTATTTTCAGTCTTGACGGATACGACGAGGTTTCCCTTACCTCTGAATTCAAATATATTCTGAACGGAGTTGAACAGATCGTTTCCCCTGAAGCGATGAACTACAGGAGAGCTCTGCAATCGGAGCTGAATGGCGGACGGAGTGTAATGGAAACAGCTGATCTCTTTATGAAGATCCTTAAAGGGGAAGGCACGACAACCCAGAATAATGTTGTGACCGTAAACGCGCAGATGGCCCTGAAATGTTATTACCCAACTAAATCTTTTGAAGAATGCCGCGAAATTGCAAGTGAATCTCTTCTAAGTTCAAAGGCGTATAAATCATTTATAAAACTGATTGAATTACAACCATGACCATTCTTGATAAAATAATTGAAAATAAGAAGAAGGAACTGGAAGTTCTTGCCGGGGCGACTGCTGTCAAAGATCTCGAAAACAGCAGACTTTTTAAACGGGAGACTATTTCTCTTTCAGAATCCCTTCTCGACAGGAGTAAAACAGGAATTATAGCTGAGTTCAAGAGAAAATCCCCTTCAAAGGGTATAATTAATTCATCATCACCGGTTGAGGAAGTTACATCGGGGTATTTCAGGGAGGGAGCTTCAGGCATATCTATTCTTACTGATAATCAATTTTTTGGTGGTTCAGATACCGACCTTTTGATTGCTCGGGAAAAGAGTCACTTCCCCATATTGAGAAAAGATTTTATTATTAATGAATACCAGGTAATTGAATCAAAATCAATCGGTGCCGATGCAATCCTGCTCATTGCTGCAGCTCTCGGGGAACAGGAAATTCTGAACCTTTCAAGATTAGCCAGGTCGCTTGGGCTGGAGGTTCTTCTTGAAATACATGAGGAAGACGAACTCGACAATATAAACCGGTATGTTAATATAGTAGGTGTGAATAACCGTAATCTGAAAACATTTGAAGTAAATACTGATATCTCGGATAAGATCGCAGATAAAATTCCTCAGGGTCTTCTGAAGATCTCTGAAAGCGGTATCTCTTCACCGCAGGTAATAAAAAAGCTCAGAGTTATCGGATACAATGGATTTCTGATAGGGGAGAAGTTTATGTGTACCCCTGATCCGGTAAAAGCTTTTTCTGAATTTGTTAAGGATTTAATCTGAAGCCATGGTGAGAGTTAAAGTATGTGGAATGACTGACCCTTTAAATGTCAAGGAAATAGCTGGAATTAAACCAGACTTCGTGGGATTTATATTCTTTCCCGGATCACCAAGATATGTGGGTGAAAAACCTGATATGACGCTTTTTCATAACGTTCCTCCCGGCATTAAAAGAATAGGTGTTTTTTTAAATGAAGATAATCATAAGATACTTGATTTATCGATCCATAAAGGTCTGGATATGATACAGTTGCATGGCAATGAATCACCTGTTACATGCCTACAGTTAAAATCATCGGGACTAAAAATAATTAAGGCATTCAATATTGAAAAGGATTTTAATTTTGAATCTCTGAATCAATATATGCCGGCTTGTGATTATTTTTTATTTGATTCAAAAAGTGAAAAGCCGGGTGGCAACGGCATGAAATTTAACTGGGAAAAACTAAAAGAATATTCCCTTGATAAACCATTTTTCCTCAGCGGAGGAATCGGCCCGGAAGATGCAAGTGTGATTAAATCCATCAGGAACAAAGGATTCTTTGCAGTTGATATAAACAGCCGTTTTGAGACTGCTCACGGAATTAAAGATGTTGCCCGGGTAAAAACATTTATTAAAGCAAGTAAAAATGATTGGCTATGAATTATAATGTAGATGAACGGGGTTATTACGGAGAATTCGGTGGGGCCTTTATTCCTGAAATGATGTACCCTAATGTAAAGGAATTAGCAGACAATTACCTTAAGATACTTAACGATAAGAAATTCAAAGATGAATTCCACTCATTGTTAAAGCATTATGTAGGAAGACCTTCTCCTCTGTTTTTTGCCTCACGTCTGTCATCATTTCATAATACAAAAATCTTCCTTAAAAGGGAGGACCTTAATCATACAGGTGCACATAAAATAAATAACACAGTCGGCCAGATACTAATTGCAAAACGACTTGGCAAATCGAGGATCATTGCAGAAACAGGTGCCGGCCAGCATGGAGTTGCCACAGCTACAGTATGTGCTCTGATGGGAATGAAATGCATTGTTTTTATGGGACAGGCCGACATTGAACGGCAATCCCCGAATGTTTTACGGATGAAAATGCTGGGCGCTGAGGTGGTCGCTGTTACCAGCGGTAATAAGACACTGAAGGATGCAACAAATGAGGCTATACGCGATTGGATAAGTAACCCGGTCGATACATATTATATTATAGGTTCAGTTGTCGGGCCACATCCATATCCCGATCTTGTTACCAGGCTTCAGTCGGTGATAAGTGAAGAGATGAAATTCCAGGTTAAAGAGCTATCAGGGAAAGAAAACCCTGATTATATCATTGCTTGTGTTGGTGGCGGGAGCAATGCAATTGGCTCTTTCTATCATTATCTTAATAATAAACACGTTAAACTGATTGCCGTGGAAGCGGGGGGAAAAGGTATCGAAAGCGGGGAAACAGCGGCTACTATGGTGACTGGTCGTCCGGGAATAATACATGGTAGCAGGACAATGCTTATGCAGACAGATGATGGTCAGATCACCGAACCGTATTCCATTTCAGCCGGACTCGATTATCCCGGTATCGGACCAATTCATTCATATCTTCATAAAATAAAGAGGGTTATTTTCGATAATGTGAATGATGATGAAGCCCTTGAAGCTGCTTTCAGACTTACCCGGCTCGAGGGAATTGTGCCGGCTCTTGAATCTGCTCATGCCCTCGCATGTTTAGGAAAATATCAATTCCATAAAGAGGATGTTGTTGTCGTAACAATTTCAGGAAGAGGAGATAAGGACATGGCAGCGTATATAAAGTATATGGAGCGAAACAGTTTTGACAAATCTGAAAAAACAATTTAAACTACTACAGATGAACCGAATCGACAAACTTTTCAGAGAGAAAACAGCCAATATACTTTCGGTCTATTTTACTGCAGGATACCCACAATTAGATTCAACCGCCGGTATTGTCAGAGCTCTTGAATATGCCGGCGCTGATATGATTGAAATAGGAATGCCTTTTTCCGATCCTATGGCTGACGGACCTGTTATTCAGCGCAGTAATGAGAAGGCACTGAAGAACGGCATGAACCTTAAACTGCTTTTCGCCCAGTTAAATAGTATACGAAATGAAGTGAAAATTCCGCTGCTTCTGATGGGATATTTAAACCCTGTAATGCAGTTTGGGGTAGAGAACTTCTGCATGCAATGTATGGAGACTGGGATAGACGGAGTAATTCTTCCGGACCTTCCACCTCAGATTTATACTGAGGAATATCTTTCCGTTTTTAATAAATATAATCTTTACAATATTTTACTTATTTCTCCGCAATCTTCCGCCGAAAGAATTTCAGCTATAGATAAAATCAGCCGTGGTTTTATTTATATGGTTTCTTCATCATCTGTTACAGGGGCAAAAGGAAACTTCTCAGAGGATCAGATGGCATATTTTAAAAGGGTAAGCGAAATGAACCTGGTAAATCCATGCCTGATTGGTTTTGGAATTTCAAATCGCGAAACTTTCATAAATGCAGGAAAATATGCCAGAGGAGGTATCATCGGTAGCGCTTTTGTGAAAATTCTGGCAATGAATGGGACTGAGACTGAGAATATAAGTCAGTTTATTAAGGAAATAAAGTGCTGATTCTGATTAAAATTATAGTATTAGTTGTTTGTGCCCTGTTATTATTGGAGTACTTAGTCAAAAAAGATGTATATTTATTATAAAGACCCTCAATAAATTGACATAAGTACCCAAAAAATACATAAATAATTTGAAATACCCCCTAAAAAAGTATATGTTTGCATAAAATATATGTTTTTATTGCACTGACATTAAATTTTTAACTAATGAAATTTTTTGGAAAAAGATCCTTATTAATCCTAATGCTGCTAACTATAAGTAGTGCAGGTTTATTTGCTGCAGATAATACACGCATTGATTCAGGAGCAACGGCCTGGATGCTGACATCTACAGCTCTTGTCCTTCTAATGATCCCGGGACTTGCAATGTTTTATGGCGGACTTGTACGTTCAAAAAATGTGCTTGGGACCATTATGCACAGTTTTGTTGCAATGGGTATCATCAGTGTTTTGTGGGTTATTGTCGGGTATAGCATGTGTTTCGGTGGAAATATTTTAGGAGGCTGGTTTGGATGGAACAAAGATTATTTTTTCTTAAAAGGAATAGACACCAAAATTATGGATGCAGGGATTCCTGAATATGTCTTTACAATGTTCCAGGGCAAATTCGCAATTATCACACCAGCAATTATTGCGGGCGCATTTGCCGAAAGAGTCAACTTTAAAGCCTATTGTTTCTTCATCGCCATCTGGAGTCTGCTGGTTTATAATCCTATTTGTCATTGGGTTTGGAGCACCGATGGTTTCCTTTTTCATCTTGGAGCTAAAGGGGCAATAGATTTTGCAGGAGGAACAGTTGTTCATATTTCTGCAGGTGTTAGTGGACTGGTAGCAGCATTATATCTTGGTGCACGCCGAGGTTATCCGTACCAGGTGATCCGTCCGAATAACATGGTGATCACTATGCTTG
>Ga0182027_10005966_pt1 | contig 18372 bp, 16 predicted proteins | sample 712E1DmetaG_FD_121300 | JGI IMG/M metagenome (GOLD analysis project Ga0182027, IMG submission 121300) | Permafrost microbial communities from Stordalen Mire, Sweden - 712E1D metaG (Illumina Assembly) | ecosystem: Environmental > Terrestrial > Soil > Wetlands > Permafrost | place: Sweden... | reverse complement strand
TTTACTATTTTCAAATATAATCCGATTAAATATTAATAGCAATATGTATTTATACTTAATGGATATTGTTGTAAGTACTTATTCTGTGAAAAATACCTGGGATTGGAAGCATATTAGAGCATGACAAAACATCATGTTTCAGTGTAGAAAGATGAGAAAATCCCGTCTTGAAAATTTCCCATTTTCAAAAAATTCTCATCTGCAATAACAAAATGTTTTATCTTAGTAAACTTTTTCAAGTGTCTTCTTATGAAAAAATATCTCATCCTTTTCCTTTTATCAGTGTGGTTTTCTTTTGCTGCAAATGCTACACATGATAACAATCCCATTGGTGCACGTTCTGCCGGTATGGGGAATGCCTCCGTAACATTCAGCGATTTTTGGTCGTCACAAAACAATCAGGCAGGACTTGGTTTCTATACACATACAGCAGCAGCCATATATTATGAAGACCGTTTCCTAACCAAGGAACTCAGCCTGAAATCAGGTGCCTTTGTACTACCTACAAATTCAGGGGTTTTAGCAGTAACAATAAATGACTTTGGTTATAAGAATTATAATGAGAAAAAAATAGGTCTGGCTTATGGAAAAGCCTTTAGCAATAAGTTTTCTGTCGGCATCCAACTAGATTATCTTCATACATATATTGCAGAAAATTATGGAAGTAAAAGTAATATAACTTTTGAAGCAGGACTTCTTTACCGCATGAACAGTAAGATCAGCATCGGCGCACATGTATTCAACCCGGTAAACATAAAGCTAACCGATTATAACAATGAGCGTATCCCTGCCCTCATGCAATTGGGTTTGAGTTATAAGTTTTCGGACAAGGTATTGGCCGCTGTAGAAACAGAAAAGGATTTGCAGCACAAAGCTATTTTGAAAGCAGGGCTTGAATATAAAGTGATCAAAGAAATTTATTTGCGGGCAGGTATTTCATCCAATCCATTACTCAACACTTTTGGTTTCGGACTTGAGTTTGGCAAGGTGAAATTTGATTTTGCTTCATCCTATCATGCTACCTTGGGCTATTCACCGCAGATTTCGTTTATTTATTGTTTCAGTGATCATAAGGATAAAAATAAACCATCACTCACTAAATAATGATTACTGGACGATCAATGAGAAATAAAACCAGTATATTATTCTTTTCTTTCACAGCACTCATGCTGTTTTTCTGCTGTTTTCATATTACCGTGCAAGCACAAACGCCTATCGACACATCAAATAACAATAAGCAGGAAGAAATTGATCAGAAAATTGAAGACATTGCCACCTCTACTGATGCGGAGCTTGATTATTCAGACCTGCTGGATCAGTTGAAACAGTTCGAAGATCATCCACTCAACCTGAACACTGCAACCGCTGAAGACCTAAGGCAACTGATATTCCTTAATGACATTCAGATTAACAACCTACTCGAACATATTCGTCGCAATGGTAAACTGATGGCTATTTATGAACTTCAGGCTATTGACGGGTTTAGCCTGGATGTGATCTATAAAATTCTTCCTTATGTGTATGTGTCAGGTGATGAGAACAAACGGCATTTTTCCTTAAAGGAAATGTTTACTTATGGCAATAATATTCTGATTATGCGCTATGGACAAGTGCTTCAACAGGAGGTAGGTTTTTCACCTATCACCGATTCGGCGCTGGCAGCAAGCCCAAACTCGCGCTATCTGGGTAGCCCAGAGAAGCTTTATCTAAAATACCGATTCACATATTACAATAATATCAGTTGGGGTGTCACTGCTGAAAAAGATGCAGGTGAAGAATTCTTTAAAGGCAGCCAGAAGAATGGATTTGATTTTTATTCTGCACATTTTTGCGTTCGCAATATAGGAATGGTGAAAACTCTTGCCATTGGAGATTATCAAGTGCAATTCGGACAAGGGCTCACGCTTTGGTCTGGGCTTGGTTTTGGAAAATCATCAGACGCTACAGGAATTAAAAAGAGTGCACAAGGTATTTTACCTTTTACATCAGTGGATGAAAACAAATTCATGCGGGGTATTGGAACAACTATTGGAAATAAACATTTCGATTTGTCGTTGTTTTATTCGAGCCATAAAGTGGATGGAAATGTTGCTGCCATCGATACATTGAACAACGAAGCAACTCTAATAAGCGCTTTGCAGGAAACGGGATACCATACAATCCCCAGTGAAATGGCTGATAAACATTCCGTGGCCGAAACCATTTATGGTGGACATTTTACATACAGCAACAGACACCTCATACTTGGAGCAACTGGTTATAAAACGGTGTTCGGCACCGAACTTAACCGCAACCTGCAACTTTACAGTCAATATCAGTTTGAGGGAAAAGAAAACAGCAATCTGGGTGTGGACTACAGCTATATTTTCAGGAACTTTAACTTCTTCGGTGAAGTAGGCCGCAGCGAAAATGGCGCTATTGCTTATCTTAACGGAGTTCTGCTGAGCCTTGATCCTAGATTTTCAATATCTGTTTTACATCGTAATTACGCCAAAGATTATCAGGACCTGCTAAGCACTGCTTTTGCTGAAAACAGCACCATTGCCAATGAAAAAGCGCTTTATATAGGCTTTGTGGCAAAACCCCACCGCTTCTGGACACTAACCGCTTATTTGGACAATTTCCATTTTCCATGGATGACCTATCTTGCAGATGCACCTTCACGGGGTTATGACGGACTGGCACAGATCAATTACAAGCCCAGCAAAAAGGTGGAAATGTATTTCCGTTATCGTCAGCAAAATAAACAGGTGACCAATACTTCTCCTGATAACATGATCAATTTTCTGGATAATTCCGTTAAGCAGAATTTCCGCTTTAACATTGTTTATCCTGTGACGCAGAGTTTCTCCATGAAAAACCGCGTAGAGTTTATGAATTACCAATTGCCGGGAAACATTACTTATCATGGTTATCTGATGTATCAGGATATTTCTTACAAAAAGATGCGCTGTCCCATATCTTTCTCATTCCGTTATGCCATCTTCGACAGCGACTCCTATTCCGCAGCTCTTTATGCTTTTGAAGATGATGTATTATATTCCTCATCTTTTCCATCCTATTATTATAAAGGCAGCAGGGCTTATCTTACTTTGCATTATAAGATAAACCGTCATTTTGATTTTTGGTTCCGCTATGCTGAAACTTATTACAGCAATAAGAATATTATCAGTTCGGGCTTAACGCAGATCAACGGAAATGTGAAGTCGGATATCAAGGGAGAATTGATTCTGAAGTTTTAGTTTCTGTAAATTGATTGGGAAAAAGAAAACTATTTACCTGCATAATTTCCCAGCAATCATTGCTGCACAGCGCTCACCATCTATAGCAGAAGAAACAATTCCACCAGCATAACCCGAGCCTTCGCCGCAGGGATATAGGTTGCGGATCTGAATATGCTCCAGTGTTTCATCGTTTCGCGGAATTCGCACCGGAGAAGAGGTACGGGATTCAACTCCTAGTATATTTGCCTCAGAAGTATAAAAGCCCCTCATCTTTTTATCAAATTCCCTGAAGGCAATCCGGAGGCGTTCATTGATAAAATCAGGCAACAGCTCATGCAGAGGCGCCGAAACAATTCCGGGATGATAAGATGTGCTATTTAATTTTGAGGAAGTTTTTCTCAACACAAAATCAGTCATTCGCTGTGCAGGTGCAGCATGGCGGCTTCCTGCAGCCGTGTATGCATTCGCTTCCATCTCTTCCTGAAATTTCATGGGGCCAAGTTCCCCGTACTTTTCTGAATATTTTTTCAGGTTTTCTTCTTCTATCGTCACCACAATACCAGCATTGGCAAAGGAAGAATTCCGTAATGAATTCGACATGCCATTTGTAACCACCTGCTGTGGGCCGGTTGCAGAAGGAACAATAATTCCTCCGGGACACATACAAAAGGAAAACACACCACGACCATTGATCTGCTGCACCAAACTATAGGTGGCAGCCGGAAGGAAAGGATCTTTCTGTTCACAATGATATTGAATGGAATCGATCAGCACCTGCGGATGTTCAATACGGATGCCCGCTGCAAAGGGTTTTGATTCGATTTTAATTTTCCTGTCTGATAATAATTCATAAATATCACGTGCCGAATGACCGGTAGCCAGAATCACTGCGTCACCTTCATAAACTGCACCACCAGAAGTTTTCACACCGGTCATGGTATCATTATAAATAGTAAAATCAATTACTTTTTCATTGAAAAAAAACTCTCCGCCTGCATCGATAATAGTTTTTCTGATAGCAGAAATGATTGCAGGAAGTTTATCTGATCCGATATGTGGATGAGCATCAATGAGAATATCTTCGCTCGCACCATGATCAATAAATATTTGTAGAATTCTGTTCACATCACCACGCTTAGTTGAGCGGGTGTATAGTTTCCCATCAGAGAATGTTCCGGCACCGCCTTCGCCAAAGCAATAGTTAGAATCAGGATTTACGAGATGATCCCTGTTCAGTGCGGCAATATCCAGTTTGCGTTCGCTTACATTTTTCCCTCTTTCAATAATTAATGGTTTTATTCCCTGTTCAAGAAGGTGCAATGCAGCAAACAATCCTGCCGGTCCGCAACCCACAATGATCACAGGCTTTTTTGCGTGAACATCTTTGTATTCGAATACATATTTTTTTTCTTCAATAACATTTTCATCAATACATAATTCAAACTTCATCCGGATTTTCACATCACGAGAGCGAGCATCCACAGAACGTTTCAGCAGACGAGCAGATTTAATCCGATTTGGAGAATAGCCCGTCCTGTTTGAAATAATCTTTGTAAAATCTTTTGTTGTAAATGCTTTTTCCGGGGAGAGAACAATCTCGATTTCTTTCTTCATGATTATTCAAACAAGAAAGAAATGGTAGTTATTTTTGAATGTAAGCGATCAATGGAATTGGTATAAACAGTATTATCTCTAACCAGTAAATCTTTAACCCCATAACCCATTTTTACTTCAATAGCAAATTTAAAGTACTCAAGATAAAAATCAAATCCCACTCCGAATTCATAAGCGAGGTCATTCTTTTTAAGTTTCACAAGATCATTATTGTTCTGGTCCTTTTTCCCTGCCTGTGAAGCAAGATCCACACTGTACTTGATTCCAGCAACAACATATGCACGCGAATTGGCCATGAAGCGGGCAGATTTGTACTTTAGCAAAAGCGGAAAATCAATAAAAGTGGATTCAATCCTTTTCTCCTGTGTGACCAGCATTGTGTCATGCTGCATCAGTGTATAATTTAGTCGTCTCTCGCCGAAAGCTAATTCAGGAATAAAACGGAGATCAAAGTGCTTGCCTAATTTAAGGTCGGAAACAATGCCAATATTAAATCCAAGCTGAGGAGCAGGCGTAATCTTCATGAGGGAATCATACTGATTGAAATTATCAGTATTACGGATGGCAAAATCCATCTTGTTTGCACCCAGTAAAAACCCGAAATGATAATGCCTTTCATCATACTTTGGGAGGTTTTCCAGTTGTGGGTTTTTCTGTCCTGAAGCATTGATCGCTATCAGACAAAAAAACAAACCCGATAATAATATGCTGAGAATTCTTTTGGACATAGTTTGATATAATTTTCAGCTTTAACGTAAAAAGACCGAAAATATTTTCAAATCATTCAATTATTTTGAAGCGCAAATTTAGACATTTATTTTAACATCTTATCTCCCACATAGATTGAGGCTATTCCAAAGCTGAGAGAAATAAATCTTGTATTGCTAAAACCTGCATCATTCAGGAGTTTTATGAAGTCATCCCTGTCGGGAAATGCCAGCACAGAATCATGCAGATAAGTATAAGCTGTTTTATCTTTAGAAATAATTCTGCCCAACAGTGGAAGAATAAAGCGAAAATAAAAATGATAAAGTTGCTTTACAGGGAAAATCCCTGGTTTGGAAAATTCAAGTATCACAACTCTTCCATTTGGTTGCAACACACGAAACATTTCGCGAAGACCGGCCATCAGGTCTTCAAAATTTCTTACACCAAACCCGACTGTGATGGCTTCAAAAGATTGGTCATCAAAAGGCATTGCCTCCGAGTCACCTGTAATGAGAGTGATGTAGTTATCCAGCTTTTTCTTTTTCAATTTTTTTCTTCCGAACTCAAGCATTTCTTCCGAAATATCAATTCCCGTTAGATGCTCGGGATGCAGTTTATGGAAAGAACAAACGGCAAAATCACCTGTACCTGTAGCAATATCCAGTATTTTCTTTGGGGAAATATTTTTCAGTTGCTTCACTGATTTGTTTCGCCAATAGCGGTCGATACCAAGAGACAAAAAATGATTCAGAAAATCGTATCTGAATGCAATCCTATCGAACATAGCACGGACATTCTTTTTCTTGTCGGTAGCAAATATAGTGGGTTCGGCCATTATCCTGTCATTAAAAGAAATTGGGAATTTTCTGATGACCAGTTCCCATCATAATTAAGAAATAAGTTTGATGGCCTCGCGAAGAAGTAAATCCTTGTTAATGGGAACAGCTCCGCGATGTTCACAGACCAAACCACCAGCCAGGTTGGCAACAGAAGCTAATATTTCAGGTTCAAGCTGCAAAGCCAGACATAATGATGCTACGCTGATCACTGTATCGCCCGCGCCGGAAACATCGGCAATATTGCGGATATGTGCAGGAATCAGATGGCAATCATATTCATCAGGTTTATCATTTTTTTGATGACGAATAAAAATACCGGCCTCAGATAAAGTGATGAGGATATTCTGAATATTTTGTTTTTGCTGGAAATCCTTAATGGCAGAACTAAGTTCTTCTTTATTAATATTGGAAAGGTCTGATTTCAGCCCTTCGCGCAGCTCCTTCATGTTCGGTTTGAACAGTGCAACATTTTTAAAAGCATTGAAATTTTTCTTTTTCGGATCTACTGCTATGGGAATATTTTTTTTGTTTGCAAAAGCAATCACCTCTTTTATCAGATCTTCCGTGATTACTCCTTTGTTATAATCTTCAAAAATGATCACATCAATTTTCTTTTTTTCAATGGTCTCGATGATTTTATTTGTCAGCGATTCTGTTTCTTTTTTATTGAGGTCATGACTTATTTCTTCATCCACACGCAGCATCTGAGAGTTATTGCCAATGATGCGGAATTTAACAGTGGTAATACGTTCCTCGCTTTTGATGATTCCTTCACTCGAAAGATTCAGTTGTTTCAGCAGATCAAAAAACTCATGGGACTTTCCGTCATCACCAATTACGGAACACAGGATGGCTTCTGCTCCTAATGCCTGCACATTTATTGCAACATTGGCTGCACCGCCCGGACGATTTTCGCGCTTATTCACTGCAACTATTGGTACAGGTGCCTCCGGCGAGATGCGTTCCACCTTACCCCAGAGGTAGGAATCGATCATCACATCACCGATAATAAGCACTTTCAGTTTATTAAAAGCATCGAAAACACCTGTAATTTTTTCTTTGTCTAACATAAAATGGTTTATTATTTTTCTGCTAAAATACAGTGATCAATCAATGAAAAATTGGTTGTCCCCGGAAAATAAAAGTCAATGATATAGCCCTTCGATGTCCTGACATTCATTTTCATTTCTGCCTGTGCAATCATTTTTTTGCTTCCGTCGAAGGCCTCTAATTGCAGAGTTCCGTTATAGTCTTTGCTGAAATTTATTTTAACCGAAATTACTTTTTTGTTTGCCGGAGTTGCTGCAGGTTTTTCTATTTTCACTAATACAATTCCTTTCTGATCAAGAGCATCAGAAGCACTGATCTTAATAAATACAGAACTGTTATTTTTCCCTTCAATGAATCCTGAGATTTCATGAACCTTCGCTGTATCCAGTGCAATAGTTTTATTTGTCGTATCATTTACTACTTGCTGATCGTAATTTTGATAAGTATTATGCCCACCTTTCCCTTCAAGCCAATGGACAATTTTACTGAATGAGGAAATAACACTGAATACAACAATTACAATAGCAAGGACAACACCTATAATACCTGAAACCCATAATGGCTGCTTTTTAATAACCAATCCGACGATAAGTAAAGCTATGCCTGTCAATCCGATGACAATGGCACATATTATCAGCACATAAAATGCAATCATTCCCTGAATACAACTTTCCATATTTTTATTTCAATAAAATTATTTCAGTGCGCCAAGCGCTTCACGAATTCTTTTGATCGCTTCGGTAAGTTTTTCTTTTGATGTAGCATAGGATAAGCGGAAGCAGTTTGGTGAACCGAATGCTTCCCCGGGAACCAGGCCCACATAAACCTTATTCATAATATAATTGCAAAGATCTGCAGAGTTTTTAACCGTAGTTGTTCCATCCGATTTTCCGAAATAATAACTTACATCAGGAAAAACATAAAATGCTCCCTGTGGAACATTGGTTTTCATTCCGGGAATATCTGCAAGTAATTTCAGCACCAGGTCTCTCCTTTCGCGGAAAGCCACCAGCATTTCTTTAGCAGAAGAAAGATCGGAACTAACTGCTGTGAGCGCCGCTTTCTGTGCTATGGAACATGTTCCTGAAGTAAATTGTCCCTGGAATTTTTCGCAGGCTTTTGCAATAAACTTGGGAGCGCCTATGTATCCTATTCTCCAGCCTGTCATGGCATAACCCTTGGAAACACCATTCACCGTGATAACTCTTTCCCTGATATTTTCAAACTGTGCTATACTTTCATGCTTACCAACGAAATTAATATGTTCGTAAATCTCATCGGCAATAATATATATCTGCGGATATTTTGCAAATACATTGGCAAAGTTTCGCAATTCTTCTTTTGTATAAACACTGCCCGTAGGATTACAGGGCGAACTGAATAAAAATATTTTTGATTTAGGAGTGATGGCTGCCTCAACCTGAGCAGCGGTTACTTTAAAATCCTGATCAACTCCTGCCTCAATATACACGGCTTTGCCATCGGCAAGTTTTATAATCTCTTTATAAGAAACCCAATAAGGTGCAGGTACAATCACTTCTTCGCCGGGATTGACAAGGCTTAATACAACATTAGCAATGGAATGTTTGGCACCTGTTGATACCACGATCTGATCCGGTGCATAATCCAGATTATTTTCTCTTTTAAACTTTGCAGATATCGCCTGACGAAGATCGAGATAGCCGGAAACCGGCGTATAATAAGTAAAATTATCATCAATAGCTTGTTTAGCTGCTGCTTTAATAAAATCGGGAGTGTTGAAGTCGGGTTCTCCAAGGCTCAGGCTGATCACATCAAATCCCTGTTCTTTTAACTGACGGGACATTTGCGCCATAGCTAATGTTTCCGATTCTGAAAGTTTGTTTATGCGGTCTGATAATATTTCCATGCGTATTAGTATTAAGCGATTAATGATTATTACAGGCAAATGTAGAAAAATAATAATTGATCAAAATATTATTTATGAATGAAATTGTTAACAAATTGCGATATTTGCAGAAGAAAGTTGGCAGGGAAATCCTGCAATGTTTTAAATTTAAATAAAAAATATTATGGAAGATCTCTTAGAAATATTAAAGTATGTGCTTCCTTCATTAGTAGTGTTTGCCACTGCATATTTTTTACTGAAATTATTTTTAGAAAAAGAACAGCGTGCAAAAATGATGGAGAAACGTATGGCCGGATCACAGATAGTCACTCCTATTCGCCTGCAGGCTTATGAAAGAGTTGTGCTGCTGCTGGAAAGAATTTCTCCGGGAAGCCTTGTGATGCGCGTGCATCGCCCCGACATGACTGTATTGCAATTGCAGACAGCCCTTGTACAAGCTATCAGGGATGAGTTTGAACATAATCTTTCGCAACAGGTTTATCTGTCGCATCAGGCATGGGAATATGTGAAAGCTGCCCGCGAAGAAACCATAAAACTCATTAACACTGCTGCCGCCAATCTAGATGAAAACGCCACTGCCACTGATCTCAGCCAGGCTATTTTTGCAGAATCATTAAACGTAAATAAACTGACTATTAACAAAGCCATTGATTTTGTAAAGAAAGAAATACGTTTGACTTTTTAGAAAGGAGATTTATGCCCTACACGCAGCTTAATTTTTCGTGCAAGTAGGTATATGTTGTGTATTTCAGCATCTTTATTTTTTAGAAATTTCATTGCTTTCCTGTCATTGTCATAAAAAATTATTAAGGTATCTGCTATATGCGCATAAGAAGAAGATTGATACATTGTCAAACGGAGTTCATGCTCCCATTTATCGTGACAATAAAGTTTTGTACCACCAAAGCCTTCAACTTTTATTTTATTGCTGTCAAATAGTTTATATTCTCCAAAAAGAGTATTACATTTTGAGTGCCCAGATATTGAACCTGTTTTTTCATCATCTCTGAATTTAAGATGAATCATACTAGCAAAATCAAATTCACTTATTTTTTTTTCAATATCGCTAAGGCAAATTAAAGTCCAATTGCCGGTCAAGGATTTAAAATTTAATTTGGCCAATTCTGAACCTGCATTTTCTATTTGAGTTAAGGGTTTTGACTTATTCTTATCTTGATTACAAGCAGTGATTATAAAAATGAGAACTGACAGAATTGTCAATGATTTATTCATTTGACTATTATATTAAAATGAACTGTGCCTTCAAAGTATTATCACCTCTGTCTCCAGTTCAATGCCGAATTTATCCAGCACCGATTCTTTGATCTCTTCTGAAAGGTTTAATATTTCTGCTCCTGTAGCATTTCCCAGATTAACAATCACCAGAGGTTGATTTTTATGAACGCCCACAGTTCCTATTTTTTTTCCTTTCCAACCGGCGCGTTCTATGAGCCATGCTGCAGGGATTTTCACTTCCGATGTGGAAGAAACATACCCGGGTAATTCCGGAGAGTGCGTGATCTTAAGGCTTTCAAACTTCTTGGCGGTGATCACGGGGTTCTTGAAAAAACTTCCTGCATTACCGAGCACTGCAGGATCAGGGAGTTTGCGTCTGCGGATGGTTCTTACTGCTTCAGCAACCATGGGAAGATTCATATCATAAGCATTCACGCGGCAGAGTTCCTTATCGATTGAACCGTAGTTCAGATTAAACTCTATAGGATTTTTAAGGAGTTTAATGGTTACATTGAGAACGATGTATTTATCTTTCAGTTCGCCTTTGAAGATGCTGTTTCTGTAGGCGAACTTGCAATCATCCTTATTAAACTTCTCCAGTTTAAGCGTCTGTAAATTCAGCGCTTCAAGTTCATAAAATACATCCTTTAATTCCACACCGTAAGCACCAATGTTCTGAATCGGGCTGCTGCCAACGGTTCCGGGAATCATCACCAGATTTTCGATGCCGCCCAGATTATGCTCGATACAAAATTGCACAAGATCGTCCCACATTTCTCCGGCAGCGGCTTTGATGTATAAAGTGCTATCTTCGCTCTTTTCCACGGTAATGCCTTTGTTTTTTATCTTAATCACAACCCCGTCGAAATCCTGAGTAAACAACAAATTGCTACCACCACCGATCACAAGACGTTTCATTTTTTTGTAATCTGCCATGCTGAGGAATTCTTTGATTTGATCAGCATCCTTGAGTTCAACAAAAAACTTTGCATTGGCATCCACACCAAAAGTATTCAACTCCTTTAAAGAAAAATCCTTATGTATCTTCATGAAAAATCAATTCATTTCAGCCTTCAAACTTACATAAAATCCTGAAATTGGAAAAAGATTTTTTCATTTATGATTAAGGATTTGGTAATTAAGATTTAATCTGCTTGCGGGGATGGCAGGGACTGGCAAATAAAAAACTAATTATTCATTAACCTACATCGAAATTGATTTCTACTGTTGACCGTCTTCAACTGTGATGATCGCTATTTTCCCAATACAGGCAGATCGTAATATTTTTTATTCCACAATGGGCTTGATTGCTTAACAATATATCTTTCAATATTGATGACATACGAAGAATCAACTTTGGGGAGTAATAACCAGCGGTCATAAAAATTACTGGCAGCCCGGCAGCCGCCGTCATAGACATCTATGATATAATGGTACATTTTTTTCTTATCGTCTTTAGTAATTTGAAAATCCAGCCTCGACAGGCAATCAACGCCCCAAACGGTAACTCCAATCAATGAATATTTACTGAAATCTATCGAATCAAAAGGATGGTTGCCGCATTCACTTCTTGAAATCATTGTTTTGAGCATAGAATCGTTGTTGATCACCAGCGGAACAAAACTGAAGAAACATTTATCCGCTATATATGATTTTACTTCAAGGTTTGGAAGAGTATCCTGCGCTCTGCTCTGAAAACTGCAGACAAGAATCAGAAAGAAAAATACAGAAAGAAAATGTTTCATAGAGTTTATTGAATAATAATTTTTTGAGTATTGAATAACTTTTTGTTATCTGAAATCTTTACAAAATATATGCCTTTCTTCAACCATTCGGTGGAAAAGGACAAACGGTTTTGTCCTGCTTTTGCATCACCGTCGAATAGTTTTTTTACCATACGGCCGTTGATATCAATGAGTGAAATATGAACCAGTGAAAGTTCTTTAAGTTCGAATTCAACAAAAACCAAATCACTGGTGGGATTTGGATAAGTTCGTACATTTAATAGTTCTGCAGGATTCACCGGGCTTATGCTTACAAGTGTTTGATTCAATAATTCTGTAATCCATGTACCTGTTACATTATACCAAAATGCACCAATCTTTGTTTTCTTACCATAAGAAGTGGTGGCCCATACTTTGCCGGGTTCATTATATTTGCGCTGAATGCCAGAATAATCGCCCCATCGCTCATCAAGAGAAGGTAGTACATTCACATAATTTAATCCTGCTTTGAGCCTGACAATAGGAGAATATTCATCACCAGTATGATAGTAAGTAGCCGAACTGCCGGCAAACACGGTAGGTGCCACATGGTTATATACAATGATGGCTTCAGTGCTTCCGGTGGAATGTCCTGCATATGCAATATTCGGATAGCCGAAATCGAGCAGAGAATCAGAAATAATATTTCCGTGAATGGTTGACAAATTACTCAGATCATTGATGAATCCATGATAGTATGAAGCTGAACCCAAGGCGGTATCGATAGTATTTGCCACGAATTGAATTTTATTATCAAATAAAAATCCTCCAAGTATGCGGGCATCATTGGTATCAAAAGTATTTGCTCCAATTTGATGCGCCAGTGGCGGCACACCGTAACATCTATCAGTTGTCCCAACAGCTATAGTCATGTGGGTGGATGTGTCGGCGATATTACCCGTGATGTGTATCACAAAAATGGAATCGCACTGCACTGAAAAGTTTCTGTCGGAAAGAAGATACATATCAGGACCATAAAGCTGATCTCCACCCTGAATAGGATCCATATTGCGGATGTTTGTGGTGTCAGTTTTAATATCTGTCCATAACAAAGTGACGAGAGAATCGCCTATATAACCTTTCATTTTATCAATCTGCCATACTACTGTTTGCTTGAATGAAGTCTGCCACGTACCACCGTTTTTGAGTAAGTTTATTGAAAGGAATAATTCATCCTGTGTGAGAGCAATAGAAGGAAAATCGGACCAACTTGTGTCATTAAGAGGGTTACCCGGCAATGCATAGAGGTTCCACAAACCAAGCGGGTTATTGGTTTCGGAGAAACCTATAACAATATTACTGGTACTGTCTGTAAATCCCGCCAGACAAGCCATCACAAATCTATCTTCCTGCGGATCGTACAATAATTTCGGATCATACTGCGAACTGTTTACAGAAAGGGAATCAGTGAAAGCCGTCAAGGAAATGGTTTTAAGCAGGGTGTCGTCAGGGATCTTAAAAAAATTAATAGTAGTATTTACGGCGGACATCAGCATATTGCTGTCGGAAATGGCCACCGTATTATCATTAGGCACGCTACCAGTAAAATCATTTCCAAAAAAGTTGCGGCCAATCATTGGGGTATCGGCTGTGAAAATAATGTTTGCTTTTTTTATCTGTGATGAAGGATATTTGCGCGGATATTTCAAAGCAATCTGTTCTTTAATTCTTTTCAAATAGGCTTTATACATTGAGTTTCCCTGCATGGGAGATTTCATGTTCTGGATGCTTACTTTCCAATCATCGGTGATAGAGGCTACATGTACCTTTGCCATTTTTTTAACTACTATACGATTTTTGACACCGGTGTTCACTGCATTATGCTGTGCAGCAATCAGCAATGGAAAGAATACAGTCAGGATGAAAAGCAGGTACAATTTTCTCATAAGAAAATAATTATCGTATGTAGTACAAAAATAACTGATTTTTCAACGCCGTCATAAAATTAATTAATATGAGTGTCCGTATGTTTACCCTTAAAACACATAAACCCTGCGTCATTGCGAGTCCGCTGACTGGCGGACGAAGCAATCTATAATAAAAGACTGCTTCGTCACAAGTTCCTCGCAGTGACGATTACATTATTATTTAGATGTATAATCGCACACTCATTTTAATTAATTCATCAGCTCAAAAAATATCCATTACCTTTGCCAGCTTATGACAGAGAAGGAAATCTACAGTCATTGTTCATTATCAAACGGCATTCGTGTTATTCACCGTCACACCTCTTCAGATGTGGCACATCTGGGCATTATTATTAATGCAGGCTCAAGAGATGAAAAGCCGGCAGAACAAGGATTAGCACATTTGATAGAACACATGATTTTTAAAGGAACTGCAAAACGAAAAGCATATCATGTGCTGAGTTGCCTTGAAAATGTGGGTGGAGAAATGAATGCATTCACTACCAAAGAAGATACCTGCCTACATGCATCTTTTGTAAAGACCCATTTTGAAAGGGCTTTTGAACTGATGTCGGATGTACTTTTTAATTCCACTTTTCCAGTCAATGAACTAAAAAAAGAAAAAGAGGTAGTGGTTGATGAGATCAATTCATACAGAGACAATCCCTCTGATGAAATATTTGATCTTTTTGAAGAAAAAACATTCGGCAATCATCCGCTCGGGCACCGCATTACAGGTACAAAAGAAATCGTAATAAAAATCAACAAAACAAATATTAAATTGTTTATGCAGCAGCATTATTCTGCTGATCGTATTGTTATAGCTGCCGTGAGCAACCACGACTTCAATAAAGTAAAATCACTGGCCGAAAAATATTTTTCCGGCGCCATCAGAAAAAACGGATCATCAGGTCGGAAGCGCTTTACACAATACAAACCTTTTAGTAAAAAAATCAGCATGGATATTTTTCAGGCACACGCGATGATAGGAAATGCTGCGTATGACCAAAAAGATAAACGAAGAATTGACCTGATGCTTTTGAATAACTATCTGGGCGGCCCTGCCATGAATGCGAAGCTCAGCATGGAAGTGCGCGAGAAACATGGCTATTGCTATAACATTGAATCGAATTATGTTCCGTTTTCAGACAGCGGTTTATTCACCATTTATCTTGGAACAGATAATATTTATATGGATAAAGCAATGGCTCTTATTTTTAAAGAACTAAAAAAATTACGTGATCTGAAACTGGGTACGCTTCAGTTGAAAAGAGCCAAACAACAGTGGATAGGCCAGATTGCCATTGCCTATGAATCGAATCTGCATGAAATGCTTTCGATGGGAAAAAGTTTTATGGTGTATAATAAAGTAGATACAGTGACGACGATCAATCAAAAAATAGAAAAGATTACAGCTGATGATTTGCTGGCTATTGCTAATGAAGTTTTTGATCCCGATCAGTTATCGGTTTTAGTTTTTCAATCCAAATAATATGAATCCCGAATCCGAAGAAATTCAATCGTATGCTGAAGAGCGCAGTACTAAGGAGTCAGAAGTACTGAAAAAACTCACCCGCGAAACACAGGCAAAAATATTATTTCCAAGAATGCTATCAGGGCATTTACAAGGGAACCTGTTGAAAATGTTTTGCTGCATGATCCAGCCAAAAGAGGTACTGGAAATAGGCACATACACAGGCTATGCAACGATTTGTTTTGCGGAATCCACATCCGATGACACCTGCATTCATACCATTGAAATAAATCCCGAACTGGAAGATTTTGCCATGCTGTTTTTCAGGGAAGCCGGTATGGAACATAAAATAAAATATTATTCCGGAGATGCGATGGCTGTGATACCAAACATGAACGAGGTTTTTGACCTTGTGTTTATTGATGCCGACAAAGAACATTATTCAGAATATTACCAGTTGGTTTTTGATAAAGTGCGCAGCGGAGGTTATATCCTTGCAGATAATGTTCTTTGGGATGGGAAAGTAATAAATAGCGAAGATGCACATGACAAAGAAACAAAGGGCATTATAGCTTTTAATAAAACCGTGCAAAATGATTCCCGGGTGGAGAATCTTCTTCTCCCTTTTCGTGATGGTTTGATGATTATTCGGAAAAAGTGAGTAGCCCCCTTTGCATGCTTTGTTTATCAAGGCCGTCATTGCATAGCAGGCAGGGTTAAAGATTTCTCGCAAAGGATCGCTAAGGAACGCAATGATAATTTATTTACGCATCGTCATTGCGACCCAGAACGAAGTGAAGGGGAAGCAATCTCAATTGGACAGATTGCTTCGGACTCTGTCCTCGCAATGACGCAAACAACTATTTCAATAAGATATTTATCAGGGTCTTTTACGCAGTGATAAAAAAACGAAGGGGCGGCCTGCGGCCGCCCCTTACAAGAATATTTTTAATAAGAATTTATTTATTCACTGTGATTTTCCGTACATGTTTCTGTCCGTTATTAATGGCTTCCACAAAATACAAACCTACAGGATATTCCGAAACATCAATAGTTTGTTTCTTCAACGAATTTGCAGTGCTATACATTTCTTTCCCAAGCACATTATATACTTTCACCGTGGTAAGATTGCCATTATTAAAATCGGTGTTTATATTTACAAAACTGCTTGAAGGATTAGGGTACACTGAAAAATTATCACTATTTTTCACAACCGGTTGAATGCCCATTCCACCAACATATCCGAAACTCAGGTCATCCACATAAAACAAGCTACCTACATGGGAAGTGGAAGAAATCATAGCAATATTCATGGTATCTGGTGTAGCACCTGACAGGTAATTGATTTTAATCCAAAATGACGTATAGGCATTTACCTGTGTTGTATATATAGCTTCAGCAGAACCCACTGTATCACGTTTGGCCAGGCCAACATTCCATTTAAACAATCCTATAGCTATAATTGCAGTATCCGTAACACTAACAGGGTGCTTATAAAATCCCTTCAGCGTATCGGGCCTGTAAGTAAATGGGATTCCCCCTGAAACCGTCAGACCACCAATTCCCATAGTTAATGTGCCCAGAGTGGCAATACCAGGCGCTGCGAGGGTCAATACTGTTTTGGTTTCTAATTTTGCAGCACGGTTACCAGAATGCGAATTTGAGGTTCTATAAAAAGGATAAACAGACATTGTTGATGTAATTGTATCTGTAGTATGCCAACTGGTTGCATGAATGGAATCAGTTCCGGCCGGGTTTTCAAAGCCGGGATTAGGTATTTGCTGTGCGAAAGCCGTACTGAAAAATACTGTAGCTACAGCTGCAGATAAGAAAGTAAAGATTTTTTTCATGTTGAAGATTTTAATGGTTTGGTTATTAAATTAATTGCAGGCACAAAAATAATGTTTTTTTAATTAACTAAGATAAATCAAACAAAAAAAGCGTTCTCAGAATGAGGACGCTTTCTTTCATAAGGAATAAAATCTTTTATTGCACTGATAATTTTTTTGTGGTGCTGATGCCTGATTTCACATCGGTGAACCGGACAAAGTAAATCCCTTTTGCAAGAGCCGAAATGTCAATAATTGTTTTATTGCCGCCTGCTGCGATGCTTTTTATTATCTGCCCTTCGATATTTAGAATTTCAATTTCTCCTTTTTGTGAGGCTTCTATGTTGAAGTAATCGGTAGCCGGATTCGGATAAACCTGAATGCCATTTTGTGTTGTATTATTACTTGCTGAAATGCCCGTTGCAATATCACCATAGCGGGCAATCCATTTTATGGTATCGCCTGCTCCTCCTGAAAATTTGCCTCCTGCATATAATTCTCCAAAATAAGAAGCAAGTGCATACACATCATCATTTCGTCCTCCGCCCACATCTGTCCAGTTGGTGCCATCCCAGCGGGCAACGTGGTTTGCCGTGTTGCCACCTGCCTGAGTATAGGCGCCGCCTGCATATAACTCCCCGTTATGACTTGTCAATGCATACACAGCTCCGTTGGTGCCCGTGCCCAGGGGCAACCATTGAGCGCCATCCCAGCGGGCGATGTTATTGGCAGGGCTGCCGCCTGCCGTGGTAAATGAACCACCCGCATAAATCTGGTTATTGAAACGGAGTATGGCTTTAACCGTACCGTTTACACCGCCGCCCAATGAATCCCAGTTTG
>Ga0182027_10005964_pt1 | contig 18374 bp, 17 predicted proteins | sample 712E1DmetaG_FD_121300 | JGI IMG/M metagenome (GOLD analysis project Ga0182027, IMG submission 121300) | Permafrost microbial communities from Stordalen Mire, Sweden - 712E1D metaG (Illumina Assembly) | ecosystem: Environmental > Terrestrial > Soil > Wetlands > Permafrost | place: Sweden... | reverse complement strand
TCCGAGGAAGACCTCCGCCCGAAAACTTCAATCCCCGCCCCCAATCACCCTTGGCGCCGATCTCCCATTGGTATAGCCAAGTACTGGTCCGCTGATCATTTCGCAAAAAATTGACGCCCACCCGCTTATGATTTTTTCCTTGACCATCGGCTTGTTCTAGACTAAAATCTGTCGGCTTTCGGGCAATTGTTGTTTATAGATGAAGAAGCAGTATGTTTGAGACACTAACCGGACGACTTAATCAGATTTTCGATGGATTACGTCGACGTGGCAAGCTTTCTGTTGCCGATGTCGATATTGCCATGCGGGAGGTTCGCCTGGCGTTGCTCGAAGCAGACGTTCACTATAATGTCGTCAAAGATTTCATTGCACGCGTTCGAGAGCGGGCGATTGGCACAGAGGTCTCAAAGGCCCTCAACCCGGGCCAACAGATCATTAAAATTGTAAACGAGGAATTGATCGGCACACTGGGCCAGCCGGAACCACTCAATCTTTCCGGAGAAAAACCCCGTATCCTTATGCTGGTCGGCTTGCAGGGATCCGGCAAGACAACTGCGGCTGGGAAATTGGCCAGCTTCTTGCGTGCGCGTGGGGAACGTGTGATGCTGGTTGCCGGGGACCCATACCGGCCGGCAGCCGCCGAGCAGTTACGGACCCTGGGTCAACAAGTGGATGTTACGGTCTTTTTCGAGACGAATGTCAAACCACCTGAACTGGCGAAACATGCTTTCGAAAAAGCCCGCAACGGCGGGTATACGGTTGTAATCATTGATACGGCCGGCCGTTCCCAGTTGGATGATATACTGATGGTGGAACTACAAGCCATCGTAAAGAACGTAGCTCCGTCCGAGACTTTGCTGGTTGTGGATGCCATGATCGGGCAGGAGGCTCTGCACGTAGCCGAAGGGTTCCGGCAGGCCATCCCGCTAACCGGTCTTATTATGACCAAAATGGATGGCGACAGTCGCGGAGGCGCGGCCATCTCCATCCGTTCAGTGACGGGCATCCCGATCAAATTCATCGGCACTGGCGAAAAGATGGATGCGATCGAAGCCTTCCAGCCGGAACGGTTGGCTTCCCGGATCCTGGGGATGGGCGACGTGATCGGCTTAATCGAAAAAGCCGAGGCTGCATTTGATGAAAAACAGGCCCAAAAGCAGGCCGAACGTCTTTCGAAAGGTGAATTCACTTTAGAGGATCTGGCAGAGATCATGCGCTCCACAAAAAAAATGGGCTCGATGAGCCAGATGGTGGATATGCTCCCGGGAGACATGGGCAAGGCGGCCCGGAATGTTTCGCCTGAAGAAATGGAAAGCCAATTCAAGCGAACCGAGGCCATCATCAGTTCCATGACACCGGGCGAGCGCCAGGATCCGGATGTGTTGAATGCCAGCCGGCGCAGGCGCATCGCCGCAGGGTCCGGCACCGAAGTCCAGGATGTAAACCGGCTGATCAAGCAATATCGTGAGATGCACAAATTAATGAAGACTCTGCAAAAGACGGGCGGTCGAGGCCTGTCACGCTTATTCGGTTAGTGTTAAAATGGAAGAGTGGCAATCACGAAGTGCCTCTTTCATAAACAGGTTTCCAGCGCCGCGCGGCGCAATCCTTTCTGCCCCTCTCCGCGCCCTCCGCTGAGCCAATATTAAAAGATACTACTATTTAGAAGGAGAAACATTCCGATGGTTCGTATTCGTCTTCGCCGTACTGGCTCGCGAGGCCAGCCGTCATACCGTATTGTCGTAGCGGACAAAGAGAGCCCGCGCGATGGTCGTTTCCTTGAAATCGTGGGTTTCTATAATCCGCGTACCGAGCCAGGCACCCTGGAAATCAAGGAAGACCGTATCTATGAATGGATGAATAAGGGCGCTTTGCCGACCGAATCGGTGGCGCAGTTATTCAAGACATCTGGCACTTCTGAGCGCTATGCGCGCCTCAAGAAGGGCGAGGCTGCAGATGTACTTTTGGCTGAGGCCGCGACGGCCAAAGCAGCACGCATCACCAACGACAAAACCAGCAAGTAAACGTAAAACAAGTGGGAGGCTGCAGCCGCTTAGACGGTTGCAGCCGTTCCTATAATCGAGATGCCATGAAAGCACTCACTGAATATATTGCCAAATCCCTTGTGGATCACCCCGAAGAAGTTGTGGTGGACGAAATCCGCCATGGCAACCGCGTGACGTTGGAGTTAAGCGTTGCAAAAGATGATATGGGGCGGGTCATTGGAAGAAGCGGACGGGTGGCGAATGCTATTCGTACCCTGTTGCGAGTATCCGCAGAGCGCGATGGTTGCCAGGCCACTTTGGATGTGGTAGAGCCCTGATCCGGGAATATGCCTGTACATTCTAAAGGAACAGTAGGTTTGCCAGCCGCAGACGAACCCGCTTTTTTGGCAGTTGGCAAGGTCCGCCGGCCGCATGGCGTAACGGGAGATGCGTTGGTGGAAGTCTACACTGATTTTCCGGAACGCCTGCAGACTAAAGCGGTTCTTTACGCGGGCGAGACCCACATCCCTTTGACCATTCGCCGCCAACGAATTCATAACGATGGAATCTTGTTGGCGTTTGATGGTTTTACAACTCCGGAGCAGGTGGGGCGCTTTCGAAACCAGATCCTTTATATCGAGGTTGCCGACGCCATGGAACTGCCGGAAGGTGAATATTATCATCACGAACTTCTGGGCCTGTCTGTTTTGGATGAGACAGGTGCATCTCTCGGAAGAGTAACTGAGATCATGCAGACCGGTGCAAATGATGTCTATGTGGTCACCGATGAGGCCGGGAAGGAAATCCTGCTTCCTGCTATTGCTGAGGTTATTCTGGATGTGGATCTGGATACCAAGATAATTAAAGTGCATTTACTTCCGGGCCTGCTGGAAGAAGGGGACCGCGATTGATGATCCTTGCAGATAATAAACCAAATGGACAAACGCTATTGGATTGGGTTTAATCTGGCCAAGGGGATTGGGGATGTCTGTTTGCAGGCCCTGCGTGACCACTTTGGGGAGTGGATGCGATCGCCGACCAGGCTGCACTCAAAGGCGGGGGAAGAACAATCGCGGTGCATGGCTGCGGCGTGGACCGGATCTACCCGCCGGAAAATACTCATTTGGCTGAGAATATGATAAAGAATGGCGCCATCATGAGCGATTGTGCGCCGGAGACTCCGCCGGACGCCTCCAACTTTCCATCCCGCAACCGGATTATTTCCAGGCTTTCCATGGTTACCGCGGTAGTAGAAGCCGATCAGACGAGTGGAGCGCTCATCACGGCTCAATTTGCAGCGGACCAGGGGCGCGAGGTTGTTGCTGTCCCTGGAAATACCCTGGCGTCTCAGAGCAAAGGCACCAATAAGTTGATTGCAGGGCGTGCGCATCCGCTGCTCTCTGCACGGGATTTGCTGGATATTTTTGATTTGCGAAGAGATACCGAACAGCGTGAAGTGCAGAAAATCCTACCCGGCAACGAAACCGTGAAAAAACTTTTGAGTATTCTCACCAACGAACCTTTGCCTATGGATAATATCTGCAACCTGACCGGCCTGCCCATCGAAAAGGTTTCGGTTACTCTGGTCATGATGGAACTCAATGCCCTGGTCAGCCAAGTCGGTGGGATGAATTACGCTGCTGTTCGCGAAGAACAGGTTGAGTACAAGGTGAAGGCATGAACCATACCTATGCTGTTATTCTGGCCGGTGGCGGCGGAACTCGTCTCTGGCCCATTTCACGCAAGAAGCACCCCAAGCATGTCTTACCTTTATTGGGTAAACGCACACTTTTCCAGAGCGCCGTTGATCGACTGGATGGATTTATTCCGCCGGAACGGATACTGGTGGTTACAGCGGCAGACCAGGCAGAAGAACTTAAGCGCCAGGTCCCGCAACTCTCCCAGGCAAATTTTCTGATCGAGCCTCAACCGCGCGGTACGGCCAGCGCGATTGGATTGGCGGCATCTGTGTTGAACAAGCATGATCCAGAAGCTGCCATGCTGGTATTGACATCCGATCATTTCATTCGCAATACCGATTTGTTTCGCCTGGTGATGCAGGTAGCCGTACAGGTGGCGCGTAAGGATTATCTGGTTACCCTTGGAATAACCCCCACATTTCCGGCCACCGGTTATGGCTATATTCAGCAGGATGCCGCCCTTCCGGAGAAGTTTGATTATCCGGTCTACCGGGTGAAGCAATTTACCGAAAAACCGGAAGAGGGTAAAGCACGTGCCATGTTGGCAAGCGGAGACCATTCATGGAACTCAGGCATGTTTATATGGCGGGCTGACCGCATTCTGGTTGAGTTTGCCAACCAAATGCCGGAGCTTAAATCGGCGCTGGACCGGATTGCTGCAGCCTGGGATACCCCTGAACATAGCGCCGTGCTTGCGTGCGAATGGCCCCGGCTCAAAGCGGAGACAATCGATTACGGTATCATGGAGCATGCCACCAATGTAGCCGTATTGCCCACCAGCGGCCTCGGATGGAGCGATGTTGGCTCCTGGGATTCGCTTTTCGATGTACTCCTGCCGGATGATGAAGGAAACGTGGTTGTCAATAGCGAACACATGCTGTTGGAAACCCACGATTCGCTGATCTATTCGAACGAGAAAAAGCTGGTGGTCACCATTGGCCTGGACGATCTAATCATTATTGATTCGAGCGATGCGCTGTTGATATGCCGGCGCGACCAGGCTCAGCAGGTACGTCAAGTAATTGAAAACCTGAAAAAAAACAAGCAAGAAGATTATTTGTAGGAGGTATCTCGTGGAAGCCTATTGCATGAAGTGCAAGACCAAACGGGAGATTGTTGACCCTATAGCATCGTTCAATGCTGCCGGCGCACCAATTACGCGCGGGACGTGCGGAGTTTGTGGAACCACACTTTACCGCATCGGGAAAACCGATGCACATGCAGGTATGGTTAAGCCGGAGAAAGTTGACCGGCGCAGCGGGAAATTGGTTATTGTCGAATCGCCTGCCAAGGCCAAGACGGTGGGGCGTTTTCTTGGCAAGGGGTACACTGTTCGAGCATCGGTCGGGCATGTGCGCGACCTGTTACGGTCCCAGTTATCGGTGGACGTGGAAAACGATTTCACGCCAAAATACCGTGTCCCCAATGAAAAGAAGGCGGTGGTCAAGGAACTCAAACGGCTGGCCAAAGAAGCAGCCGAAATCTATCTGGCTACCGATCCTGACCGCGAAGGGGAGGCGATATCCTGGCATTTACTGGAAGCGGCTGCGATCGAACAGAAGCTTGCCAAGCGGGTGGTTTTTCATGAGATCACTGAAAATGCCATCAGTGAAGCCTTCGCCAACCCGCGTGATATCAACATGGATCTGGTCAATGCCCAGCAGGCCCGGCGTGTATTGGACCGGCTGGTGGGGTACAGTATCAGCCCGATCCTGTGGGAAAAGGTGCGCAGCCGCCTTTCGGCAGGACGCGTACAATCGGTGGCCCTGCGCCTTATTGTCGATCGTGAGCGCGAGATTGATGCTTTCAACCCGGTGGAATACTGGTCGATTGGGGCGGAACTGCGCCCGCATGGTCAGAAGCAAACGTTTATAACCAAACTGGCCAAAATTGACGATAAGGATCCGGAATTGGACAAGGAAGAGGCCGTTAAGCCCATCCTTGTGGATATGGAGAAAACCGACTACAGCGTGAGCCGCGTCAAGCGTGGTGAAAGGCGCCGCAAGCCTTCTGCTCCTTTCATAACCTCCACGCTCCAGCAGGATGCCTCGCGCAAGCTTGGTTTTACTGCCAAACGAACCATGGGCCTGGCGCAGGGACTCTATGAAGGTCAGGATGTGGGCGAGGCGGCACGACCGGCTTGATCACTTACATGCGTACCGACTCAACCAATATCGCCGAAGTCGCGCGCGACGAGGTGCGCAAGTATATCGCCCAGCGTTATGGCAATGATTTCCTGCCTGAACATCCGGTGGAGTATACAAAAAAGGTTGCCGGTGCCCAGGAAGCCCATGAGACCATCCGGCCTACTTCGGTGCTGCGCGACCCGGAAAAGGTCAAGCCATTCCTTGAACCGGCCATGTTCAAACTTTATCAGTTGATCTGGCAGCGTTTTGTGGCTTGCCAGATGGAATCGGCTGTGTATGCCACCCTGTCGGTGGATGTAAGCGGTACAGGATCTGAGCATGCTTATGTATTGCGCGCGGCCGGATCCGCGGTTAAATTTCCTGGCTTTTTAGTTGTATATGAGGAAGGCAAAAACGAAGATAAAAAGTCTGTCGAAGACGATGAGATGAATGTGCGTATCCCTGCCTCGATCGAGGAAGGCCAGAAACAAGACCTGGTACGGCTTATCCCGGAGCAACACTTTACCCAGCCGCCGCCGCGTTATTCAGAAGCCTCGTTGGTGCAGATTTTGGAAGAATATGGCATTGGGCGTCCATCCACCTATGCTCCGACGCTCTCTACCATTCAAGCGCGCGGTTATGTGGAAAGGGTGGATCGTCGGCTAATCCCCACTGAGACTGGTATTTTGGTTAACGATTTAATGGTGCAGTATTTCCCGGATATCATTGATTTAGGCTTTACTGCCCGTATGGAAGAAGACTTGGACAAGGTGGCTGCGGGGGAGACTGACTGGGTAAAAGTGATGCGAGAGTTCTACACGCCATTCGCAATCACGGTGGCAAAAGCCCAGGCGGAAATGCCGGTTACCAAGACCGGGCCGGAGCCGATTGGACGGGCATGTCCGGAATGTGGCAAAGAATTGGTAATCCGATATGGGCGTTATGGGAAATTCATCTCCTGCTCCGGGTTCCCGGAATGCCGGCATACCGAGCCGTGGCTGGAAAAGATTGGTGTCATCTGTCCGAAAGATGGCGGCGATATTGTCTCACGCAAAACCCGGAAAGGGCGCGTGTTCTTTGGTTGCGCCAATTATCCGAACTGTGATTTTACTTCCTGGAAGCGACCGCTGGCCCAGCCATGCCCCAAGTGCGGCGGCTTATTGGTCGTAGCCAACAAGCGGGAAGCACAATGTACGGTTTGTGAAGAAAGCTTCCTGCTTGAAAATATCATTCCGGAAACTGTACAGGAGTAAATCATGATTCTGTTATACCTCGACCCTGGTTCAGGAAGCTTCTTGATCCAGCTATTAATTGCTACTATCGCTGGCTTGAGTATCGCCATCGGTGCCAACTGGAGCAAAATCAAACGCCTGCTCGGGAAAAAGAAACATAAAGTAGAAACGGACGATGAAGACGATGATGACGATAAAGATATCCAACACCCCGGCGATTGACGCCTCATTCCGCGACCCCAGCGGTTTCCTATTCATGCGCGAGGGTGTACTCTATCGTCAGGTGAACCAAATTTATGCAGAGGATTATACGCGCCTGATGGATTCCGGCCTGTATGCCAAATTGGTGAAAGCTGGTTTGCTTATATCACACGCAGAATCAGGCGAAGGCCAGGCATTCCAGGCAGCCGAACCTGCGGTAGCTTTCAAGACCGTACGTCCAGAGATTGTTCCATTCATTTCCTATCCGTACGAATGGTCGTTTGGAGAATTGAAAGACGCAGCCCTGGCAACTTTATCGATCCAGAAGCGCGCCTTAAAGTTGGGGATGTCGCTTAAGGATGCCAGTGCTTACAACATCCAATTTCATGGCGGCAAACCGACCCTGATTGATACCCTGTCCTTTGAGACTTACAAAGAAGGCGAACCATGGGTGGCTTACCGCCAATTTTGCCAGCATTTCCTGGCTCCATTGGCGCTGATGGCGTATCGGGATATCCGGCTGAGCCAGTTATTGCGGGTTTATATTGATGGTGTTCCCCTTGACCTTGCCAGCGAATTGCTGCCCATGCGCACTCGTTGGAATCTGGGGATTGCCACTCACATCCATCTGCATGCCAGCGCGCAAAAACGTTATGCGGATGTGGCGGTTTCAGAAGCACGCAGCGGACGCAAAATGAGCAAAGAAGCATTGCTCGGCCTGGTTGAGAGTCTGCAAGCGACCGTTCGGAAACTGGTTTGGAAGCCAGCCGGAACAGAATGGGCCGATTACTACGCGGCCAACAACTACACTGATGCGGCTTTCGAACATAAGAAAGTGCTGGTGGGGGATTGGTTGTCAAAGATCGAAGCCAAAACGGTATGGGACCTGGGAGCGAATTCCGGCATCTTTAGCCGGGTGGCAGTTGAAACCGGTGCATACGTGGTTTCCTCGGATATCGATCCGGCGGCTGTGGAAGTGAATTATCGCCTGGTTAAAGAAAAGAAAGAGCAGAATCTCCTGCCGCTGGTGCTCGACCTGACCAATCCCAGCCCATCGCTTGGCTGGAACAACCGGGAGCGCGATTCGTTTCTGCAGCGCGGACCGGTCGATGCCACCCTGGCGCTGGCGTTGGTGCACCATCTGGCCATATCCAATAATGTTCCGCTGCCCCGGGTGGCTGAATTCTTTTCCACCTGTGGGGAGTGGCTGATCGTGGAGTTCATCCCCAAGAGCGATTCCCAGGTCCAAAAACTGTTACGAAGCCGCGCCGATATCTTTAGCGAATACACGCAAGCAGGATTCGAAAAAGCCTTCGGACGGTGGTACACTGTAAAAGAGTCAAGCGCAGTCCGCGATTCCGAACGATGGTTGTATTTAATGCGCCGAAAATAGGTGTTGCATTATTGGCAAGGTTCTGTATAATAAGGATATCGGCGGTTTAATCCGGAGGAGATATATAATGAAACTTCTTGACTATGTTAAAAAACCAGTTGTTGCGGCAGCGCTTGGCGGAATCCTTGGGCTGATCATTGGATTGATTTGGGCCTGGGCGGTACAACCGGTGGTATGGACGAATGTGCCACCAACCCAGTTGGGCTCTACATATCAGGAACAGTACCTGCGCATGGCCATCGATTCATACAAGGCGAATCCTGATAGTGCATTAGCCCTCCAGCGTTTCCAGGCGTTGGGTCCAGTGGGCGCATCGATTTTGACGACCATCGAGAATAACCCCGGAAGCCAGGATCCAGCTGCTATCACAGGTTTTGCGGGCGTGGTTCAGCCGGGCGCGGTGGTGGCCACACCTGTGCCGGGCAGCACTCCAGCACCCGCAAAAGGCGGTTCATTTACCAGCTTCGCCCTCATTGCAGTCGCTATCATCTTGTTTGCACTGGTAGGATATGGGATCTTGCGATATCTGATCCCTCTCTTCCGCAATACCAGTAGCGCTTCGCCGACGGCAGCCACAAGAGCGCGTGATATTACCAGCCAAACAGAAATGACCGACTACGAGTCAATGGGCCAGGAACCCCCGATTTCCCAATTTGTGACAACCTATGTCCTGGGTGACGACCTGTTCGATGATTCATTCAGCATCGATTCTCCTTCTGGCGAATTCCTGGGAGAATGCGGCATCGGCATTTCGGAGACGATTGGCGTCGGCGACCCGAAGAAGGTCCAGGCTTTCGAAGTCTGGCTTTTCGACAAGAACGATATCCAGACGGTGACGAAAGTGTTGATGAGCGCGCATGCTTTCAATGATGCAGCCACTTTCCAACGCTTGCAAGCCAAAGGTGAACCATTTATGGTGGAACGAGGCAAGCAGGTTGTATTGGAAACGGCGGCCTTGCAGCTAGTTGCCACCGTTTCGGATGCTGAGTACGGACAGGGTGCTTTACCCGAGGAAAGTTATTTCGATCGCCTGACATTGGAGATTGCGGTCTGGCCGAAGGTGGTAGCACCTGCAGCGACAGCTCAATAACAAACTACTGGCAGATAACCTTGGAAACGAAATAAAGAAGTGGGCGGTCCCCAAGGCCGCCCACTTCTTTATTTCGTTTTATGTTCCTAAAATCATTCAATTTTCAAGATCTTCAACTTGATCTTTCCGCCGGGTGTATCTGCTTCAATGGTTTCGCCCACACGGTGATCCATTAAAGCCAGACCGATGGGCGACTCGTGCGAGATTTTCCCTTGACGCGGATCGGCTTCCTTTGCTCCGACCAGGTGGTAGACCTCCGGGTCGAAGTTTTCTTCTTGAACGGTCACGTGGACACCTACCGCAACAATGTTCTTAGGGCCGCTGGTCTTTTCGACAATAATGGCATTCCGGAACGTAAACTCCAATTCCTGGATACGCCCTTCCAGGAAACCCTGGTCTTCTTTGGCCTTATGATAATCTGCATTCTCCGAGAGATCGCCCATCTGAATGGCATCGCGCAAGCGCCTGGAAATCGCCTCACGCTGAGGTCCTTTCAAATCTTGCAATTCGGCTTCGAGTTTGGCAGCACCTTCTGCGGTAAGGTAGGTTGGTTGTTTGTCTGACATGATATGCTCGCTTAATCTTATGGTTTGAGGTAAGGATCGTGGAGACGCTCGTGCTCATCGATTGCATACCGGTCGGTCATCCCGGCAATATAATCACAAATTGTTCTTTCCAGACCACGGGTTGGAATAGACGCCTGGACGTGGTCAGGCAGGATAAGTGGTTCGTGGCGATATGCATTGAATAAATCTGTAATAATGTGCTCCGCTTTGACCTGCATGCGCATGACCCGGTAATGCCGATAGAGTTTGGCATAGAGAAAATCTTTCAGTTCCCGGTTTTGCCGTTGGGTTTCTTCGCTATACCCGATGACATTGGAAGATAATTTCTGGATTTCCAATGCAGACTTAGCACCACTTGCCTTGAGACGGATATCGGTAGCCTGTACCATGTCTGTCACCATCAAACCAACCAGACGGCGGATCATGCAATGGCGGTCGAGGTCTTGCAAGAATGGACCGCGCCAATTAAATGCTTGAACCAGGGATTCCCAGAGAGCAATACCATTCAGCGCTTGTGGAGTGATCAAACCGGAACGCAGGCCGTCATCAAGGTCGTGGGTCGTGTAGGCTAATTCGTCGGCCACGTTACAGATCTGTGTTTCCAAATTGCCGCGCAATTCGGGATCGAAGTCTCGGACATCCGTCACATCGTACTCGGACTCATGTTTGACCATGCCTTCGCGCACTTCCCAGGTCAAGTTAAGGCCGGGAAAATCCGGATAGCGTTGTTCCAACTCGGTTACGATGCGCAGGGACTGTTTATTGTGGTCAAAACCGCCCGAGTCTTTCATCAGGCGCGCAAGGGTATATTCTCCGGCATGGCCAAAGGGGGAATGACCCAGATCATGCGCCAGGCAAATGGTCTCCACCAGATCTTCGTTAGCACCCAGGGCGCGGGCAAGGGTACGGCCAACCTGTGCCACTTCCAGGGTGTGCGTGAGACGAGTGCGGAAGTAATCACCTTCAAAATTAATAAAGACCTGGGTTTTATACTCCAGCCTTCGAAAAGCAGTAGTATGCAAAACCCGGTCACGGTCCCGCTGAAAAGATGTGCGGTAATCCGGTTCGTCATCCAAATAGGCGCAGCCTTTCGAATCCTTACTGCGGACTCCATAAGGCGCCATACTGCGATTTTCATTCTCTTCGAGATCCTGTCGTGTAACCATACATTTCTCCAAGAATAGAACGGACGATGAGTTTAATACAGGAAGGGTAGGCTGTCAACAATACAAACGGGTACCGGGATTTTCCCCCCGCAAGGCGCGGCCAAGGTTGCCAGGTCGTTCACCTGAGAAAATCAATACTTCCAGGCCAGGAATCTGTTTGACCAGGGATAACATCCCGGTCACCTTGGAAAGCATGCCGCCAGTCACATCTGCCCCGATGGCTGCGCCGAGACCGGAGGCATGCTGTGCGAAGCTTCCAGGAGTAATTTCCGCCAGCAGGTGCTCGTGCGCAGGGAAATCAGCCCAGACGCCGGCTTCCAGGCCGGAAAGCAGGATGCTGTGTGGGTGGAGATGATGGGCGAGATAAGCGAATAAATCTTCGGTAGAGAGAATTGTTCCTCCCATGGCATTGTCGAAAACGACATCTCCATGGATGACCGGCAAGAGGCCGTTAGAGAGGGCTGCCTGGATGGGAAACAGATCCCATTTGATTATCTTTCCGTGCTGTGCGGTGATGGAGGCGGCTGGAGATAAAGTAACTGCGGGCAGCCCGGCCCGGTTCAGAGCTTCCAAAACGATGCGATTTAAGGTTGATGCCTGATACCAGACTTCAGCGAAACCATGCCAGGCCGCCGGCCCGGAAACACCCTGGCGGGTATTGTAATGGCTGGCGGCGGCATGCCCGAATGAGCCGGAACCGTGCCCGAGCACCAGTTGCAGATCCACATTTCCCTTCAGGGCGGAAGCAATTTCAGCAGCCAGCAGGGCAAGCTTATCTGGCCGGGGAGTATAGGGGCGGGTTTTATCCGTAATGAGTGAACCGCCGAGCTTTAGGAATATGAGTGTCATGGTAAAAATGTAGCACGTTACGATGCAGACGTCAAGAAGGTATAATCGAGTCGGATGAACCTGGATATTCACGATGCAGTGAGCATGGCGGTTATTATCACTGCCCTGGGTGCGGTTTTCAGCGCTTGGAGGGCGGTTCGTTCCATTCGTAAAAGCAGGAGCGCGGTTTATTATCGAATCCGGTACCGTCTGGTGTCCACCGGGTGGTGGACGATGGTTTTTGCAGCAGGACTGGTTTTACTGGCTATTTTGATGGGAATTATTGCCGAGCCGGTTGCTTATATCTTTTTTCGACCCAGCCCGACGATGACATATACCCCGACAATTTCCCCTACACCAACCATCAGCTTGACGCCAACTATTACGCTCACGCCGACCATTACGCTTACGCCGGCTATGAGCTACACCCCGACGATCACCAGTACCCCATTCCTGCCGGATGCCATCGAAGTGCAATTCTCGGGCACGGTCACGCCTGACCCGGCGGCGGCATTCAGCCCGTTGAAATTTTCCCGTACTATTTCCAAATATAGTGCTGTCAACCCGCAAACCGCTTTCCAGAACCCAATTGATAAAATCTATGCCACATACTCCTATGATGGAATGAAAAACGGCGTCCAGTGGACGATGTTGTGGTACCGGGATGGCGAGTTGGTAAAGTACGATACCTCACCCTGGGGAGGCGGTACGGGCGGGATAGGTGAATACGAACTGGATCTGCCGGCAGAAAAATGGCTGCCGGGAACGTACCAGGTTATTTTCTTTGTTGGAGTGGAATGGAAAGTCTTAGGCGAATTTCGTGTAACCGGCGATCCGCCTACGGCAACGCCAAGCCCTTATCCGACCATAACCCCCAGCATGACAAAGACCAACCTCCCAAGCTTCACGCCGCGTCAAGCGGATACGCTCTGGCCAACGTTGACAAAATAAAACGTAAAACAATTGGCTCTTTGCCGGTATTTTATTGATCTTTTGCCCAGGCGCAGGAGATCTGGGCTGCCAACCTGGCGTTATTAACGAGCAGCCGCAGGTTGGCTTTCAGGGATTCGCCGCCGGTTAACTCTGCCAAGCGGGCCAGCAGGAAGGGTGTCAATGGCTGGCCGTGAATGCCTTGCGCATGGGCATCCCGGCGAGCTTGCTGGATGGCCCCGTCTATTTTTTCCTGCGGAATCTCTTCTTCAGCTGGGAGCGGCTGGCAAACCAAAATGGCGCTGTTCATTCCCAGCTCCCAATGTGTCTTTGCAAAAGCAACCACTTCCTGCGGTGAATCCAGCCTGGCGCTGACAGATAAGCCACTCCGGCGCGAGTAAAAGGCCGGGAATTCCTCTGTGCCGTACCCAATTACGGGGACAGCCATCGTTTCTAGGTATTCCAGGGTTGCTGGCAAATCCAGGATGGCTTTGGCGCCGGCGCAAACGACGATCATGGGGGTATCGGCCAGCGCTTGCAGATCGGTGGAAATATCCAGCGTTTCGACCTCATGAACCCCGCCAATCCCGCCGGTGGCAAATACTTTTATCCCGGCCCGGTGGGCGGCAAACATCGTCCCGGCAACGGTGGTGCCGCCGCATTCCTTCTTGATGATGGCTGTGGCAAAATCCCGGCGGCTGATCTTACGGACATGCTCTTCGTTCGCCAGGCGTTCCAGTTCCGCATCGGTCAGGCCGACGTGAATTTCCCCATCCAAAATTGCGATGGTGGCTGGCGTGGCGCCATTTTCGCGCACCATGCGTTCCATGTCACGGGCGAGCACCAAGTTCTGCGGGCGCGGCAGGCCGTGGGTGATGACGGTGGATTCGAGGGCGACAGCATTTTGCCCAGGTTGCAATGATTCTTGTAATTTTTTAGAAAGCACAAAATAATGGGATGGTATTGTTAATGGTTTCATAGAAGGTTTCTTGGGGAATATTCAGGATGGTTTGGCTACCCCGGTGACTATGCCGATGATTCTGCAAGCTTTGTTGCAAGGGATGGGTGGGTGACCGGATTCAGAGGAATCCGAAATGAACTGCTGGTTACCTCTGTTCCATCGTTTTACCATGAAAGAGTATCCTGCCCCTTGATCGGTTGGACAAGATACGATTACAAAAGCATTATCGACTGCCTCACTAGATTGATAAAAAAGCACCATATTTCCGGCATTAATTGGGGTTGGTTGGGCTATATTCATACTATTTCCTACCACTTGCGCCCATCCATATTGTCGACTGGGATCCAAATTAATGCGTCGATCTCCTCGATTTACAGAAAAGATACTGTACTTTTGATCACCTATTACACAGCGATCCATTTCTGTACATGCGGCTCCCGAAGAAGCCGAAACCCAGATCGGGCCATCTGAACCGGCCTGGACATGATTATATGTCGGCAATTGGGGGAGAAATAAATAGCCATCCTGTCCAGTTGGCGATTGCTGAGAACCTGTCTGTTCATCTTGCGTTTTCTTATTACTATCGATTCCTTTCCTAAAGCCTTTTATTTCCTTAAGGATTTCCTGGCATGTATCGCAGTCAGCATAACGGCCATTGTTGGATCTTTCTTTAATGATTGAAGCCACGCAATTAATCGCATCATCGATCCGTTCCCGAGCCCTATCAGCTTGCTTCCCCTCGTACAAAAAAAGCCCCAAAAGCCAATTGGTTAGAGATTGATCAAGAATCTTACCCTGGTTCTTGAACTGGGATTCTGCTCTCTCAGCACAGCTTATTGCCTCTTTATGGCTTGCAATGTAAGAAGCACAGGCAAGCAGAAAATGGTAATAGGGCGATTTCTCATAAAAGAGGTCAGCATTTTTTTCTTTGAGCGTTTTCTTAATTTCGAGAATAATCTTGTCCAGTTGTGCGATATCCAGATCAATGGAACGGAAACTTCGAGCCAATTCTGCAATTTCCTGGTTCTTTCCAAATTCTACGTAATCAAGGATTTGGTACACAGCTTCCGGTTTCATTTTTCACCATTATGAGTTGGCCGATCCAATATTTTTTGTAGTTTTTTCAGTGTATCGAGTGTTTCTCCGGCAATTGTTGACCGGATCAATGGATCTTGCAGACTCTCTTCGAGTACCCCAGATAAGGACAGGAGCAAAGGCTCGGCATAATTTCCGGTAGAATTTTTTTCCAGACCATCTGCAATGGCCAGGATCAAATCCCTTTGTGCTTCGGCACGTGCTTTTTCACGGGAACGAATGTTGGAGGCCTTTGCCTGCCCATCGCTAACAGTAGATGCCCCCTGGCGCTCCGCTTTCCAATTTTCTTCCTGTTGTTTCGTTACTTTTGGCGGGACCTCAATATTTTGGATTTGGAAATCCAAAACATACACTCCAAAAGCGTTGGTCGATTGATTAATTTTTTCAATGAGCTCATGCATGGCATCCGGAGATAAAATTTGTCCACTTTGGCGTTCCGCCATCAACAGGTCATCCAGCATGCGACTACCGATATACCCTGGAACGATACCGGTCACCTGTCCCCAGGCCGCATCGATCCAGGTGAATTCATTCGGTTCTTCCAATGGGTTTGGCCAACGGAGCGCATAGCGTTCAATCGCTTTTTTTACTGCGACCGGATCATAAGGGTATACCAGATCAGAGCCAGGATCCTTCCTTACGGGATCACCTATGCGGCAGGTTACCCGAGCAGTCAACTTGATTCTGATACCATCTTTTGTCCATACATTGAAACTGTCCACTTTCACTTTCGGGCGCAAGTCGACCACGTATTTAATGGTTTCAAACCATTCCAGGAATGGAACTTTATCTCCTGGGCCCACAATGCGGGAGAATCGGTTGCCGCGTTCAAGGTAAAGCGCACATCCATCAAATACAATCAGCGAGATGGGTCCTCCCAGGTGCTGGGCGGCCCAGGCTGTCCATTTATCTGGTTTTTCAATCTGTCCATCCTTGACTATGATGAATTTGAACGGAGAGATTATATTTAGAGGAGGCGGTAGTTTGATCTTTGCGTTAAGCCTGTAATTTATCAATTTGGATGGAACCACACCATCGGGCGGCCGGTAGAGTTCTGCAAAGAATCTCGTTGCGAAAAACATTGCCCCAATTTGGGCAACAGAGAGAAGAATAAAGACAAATAGGATGATCAACAAAGGTATGATCACCCACATGATAACAGGGAACGTTTTGAAATGGATCAGAGGTAAAACTCGAACAGCAATATAGCCAACGATAAGTATTACCCCTGCCAGCAGCGCCAATGAAGAATAATCGGAATACTTGGCAGAATCTTTGAATGCCTGGTCGCGCGTATATGCTGATTGCCAATCGTCTGGTTTTTCGGGATAGGGAAACATTATGATCGTTTCTCCTTGTTCATGCCGGGGGAGATCTGATTTCGCCAGCTGGAAAGACGATTTTGCAATTCCGCCAGCCTGTTGGCATTCTCAGAGTTGGATTCTTCCCCGGTGGTTTGTTGGTGAACAAGATCCTGTAAAGCACTCAGGAAGCGCATGGCAATCACGTAATGCGGAAGATTGGGGTCAATTTCTTCCGTCTTTTGCAAACCTTCTGCAATGGCATTTAACAGTAGCGACTCGGCATAGGCACGTGCCTCCTGCTGGGAACGTTCTGATTCCGCTTGTGCTTCTGCCAGGATATTGGTACGTTTTCTTTCCCATTCCGAACCCCAGGTTGCAATTTGCTGCTCCGAAATTCCATCCGTCTGGCCTTTTTCACTCGGAAAACGGAAGTTCACAACCCGGGCAACCAGGACCAGAATGCCAGTCGATCGCAATGGTAGATACGCCTTGTCTTTTATTCTAGCGGCTATATCATCCAGGGCATTGGCCCCTTTCTTATCTTCAAGAGGCCGCCACAATTCATCCAGATTCTTTTGTGAAATCACCTGGCGGGCTTCCCGTTCGATAACACTCAGTACCCATTGATCCCAATAAATTGGAACATCCCCGGTGCTCTTGGAACTGGTGATGCCAATGGCGGCCTGTATGCGCAAATGGGAGAAGGGGAAGCTTCCCAGGGTGTGTGTGATGGTGTCTGCGCCACGCAGCGCCGGATTCAAGCGGCGCAGTGTTTCGTAGGTTTCCTGATCCCATGGTTCCGGATCCAGGCGGAAGGCAGTAAAAATGACCGCCTTGAACGCAATACCATCTTTGCTGATAACATCAATCTCGTTGGAGCGGATCTGCAAGCGCAGATCCATGATCTGGAGGGGGCGTTCCAACTTGGTAGTGAATGCCAGGCCTGGACCATCCACAGATTTAAATTTCATTCCACTGGTTATTCCCACCACCTGGTAGGAACGCGTCCAGACCAACCCCGGTATAGGCAAATCGTGTGTGATATCCCCCGGAATGCGCACATCGGGCTTTTTCCAGGCATGTTCTTCCACTGCAATGATTGGACGTTGAATTCCCCAGGTGTACGAAACCAGGATCAAGAACCTTTTCCTTTTTTCGGCCTGACTCTCCGGGTCAGAAGTTGGCAGAATAATCATCGCCAGGTTATAAAGGGAGCAATAGTAAACCACAAATAATGGAAGAGATATTAGCAGGATCCCAATCCATTCTTGAATAAGCCACCCCAAAAGTAGTACTGCTATGTGGCCAAAGACTGAGAACTTCCAACGATTTTCCCCATAATCATGGCAAAATATATAAGCGATAACAATAAATGTGATCGAGAAAATAATCCAGCGGAGGGCTAAAACCGGCCAGAGCAGCCCCGTCCGAAGGTAGATAAATTCAGGGAATCCCCAAAAAATACCAAAGCTAGCTATTGAAGTGAAAAATAAAATAACAGTCCCCGACAACACATCCTTGAGCTTGCTTTGTTTTTTCTCCGGTTGGGTTTCTTTGTTGGCTTTTCTAATGCCCCGGATCAGATAAAATACGGGATAAACCAGAAGAACGAAAAATAATATCACTGGAAGCACGATATCCAATGCCTTATTGGCAACATTGAAAAACCAGTTGGCTGCTTCCAACACTACCATCATGCGATGTTCGTCTCCTGGGATAAACCACACCCAAATTCTTCCAGCAAGGATAAAAGCAGTATATACTGTTAGAATCATGTTTGTCAAGCAAAATGATGGC
>Ga0182027_10005963_pt1 | contig 18374 bp, 13 predicted proteins | sample 712E1DmetaG_FD_121300 | JGI IMG/M metagenome (GOLD analysis project Ga0182027, IMG submission 121300) | Permafrost microbial communities from Stordalen Mire, Sweden - 712E1D metaG (Illumina Assembly) | ecosystem: Environmental > Terrestrial > Soil > Wetlands > Permafrost | place: Sweden... | reverse complement strand
TTGCAACCGGCGCTCAATGGGCTGATAGCAATCGGTGACGCCGCTCAGGGCCAGCATTCGCGGTTCCCATTTGGGCGACGAAAGCTCCCGCCGCAGCAGGTCCGGCGCATTTTCCTTCACCATGATGCGCGTCTCGAAATCCAGGCCGGCTGAGAAACCCAAATACTCATGGGTGTTGCGCGCATAGCAATAGGAGCACCCGTGTTCACATCCCCTGAATGGATTCAGGGTGGTGTCATAGCCAATGTCCGGGCTGTCATTGTGGGTGAGGATGGAACAGGAATGGTCCTTGAAAAACTGCGTGCGCGGCGCGGCGGGCGATTCGCCGGGCGCATCGCCTTCGGCGTCCGGGTCCGGTTCCAGGTGAAGTTTCTCGAACCGGTTGGCCGGATTGGCGGCGGCTCCGCGGCCAGGCATGATGCGGGGCGGGTTTGTCACGGGACCTTCATGGATTGCGATTTTGCGATGGAGAACTATCGCCGCCGCAGGCGCCTTGTCAAGGCCCCCCGCGTCGAACGAAAAGGATTGCGCGCGGGCGGCGTTTGGCCCAAAAGTAGCGCCCGTGCCAGCACGAGCATCCAAGCCGCCGGATTTCCGTTTTGAAATGGAACTCCTCCACAGGGGCTTGACTCCCATCGCCGGCGTGGACGAGGCGGGGCGCGGTCCGCTGGCCGGGCCGGTCGTGGCGGCGGCAGTCGTGTTTCCGGCGGATTGGATTCTGGGCGGCCTGCCCGAAGCTTTGCAAGAGGTCAACGACTCCAAACAGCTTTCCGCCCGGATGCGCGAGGCTCTTTACGCCGGGCTGATTTCCCGCCCGGAGATTCGTTTCGGCATCGCCCGGGTGGACGCCCAGCTCATTGATCAAATCAACATTCTCCAGGCAACCCATCGCGCCATGAACCTGGCGCTGGCCAGGCTCAACCCGCCCCCCCGGCATGTTCTGGTGGACGGCCTGCGCGTCAAGACCCTGGCATTCCCGCAAACCCCCGTCGTGTCCGGCGACGCCTTGAGCTGGTCCATCGCCGCCGCCAGCATTCTGGCCAAAGTCACCCGCGACCGTCTCATGGTGGAGTTTGACCGCGAGTATCCCGGCTACGGTTTTTCCAGCCACAAAGGTTACGGGACGCCGGAGCATCTGGCGGCCCTCAAAGAGCGCGGCCCCTGTCCGATCCACCGTCATTCGTTCGCTCCGGTCCGCTCCGCCCGGGCGGCTTTTTTCCCCGAATGACTTGGCCCGAGCGATGGCAGTTATGGCGCGGCAAGAAACCGTTGCCGTCGCATAAGCGGCTCCTCCGCTGCTACGGAGTCCTGGCAACGCGGAACCCCGTGCCGTTGCCCCGGTGGTCCGCCGTGGCCGGGCTGCGTCCGGCGGAACGGGCGTCGGCCGGCCCGGTGAACCAGGAACCGCCGCGATGGACACGGCCACTGCCGGAATCCGGGCCGGTTGGGTCGTCCGCGGGAGAGGCGGCATAGTATTGCGCCCCGTACCAATCCGCGCACCATTGCCAGGCGCTCCCATGCATGTCGTAAAGCCCGAAGGCGTTGGGCTGGAACGAACCGACCGGCGAGGTGAAAGCGTATCCATCGCTGGCTTTGATCCCTGACAGGCTGGGAATTCTTGCCGTGGCCATCGCGTCAGCCACATTGCCGGTCTTGGCCAGCGATTCCGGGTCGTCGCCGCTGTTGTAGCGGGTGGTCGTCCCGGCCCGGCAGGCGTACTCCCACTCGGCTTCGGTGGGCAGGCGGTAGGTGTTGCCTTCCTTGCCGCTGAGCCACTTGCAGAAGGCCACCGCGTCGTTCCAGCTCACACAGATGACCGGGTGGTCGTCGGTCTGCTCGAAGCCCGGATTCCGCCAGGAATAGTTCTCGATGTAGCCGAATTCCTTCTTGTCAATGTCCAAGCCATGGGCGCCGGGATTCGCCCCCTTTTCCGCGTCGGTTTTGTAACCCGTGTCCGCGACAAACTGCCGAAACTGGCCGCGCGTGACGTGGTATGTGCCGAGGTAAAACGGCTTGGTGATCCGCACGAGGTGCTGCGGAAGCTCGTTCTTGAAATTGTCCGCTTTGAGATTTCCGCCGTAGGTCTGGTTGAAGAACGCAGCCGCGGCCTCCGCCGACTCGCCGCTGCCCATCAGAAACTGGCCCGAAGGCACAAGCGTCAGCTTCATGCCGATGGAGTTGGTGATCTGCTTGGGCTTGCCAGCCTGGTTTGACTCCTGCGCGGTGGCCAGGGAAAGACTGCCGAGCGCCACCAGAACCACCAACGTGACTGTGGATAATTTTCGGAACATGGACCAAACCTGCCTGTCAGCGGCGGTTCTCAATCCGTGAGGACGTTGTTGCAATTTCATGGATTCTTTCCTTTTGTAATTATGCCTCGGAAGAAGTGATTGAGACGCTATTTGAATTAAGCCCGGACGCGGTCGCGGTCAGTTGAATCCGGCCCGGTTTGGCGGTGGATTGCACGATGGCCAGGCACATCCCATTGAACGCCTTCCGGCGCTCGCCCTTGAAATTCTCATAACTCGCCGGGTTTCCGTTGTCCAACCCGATGATCCTGCCCTCGCCTCGAAGCTCGAAAGCGACCTCATTGTCGGCGGCCGGCACCAGCCTGCCCTGCGCGTCCAGGATTTTGACTGTGACATGGGCCACGTCCCGGCGATCCGCCGCAATGGCGTCTCTGTCAATAGAAAGCCCAATGGCCGCCGGTTCCCCTGTGGTCGCCACCTCAACCTCGGCGGCAACTTTCCCGTCCTTCGTGCCCACGGCTTTGAGCGTGCCCGGTTGATAGGGCACAGTCCACGTCAGGTGCAGATCCGAAGTGGTGCGCGCGGCCCGGCTCCGCCCCTGGGGCTGGAAAGGCTCCACGCGCGGGAACCAATAGCCTTGCACGCCGAGCGATTTGCCGTTCAGGAACAACTCCACGGTGTCGCAATTGGTGTAGCAGAGCACCGGGATGAATTCTCCTTCCTTCCCCTTCCAGTTCCAGTGGGGGAACAGATGCACCATCGGCTTGTCCGTCCACTGGCTCTGATAGAAATAGTAACCGTCCTTCTCGAAGCCGCAGGTATTCAGCTCTCCGCAGGTCGAGTTCTTCTCAGGCAACGCGGTCGCTCCGGACGGGCCGGTTCTCCGCCGAAATTCGGTGCCGACAAGGTAGTCAATGCCGGTCCACATAAAGTCGCCGCAGACGTAGTCATTGGTCTTCACAAACTTCCACAACTGCTCGACGTCGGGCCGGAAACAATCCACGCCGCCCCGTTCGGGATCGTCTCGCGAGGGGGCGGCAATCGCCATGCTCGCGTCCTCCGTGCCGATGAATCTTCTCTGCGGGTAATCGTGGCGGTCCACACTGTAGTATTTCTCCTCCCGGTCGCGTCCCCGCTCACCATAGTTGTAGCCAACGACATCCTGCAGTTCGAGGTACTCTTGCGAGACAGCGCGCGGAGCGGCGCGGGCGATCCGCCAGGAAGCGGCGGTGACGAACCGGGAAGGATCCTCCCGGTGAAAGATCTCGACCAGTTTGCGGAGAGTCTCGACGCCGGCGGGGAGGTAATCTTCGGAGATCTCATTGCCCGCGCTCCACAGCACGACCGACGGGCGGTTTCGGTCGCGATGGACGAAGCTGGTAACGTCCCGCTCCGACCATTCGTCGAAGTACCGGGCATATCCGTTGGCCGTCTTGTTTTGCTTCCATTCGTCGAAAACCTCATTCATCACCAGGAAACCGAGTCTGTCGCACAGGTCCATGAAGTCCGACGAATACGGATTGTGAGAAGTCCGGATGGCGTTGCAGCCCATCGCCTTGAGGATTTCCAGCCGCCGCTGCCAGACCCGCTCGGGCACCGCGGCTCCTACCGCGCCGCAGTCGTGATGCAGGCACACCCCGTTGAGTTTCACCTGCTTGCCGTTGAGCAGGAATCCCTGGTTCGCGTCGAACTCAATCCCTCGAATCCCCAAAACCGTGTCGTACTGGTCCACCACCCGGTCCTGGTCCCTCACCGTGCTGCGCACCTTGTAAAGATAGGGATGGGCCGGCGACCACAAGTTCGGCCGGGCCACCTGCGCCTGCTGCACAAATTCGTGCTCTCCGCCGTTCCCCGCGATGCTCTGCCTGGCTTCCGCGGTCTGGACCACTTTCCCCTCCCGGTCCACGATGCTGGTGGCCAGAATGCACTGCGCGTCGCCCTGGCCTTCATTTTGAATCCTGGTCTTGATCTGGACGGTCGCGGAATTCATGTCCACCTGGGGCATGGTGACGAACGTGCCCCAGTAGGCGACGTGAAGCCGGCTCGTCACCAGCAGCCAGGTGTGCCGGTAAATTCCAGAGCCGGAGTACCAGCGGCAGTTGGGTTGGCGGGAGTTGTCCGCCTTGACCGCTATCACATTGTCGCCGCCGAATTTCAGGTGGGCCGTGAGATCGTAGCTGAAGCTGATGAAACCGTAGGGCCGTTTGCCCAGGTACTGTCCGTTGATCCATACCTCGCTGTTCTGATACACGCCGTCGAACTCGATGATCACCTTCCGGTCCCGGTAAGATTCCGGGAGGCTGAAGTGTTTGCGGTACCAGCCGATACCCGTGGGCAAACGCACGGTCTCCGAACCCTCCGGCCTGCTGAATGGCTCCTCGATGCTCCAATCATGTGGCAGATCCAGCACTCTCCAGTTGGCGTCGGCGAAATCCGGTTCCTGCGCGCCCGGCGCATCCCCCTTGAAGAACCTCCAGTCGAAGTCGAAGGAATCCCTGATGCGCGGCTCCCCGCGGGCGCTGCCGGCCAACGGCGTCTGGGCGTTTGCCAGGCCCGCCGAACCCAATACCGACAACACGCCGGTCGCCACAACCGCCTGCCCCAGGAAGCTGCGCCGGCTCAGGGTATCGGTCTTTCCGCGCGCGTTTTTCATAATCATCTCCTCATTTTGATCATCCGTTTTCACCAGGATCTTTTTTTCCAAGAATCTCCCTTATCGCACCGCCCAATCTTCGAGGCTGCGCCGGTGAGGAAAAATTGCTTTTTCGCTCACATTCATGCTGTGGGGGTATTGTGTCAAACCGGCGGTGGAAAGTCAACCGGCAAACGTTGCCGAACGTTGCCGATTCAACCGAATATATTTGTCTTCGCGTTCAATTCGTGTTCAATCGTTGGTTGGTGAATCTCTTCGCAAAGCTCAAAATGCGCTTCGCCGGCAAAGCGGAACCGGAACCTATGAGGCGTGGCAAACTGGGCGAGCGGGCGGCGAAGAAGCTTCTGCAAAAGCAGGGGATGAAATTCCTCACCGCCAATTTCCGTTCCAAGCGCGGCGAGGTGGACTTGATTTTTCGCGACACCGACTGCCTGGTCTTCGTCGAAGTCAAAACCCGCTCCTCGGAAGATTGGGTCCGCCCCGCCGCCTTTGTGGACGCGGGCAAGCGCTGGCGCCTTTCCCGATGCGCCCTCGACTACCTGCGCCTCCTGAAAAACCCGCCCATAAAAATCCGTTTCGACATCGTGGAGGTGCTGTTGCAAGACGGCGCGGTTGGGGAGGTCCGTCATCTCCCCAATACCTTCTCCCTCTCCGCTCCCTATCGCTACGGCTGAAACCAAGCGCACCGGGCCGCGACCAAGTTATGAGTAATCCAACCTTCTCATCCAAAATGACTGTCCTGTCCGGCTTGGGCTTTTGTTGTCTTTTGTACCTGGGCGGCATCCCCGTCGCGCAAGCGCTCGACTGGCCCGGCTTTCGCGGGCCTGCGGCGGATGGGATCGCGGAACAGGAAAAGGCCCCGGCCCATTTTAACCCAACCAGCAATCTGGTTTGGAAAGCCGAAATCCCCGCCGGCCATTCTTCGCCGGTGGTCTGGAAGGGCCGGATTTTCCTCACCGGCTCCGAAGGGAACACCCTGAGCGCCTTCTGCCTGGATGGCGGATCAGGTAAGCAGCTTTGGGAACGGAGGATGGCGGTCGAGAAACTGGAGGCCGTCCATCAAGCCAACTCGCACGCCTCCCCGACGCCGGTGACCGATGGCCAGCGGCTCTGCGTCTATTTTCCGTCTTTTGGGCTGCTCGCCTATGACCTGGCCGGCAAGGAACTCTGGCGCAGACCTCTGCCGCTTCCCAAGACTTTCTATAATCAGGGCTCCGGCAGTTCTCCGATTCTCGCCGGGGGCAAACTCCTGGTTTTCGTTCAGCTTGGAAACGATTCACATCTTTTGGCGGTCAACCCGGCCGATGGTGAAGTCATCTGGAAGGCGCCCCTCCCGATCTACAACGTGAGTTACGCCACGCCCGTTGCATGACAGGAAAATGGCCGCGGTTTGGTGGGCATGCTCTGCGCGCAGCGGTTCACGGCCTTTGACCTGGCGGAAGGCAAGGAGGCCTGGTGGGTCAATGGCATCGCTTACGAGACTTGCAGCACACCCGTCGTCGCGCAAGACACTTTGCTCATCACCGCGGCGGGCATGCAGGGAGAGGCCTCCAACATGACGCCGCCGCCGGATTTTGATGAAGCCGTCAGGAAGTTCGGCCATGCCGGGGATGCCGCCATCGCTTACGACGACATTCCCGGCGATATCCTGTTCACCGATCGCCATACTTCGGGCGGCCAGGGAAACATGACACTCAAATTTGCCTTCGGCCTGTTCGGCGGAATCAAGAAAGGCGACAAGATAAGCCGTCAACAATGGGATGCGATTTGCCGGACGCTCACCTCCGCACGCGCCGGTCCTTCCGGCCGGACGGTGGTCATGTCCGTCCGCACAGGAGGGAAGCAGGACGTTACCGCGTCCCAAATCCGATGGCAGGAAACCGCGGGCGTCCCGGAAGTGCCCTCGCCTCTGGTCTGGCAAGGCCGGGTCTATCTGATCCGCAGCGGCGGCATCCTGGTTTGTCGTGATCTGGAAACTGGAAAACTAATCTATGAAGAAAGAACCGGCTCGCCGGGGGGATATTTCGCCTCACCCATCCTCGTTGATGGCCGCATCTATCTCGCGTCGGACCGGGGAACGGTCACGGTCGTTAAGGCGGGGGATTCGTTCCAGGTGCTGGCGCGCAATGAGCTGCGCGAACCTGTCCTCGCTTCCCCGGCGGTCAGCGGCAACACCCTCTACGTTCGCTCCTCCCGAAGCCTTTGGGCCTTTGCCGAAAAAAGCCAATAAATCTGCTTTCATTCCTTTTTAGAATTCTGCCGGTCCGAAGGGCGCATCTGACCTTCGTCGAGATTTTCATTTCACGGAATGCCCGGAAGAAGCCGGCCACAAGCAAGCGGAGAAGCGGAGCGCGATCTGAAGTTCTTTCTGAAGTCCTTTCTGGAGTTTTTTCTGGAGTTTTTTCTCGACAGGCAGGTCCGGGCTGGTAAAATACTCCTATCCGCATTGCCCACTTTCAATGCGGATAGGAGCGGATGGATTTAATCCGCCTGTTTTCCCGGCCTTTTCGCGGGTCGCGTCTTGCTTTTATCGAGAGGATTCTTCGGAAATCTTCTTTCCTCCGGGCTGCATTTTGAATAATTGTCTCCCCCCGCCGAGCCAAGAGGCAGGCTCGACAAAGATTTGATGCGCCCCGGTCCGAAAACCCGTCACGAAAGAAGTTGCCAAAAGCCGGAATGAGCGCAGAATCCCCCCTGAGTTTTCGCTGTAAGCCCGTTAGCGCAAATCAAACACAACACTGCCCCGACAACCATGAAAAAGGTATTATTGACAGTCAACGGCGTGGCTTGCGCCGGCGCCGTCCTGCTGCTCTGCGCGGCCTGCGCGGGCGCCTATGGCCAGAAGTTTGAACAACTCGCCATGACCCCGCAGATGGGCTGGAACAGTTGGAACAAGTTCCAGGGCCTGGTGAGCGAGGAATTGATCCGCGAAACCGCTGACGCCATGGCCGCCAACGGCATGAAGGACGCCGGCTACCAATACGTCAACATTGATGACCTCTGGCAGGCGCCGGAGCGCGATGCGCAGGGCAATATTCTGCCGGACCCGGCACGGTTTCCGTCCGGCATCAAGGCCCTGGCCGACTACGTTCACTCCAAGGGCCTCAAGCTGGGCATCTATTCGGACGCGGGCGCCAAAACTTGCGGGGGCCGGCCCGGGAGCCTGGACCACGAAGAGCAGGACGCCCGGGCCTACGCCGCCTGGGGAGTGGATTATCTCAAATACGACTGGTGCAGCACCCAGGGCCTGCAAGCCCCGGCCGCCTACAAGAAAATGAGCCACGCCCTGCGCGCCGCCGGCCGCCCCATCCTCTTCAGCCTGTGCGAATGGGGCAACAGCAAGCCGTGGACCTGGGCCAAGGATGTCGGGCAGTCCTGGCGAACCACGGGCGATATTTACGCCAGCTTCGACCAGGTGCAAAACCACCCCGGTTACAAGGACTACGGCGTGTTGCCCATCCTGGACATGCAGGCGGGCTTGCGCCAATACGCCGGCCCCGGCCACTGGAACGATCCCGACATGCTCGAAGTGGGCAACGGCATGTCCGACAATGAGGACCGCGCCCACTTCACGATGTGGTGCATGCTGGCCGCTCCCCTGATTTCCGGCAACGATCTGCGCCATATGAACCCGCAAACGCTGAAAGTTCTGACCGACAAGGATGTGATCGCCCTGAATCAGGACCCCCTCGGCATTCAAGCCTTGAAGCATTCCGCCAAGGACGGCATGGAAGCCTGGTTCAAGCCTTTGACCAACGGCGCCTGGGGCGTGTGCTTTCTTAACCGTAACAAGGACGCGCAGAAAATTGCCTTCGACTGGAAAAGTGAAAAGGTGGCGGACGACATCTCAAACCGGGATGCCAAGTTCGACACCATCACCTACCGCATCCGCGATCTGTGGCAGAAGCAGGACATCGGGACGACACAGAACCCTTTGAACGCCGAGGTGCAGGGCCACGACGTGCTGGCGGTGCGGCTCGACAAAATCTAAAACTACAAGAAGAACTCCCATGAAAAATCCGCAATTCCTCCCCAACCCTTCCCGTCCGTCGCGTCAAGCTTTTCCCGGCAAGACCGGCGCCACCGCCTTGGCGGCACTGATTTGCTGCCTCTGCCTCGGTTTGTCTTTCCCGGCCGTGGCGGATCAAACCGTGGAGATCAAAGGCGACGCCGGCGGCAAGCGCTTCGACGGCATCGGCGCGGTCAGCGGCGGCGGCGCCACGTCCGTTTTGCTCAAGGACTATCCCGAAACCCAGCGCGGGCAGATCCTGGATTTGCTCTTCAAACCCAAGTTCGGCGCGTCCATGAGCACTCTTCTGGTCGAAGTCCCCGGCGACGGCAACTCCACGCAAGGCTCCGAGCCGAGTCACATGCACACCAGGGATGACCTGAACTTCAGCCGCGGCTACGAATGGTGGTTGATGCGCGAGGCCAAAATGCGAAATCCCAATCTCACCCTCGACGCCTGCGCCTGGAGCTGCCCAAGCTGGGTGGGCAACGGCAACTTCTGGTCCCAAGACATGTGCGACTACTACGCCAAATGGACCCAGGGCCTCAAATCCGTCTATGGTCTGGACTTGGACGCCATCGGCTGCCGGAACGAAAAGGGCGTCAACGCGGACTGGGTAAAAAAGTTCCGCGCCACGCTCAATTCCAACGGCCTGGAGAAAGTCAAAATCCACGGCTTCGACAACTGGCAAAACAACAAATTCGATTGGGTCAGGGCCATGAGCACCGACGCGGAGTTAAGGGACGCCGTGGCCATCCTCAGCAATCACACCATGGCGACCTCGCCCACGCCCCCCGACGTCAAGCAACTCGCCGACTCGTTGAACAAATCTATATGGAACACCGAAGAGCATGTGTACAAGGAAGGTTTCGACTGCGAAATCAGCATCGTGCAGGCCTTCAACCAAAATTACATCAACAGCGGCGTGACCAAGATTCTCAATTGGTATCTGGTCGGCTCGGTCTATCCGATGGAGCCTTATCCCGAAACCCCGGCCGCCATGCTGGCCAATTCGCCCTGGAGCGGCCATTACACCACCCGCCTGGCCCTGTGGGGCTACGCCCACTACGGCCAATTCTCGGAAATCGGCTGGCAATATCTCAACGGCGCTTGTGGAAAGCTCGACGCGGGCGGCACCTTCGTCACCCTCAAGTCACCGGGCCGCGATTACAGCGTGATCATCGAAACCAAGGGCGCCCGGACCAATCAAAACGTCACCTTCAACATCAGTGGCGGCTTGTCCACCGGCACACTCTGCGTCTGGCGCAGCAGCGCCACAGAGCAATTCGTCAAGCAGGCGGGAATCGCTCCCAGCAACGGCTCGTTCACCATCGCCCTCGAGCCAAACTGCGTCTATTCCATTTCCACCACCACCGGCCAGCAAAAAGGTTCATTTGACAACATCCCCGCCGAAAAGAGCTTCCCCTTCCCCTATTACGAGACCTTTGATGAATACGCCCAACCCGGCCAATTCGGCTGGCTGCCCCACTACACGGCGGACATCTCCAGCGTTTTTGAAATCGCCGACCGCCCCGACAAAGCCGGCAAGTGCCTGCGCGCCGTCCTGGACAAAAAGCCCCAAAGCTGGGCCCCGGAATGGCTCGCCTACACCATCCTCGGCGACCGGGACTGGACGGACTACGAAATCAGCGCCGACATCAACCTGGATCATGGCGGCGCGGCTGGCGTCATGGGGCGCGTCAACAGCGTCGGCACCGGCTACGGCTGCGTCGCCAAGGGCTACTACCTGCGCCTGGCGGCGGACGGAACCTGCTCGCTATTTCTGGCGGGCCAATCTGGCGGACGCGGCGCGGGGGCGCAGCCCGCCGCGGGAACGCAACTTGCCGCGGGCGCGGCCCCCAATTTCGCCGCCAATCAATGGCACAACTTAAAGCTCCAACTCTCCGGCGCCACCCTCACCGGCTTGGTGGATGGCGTCCAGGTTCTGTCCGTCACCAACAGCGTTTCTGCCAAAGGCATGGCCGGTCTGATCTCCGGCAGCGACCCCAACACCAGAAACACCGCGCTCTTTGACAACCTGCTGATCAACGCGGTCGGAGCCCCCGCGCCCAAGCCCACCGTGTTCCTGGACAGTCAAACACCGATGTACAAGCCGTAATCCTGGCTCATTTTGCGCGATGTTCCAGGTAGGCGCTCCAGAGATTGGTTTGAACGTAAAGCTCCAAGAAAATGCCGGGGCGCAACTCATACATCCCCGCCATGATGCCCGCTTTGTCCTGGTCCACTTCCGGTTCCAGCCTGGTCGAAATAATGGTGATGGGCGGATACGGCTCGACGGGCAGACCGTTGGTGCGCAGTCCGGCGGGGTAAGCGTCTTCCAATAGCCGGCGGTTGAGCCGGATCAAGTCCTGGCCGCCAGGGTTCTGCCGCCGCAGTTCCTCGGTTTCCAGCCGCAGGCCAATCCCCGCAAAGCGATTGGAATCGTAGATGCACGGCCCGGTGATGAGTTGGTTGAGGCCGGCCACAAAAAGGGATTCCAGATGCCAGGGGTCCCCATTGGCGGGATGGGCGGCGTCCATATTATTGGTGACACCGGACTCCAGCAGGAATTTGGAAACCGCATCGGGTTGCGCCGGCAGGAACTTCAGGATAATGGCGTGCGCGCTCCGGATGTCGTCCAGCGCAAATTTCGAGTAACCGGGCGCGTTGGTCAAGTGGAAGTCCGCCCCGTTGTACCGCCGCAAACTCCAGGGCAGCGGCCAAAAATCGTAGCCGGGCGCGATGACGTTCAGGCGCAGGGCCGCCCCGTCGGGGGACGCCTGCGCCACCGCGTCCACCTTGTCCACCAGTTCCAGGAAATTGGGCAGCGTTTGCGCGTAGGCCCACGGGTTCCGCGGGTCGGCCGGGCAGACGACGGCGGACCGCCAGGCCTGAAACGCCAGTTGCGCCGCTCCTGTCACTAATACAATCCAGCCGGCCATCTTCAGCCGCCGCCCCGGCAGCCAGGCCGGCAGCGCGGCGGCCCCGGCTCCCGCCAGGAGGACCGCGCCATGCCAGAAGCCCAGGGCGCTCCAGGGCGTTTTGTAGGGGATCACGGTGTAAATGACGGCGAGGATGGCGGTGTAAAAGACGAGGAATCGCACGAACGCGCCACTGGCGCCGGGCGCTCCCCGCCGGGCAAAGGCCCCCACGCCGCCCCACACGGCCAGGGCCAGAATGAGCGCCTCGCTCCAAATTGGCCCGCCCGGACTGTGAAAGAACAGGAGGCGCTGCCAATAGAAGCTCCATCCATGCACATGCGGCGAAGCCCCCTGGGCGCGGTGGAACCAAGTCAGATACGTCCCCGCCGCGTCCAGCAGGCCGGACGGGTTGGAGAAGAAGGAGGTGAACAGGACCACCGCGACCGCCAGCCAGATCAGGCCCGCGGCGACGAGGTGCGCCGGGCAAAAAAGATTCTTCCCTAGCCCACATATTTCATAGTCTGGTAGGGCGAAGCTGCTGCTTCGCCCTGATTCAGGGCGGCGCGGCAGCGCCGCCCTACCGTTCGGGGTGTGGCATGTTCCGCCAGCGCTATGAAATATGCGGGCTGGAGCGGATGCCGGCGCGGGACGCCGCGCGCATTCGTTGAGGAGCAACGCGCCCATCACCGCCGCAATGTTGAACACGAAGGTCTCCTTGGTGGCCTGCGTCAATCCAGCCGCCGCCCCGGCCAGCAGAATCCAGGCGATTTTCCCCGTTTGGCAATAACGCCATCCCGAGGCCAGCGCCAGCAGAATGAAAAAAACGAACAGGGTTTCGTGAATGTAGTCGCGGCTGTAATAAACCATCACGGGCGACACCGCCGTGAGGAGCGCGGCGGCCACCGTGGCGTTCCGGCCCAGGCCGTCGGAGACCAGACAGAGCAGCAGCACCAGGCCGACGCCAAACAGAACGGTCAGGGACCGGAGGCGGCTTTCGGTGAACCGGGCGAAATCCCCGGCCAGGGTCAGTTTTTCCCAGACGAGGGTGGAGTAAGCCAGTGTGGGACCGTGGAATTCGTGCGGGTCGTACCGCCATCCGCCGCCCTCCCACAAATTGCGGAATTTGATGGCATTGACCGCCTCGTCGTTGTGCATGGGGCGGCTGTCCAGTTGGACGGAGCGCAGCCCCAACGCCAGAAGGGCCGCCAGCAACATCCACAACGGAAAGCCTCTGGTCATTTGGCCGGCCGACCGTAAACCTCCGCCTCGAGGTATTCACTGTACGAGGCGGCGGTGCTCCCATTGGAGTAAAGTCGGACGTAGCGCGCCTTGGCTCCCTTGGCGTCTATCAGTTTGCCCACGTAGGTCTCGAAATACTCGCGGTCCTTTCCAATGCCCAGGCCGGCCTTGTTCTCAACATCATTGTTGAACAGGATGCGCACATTTTCGGCCGGGGTGAAATCGGGGCCGTCCGCCACCTCCACAATGACGCCATGGTAGGCCTTCGCCGAAGCGTGGTTGTGCCAGAGGACAATGGCGAAAATTTCCTGCGGGCTGGCCAAATCAATTTGCACCCATTGGCTGCCCCGGCGGAGTATGACGATGTTTTCCTCTTCGGCTTGCTTTTCGCCGTCGGTCACTTTGGCGAGTTCCTCCGGGCTGGCGTTGGTGGCGCTGCTGGTGACTTTCTTGTGCAGGGCGACGTTGGTCACACCTGCCGGCGCGAGGAAAGGCGGGCGATTGGTCGTCTGGCTCAACGGCTCGATGCTGGGATCGGGTTTCTCGTTGGATGGCGTGCCGATGAAGGCGTCGCTGGGCAGTTTAATGTCCAGCGGCACCAAGTTTTGCGCGCGGGAGAAGGAACTCCCGCCCAGCCAGCCCAGGCCCAGCGCCAGACATAACGACAAACGGCGGATGCGATGATTGAATAAAATGGCATTCATGCTTCTAATTAAGCCAATCCGGGGGCCGATGACAAGCTGCTTTGTTCTGCTACTTTGTTTTGCTGTGCTTGAGGAAGGCCTCGAGCTGCTCGGGATGTGTGCGCCAGAAACGCACCAGCTTGGAGAATACTTGCAGCGTTTCCGGTTTGAGATGGTGTTCGATGGCCTCCACTTCCTCACGCACCGTCCCCGGACTCAGGCCCAGAAGATTGAGCATCTCCGTCAGGGTTTGATGGCGCACCTTGATGTGGCTCGCCACCGCCTGGCCCTGGGCGGTCAGGGTGAAGCCGCGGTACTTCTCGTAATTCACAAAGCCGCGCGCGGCCAGGCGGCGCACCATGTTGGAGACGGCCGATTTGCTCAAGCCCAGCGAATCGGCTATATCGCTCACCCGGGCATAGCCCTTCCGGTCCACCAATTCCTGGATGCGCTCCAGGTGGTCTTCCGTGGATTCCGACCGGCTCTGGCGCGCGGGGGTTGAATTCCACCGTTTTGCTTTCATCCCGCCATCATGTCAAAACGCGGCGGCCATTGCCAGCCTTTCGTATCGCGCCCGTCTTGGCGGGGGCGCAGGTTAGTATTCTTCGCCTTCGTGGTAGGGCAGAGCTGCCGCTCTGCCCTGAATTCTTGGGCGGCGCAGCAGCGCCGCCCTACCGTATCAGAGACGAAGAATTCTGTCCTGCGCCCGCCCATTTGTTTGCGTGCTAAAACATATCCGTTGACGCAATACTTTTTTTGAGGTAAAAAACACCGGAAATGTAATTTTGATTTATGGACCCGGAACCAACCCCAACCCCTGGCTCCGCCTGGCGCAAACCGGAGGGACAGCCTTCCTTGTCGGAGGTTCACCACTCCGTCTCCGTGCCCCATGCCAGGGCCGGCTTCTGGCGGCAATGGGCGGCTTTCTCCGGGCCGGCCATCCTCATCAGTGTCGGCTACATGGATCCCGGCAACTGGGGGACGGACCTGGCCGGCGGCGCGCAGTTCAAATACGGGCTGCTCTGGGTCGTGGCCGTGGCCAGTTTCATGGCCTTGATTCTTCAAGTCATTTCCGCCCGCCTCGGCATGGCCACCGGCAAGGACCTGGCGCAATGCAGCCGCGATTTCTATCCCCGCTGGACGCGCTGGCCCAACTGGATCACCATGGAAATCGCCGTCTGCGCCACGGACCTGGCCGAGTCTTTGGGCAGCGCGGTCGCCCTGAACCTGCTCTTCCACATCCCGATGGTGTGGGCGATTGTCATCACCGCCTTTGACGTGCTCCTGCTCCTCTCGTTGCAGGGAATGGGCATGAGGATGATCGAGGCGGTCGTCGCCGTTTTCGTGCTGACCATCGGCGTCAGTTACGCCATTGAAATTTTCATCTTCCCCCAGACCCAGCCCGTCTTCTCCGAAATGGCCGGGGCGCTCATGCGCCCGGACCTGCGCCAGGCCGGCATGCTGGTGATTGCCGTCGGCATGATTGGCGCGACGGTCATGCCCCACAACCTCTACCTGCATTCGGCCCTGGTGCAGACGCGCCATGTTGGACGCGATGAAAACTCCATCCGCACCGCCATCCGGTTCAACACCGTGGACGCCACCGTCGCGCTGACCATTGCGTTCTTCGTCAACGCGGCGATTCTCGTGCTGGCGGCGATGGTTTTCTACGGCAAGCAAAGTGTCACCGTGGCGGGCGGGCAGGTGGTCGCGTTCAGTCCCGACAGCGACTGGATCCGCGTGGCCTATCTGACGCTGGCTCCGTTGCTGGGCACGGTGGCCGCCAGCACGCTGTTCGCCGTGGCCCTGCTCGCCAGCGGCCAGAGCAGCACCATTACCGGCACCCTGGCCGGACAGGTCGTGTTGGAGGGCTTCATGAACTGGCGCATCCGGCCATGGCTGCGCCGGATGATTTCGCGCCTGCTGGCCGTGATCCCGGCCATCATCATCATCGGCATCCGGGGCAGCGGCAGCATCACCGATCTGGTCAACTTGAGCCAGGTCTATCTCTGTCTCGTCCTGCCCTTCGCCATGTTCCCGCTGCTCCACTTCACCTCCTCGCGCAAAATCATGGGCCAGTGGCGCAACGGCTGGTTCCTCCTGCTCCTGGGTTGGGGCAGCGTTATTGCCATTACCGCCATGGATATTTACAGCCTGCCGGATTCGCTCAAGGACGCCTGGCACGTCATCCTCGGCAAATGACGCGGGAACCGCGGATTCCGTTGTGTCAATACGAAAATATATCGTGGTCCAGCAGGCCGGCGGCCTGGTCCAGTTGCCGCAAATAGCCCGGCATCGCTTCCGCGGGCACCGCTTCCGCCAGCGTTTCATATTCCTGCTCCACCACCACTTCCCCCCCGATTAGCCTCACCGACTTGTTAAAGTGAAAGGCCGGGTTGTCCACCGGCCAGATCCCCGTATCCACCCGGGTCGGAACCGGCAGGGTGATTTCAGCGTGAAACATCTGGTGTTCGGGATAACTCAGCCCCAGCGGCGTGGTGCGCAGACGCCCCGCCGGCTTCCGCGCCGCGCGGTCCACGTTGTACGAATAAAAGTGGCAGACGTAACCGGGACCCGCCGCCACCGGACTCCACATCGTTGCGATCTGATAATACTCCGTCACCACCACTTCGTTCGCCTTTTCGTTGTCGGCATAGTCCAGCGGAGCCACGCTCACGATGCCGGGATAAAGCGCCCCGAACGCCTTCAAATCCTCCGCCTCCAGCGCCGAACGGCGCTCCGCATCGGAAAATCCCCTCCGCATCTTCTCCGCGTCCGCCCCGTCCGCGATGGTCACCACTCTCAGATCGGTGGGCTGGCCCGGAATGCGGATGAACGCGTATTCCAGCACCGTCGTTCTCGGCTCAACGGGACACTCCGGGATGACCGCCAGCCCGGTCGTCTTCGCATTCACGACCAAGCCGCGGCCGTAATTGGGCCACGACCGCGCCGCCAGCGGGCCGCGCTGGAAATCGGCCGACGGCTCCAGCCAATAGCTCCGGTTGTCCGCCGTCACCTGGACCAGGGCGTGATCGAAGACGGTGATGGCCGGTTCCCACTCCTCATTGGTTTGGCGCAAGTCCGTCCCCACCAAAACCGGGTTGGCTTCGATCCCCAGCGCGCGGAGCAGCGTCACGCACAGCATCGTCTTGTCCTTGCAATCCCCAAACCGGCGGGCAAAGACCAGCGAAGGATCGGCCGCCGCGCGCGCTTGCGCCCCGCTTTCAATTCCCTGGTTCCTCACTTCGTCCTGCAAAAACCGCAGCACCGCCAGCGTCCGTTCCTCCGCCCCGCCCAGCCGGCCCCAATCCTGAATCTGCCGCGTCAAGTCCGGCGAGATGGGCAGGGCGTTGCTGAAGAGGGTCAGCGCCCACTGGTTGACCTCGCTCCATTTTTCATACTCACTCCACTGCACCCAGGGCAGCGGGTTGTAACCAGCCGGCAACGAATCCTCCCGCTTCAGTCCCGCCACAGCCTTGCTGTCCCAGGTGTACACGGTCAAATCCCCATTCTTGACGGCAACCGCTTTGGCCTCCGCGCGGTGGTTCTTGAGGTAAAGACGCCGTTCCTGCGGCCAGATCAGCCGGGTGGCCAGGCGCTCCACAGGCTCATACATCCGCAACGGCACGGCGCCGGACATCCTGCCCCCGCCGGCCGCATCCTTCCAGCGGATGGTGCAGGCATATTCCACAATGTCCCCCGCCCGCACATCGCCCAGCGTCAACTGCGCCGTTTGCTGGCCGGTGAAAAGATACCAGCCCGCATCCCGTTCCGGCGGGACCACTTGGACGCTTTCCAGGTCCAGCTTATTGATGGCATTGGTGCCGCGCCAGATTCTCACCCAGTGGAAGACCAGCGATTGGCGGCCGGGATCAAAATCAATGGCGAGACGCGAGCTGTTTTGCGCGCCCTCAGCGGTTAGCGCCTGTCGCGCTTCGTGCTCGAAAATCTCCCGCGTCCGGCCATTGACCTGCTGGTCGCTCAACAGGAGATGCGAGGGAAGGCCCGAATTCAATTCCGCCGGCTTGGTCAGCCGTTGGAACGGCAGCGGCGAAACCCAGGCCGGACAGTCGGCCACGGACACGGCAGGATCAGCCGCCCGCGCCCCCGCCGCGAAAACAGAAAAGGCCGCCAGCAAAAACCAGCCCGCCTTGCCGCGGCGCCTCCCGCTCTGGAATGTTCCGCGCCCGCCGCGCCCGCGCGCGGACAAAGTGGCGGAGCCGTCCCGGCTCTGCTTCTGCGGCCGCCCCGCGCCGGCCGCCTGCTCCCGGAGGCCGCCGCTCACTGTGCCTTCGTGTCTCATGCCTGTAATTTAACAATAGGTTCTAATCTTTGTCAAGCCCGAATTGTGAAAAGATTGCGTTTTCTTCATAAGCGGGAGTATTTTCCCGGAAACGCCGTCCAATGCTTGATGACTGGAATTTTATGAAGAAATTGACCCCGACTCTTTTGTTGGCCGCCGCGCTCTCCGCCGCCGCCCAGCCCGCGCTGACCATCTACAACCAGAACTTCGCCGTCGTGCGCGACTCCGTCCCGCTGGACCTCAAGGAGGGCGTCAACACCGTCATCTACGCCGGCGCCACGGCGCAGGTGGAACCGGATTCGGTCATCTTGCGCGAC
>Ga0182027_10005961_pt1 | contig 18378 bp, 16 predicted proteins | sample 712E1DmetaG_FD_121300 | JGI IMG/M metagenome (GOLD analysis project Ga0182027, IMG submission 121300) | Permafrost microbial communities from Stordalen Mire, Sweden - 712E1D metaG (Illumina Assembly) | ecosystem: Environmental > Terrestrial > Soil > Wetlands > Permafrost | place: Sweden... | reverse complement strand
GGGCTTCGAGGTATCCCACCCTAGCCGCAAGAACAAAGGCGCGGTGCCCGGCCCGGAGGGCACCCCGGCGCCCAGATGGGGCTATTTGTTTGCCGCCAAGATCGCCTCAGTCCAATCGATGCTCGCCTTGCGCAAGCCGATGACTGTGTTCCGATCCTCGTATTTGTTGTAAAGATACGCAAGTACCAGTCGCTTGTGAACGTTCAGAATGATGATGCTCATGGCGCCGACGACTGTCGGGCTCTCCAGATTGGCGGGCGTCAGAGCTCCGAGGACCGTCGCATCGGGCTGGGAGATAAAGCAACCGAGCGGGATTGTGCCCTCCAGCTTCGCTCCCGTCTTGTCCAACCCTAGTGTCTGCAAGCGCCGATTGAACTCCGCTTCGGTCTCCTGGTGAATCGAATCGGCGGAATAGCCGAGTGGCGCGCCGAACGCGCCGGAAGCGGCTTTGAAATCATCTGGGCTCATATCCTCGGACTCGGATCGACGGACGACGAATACCAGAGCATAGTTGGCGGGGGAGATGTCCTTGTCTGGTGCGAGGGCTGCCAGGGTTTGCGGCGAAGCAAAGGCGGCCACCAGCTGAGTGCTTAGGGGAATGAAGACCTCAAACAAGGGGCGTTTCTGCGGCCCGGCCTCGACAAATCCAATTTGCGGAGCGGGGAGAGCCACATCGACGCCGCCGATGCGGAACGTTGCCGCGGCAGGCATGGCAGTGTTTTGCGGCTGGGATGGAGCTGTGGCGCTCTGTGCATTTATCGCAGGTGCGATTGCGAGACAGAGGGCCGAGGCGAGAGCGATCAACGCGCGTTGGCTGGCGAACATCGGAGGCCTTTCTTTCCCGACAGGCAAGTCTAGCAGAGAAGCTTCTCGTCGTTGGCCGGGTTGCCGACGTCCGAAGCGGCTTCCTGGCGCAATCATCCCACCCGGGCCTACGCGAGAAAGGCGCGAATTCGACCGTCGGGTTGTCAGCTAAACTGGGTGGTAACCCCATGCCTGCATATTGCGAAGTCGCGTTGCCGGTGCCGCTGGACCGCACGTTTACCTACGGCGTGCGCCTGGGGCAGCAGCCGCAGCGCGGGGTGCGCGTGATTGTGCCCTTCCGCAACGAGAAGCTGATCGGCGTGGTAACGGCGCTCGACGCGAAGGCTCCGGCGGATGTCGAGGTGCGGTACCTCGAAGCCGTGCTGGACGAGGAGCCGCTGCTCAGCCTGCGTCTGCTGGAGTTGGCGGAGTGGACTGCTCAGTACTACCTGGCGCCGCTGGGCGAGGTGCTGCGCGCCATGCTGCCGCTCATGGCCGAAGTGCGCCGCACGGTTTATTACCGGCTCACGGATCTCGGCCGCGACATTCTGGCCGGCAGCATCGACGGCGACCAGGCGAAGGGAATCGCCAGGCCGCGCTCTCGCCGCCAGCCCAAGGTCTCTTGCGAAAGTCACGACATGGAGCATCGCGTCCTCGCGCGCCTGGCATCGGGTGAGCCGGTGAAGGTGTCCACGCTGCGCACGGCGACGGCGGCCTCTTTGCCGCTGCTCGCCGGCATGGTGCGCAAGAAGTGGATTGCCCGCGAAACCGCGGCCGCGGAGCGCGACGCGCGGCGCATGGAGCGGTTTGCCGTATTGGTTCCGGAGATGCGGCTGCCCAAATTGACGCAAAAGCAGCAGGCGATTCTAGCGGAACTTGCGGCGTGCGCCGGAGAGCTGCCGCTGGCCGAGCTGCGGCGGCGCGATCTGCCTTCGTCTACCCTTCAAACCCTGGTTCGGCGCGGGCTGGTGCGCATTGAGGAGCGCCCGGAGGCGTTTCGTCTGGGGGGGCTCGCTCCCACAGCGGCGCCGGTAAGCCTGAATGAAGCGCAGGGCAACGCGCTGGCGACGATCACGGGCGCAATCGGGGCGTTCCATCCGTTTCTGTTGTATGGAGTGACGGGTTCGGGAAAGACCGCCGTCTATCTCGCCGCCATGCAGAAGGCTCTCGACCGCGGGCTTGCTTCGATTTTGCTGGTTCCCGAAATCGGGCTGACGCCACAGATGGCAGGCCTGCTGGATCAAGCCTTTGGGCAACGTGTCGCGCTGCTGCATTCCGCGCTCACGCCCGAGGAGCGCAGCGAGCAGTGGCGGCGCATCCGGCGCGGCGATGCGCCGATTGTGGTCGGCACGCGGTCGGCGATCTTTGCGCCGGCGCCGGATCTGGGGCTGATTCTTGTCGACGAGGAGCACGACCAGAGTTACAAACAAGAAGAAACCCCGCGCTACAACGCCAGGGATGTGGCTGTGATGCGCGCAAAGCTGGCGGGGGCCGTGGCTGTGCTGGGCTCGGCAACGCCGTCGCTCGAAAGCTGGCAGAATGCCGCGCAGGGCAAATACACGCGTATCGAGTTGCGCGATCGCGTGATGAACCGTCCGCTGCCCGAGGTGGAGCTGATCGACATGCGCCGCGAGTTCAAGGAAACCGGTCAGGACCAGCTCTTTTCGCGGTCGCTGATCGAGCAGACCAGGGCAGCGCTGGAACGCGGCGAGCAGGCGCTGATCCTGCTCAACCGGCGCGGCTACTCGTTTGCCGTAATGTGCCGCGCCTGCGGCGAAAAGCTGGAGTGCCAGAACTGCGCCATCGCGCTGACGCACCACAAGGCAGCAGCTGAAGATACCGGCGTCGCGCAAGCGGGGCAGCGGCTGGAGTGTCACTATTGCGGTTTTCGGCGCACCGTGCCGGCGCGCTGCCCTAAATGCGACAGCGAACACCTTTACTACCTTGGCGCCGGCTCGCAGCAGGGCGAGGAGCGGCTGGCGGAGATCTTTCCCGGAGCGAGGATCGGCCGCATGGACCGCGACACGGTGCGCGGGCGCTACGATTTGGAGAGATTTTTGGCGCGGCTGCACTCGGGCGAGATCAATCTGCTGGTCGGAACGCAGATGATCGCCAAGGGCCACGATGTTCACAATGTGACGCTGGTGGGCGTCGTCGGCTGCGACCACGCGCTTTCCATGCCCGATTTTCGTGCCGCCGAGCGTGTCTTCCAGCTCATGACGCAGGTGAGCGGGCGCGCCGGACGCGGCGATCTGCCGGGACGCGTGGTGGTGCAGACGTATTACCCGGATCACTACGCCATTCTCGCCGCCACGGCGCACGACTATACGGCCTTTGCCGAGCGGGAGCTGAAATACCGCCGCTGGATGCACTACCCGCCGTTCGGGGTGCTGGCAAACGTGCTGGTGCAGTCGCAAAAGTTGGAGGAGGCCGCGGGGTGGGCATCTGTCCTGGGCAAACATCTCCTTGAAAACCAAAACGCCAGCCAGAATGCCGGAAGCGTACGCGTGCTAGGCCCGTGCACCGCGCCTATCGCGCGCATCAAAGGCGTCTACCGCTTCCACATGATTCTCAAAAGCGCCTCGCGCAAGGCGCTGAATGGGGCGTTGCGGGGCATGCTGGCCCACGCCGCGGCGGCCGGCGTGCCGCGGCGCAACCTGATAGTGGATGTGGATGCGCTACGGCTGATGTAAGTGCAGCGAGTCAGCAAGTTAGCCAGTCATCATGTGATTATTTCCCGCGCGCTCTCTGGCAGGCGCCCCGGTCTCGATCTGGGTAAAGATTCGGGGCGCCCGTTGCCGTCAGGGAAAGCCGCAACCTTAGACTTGGACCACCCGCGGAATTGGTTGCTGCATCCGCGCGGCAGCCCGCACGAGTCAGTAAAAGTAAGCCCATTCCCGATTCCGGGACTGATAAAACGCTGTCGCATCGAGCAAGGCGCTTTGGATGCCGCTGAGAAGCATTTCGGGTGCACTCTGGACCGTTGCATCAGCGAATGCCTCTGGAGCGTGGGCGTGCGGATGCGCAACAGAAACGATGGGCGTAAGCGAACCAAAGGCTCGAATCGAGGAGATCAGACGGTCTCTGTCCTGAACGGGCATGGAGTGGCATAACAGGACAAGGTCGAAATCGCCTTGCTTAAAGCGATCGATCGCATGTTTCACAGAGTATTCCGAATCGACAATGTAGCCGGCGCGCCGCAAGATCTGGCTTCGGTACTCTAACAACGCCGGTTCCCGGCCGACGGCGAGAATGAGCTTGATCGGCATGGCGGACCTCCTATTTGGTTCCCCGTTTGTTTCCGGCGCGGGGCGGCACTTCCTCATCTGCTTGCAGCCAGTCGTCCAGTGCGCATCCGTCTTCCCGCCCGCGCTCTTCATACAATTGGTAGGCGCGCGAGCGAACTTCCTCTTCGCGCGTCGCAGCGGGAGGCGACGTGGCTTTCACCGATCGGAGTGCCGGCGCCGGTTTCGCGGCAGCCGGCTTGAGCGCCGAGCGGGACGCCGAAGGCACAGAAACTTTCATAGCACAGCCTCACGCAGCGGGTAATCGCGCACTTTGGGTGTAACTGTGCAGAGATATAGCCTCCGACAGGGGGGGAGTCTGCCCCTTACCGTACATAGTGAGAGTTTTTTAACACTTCGAGAGCATATTCACGCCAGCCGTTTAGCAATGAGCGTAAGATGTTGGCAACATCTCCATGCGCAGATCGATCCGCCTGCGTTCGATTTCGCTGGTTTCGTCTCGGTCCCTTTGCGCGTTCAGGTGTGGGCCTCGCCTCACGACAGCGCAAAGGAGCAGGCCATGGAATCCCCAAAGATCCTGAAGCCTTTCAGGAATCGCATACTGGCCTCGCTGCCGGCGCCGGACGCCGCGCACATTACGCCCCTCCTCTCGCCGCGAGTATTCAAGCGAAATCAGACGCTGCACGATCCTGGACAGATGATTGAAACCATCTATTTTCTTGAAGATGGCGTTTGTTCCATTGTGGTGACCATGGAAGATGGAACCACGGTTGAGGTGGGGATCATCGGACGCGAAGGCCTCGTGGGCATGGCCGCCTTGCTGGGAGCCGGCCACTCGCCTTGCCGCAACCTCATTCAGATTGCGGGGTCCGGTTATGCCATCAAAGCGAAGACCTTTGCGGAACACTGCCATAACGGTTCCAGCCAACTTCGCCTGCTCGTGCAGCGTGGCGTTCAAGGCCTGTTCACGCAGGCCACTCAAACCGCCGCCTGCAACGGCGCACACGAGGTCGAAGAGCGCCTGGCCCGGCGGCTCCTGATGTGCCATGACCGGATGCAAGCCGACGACCTGCCCATCACCCACGAGTCTCTGGCCATGATGCTGGGCACGCGCCGCGCCAGCGTCACGGTGGCGGCAGGCATTTTGCAGAAGGCCGGGCTGATCGAGCATTTGCGCGGGCACGTGCGCATCGTGGATCGCAAGGGCCTGGAAAAGGCTGCCTGCGAGTGCTATTCCGTCATCCATAACGAGTATGTGCGTCTCGGGCTCTTTTCAGAGGCGCAACGACCGCAGATCCCGCCAGCCTCGCTGGCTCTGCACCGCGGCGTCATGCTGAACGGGTCCAATCTGGGGAAGCGCATTGGTGAGGTGGCGTAGAGGGGCGTGGGCGTGAAGTTGGGCGGGAAGAAGGCGACGCCGGCATTGCCCAAAACCGCGCGGCCGCAGGTCAGCTTGGCCACGGCGCACACAGAGATGCGTCCACGAGGAAGCCCGCATAGACTCGCCCCGACGTATCCGGTTGTTTGCCCACGGGCTTCGTATCTAGCTGTTCGCCGCGCCCGGCTCCAGCGCGTGGAGCTCCTTGCCGGGCTTGAAGCGGACCGCTTTACCGGGAGCGATGTTGACCTCGGTCCCGGTGCGGGGGTTGCGGCCGATGCCGGTTTTGCGCGCGCGGACGCTGAAAACGCCAAATCCGCGCAGTTCGATGCGCTCGCCGGCTGCCAAAGCCTGCTTCAGGCCCTCGAAGACGGTGTCCACTGCTGCTTCTGCCTTGGTGCGCGGCAGTCCCGTGCGCTCGACCACGTGATGAACGATGTCCTGCTTAATCAATGGGGCCTCCTCGCTGGCGCGAACTGGTATTGACGGTGCACTGACCTACACCGCCCATAGTATAGATTTTGCGGCGATTAGGGAACAAGAGAAACGGAAATCAGACAATTCTTTTGCGCCCGGCCTGCTCCCGGGTCAAACCGGCTCGCCAGAGCCGCCCAAAGCCTGCCCTCGGCGGCGCTTCTCCCGATTGTCAACGACGCTCGTGTTTCGCATGATGAGCTTTCTTAAGAAGAGTTCGCGGGTCAGCGCACTTCTACGCATTTTCCAAATACGACCTTTGTGTTAACGCCGTAGCACCCTCCTCTCGACGAGCAAGGTTGAAGTGGTATATCAGTTTCTTCTCATCCCATAGATGATTCAATATCGGACAGTTCTGAACCGTGGGCTTACGCTTCGGTGAAACCGGATACGCGGGTATTGAGGCCCGCGTGAGCGTCGTGGGTCTTTAACTTTGCGCGCCGGCCACAGCGCGGCAACCAGGGCTCAACACGGGAGTGGCAAGATGCCCTCGACTTGCAATTCTGAACCAATTCGCATCGGGCTCGCGACTGACGAACCAATGCGCGTTGCCGGTCTTGCCAGCGTCTTCGACCAACCCGCGCAGCAAGATCAGGCCCAGCTCGTCCCCGTGATCGGGAGCCTGCCGGAGCTGATCGCGCTCGTCGGCATCGAGTACATTGTTGTCGATCTCCATTCCTCCCCCGTTGGCATCGAGACCCTGGAAATCCTTCGCCAAACCCACCCCAATGTGCGTTTTATTGTGATCGGTCCGGAAGGCGACGATGAACTGGTTTTGAGCGCCATCATTGCCGGAGCCAGGGCCTACCTGGATCTCAGCGCAGGCCCGGAGGTGGTTCACAAAGCCATCGAAGCTGTGACTTCCGGCTCGATTTGGGCGCCGCGCCGGCTGCTGTCCTGCCTCCTTGATCGGCTGCTCAAAGTTCCTCGCACCGCGGCAGCCGCTGCTGGCCCGCAGCTAACTCTTCGGGAGCAGCAGGTTCTCGAACTGCTCATGAAGGCACAATCCACACGCGAGATCGCTTCCCAATTGGGTATCGAGCAGCGCACTGTGAAGGCTTATATCGCGCGGCTCATGCGAAAGACCGGCGCCGACAACCGCATCAAGCTGACGGTGTCCGCGCTTAATCGCTCCCTGCTGCCGGAGGGGACGGGCCAGCGCGGCCATTCTGCGGAGCTGCGCGCACCGTAACCAAATAGTAAAATCGATGTTACTTTAAGGCACAACCCCTAAGTACTCTTGTATAAAGTACGAGTTTTCCACAAGATTGTTTACAGAAACAACGCAGATCTGGGGAAAGGAGTTCCCAGGCAGCATGTTTTCATGATGTGTGGGAACTCCTCTTTTTTCGCGATTTCTTTCACGATTTCGTTAAAAAGAAGATTTGTATTGCTTCCTTCAGTCCTTCCCTGTCCGAATCGATACATCTAAATCTCAAGAGCGTCTCGTGCCTTTGATACGCCTGCTCCTTGCTGGAACTTGCTGAGCCCCCCTACAGCAGAACCAGAATAGCTGTACCCAACGGCACGCCCTCTGAGTGGCTTTTTCCCCAAGAAAAAGCCACATTGAAGACTCTTCACTTGGGCACGTGAATTCTGGTTCTGCTCTAACAAGCTCTGGCGTGTCTTTTTGGCCGGCGGTGCGCAGGTAAAAGCGCAGTTGCGGCTTGCCTTGCGGTTCTCATATGCGAAAAGTGCGCACACGCGCGCGAATGCTGTAGGCTGTTCAAGGAGGTTCCCCCTGCCTGCCGGTTGTCCTCTGTCTCGGACTCACTGACTGGATCGCATTGGCAGCGGGGCGCAAGCCTCCAATTCAGAGCAATCGTACCCGCGGCGAAACGCCGGCGGAACGGAAAGGATTTGGATATGAATAAGGCCCTTGCTTCCATTTGCCTCAGCTTCCTGCTCACATCTACAGCCGTAGCGGCCTCTTCGAAGGAAGATTTGCAGAGCCGTATCGATTCGGCCAAGGTGGTCCTGGACCAGATCATGGCCGCCAGGGACCACACCATCCCGGACAGCATTCTTCGCTCGGCCACCTGCGTCGCCGTGATTCCCGGAATGGTGAAGGGAGCGTTCTTCGGCGGCGTTCAGTACGGCCAGGGGGTGGTCACCTGCCGCACCGGCCATGGCTGGAGCGCGCCGGTCTTCATCCGCATGGCAGGCGGATCCTTCGGGCTTCAATTCGGCGGCGAGGCCACCGACCTGATTCTGGTTGCTGTAAATGACCGCGGAATGCAGGATCTGCTCAAGGACAAGTTCAAGATTGGCGGCGACGCTTCGGCTGCCGCCGGTCCCGTGGGCCGCCAAGGCGATGCCGCGACGGATTGGAAGATGAACGCGGAACTCCTGAGCTACTCACGCGTCAAAGGGTTATTCGCCGGTATCGACCTCGACGGAACCAGCGTGAGCCAGAACAGGGAGGACACGGAACTCTACTACGGCGCTCCCGAGCAATTCAATGTGGTTCTTAAAGGCAGTGTAGATGTTCCGCCCGGAGCAGTCCCATTTGTTCGCGCTGTGGCGCAATACTTTGTAGCGGCCAAGGCCGGCAAGTAAGAGCAGGTTCCTGAATTCAACGGGGAACCCTGGTCGATCCGTGTCCCATCCTTTCCGCGTTTCCTCGAGAAGAGGTGGGACAACACGGACCGCCGATTCCGTCGCCTTAAAGGCCGGATTGAGCGGCTAAACTGTTTCTTGCGCTCAACGATGCGGGAAAACGTCGAGTATGGGCTGGTTATAGCCGTAGCGCGCTGTCTGGGCCGCATGCCCCGAAGTGTCGCGCGCCTGCTGGCGGGCTTTATCGCCTTCGCCGTCTATTGGTGCTTTGGACGCCTGCGGCGCGTGGGCGTGCGTAACCTTGAGCTGGCTTTCCCAGAGCTTTCGTCCAAGACCAGAAAGAAAATCCTGCGGCGTGTCTACGTCCATCTCGGCTGGCAACTCGTCGAGTTCTGTCGCATGAAGCGCTACACCCCGGAGAACACACGTAACTGGATGCGCACCGAGGGCCTGGAACACTACCTGAATGCGCAGGCGCGCGGCAAAGGCGTTCTCATCGTCACCGGACATCTTGGCGCGTGGGAGCTTTCGAGCTTCTACCACTCGCTGATGGGGCATCCCATGGGCATGGTCATCCGGAGACTCGATAACCGGCGCCTGGATAAGTACGTCAGCGGGATTCGATGTATGCACGGCAACAACGTGGTGCATAAGGATGACTTCGGCCGCGGGCTGCTGACAGCCATGCGCGCCGGCGGCACGGTCGGCATTTTGATAGACACGAATATGACGCCGCCACAGGGCGAGTTCGTCAGGTTTTTCGGGATAGAAGCCTGCACCGGGAACGGTCTGGCGCACATTGCCCGCAAAACCGGCGCTGCGGTTCTGCCGGGATTCATGCTTTGGGAGCCGGGCGAGCGGCGCTATGTGCTGCGCTTCGGCCCGGAGGTGGAAATTCCGCGTACTGAGAACGTCGCGGCTGACATTTTAGAGGGCACGCAGCGTTGCACCAGCGTCCTGGAATCGTGGATTCGGCGCTATCCTGACCAGTGGTTGTGGATTCATCGCCGCTGGAAGGCGCGGCCGCCGGGCGAGCCGGGGCTGTATTGAGTTCACGCCCTCAAGAAAAGGGGAGAGAGATGACGCTGGGAGAGTTGATTGAAAAGCTGGGCGGCAAACTCGCACAAGGAAATCCGCAACTGGATATTGATGGCGTAAGTTCCAGCGGCTTCGCCAGTCCGTCCGAGCTGATATTCGCTGAAAACGAAGCATCGGCCGCAAAGGCCCTAAACAGCTTCGCAGGCGCAGTCGTGATTCCCGCTGGCTGCGTCCAGGCTTACCCGCCGGATCGGTGCATTGTGGAGGCCGAACATCCGCGCCTATGGTTTGCCCTGGCAGCCAAGCTGCTCAAGCCGCTTCCGGCGCCCTCGGGCGTCCACGCCAGCGCTATCTTCGGCGCGCAGGTCGAACTCGGTGAGGGCGTTTCCGTCGGCCCTACGGCAGTGATCGGAGATGACGTGCAGATTGGCGCTGGAACCCACATCGAAGCTGGCGCGGTCGTGGGCAAGCACGTGCGGATCGGAAGATTTTGCAGAATTTACCCGCGTGTGGTCATTTATCCCGGAACCACGTTGGGAAACTGGATCACTGTTCACGCGGGCGTAGTTCTGGGCGCCGACGGCTTCGGCTATGTGCGCGATCCTGCAACGGGCACGTACACGCAGTTCCCGCAACAGGGCACGCTGGTGATCGAAGACGATGTGGAGATTGGCGCCAATTGCACCATCGACCGCGGCGCGCTCGGTGAAACGCGAGTGCGGCGCGGCGCAAAGTTCGACAACCTCGTCCACGTGGGCCACAACTGCGACATCGGCGAGGACGCGATTCTCGTGGCGCTCACCGGAATCTCCGGCTCATCAACGATCGGCAATGGCGCAGTGCTTGCAGGACAGGTGGGCATCGGTGACCACGTGCACGTGGGGCCCGGCGTGATTCTTGGCGGCCAGGCTGGCGTCTTCAGCGGCAAGACCGTGACCAACGAAGGCCTCAAACCGGGAACCGTACACTGGGGCACACCCGCGCGGCCGCTGCAGCAGGTGTTGCGCGAGCAGGCGACGCTGGCGAGGCTGGCAAAAAGGCAGAGGAAAGCTCCTAGCTCTTAGCCTTTAGCTATTAGCTCTATCGCGCGAACCAACGATCTCGGTTTTGCACGAAATAAGCTAAAAGCTAATAGCTAAAAGCTGAGAGCTTAGAACTGGTAACTGCGATGGCGATCATCGTTGTAGGCGGGAGCGGTCGCGGCGCGGGCAAAACGGCGTTGGTCTGCGGACTCATTCGCGCCTTGCCGGAATTGGCCTGGACGGCGGTCAAGATCACCAGTCACGGCCACGGCCAAACTCAGCCCGTATGGGAAGAAACCAGCGCAGGGCAGGGAACCGACACCGCCCGCTATCTGGCTGCCGGGGCGCGCCGCGCACTGATGGTTACCTCGGGCGATGATGCGCTAGGCCCTATCGTGCAGCAGATTCTCAGGGAATGCGCGCCGCCGGGCTGCGTAATCTTCGAGTCCAACCGAGTGCTGCGACACCTGCGTCCCGATCTTTGCCTGGCCGCGGCCTCCAGCCCCAAAGGCGAACGCAAGCCCTCATTCGTTCTGGTCGAGGAGCGCATGGATGCGATGGTTGAACTGGCTGGGCACGATCATGTCGTCGCAAGCGGGAAGATCGCCTTCCATCTCGCATCGCTCGAGCGCATCTCGCCGCCGATGACGGCTTGGGTGCGTGAACGGCTGACGGCGCCTTAGTGGCATTTCTACTAGAGATAGCCCTTGTTGGCGATTTGCGATTGCGGCAGCGGGCGTAGCGCGGTGGGAATGGGACCAGTCCACGAGCCGACGAAGGAAGAGTTGGAAGCCATGTGGCGCGCTTTGCCGGCCAATGAGTTCCCGAGGCTGGCTGAGGCATTTGCTTCTTCCGGACTCTCATTCGAGCAAATCTTCGACTTCGGCATGCGCGTCCTTACGCGCGGGCTGCTCGGCGAGGCCGAAGGCCGTAAACGCCCGTAGTAGGTCAATTTGCAAGAGGCCCTTTCAAATCGGCGATACGAAACGACATTAGATTCACGGTTACGTGCACGCCCGCAAATTCCTGCGCTAATTTTGCGCTGCACCCGATCGCAAAAAAACCGCTGCGTTCGCATTCATTCTGCTTGCGATTCAATTGTCCTAGGGAAGAGCACATGCTTCTCATAGGCAGCCAGCAGCGCTGCTCCGATGAAGAAGAGGACGTTGGCGACTGACAAGTATCCGTCACCCATGTCGTATTCGTCCGTAATCCAATGGGGTAAGTATCCAGCAATGTGAGCGAATGTATGCGCAACAAGAAACAAGAGAGTGAGAAAGGAACCGTGAATTAAGAGGATCTGAGTAGGACTCCTTTTGTTCTGCTTCGAGAAGATCGACGGCCTATCTTCGGAGACTTCTTTCGAGAACACGAACATACTGTACAGAAGGCCGATGATGAGGTCGCCCCACCAAGAGAAATATAGAAGTCGCTCAGCAGCCATACTCGCCCTCACTTTGCTCCAAAATCGAGGACTCAACGTCCAGATGCGCATATGATTTCTGAGTGGATTCTAGCGTGATCGGCCCTGTTCTGGACGTGAATGTACTGGAGGGTCGCTGTCAATCCCGGTTCTGGGAGAGCGGTCGGCAATTGGGAAGTTTCAGCGCCGGTGACGCCCCCGGCCTTGACTTCCGCCGCGCGCGGCGGTAACGTGAGCCAACACCCCTTTGATCTGCTTGATCTGCTTGATCTGCGTTTGCGTTTTCTGAGACGAAGCTCGGAGTGTGCGAATTTTGGATTCTTTACCGATTTCAGAAAACGGTGCGGGTGCGGTGACGGAGCTGAAGCAGAGCGCTGAACCGGCACGGGCGCCGCAGTTGGACGAGGATCGCCTGGCGTGGCTGGCGCTGGCGCTGTCGCCTGGGTTGGGGCCCAAGCGAATCCTGGACGCCGTGCAGGAACTGGAATCGGCGAGCCGCATCTTCACGTTGCCGCTGACGGCCCTTGAAGGGCTGAAGTTTCCTGCCGGGGCAGCGCAGTTCATCTTCGACGGCAAGGCGCGGCGCGCGGCCGAAGAGGAGTGGGCGCGTGTGGCCGCGCAGGGCGCTACAGTGGTCAGCTTTGCGTGCCCGGAGTATCCGGAGCGGCTGCGCGAGATCTACGATCCTCCGCCGGTGCTGTGGGTGCGCGGGAATATCAAGCTATTGAGCCGGCCGGCGATCGCCGTAGTCGGCACGCGGCATCCCACCCCTTACGGGACGGGCGTGGCCGAGATGCTGGCGCGGGACCTGGCGGCGCGGCGGCTGTTGATTGTGAGCGGAATGGCGCGCGGCATCGACTCCTGCGCGCACAGAGGAGCGCTGGCGGCGCGCATGCCCACGGTGGCCGTGTGGGGCACGGGAATCGACGTTGTGTACCCCAAGGAGAACAAGAAGCTGGCTGAGGAGATTTTGGCGACGGGCGGGGCCATTGTGAGCGAGGTGCCGATGGGGACGTTTCCCGCGCCGCAGAACTTTCCCCGCCGCAACCGCATCCTGAGCGGGCTGTGCGTGGCTGTGCTGGTGGTGGAGGCGGGCGAGAACTCGGGAACGCGCGTGACCGCCCGGTGCGCCGCAGAGCAGAACCGAGACCTTTTCGCGGTGCCGGGCAACGTGACCAGCAAGGGCTCGTGGACGCCTAACACGTTGATTAAACAGGGCGCAAAGCTGGTGGCGACGTGGGAGGACGTGTGGGAGGACCTGCCCTCGCAGGTGCGGCTGGAACTGGAGGCGGAGGCCCCGGCTGCATCCAAACCGGAGGCTGGAGCATCCCTATTGCCTGATCCCGTGTTACGGCCACAGGAGGCGATGGTGCTGGAGGTGCTGCGCGCCGACTCGAGCCTGCAGATCGACGAGATTCTGGAGTTGTTGGAGACACAACTCACTTCTTCTGAGGTATTTACAGCGCTTTTCGAGCTGGAGATGGCGGGCCGTGTGCGGCAGTTGCCGGGGAAGAACTACGTGCGAACGATATAGAAACAGGGAACAAGGGACCAAGGGAACACGCGGCGGTGGGTGAGCATCACAGCCAAACAGCCGGTGGGTTGCTTAGGCTCGATAGGACCAGGGTAGGTGGCGGAGTTTCAGTTTCGCCCGTCTCATCAAAACGGGCCGCTGGTAATTTTCCGGATGCATTACACCTTATTGATACGAAGGGGCGGATTCGCGGAGGTTTGCGAGCCGCGCGAGGGCAGTCTTCTGCATGCGGAATTGGGACGGCGGACGAAGAAAAGATCGCCCTGCTGGTGGAAATGAGATGGTGTTCCGTGGTAGGGTGCAACTCTTACGGCTCATTTTTTTTGGTGGAGGCGCCGCGAAATACCGGGAACGCGTGATAAATGGCGCTATGTCGCCGCCGGGACAGAAAGCATGTTGGGGAGTCCAACAGGCTGGACAGAGCAGAGAGAGGAAATTGGGCTAAGGAATGGCAACAAGCAAAGCATTGGTGATCGTGGAGTCGCCGGCCAAGGCGAAGACGATCGAAAAATATCTGGGCAAGGGCTTCGATGTGCGAGCTTCAATCGGGCACATCATGGATCTGCCCAAGAACGACCTCGGCGTAGAGCTGAAGAAGCGGACATTTGAGCCGGAGCTTGTCGTGTCCCCAGGCAAAGAAAAGGTGGTTGAGCAGCTCAAGAGGCTGGCGGCCAAAGCAGACGAAATTTATCTTGCGCCCGACCCGGACCGCGAGGGCGAAGCGATTGCGTACCATCTTGCATTGCAACTGGGGACCAACGCCAAAGAGAGAAAGAAGATTCATCGCGTGACCTTCAACGAGATCACGAAAAAAGCCGTGCAGGAGGCGTTCAATCACGCGCGAGATATCGATCAGAATCTTGTCGACGCGCAGCAGACGCGGCGCGTGCTGGATCGCTTGGTGGGCTACCAGATTTCGCCGTTGCTGTGGGATAAGGTGCGGCGCGGGCTTTCGGCCGGGCGCGTGCAAACGGTGGCATTGCGCCTGATCGTCGAACGCGAGCGGGAGATTCGTGCCTTTCAGCCCCTGGAATATTGGACGCTGGACGCGATTCTGCACCCGGAACGGCAGGGCGACAAGAAATTCAAGGCGCGGTTCACCGGCATCGGCGGCGAGCCGGCGCGCGTGCCCAATGGTAAAGACAAGGACGGTAAAGACCAGTTCATCGCCAATGCCTTGCCTGACAAGAAGACGATGGACGAGGTGCTGGAGGCGCTCAAAAAGGCGAGCTGGACAATTACCTCGGTTCAGTCACGCGAGCAGCAGCGCCGCCCACTCGCTCCCTTCATCACCAGCCAGTTGCAACGCGACGCGGCGAACAAGCTGGGATTCAACGTGCGCCGAACCATGGGCGTGTCGCAACGGCTATACGAAGGCGTGGACATCGGCGACGAGGGCACGACGGGTCTCATCACCTACATGCGCACCGATTCGCCGCGCGTGGCTCCCGAGGCCATTACCGGGGCGCGCGAGTGGATTCGGAAGCAGCTCGGAACGAAGTATCTGCCCGAGTCGCCGAATGTGTACAAGGGCAAGAAGGATGCGCAGGACGCGCACGAGGCCATCCGGCCTACAGACGTGGCGCGGACACCGGAATCGATTGCCCGCTTCCTGAGCGACGAACAACTCAAGCTCTACACCCTCATCTGGAAGCGCTTTGTGGCTTCGCAGATGGTTCCGGCGGTCTATGACGTAACAACCGCAACCATCGCCGCGGTCTCGGCCAAGACGGGCAAGACTTACGATTTCCGCGTGAGCGGTTCGGTGCTCCGCTTCGATGGATTTCTGAAGATATACGAGGTTTCAGAAGACAAGAAAGACGAAGACGACGAGACCGCGAACCGGTTGCCCAACCTGGACAGCGTAAAGACGCTGGGACTGGACGAGCTGCTGCCTGAGGATCACTTTACACAGCCGCCCCCGCGCTACAACGAGTCTTCGCTGGTGAAGGAACTGGAAGAGCGCGGGATCGGGCGTCCGTCGACATACGCTTCGATCATCTCGACCATCCAGGACCGAGAGTACGTGGTGAAACATGGCGGATCGCGCGGGCGCTTCTATCCCACCGAGATCGGCGTGGTGGTGTGCGACCTGCTGGTGAAGAACTTCGAGTACATCTTCGACACGGCGTACACGGCCAAGCTGGAGACGGAGCTGGACGACATCGAAGAGGGCAAGGAGAAGTGGACCGATCTGCTGAACGGCTTTTACGGCTACTTCGAGCAGGAGTTGAAGGACGCCGGCAAGAAGATGGAAAACATCAAGCGGATGGAGCAAAAGACCGGCGAAAAGTGCGAGGTGTGCGGGTCGCCACTGCTGCTCAAGTGGGGAAAGTTCGGCACCTTTTACGCCTGCTCGGCCTACAACAAGAAAGATCCCACAAGCTGTACCTTCACCAAGGAGAACATTGCCGCCAAGCCGGACCTGAACACGCCCGAGGCGCAGGAGGCCGGCGATACCGAGGAGTACTGCGAGAACTGCGGCAAGGTGATGGTGATGCGGCGCGGGCTGTTCGGGCCGTTCATGGCTTGTCCGGATTACAACGCCGATCCGCCCTGCAAGACCTTCCGCAAACTGAGCCAGAAGCAGCAGCAAAAGCCGCCCGAACCCACTGGCGAGGATTGCCCGGCGTGCGGCAAACCGCTGGTGCTGCGCCAGGGCGCGTATGGCGAATTCGTTTCCTGCTCCGGGTACCCAAAGTGCAAATACGTGAAGCAGAACCTGATCGAGGGGATGAAATGCCCCAAGTGCGGCGAGGGCGACTTGGCGGAGCGCCGCGCGCGCCGCGGCAACGTCTTTTGGGGCTGCACGAATTATCCCAAGTGCGGCTTCACGTCGAACCTGAAGCCGGTAGCGAAGAAATGCCCGAAGTGCGGCAGCCCGTATCTCGTCGAGAAGACGCTCAAGTCGGGCGTGTATTTGGAGTGCCCGAATAAGAAGAAGAGCGCCGGACAAGAGGTCACTCCAAAGAAGCGTGGCAGGAAAGCAGCGGCCACGCCGACTGAGGGAGACAAGGCGGTGTGCAGCTACTCCAAGCGGACTGGCGATGCGCCGCCGCCGCCTACTGCGGAGACGCACGGGCCAGTGGTGGAAAAGAAGGACGAGAAGCGGGAGTTGCAACCGGCGTAACGAAAACTGCAGGTTAGCCTCCGCTGGCGCGGAGTATGGCGCGTTAGCAAGTTATCGGATTGGACCTGTCAGGCGACAGGTTTTTGAGAGATCCTGTAATATGGGCAACGGAGGTTTCCCATGGAACGAATGCTGGCTACCCCGGCCGACGCCGAGATCATTTTGAAACTTTATCAACTGCGCACCGAAGCGGTAATGCGCCAGGCGCGCGCGTGGGTTACGGGCGAGTTCTGGCCCAAAACGGCGGAGGAGTTCTTTGCGGTGATGGAGAACCACGCCGACCCGCACAACGCGTTTCTCAGGCAGGTGCTCGGCTACTGGGAGATGGCGGCGGCGATGGTGCTGCACGGCGCGGTTTCGGCGGAGTTGTTCGTGGACTGCAACGGCGAGGGTTTTTTCCTTCTGGCCAAGTTCGCGCACATCCTGGAGGCCATCCGGGATAAGAATCCGACCTTCATGGCCAAGACTTCTGAGCTGATCAACCGCTTCTCGACGGCGGCGCAGCGCTATGAGGCGACCCTGAAGTTTTTGGAGGCAACGATGGCCGCCCGGCCGGCAAAATGAAGAGGGTACTGCATTTCCGGTCATAAAGAAAACACCTCTTGTCGAAATCCGGCCAGGGGTGCATGATAGGGGCAGGTCGAGCAGTCTTATCCCCCGGAGGTTTGTCATGAAGCGTGTTTTTTGCCTGTTGGCAGCCGTCTTCACCTTGAGCCTGCTTGTTGCGCAGGCTGCCGATTCAACCCAGAGCACAGGATGGATTTCGGATTCGATGTGCGGCGCCAAGCACATGGGAACCGGCGCGGACTGCGTAAAGAAGTGCATCGCAAGCGGCATGAAGCCGGTGTTCGTTGACGGTGACAAGCAGGTCTGGGCCATCGACAACCCCGATGCGGTGAAGGACTACTACGGCGCCCATGTGACCGTGACCGCAACCGAGGATGCGCCGGCAAAGAGCATGCACATCGACACGATCGCCAGCGCTAAGTAGGTCCTCTACGGTGTTCAGAAGCACAAAGGGACTCGCCACGCCGCGCAATCTCTGGTAGTGTCATATCGGTTCCCCTTGCCGGGCCGGTTTCAAGCCATGCTTCGGGCGACGGCTGGATCGAGCGGAATCGACCGGGAAATCCATGGCGCGAGCAATTTGGAACGGAAAAGTCATTGCTGAAAGCGATCGGACGGAAGAGGTGGAGGGGACTGTCTATTTTCCTGAGTCCAGCCTGAAGCGCGAGTACTTTCGGCCCAGCACGACCACTTCAACCGATCCCGCGAAGGGCCAGGCGCGTTATATGAGCCTGCTCATCGACGGACAGGACAACCAGGACGCGGCCTGGTACTATCCCGATCCGAAGCCGGTGGCGCGCAAGATTAAGGGATACGTGGCCTTTTGGCGCGGCGTTGACGTGGTGAAGTGAAGAGCAGCTTCTAGCCCCCTCGTTTCCAGCCTCTAGCTTTTTCGTGATTGGACGAGCCCATGCGGCCTTTGCAAGCAGGACGGAGCTAGGGGCTGGAGGCTAGGAGCTAGTAGCTGTCTTCTAGTACGCCTGCAACTGGTCCAGCGGGAGCCGCACGCGGAAGCAGGTCGATCCCGGTTCTGACTTCACGCTCAAATGCCCGCGATGCTTGCGCACGATGCGCATGGCGTTGTCGAGGCCCAGGCCGAGACCCCTGCCCGGTGCCTTCGTGTAAAGGATTGCTCCGAAGTTCGGCCCTGCCGCTCGGGGGGGGTTCCCCGTCCCGTGTCCCCAATCTCCACCCGCAGCAACTC
>Ga0182027_10005960_pt1 | contig 18379 bp, 16 predicted proteins | sample 712E1DmetaG_FD_121300 | JGI IMG/M metagenome (GOLD analysis project Ga0182027, IMG submission 121300) | Permafrost microbial communities from Stordalen Mire, Sweden - 712E1D metaG (Illumina Assembly) | ecosystem: Environmental > Terrestrial > Soil > Wetlands > Permafrost | place: Sweden... | reverse complement strand
TCGTTTGTAGGGCTTGCTGCCTGGAGAAAAACTATAAAACCTAATTTATTAAAAACAGACCATGATTGATTTTCAATCTGAATCCTATACTGTTATAGTTGCTGACGGCACATTCCCTCAACATGAGATCCCTCTTGGGTATCTTAAGAATGCCAAAAGAATAATCTGTTGTGACGGAAGCGCACAAAATCTTCTTCTCACAGGAATGCAGCCTGATGCTATCGTAGGCGATATGGATTCCCTTAATGATGAACTGGCAAACAGGTTTGCTGATCGTATTTACCTTTATGAGAATCAGGATACTAATGATCTGACCAAGGCTGTTTCATGGTGCAGCGATATGGGTTATAAGGATATTGTAATTGTTGGCGCTACTGGTAAACGGGAAGATCATACATTGGGAAACATTTCACTGCTAGCAGAATATGTAAGAAGTGTGAATGTAATTATGGTTACTGAAACCGGAATTCTGCAACCGTTATTAAAAAGTTCTGCAATATCATGTTTCACAGGACAGCAGGTTTCGATATTTTCCATTGATCCTGAAACAAAAGTCACTTCTTTTGGATTACGATATCCTCTCAGTAAAACAAAAATAACAAATTGGTGGTTTGCTACATTGAATGAGGCGCTTGGAAACAGTTTTTCACTTGAATTTAGCCAGGGAAGGTTAATTGTGTACCTGAAATATTCTTAAAAAAAGGCCGTTGGCATGGAGCAAACGGCCTTTTAAACTAAACCTAATTTAATTTCAGAAACGATATCCTATTGTTAATCCCATGCCCTTATTACGAAGATCAGTATCCTGTTTATCAACTTTACTGAGCCCCATCTCATACCTAAGCTCAGCGAGAATAGCTCCTCCATTTGCCAGCTTGTAAGATATCCCACCTCCGAAAACGATTCCCCAGTCAGTTTTTTCTGCCAGATAGTCCATGTCAACAGATGTTGCAATCTTATCCGTTTTTATATTTGAATTTGCCGATGTTAGAAATCCGATGTATGGACCTGTAAAAAAAGAAAGATCAAATTTATCACCGAGTCCCGGGTCGTGTATGTTACCTTTTATAAGAAGGGGAACTGAGAGATAATTAAATTCTTTTCTTTGAACAGATTCTGATCCGTCGAGAGTTGATGTAATCTTCGCACCTTTTTTCTGATAGTTGAGTTCTGTCTGGAATGAGAGATGATCCCCAGCGTTATATTCCAGAAAACCACCGATAAGGAATCCCTGATAGAGGTCCACATTGTTCCATAGTTGTCCTAATTCGGCCTGTGTTTCAAGGTTCCCTGCTGCATGCAGGCCGTATTTAATCTGAGCCTGCAAAGTCTGGCAGGTAAACAGCATTGCTGATAATCCTGCGATAATAAAAATCTTTGTTTTCATTTTTGTTTTATTTATAAATTAAAGTTTAAATACTTAATTACTTAATTACAATTTCACTCCTGACTTACAACTCAGTTGCTATTCTATTCCGAACTTCCTTAAAAGGATGGGAAACAATTTCTCCACGCAGGTGTTCCGAAAAATTAACCTGGTAGCCATAGGTAATGCAGGCTGTTAGGAAGTAAATTCCCGTTTGTATCCAGAGTGTCATTATCTCTTTCCTGGTTTCGAAAATTGTCGCTCCCAAAGAGTTCATTTTAATATATCCGAAAATTGCGTTTGAAGAGGGAAAAATTTCGCGTACTACCAACCATATCTTGCCGAAATTTGGTAGTGGCCATATAATACCTGATAAAAACAGTAATGGTATTGAAGTGAACAGATAGAGCATCATGGAACTTTCCCTGTTTTTAAAAATAACCGAAAGAGTTAGTCCCAAAAAGATACTTGAAAGTATAAATGGGGTTATCAGCGCCATAAGTTCAGTAAAGCCAGCCGATTGTCCATAACCAAACCATTCAGTAATCATGCCCAGCATATATACGCACAGCAAAGCATAAATTATGAAATAGGCTGCTGCTTTTCCTACCACAAATCGCAATGCTCCCATGCGTTTACGATCTAATGGCACCAGTGTTCCAAAAATATGACGTTCGCGAGCAGTGCCGGCCAGAATGCCGATGGCAATAATTAATGTTTGCTGTATGATCAGGATGAGCGCTGCAGGAATACCATAACCTGCAAATCCTCCTGCCTGATTGGCCATAGCGTTATCAATAAATTTCATCGGTTCGGCAGTTATTTCCGCCTGTTTTTCAGTTAATCCGCTATTCATCAGGTTTCTAATCTGAATTTGGTTGCCAGTTTCGAGAGCTACGAAACTTGTACCAGTCAACATTGCTTTATAATACAGGAAGAACTCCATATCTGCATAAGCCGAAACAGTGGTTTGGCGCTGCAAAGCGATATCTGAACTGAAGGTTTCCGGAATCTGAACAATGCCGCGTATCTCACGGTTTTTAAACATCAAAATGGCTTCTTCCATTGAAACGCTATTGGTAGTCACTTTCAAGTCGGGAGTAGCATCAATATCCCTGATAAACTTGCGGCTATCAGACGAATGCGACATATCAACAACTGCAATAGGTAAGTCGTGAACCACTTCGGGATAATAAATAAACGAATAAAGCATCGGGTAAATAAGCGGGACAGCAAAAATCAATATTATAACTCCCACATCCGAAAATATAAGTTGGAGTTCACGCATACAGATCCTGGGTAAGCTGCGGAATCCTTCCCTGATTTGTCTGAATAAATTTAAGTTATTGTTCTTCATTGTATTTGGTTAAAAATTGTAACAATTAACCGCTGTATTTTTTATTGATTCAGGGGTTGTTGACGGCTTGCTGTCTTAAGTCTTATGTACATTTTCAATAAAATTCTGATAAATTAAGGCTGATTTGAGTCGCCGGATAATGGTTAATGGCAGAAATAGAAATATAAGCAGGTACAGGTATGATACAATTGAATATTTTAGTTCGAATCCGGCAAGTATTTGACTCTGAAATATATGCATATAGTGCCTTACAGGAAAGCTGCTCGCCCAGTATTGGAATACCGGAGGCATGGCGTCTATTGGAAAGGAAAATCCACAAAGTGTAAGTGCCAGGATTCCATAAAATGCTGCCAAATTGAGTGAGTGGCGCATCATGGGAAGTAGTCCGATACAGAAAATTCCGATGGCCTGGTATGCCAGTACGAACATCAGAGAACCAAGCATTAACCATCCAAGGCTTGTATGCATCGGTATATGCATTACCTTATAAAGCATGAAATTCTGAAACATCATCATGATAAAGAAAATTATTGTATAGGGTAATAATTTACCAGTCAGTGCAATAACAATAGATTTGTCAGAAAGCCGTAACCATTCACGCGAAGTATATTCCTTTATCTCAATACCGATACAATACACTGTCATAAGCAAGATGAAGAGCTGCAGCATAATTGGCAATATAATGGTGGAAATATAGACCGGGTAACTTGCACTAGGATTGAACAGTTGGTGCGTATTAAGTTGAATAGGCTGTACCTGCGACAGGATGTAATCCTCCGGCTGACCCATTTCTTCGCGTTTCTGAATGTTAATCCCTCCCGATAATGTGTGAAGAATCAGTGTTAAATCGTTCTGCATCAATCCACCGGCAATAAGGAATCCGTTATGATAATAGTAACTGATAACCGGTTGATGTGATGCAAAAATATCGGTCTGCAGGTTTTGGGGTAGGATCACAAAGCCGTAAATGTTGCCTGTTCGTAATTCAGACATGGCTTCAGTTTCCGATTGAAGATATTCTGTTACTTTGGTTAGCGGAGTAACATCGATAGTACGGGCAATTTTGCGTGAAGTGGCTGTGTGATCGAGATCAACAATCGCGATAGGCATTTTTGTAGGAACACCTTCCTTTAAAAGAGAAGAGAAAAACAAAATTGACAGGATGGGAAGTATAAGTACGACTATGATGTAGAGTCCACGCGATGACATCCGGGTTGCTTCCCGTTTCGCAACTTCCCAAATATTTGTTATGAGTAATTTCATTGCATTAAATTTCAGTACTATAATCCTAAAGGACAGATGATTAATAGGCTGGTTCAGCAAAGAATATAAAAAATCATGTTCCCGCTTACTTAAGTTTTTCATAATCAACCATCAGGCTCATCCCTGGACGCAGCCCTTCAATTGCTGTAACAGGTTTTGCCCGTACTTCAAAGGTTTTTACATCGAACCCTCCATTATTTTTTGTTGCTTTAAATGTTGCGTAACTTGCCATTGCTTTGATATAGTTAACTTTCAACCTGATATTTTTGGTACCAAGGGCGGGTATATTTGCATCAAACTCCTTACCGATCTTAATGTTAGTTAGTAAGTCTTCACGAATATTGAAAACAACCCAAATATCGCTGAGGTCAACAATATTCATGATGGGTGCTCCTGATCCAACCAATTCACCTCGTTTTGGGAAGACATCAGAAACTTCGCCCTTTATAGGCGAAACTAATATCGTTTCCGAAAGATAGGATTCCACTTCCGAAACAACTCCCTTAGCACGATTTACCAATGCAGCAGCGGCAAGCTTGTCTTCCTTTTCGGCACCGTTTATTGCCATATCATATTGCGACTTTGCAGCTTTGGAAGTTGCAATTGCTGCCTGGTAATTAGCCTCAGCTTCGTCACTTTTTTGTGCTGGAACCACACCTTCATTGAACATATTCTTTACACGGTTATAAGTTTTTTCTGCTAATCTCACTCCAACTTCTGCTTTATGCCACAACTCATAGGCACCAGCAATCTGTTCGGCACGTGCACCTTTGTTTGCTTTTTGATTCTGAGCATCTGCTGCATCTTCAGCAGAGTTAGCCTGAATCAGTTTTGCGTTTAGTTCAGGAGCGCTAATTAGAACCAGGGTATCTCCTTTATTTACATTCATGCCCTCTGATACCATGAGTTTTTCGATACGTCCTGGAACTTTACCCGAAACGCGTACTTCTGTTGCTTCGACCTGGCCTTGCAATATTACTGGCTCAGGTTTTAAGACTATCCATCCAACAAAACTTACTACTGCGATTACTGAAAGCAAGGTTAAAAATGCTATCAGCATTCCTGAATGTCTTTTATTAATTGTTTCCATTATGTTAAAAATTATGGGTTTGATAACAAATTTTATTTATGTTTCGATTTAAATTTTACTTGATATTTGATAATACAAGGTCCCCTGTGGCTTTGTAACATTCAAGTACCGATTGGCGTTGTGCAAAAACAGACTGAAGGTATTCGAGTTCTGCATTTTGCATTTCAGTTTCGGTTGCCAATCGTTCGGTGATATTTATTATACCCTCGTTGTACGACTTTTGAGCCAGTTCGAGTGCCATACGGGCAGCAATGCGTTGCTTATCTTTATATGCTACCTGGGCTATTGAAGCCTGGTAATTTGTTGTAACTTTTATTTGGTTAAGTTCCAGTAACTCACGTGCCTCTTCCCGCGCATTTTCAGCTTTTTTTACTTCCAGTTTTGCCTGATTTACCTTAGCTGAACCTCCTGAACGGTCAAAGATTTCCCATTTAAAGCCTGCCCCAACCATATATGTAGGACCTAATCCAATGTTATCAATCTTTATGTTCATAGGAATCGGGGCATTAAAATCGGCATTAGCGTTGAAAACATTATCATAACGGGCCGATGCTATTGCCTGAATCTTAGGCAGGTAATATGACTTTTCTGATTTTAGCAGATATTTCTGTGCTTCAGCTCCTGCAGTTAAGGCGCGTAATTCTGCCCTGTTATTGATGTCTGAACTTGAATTGGCGAACAATAGAAGCTTTAGATCAGGGTTCATGTTTTCGAAACTCGATACCGGTTTACCGGTGAGTTGTGATAACTTTTGATATAACAATGTTTTCTTACTTTCATACTCCGAAAGTTTTGCCTCCAGGTTAGCATTGGCAACTGCAATTTTAAGTGTGTCGAACGATGTTGCTAAACCATTTATCAAAGCTGTGGCAGCATATTTTTTTTCAGCAACCAGTCTTACAGCTGATTCGTCCAGCACGTGTTTAGACTGATTGAGCAATGCAAGCTGATCATAGTAGGTTATTATCTCGCTGATCACATCCGACTTGCATTTATCCGATAATGCTTCCTGGGCTTTTATCTTTTCAGTTAATGCCTTAGACAGATTTGGAACCTGGCCTCCGCTATACAACAACATTTTTGCGGTTACATCAATTCCAAAATAATTGCCATATAAATCTCCGTCAAGATTATTAGTGATAGAAGGAAGTTGTATCCCCTGTTGGGTCAGCAAGTTCTGAAGTTGAGATATTTCACTGGCTATTCCTGAAAGGTTTGGAAACATTACAGGGAAAACCGGATTCTTCATAAATTCCTGTAACTTACCGATACTTTCGAAACCTTCGATTTCGCCTATTTTTGAATTAACTGTTGAATAGGCAAATACATATTTACCTCCCAATTCCAGCTTGGGGATGTATGACGACCTGACTGCTTTTTTTTGAACTTCAGCAATCTGCTTATCAATGTCATTTTCTGCTACCTTGCGATCTTTATTTATCGAAAGTCCGATAAGCTCTTTAAGTTCAGGAGAAACCTGCAATGATTGTGCGTTTACTTTGCACATTATAGTGCTTATTGTGAAGATCAGAATAAGAAATTGGACCTTTGTTTTCATAATATTAAAATTGATTTTATTATAACAATCTGATAATCTGTATTTAAATTCGTATCATTTTTCGCTCCCATAATCAGTTTGATCAGTTTATTTATTTCACTTAATTTAACTTTTGACATATAGTACATTCGACTTAAACAGTTAAATGGTCGAATAAATTGTAAAAAAATTATCGTTTCATAACTCCATTAAAAAGTATTTGGATGAGATTATCGAGTCTGCGTTCGATATCTTTGTCCTCCTTTCCCCAGAACAGAGGAACCTCCAAGCCCTTTAGTGCCGTAACAATAGCAATGGCAGCCAGAGATGTATCATCTATTTCAAAAATTCCATTCTTAACACCTTCTTTTAGTATGTTTTCCATCATCTGAATTTCTTCCTGGTCAGATTTCTTACGGATTTTATCGATAAAATCGAGATGGTTCAGGTATTTATCTTTTATGACACTGTAATAGTTTGCCAGTTTTTCCACCGCATGCATTCTTACAATCACGTGCATCTTTAATTTCTGAGCAGGACTCTCAGCATTCGTATTTGCTTTTAGAAGTTCCTGATTTAGAATTGAAGCCTCTTTCTCTACTACCGCCTGGAATATTTTTTCTTTGCTTGCAAAGTAGTAGTAGATAGAGCTTTTCCCTTTGCTGTTGGCTCTAGCTATTTCATCCATCGTAGTTTTTCTGAACCCGAATTTGGAGAAAATATGGCCCGCCTCATTTACAATTGTTTCTTTTACTTCGTCTTTATCAATCATGGCTCAATCAAATTATTCCTTATGCTCTTTGTCAAAGACTGCAAAGTTAATTAAGGCATTAGTATAAAACAAGTATATTCGACTATATTAGTCGAAACGTCGAATAATATTTTGTAATAATCACAAAATAAGATATATATGAAGTGGAAAAAAATTAGTCTGACCGCCTTGGCATTTGTCGGGTGATAATATTGCGAAAGGAATGTGATTTTGAAGAGATATCTGTTACCAGATTCTGGTAACAGATTAGTGGCTAAGGCAAGTAATGTTTATTTCCCATTTTGCCTGTATTATTGATTTGCATAATAGACTAAAATCGTAATATAATCAAATAGCTGTTAAAGAAAATTATCTTGTAACTATCCCATAAAAAAGGAAATTAATCAGGTTATTCAGTCTGTTTTCGAAGTTTGCATGTTCTTTGTTAATGAATAGTGGAATCTCAAGCCCTTTCATTGCTGTTACAATAGCTATAGCGCTTAGTTGAGGATCTTCAATAGAAAACTTTCCTCTCTCTATTCCATCCTGAATAATTCCGGCAACAACTTTTACTTCATCTTTGTCATAACTCTTTCTGATCTCCTCAATAAATTCAAGGTGGCTTAGGTAATCACTCTTAAGGGCAGTATAGAAATTTGTAAGCTTTTTAAGTTTACGCATCCTTACTGAGATATAGACTTTCAAACGTTCAATCGGATCATCAATTGTTAAAATACTAATTCGCAGTTCCTCTTTAAGTTCATCTGCTTCCTTCTCGACAACTGCTTTAAAAATGGCCTCTTTACTGTTAAAATAGTAATAGATGGATGACTTCCCCTTCCTGGTTGCAAGCGCAATTTCTTCCATAGTTGTCTTCTTAAACCCAAAGTGAGTGAAGATATTACGTGCAATTTCAATTATCTTCATTCTGACTTCATCATGTTGTGTTGGCATCCTTACTAATTCTATATTGAAATTTTGTACTCTACAAGATAAAGCAGAAATAAGCATTAACCAAATATCCTATCGACTATTTGAGAAAAAAGGTTGAATTGTCTTGTAGATGGTGTCGTAATTCTTATAATATTTTATGCTCCTTTACCAAATAAATAAGCTGAACCCGGCTCTTAACATTGATTTTGGTATATATCCGGTGAGTATGATCTTTTACAGTCTGCAGGCTGATAAATAGTTTTTCCGAGATTTCCTTATTGCTTAATCCATTGCAAATTTCGCGAACAATATCTGTTTCGCGTGGGGAAACTTCGAACTTTTTACAAAAATCCTCAAATGAAATGTTTTTATCTGGTACTGATGTGAATACTGTAAAAAGTGTACCGTAATTAAGATATATTGGAAGAAAGGTGTTCCCGGCAAAGAATGCAAAAGTGAATATTATTGCAACATAAGGCTGTGAGCTATAAAACAATAGTGGTATGCATTGTGAAACCATTATAACTAATATTCCCGAACCAATTCTTTTGCTGTCATAATCATGAATAATAGGCTTCCCTTTGCCCGGGAATAGTATAAGCAGAGAGGAAAGAACAGAATACAGGAAATGCATTGAAATAAAGTAGTATCTGAGAAGTGATAATGGCTTCAATGCGGTAGTTTTTGCGATGAAATACCCTACCAGAATAATTATCGAGAAATTTAACAGCAGGAACACCAAGACAAACCAGTTGCTATTCTTTCTTCCTGATATTCCAAATGAAAACTGTAATAGCATCAACCAGGCAAAAACAAGGAATGGCAGACCAAGCAGCCTGGAAATATCTGAGAACCTTACCAGCTGTTCAGTTGAAATGTATGTCGAAAGAAAAGCTTTAATTACTACCTGACCCCATATTCCATAAAATCCGAAAGTAAAAATAAATACCTGGAAATAGATCAGTGTTGAAAAGATTTCGTGGTGATATCTGTTCCTTAATCTTGAAGAGAGAACAACTCCCCCCGCAGCCATAGCAACCGATAAAATAAATATTAAATATCCAAGCCAATTCAACATTTTATAAAGGTATAAAAATCCGTTATAACCTAAAGTTCAAAAATAGCCAATACCATAGTATTGTATTACATACTAAAGTAGGAAAAAAGAAAATCACTACTATAGTATGAAGCCCGGAAAGAATGCGAGACTTAAATTTGATTCAGAAATATTCACCGGTTATTTAACTTTAATAAATGTACATATGGAAACAAGTAGTGAATACAAATTAGTGCCTGGATTTGGGAACAGCTTTGGTGCCGGATGGAAAGTTATGACGGATAATTTCCTAAGGTTATTCCTGGTAATTCTTATCCTGGCTGTTGTTGCCGCACCTTTTAAAATGTTCAATTTTAAGTTTGATATATCTGATCTGCATAATATTCCATGGAATATGGGTCATATTATTGGATCTAATATTGGACATAGTATGAATTATTTACCCGCTCTTGGAGCATTGGGACTCTTTGCGGTTTTTTTCGGATTACTGGCTATGCTATATTCGTTTCTGGTTAAACCAGTATTTGAATATGGTGGTAGTATGATCTTTGTCCAGGCAGTCAGGAAGATAAAACCCGATTTTGAGTACCTGATAAAAGGATTTATGGAGAATTATCTTCATATTATTCTTGCAAACCTGCTGGTATTTGCTCTGGTTGTCCTTGGATTATTTGCGCTCATTATTCCTGGGATAATAATCGGATGCCGGCTGGCATTTGTTTCTTATATTATAATGGACAAAAAGCTCGATCCGATTGAGGCTGTGGAATTAAGCTGGAAGCTTACAAAGGGTCATGGATGGCAGATATTCTTCATGGGATTTGTATCTATCTTTATTGTAATCTTCGGACTTTGTATGGTAATAGTCGGAATTTTTCCGGCTCTTATGTGGATATGCAGCTCATTTGCCTCATTATATGAATCTGTTCTGAGGGAAAAGGAGAGACCGGCTGAAGTAATCGCTGCATAGGAAAGGTACCGGCTATCCTATTAATAATTATAGGAGGTTACATGCAAGTGTAGCCTCTTTTCTTTTATTCACACGGGATAAATCCTCGTTATAGGACAGAATTTGTAAAATGTTTATTATTTTTAAAGTTGCCCTAGGTAATATTTACCATAGTTTCGTAACTTTATACTAAAATCAATAAATACTCTTAAACATGAAAACAAGATCAATAATTCTGTTAGTTGTAATGTCGATGATGTTATCTGCCACCTCAAATGCCCAAACCTGGCTTTTAAGAAGGGCAGTTGACAGAAAGCTTGAACATAAAGTTGATTCGGCAGTTGATAAAAGTGACAGGGATGAAGCCAAAGCAAAACAGCAAGCTGATAAGAAGCAATCGGACACTACTTCTGCTCAGAGTAAAGGCGGTACCAAAGCCACAGGTCGTGGATTGTTTGGCGCGAAAATCGACATCAAATATGATGATGAATATAAATTTACCGGTCGAATATATATGCAGATGGAGACCTATGATAAAAAAGATGTATTGAAGTCAGACTATTACACCTATTATAATAGTAATACTCTTAATGCCGGAATTGAAATGTTACCGGTAGACGCCAAGCAGGGAGATAAAAATGTTCCGACGATATTCCTTTATGATAATGACAACAAATGTTTCATGATGCTTCTGGAGAATGGTAGTTCTAAAACAGGCATGATCTCAACCCTTCCTTCCGATTCGGCAATGGCCGCTCAAACCAAGAACCAGAATGGTAACCCTCAAAAGGCAACAATAACAAAAACAGGAAATTCGCGTGTTATTGCAGGATACAAATGTGATGAGTATAAAATAGTTGATCCTGACAAAGATGGTTATTCAAATGTCTGGATGACCAAAGATGTCAAACTGAAAGCTGATAAAAAGTATTGGGGCAAATCTGGAATGCCAACATACTATAACTATCCCGGATTTGAAGGGTCTATGATGCTGGCTATGGAATCATTCGATAAAAACAATAAGACGACTATGAAAATGGAGACTAAAGAGATCAATGATAAATATAGCCATTCAATATCTACAGTAGGTATAACTTTCATGAAAATGAATTTCGGTCAGTCCGGTAAAAAATAAAGCTTAGCCCCCCTTCCCCCCCTAAAGGGGGGCTAAATCTCTGTTATCTAGGGGAATCCATCTTATACACACAGTATTAGTCCCCCTTTAGGGAGGGCCGAGCGTAAAGAACCAGCCTGGTGGGCTGGTTTAGCGAAGGAGCCAGCTTGCCGCGAAGGACGCGAAGCGGCCAGGGGGCTCTGGCAATGATAGTCATAGCTTCTTCAGTTTTGCAAATCTAAGGAGCAACTTCTTGTTTCCGTCTTTTCCGAAATTAACGGTGGCAGTGGTGTTCGGTGATTGTCCTTCAATGGATATAATTATTCCTTTGCCAAATCTCTCATGTTCTACCATGTCACCTTCAGCAAACAGGGAGGAATCACTTCCGACAAATGGAACGTCGGATGAAGCACCTGATTTGCTGATCTTTTTAAACCTTTCATCCTTTGTATAAGAATGAGGTTCTTCATGAAGAGATGCGGGTTTTTTTGTGGAATGATTATTGTTTTGAAAAGGTTTTCCGCCAGTCTGGGGATAGTGAAGAAACTTCTGATCAATTTCACGAAGGAACCTGCTGGGACTGCATCTCTCAAGATTTCCCCATTTATAGCGGTTAAGTGCATAACTTAAAGTTGCCTGTTTTTCTGCACGGGTAACAGCAACATAGAACAGTCGTCTCTCTTCTTCAAGCTCACGGGCACTTCCCGATGACATAGGAGAGGGAAACAGTGTGTCTTCCATCCCGACAATATATACATGTTTGAATTCCAATCCTTTGGCAGAATGCATCGTCATGAGAGTTACCTTATTCCGGTCTTCTTCGTTTTCGGTGTCCTGATCAGTCAGTAAAGCCACGTTTGCCATGTAGGCTTCTAAAATAGACGGTTCTCCATTTGTTTCAGCAGCCTCTGTAAATACTTTTATGGCATTCAGTAACTCCTCAAGGTTTTCATAGCGACTGACCTCCTCAGGGGATTTTCCATCCTTAAGTTCTCTCATGATTCCTGAACCAAGCGCTATTTCCCTGGCTTTAACAAAAGCATCAGTGGTATCCGAATTCAGTCGAAGATTATTGATAAACTCAACATACATAGTCAGTTTTTTTACTGTCCCTGAATTAAAATGTTCCGGATATTTCCCGGCTTCAGGGAGAATACTCCAGGGTGTTACATTCAGAGTGTCAGCCAATTCAAATATCTTCTGAATCGTAGTATCTCCTATACCTCGTTTGGGATAGTTAATTGATCTTTTAAGTGCTTCTTCATCTTCCGGGTTGATAACCATTCTGAAGTATGACAGAATATCTTTAATCTCCTTCCGCTCATAAAAGGATAAACCTCCATAAATTTTATAAGGTATATTTTTTCGACGGAGAGTCTCTTCAAATATCCTGGACTGGGCATTTGTTCTGTATAAGATTGCAAAATCCGACCAATTTAGCTGCTGAGAGAGTTTTTTATCGAAAATATCAGACGAAACATTAAATCCCTCCTCAGAATCGGTTATCGCCTGCATTACCTGTATCTTCTCACCGGCCTCATTCATTGAATATACGTTTTTCCGGATCTGACCTTCATTATTTGCAATAATTGTATTTGCGGCATTGACTATTGTCTGAGTCGACCTGTAGTTTTGTTCAAGCTTAAAAAGCTGATAATCCGCATAATCATTTTTAAACTCGAGTATATTTTCAATCCTGGCTCCCCGGAATGAATAAATGCTCTGAGCATCATCGCCTACCACACAGATATTCTGATGTGAAGCGGCAAGCTTTTTAACTATGAGATATTGGGAATAGTTGGTATCCTGGTACTCGTCAACAAGTACATAATTAAATCTTTGCTGATATTTATCGAGGACATCGGGAAAATCTCTGAAGAGTATGTTTGTATTCAGAAGCAGATCATCAAAGTCCATCGCATTTGCTTTGAAACAACGGGCGGCATAAGTCCTGTAAACATCGGCGAGCAATGGCATCCGGCTCGATTTGTCATATTCCTGCATTGAGATATCAGCAGCGTACATACTGGATGTCACAAGGTTATTTTTTGCAGTAGATATTCTTGAAGAAATGACGCCTGGTTTATAAATATTATCATCAAGGTTGAGTTCCCGGATAATAGATCTGATAAGGCTTTTAGAATCGGAAGAATCGTAAATTGTGTAATTCGATTTATATCCCAGTCTTTCACCTTCCATCCTTAAAATCTTTGCAAACACAGAATGGAAAGTACCCATCCAGAGATACCTGGCTATCTCGGGACTGACAATTCCGGTGATGCGGTCTTTCATCTCCTTTGCTGCCTTATTTGTAAAAGTCAGCGCAAGGATTTTACCAGCAGGAATACCCTTCTGAAGCAGGTGAACTATCCTGTAAGTCAGCACTCTTGTTTTCCCGGCTCCTGCACCCGCAATCACAAGAGAAGGTCCTTCAGTGTTGATAACTGCTTGTTTCTGAGACTCATTCAGATCGTTCAGATAATCGGTTGTCATGTGTTTGTTTGAATTACAGCACCCAGGGCAGGCAAATTTAGTAATAACAATTTCAGGGCCATATTATATTGAAAATTTAATCAGATTTATTTATTAACAGTAGAGACGCCCGACTTGGGCGTCTCTATTAGGATTTAATTTAATTCATTATAATTGTATATAAATTAAAATTATAACAAAAATGAAAAGATTCGGACAGGTAATTGGTGTAAGACCGGAGAATTTTGAACGATATAAAAAGTATCATTCAGCTGTTTGGCCTGAAGTTCTGGACATGATTAAAAAATGTCATATGCAGAACTATTCTATTTTTCATAAAGACAATTTGTTGTACGCATATTTTGAATATACCGGTAAAGATTTTGCTGCCGATATGGCTAAAATGGCTGCAGATCCCAAGACGCAGGAATGGTGGGCAATTATGGAGCCAATGCAGGATCCGGTTGCTACGCGGAAAAAAGGGGAATGGTGGGCAGATATGGAAGAGGTATTTCATCTTGATTGACCCTGAATATTGCCCTAAATTCATTATAATTGCAAAATAGAATACCAAAAAGATTCAGAAATCGTTTATATTACAAAGATCTGATTGCCTGTGCGTTATTTTTTGTCAATAATAGTTTTATTAATACCTGCTATTGCTGAAGCTCAACTCTCTGCACCTGGAATGAGCGCCATACGATATGCCTCCTATCCATCAGCACCTACAGTTAAAGATCCCGTTTTTATCTTCTGTAATGCAACAGGAACGCAAAAAGGTGCACTGAATGCTGCTAGTCCCGGAGGAACAGGTCCTTACAATTTTTCGTGGTACCGATGGAGCGACATCACCAAAAGTTTCAGCACCTTTCTCAAAACCGATTCAGGAGTCTCAACTTCATCTTCAACAGATCTTGATCAGGGCGGATATAAAGTTATTATCAGCGGAGGATTTGATACAAGTCTTGTCGGATGGATTTTTGTTGACAAACCTTTTTCATCTGCAGCGTTACAGAATCGTACATGTGACTATGTTGCCTTAAAAGGCCAGGCCGCGATTGATACTTTCTATTATAACAATATCTCCAACGGAGTTCCTGTTAAATTGCCGAATACCGTCAATTTTTTGTGGTCATCTGATCCGGCATCAACAATACCATCACCCGATTTCTACTTAAACCCTCAGACTTTTGATCCGCCCCTTGTTGATGTTATCTATAATCTTCAGGTAAGCGACAGTTTTGGATGTGTGAGCGACTCATCATTCTCTTACCAGACTATCCGCGTAAAGGCTGATTTTACAGTTGACCCTTTTACAGGGCAGGCTCCTCTCACAGTAACCTTCACAGATAAATCTGTAAGAGCATTAAGGTATCTTTGGGAATTTGGCGATACCACTACCTCGAAACTTAATAATCCCGATCCTCATATATATTATAAACCTGGAGAGTATTCAGTTAAACTGACCGTTGAAAGTGATCTTCATTGTGTCGATTCATTAAGACTCGATCAAAAAATCTCTGTTGATCAATCTGAACTTAATATTCCGAATGTATTTACTCCAAATGGCGATGGGATCAATGACAATTTTTTGGTTGAATCAAAATCGCTCAGGAATTTAAGTGTTGAAGTTTTTAGCCGCAGTGGTCTGAAGGTTTATTCATTCTATGGAGAAGGAGAAATACTCAGACAGTGGAAAGGATGGGACGGAAATGTGAATTTTTCATCAGTCAAAGCTTCTCCCGGAATCTATTTTTATATTATCAGAGCTTATGGTTGGGATGACATTACCTATAATGGTAACCTGTACAGGGGGGCCGTTTACCTATACAGGTAGGCTCAAAGGCTCAACGGCAGGTTTTTCTTCAGAAATCTGATCCAGTTATTACTCAATACATTCTGAATATCTGATTCGGCATAACCAATTTCAGAAAGCAGTCCGGTCACCTTTTGAAGGTCAGCGATAGTATCAAGATCATACGGGCATTGTTCCCTGCCAAAAGCGCCATCGAGATCCGATCCGATACCGGCGTGTAAAGAGTTACCGGCAAGCTGACAAATATGGTCAATATTATTGATCATAAGTTTTAATGACACTCCAATCGCTTTTGGATCTGATTTACCTCTGACCCAGCCGGGAACCATCATCCATGCGTCGAGTGCAACTCCGATCACTGCTTCTCTGTTTACCAGCTCAGTGATTTGAGCATCGGAGAATTGCCTGTTGTGAGGTACAAAAGCACGGCAGTTATTATGACTCGCCCATACAGGTCCATTATATATATTCAACGCTTCCCTAAAGCTCTCGTCACATAAATGGGTAGTATCAAGTATTATGCCGAGTCTTTCCATTTTTTTGAGAAGCTCGCGCCCTTTAATACCTATCCCGCCATTGGAATCAGTTCCCTGTGCATAGGTTCCGGGGCCATAATGAGCAGGGCCTATGGCACGTAACCCATAGTCATATGCTTTTTCCAGATGGTGCATTGAAACGATAGAGTCTGCACCTTCGAGACTTAAAATATAACCAATAGCTGCATTTTCTGGCGGGTTCTCCCATAACTTAAGATGTTTTTCAAGATCATTTGTGGTACGAATCTGTACCATTTCACTGGCATCTTCCATGGCATTGTACCAGGCCAACTGACCCTGAGTCTGAGCCCATGCCTGTTCCGGTGAATTCCAACCAGGCATACTGTTTCCACGTTTTACATACCTGCCAATCTGAGTGGCAACACAAACACCCACATGCCCTTCACGCATCGAAGGTAAACTTACTGTACCATTAGCCCTGTCTGGTTTATCAGTCATTCCTTCCTCATATTTGCGTATATCTTTTACAGGCCATCTTAAGTCACGGTTCCATTCCAGGGCATTCATGGACAGGTCGAGGTGAGCATCAAAAATCAAAGGAATCTTTAACATTGTTCAGAGTTGGATCAGATTGTAATTTTTCTTTTTCTTGCTTCAACATTCCACTGGCCTGTAACCTTATGGTCATTAATTACATAAACAGTATCGTACCGGTCAACCGTTGGACAAATATGCCATGGAATACCGTAAAGAAGATACCCCGGTTTATATTTATCTGACGAAGCTGTCCTGATCACCATATGTTCTTCGTTATGGCTTATGATAGTATATTTATCAATATCCAGAAATTTTATTCGTGGTTGAGGCATTTCCGAAGCTATTGCTTTATGACCGAGATCGAGACATAACAAATCCTTCCCGGGTTTGCTAATAACTCTTGAGAGCAATACAGCTGCATATGAAAACTCCATATCGGAAAATGACCTGCTGTTTCCGTCCCATAAAATTAGTGTTCCCGGGCTGCATTCTACACCTTTTCGTAGTGAATGAATGGGGAAGGTAGGAGTTCCTCCGGCTATAATTTTAATTGGTGAAATGCCTTCATTTTTTAGCTCTTCTATAAGTCCCATAACAGGGACAAATGCATCATCGCAGATTTTTTGCCGGAATGATATATCCGTTTCATGAATATGACCGTCATAAACATGAAATCCTTCAGCCACGAGCATAGGTGAATCTACTATTCTTTTAAAGAGCCTTGCTGCTTTTTCTCCGGGAATTACACCAGTGCGGTTCATACCATTGTTAATGTCAAGCCAGACGTGAGTTTCGAGTCCGGTTTTCCTGGCCATATCTGACAACTGTATAATAACCTCTTCATTATCAGCTATACAGGAGATCTTTATATTTTTAAATTCTTCTTTTAATTTAAAATACCTTCTAATGTTTGGGCCGACCGGTTGCATCGCAAGTAAAATGTCGGGGGCTCCACATCTTGCCACCAGCTCAGTCTCGGATATTGTAGCACATTTGAACTTGTAAATGCCATATTTCATCTGAAGTTTAATAATCTCAGCCATTTTATGAGTCTTCACATGCGGCCTTAGATTATCAACACTCCCGGCTATTTCAATTGCTTTCTTAATGTTGGCTTCGATACGATCGGGATAAACAAGAAGCGAAGGGGAACTGACTTCATCTGCATTGTCTACCAGATACCAACCATCATTTGAATCAGGGCTGTTTTTCATGAGATGAGAGTCGCTTAAATTTATAAATATCTTAGAGGAATCAGATTAAACCTTCTTGAATTCTATTACCCCCTTCCCAACCTTCCCCCAGGGGGAAGGAGACCATATCAAGAGTGGTAATCATGTCCCCCTTGGGGGAAATAAGAAAGGGGGTAAATGATATTAACAGATAGTTCATATTTTCTAATAAAGTTCAAACATAGCTTCAACTTCAACGACGATATTCATGGGGAGCATTGTCCCGACTGCACTTCTTACTCCGACACCGTTATCTTCGCCAAAAACTTCAGACATTAACTCACTGAATCCGTTTATAACAGCAGGATGACTGTCAAACTCGGGAGTACAGTTGACCATCCCCAGTACCTTCACTATCCGTTTTATTTTTTTTAGTTCACCAAAATGAGCCTTGATTGTTGAAAGCAT
>Ga0182027_10005958_pt1 | contig 18381 bp, 28 predicted proteins | sample 712E1DmetaG_FD_121300 | JGI IMG/M metagenome (GOLD analysis project Ga0182027, IMG submission 121300) | Permafrost microbial communities from Stordalen Mire, Sweden - 712E1D metaG (Illumina Assembly) | ecosystem: Environmental > Terrestrial > Soil > Wetlands > Permafrost | place: Sweden... | reverse complement strand
TGCTAATGGTACTGCAACTCTTACAGGCGTATCCTCTGTCGGTTTTGTCTATCCATATACAGCTACTTCAGGACTTGCTAAATCTCATAGTGGTGAGGCTACTTTTATACTTTCTAATGATGCCGCTATGTATGGTACTTTAGTGACTTATGTAAACAATACAGCGGCTTCTGGTGCGGCACTAGCTTCAGGTTCTATCAATGGAATAACTAAACTAACTCTTGACCCTGCAACTCCTTCAACACCTTTGGCTGTCGGAGATAATGACCCTAGATTAGTGGCGGCGACTTTGGCGACAACGGTTGGTAATCTTCTTTTCCCAATTGGTTCACTTTACACGGCAACTGTTTCTACCAATCCAGCATCTCTTCTCGGTTTCGGTACTTGGTCTGCCTATGGTGCAGGTAGAGTCCTTATCGGGGCAGGAACTGGAACGAAAGTAGCCACTATCAGTTCTGTAACATCAAGTGTCATCACGGCTACTGGATTGACAAACAATTCAAATAACGAATTTCAAACAGGTCAAGCCGTTGTTGCCAGCACGACAGCGGGCAATCTTGTGGCGACCACGACTTACTATGTCATCAGAGTATCAAATACCACCTTCTCACTTGCCACGACTTTGGCAAACGCACAGAATGGAGTAGTCAAAACTCTTGCGGGAACTGAAAGTGGAACGCTTACTCTTACCCTTACAGCCCGCACCGCAGGAGATACTGGCGGAGAAGAAAATCATGCAATGAGTAGTACAGAATTATTGGCACATACACACTCACTTAATTCTTCTTCTCAAGGATTTTACAGTGGGACTAATCTAGCACCTGTATTCCAAACGGGTAGTAGTACTTCTGGTTCAACAGGTGGCAACGCCGCAATGAATGTGATGCAACCGTTCATTTCGGTGTATTTTTGGTTGAGGACTGCATAAACTACTATGGCAACAACAGTACCAACAGACAATGCAATAGGATTTAAGGTTATACAAGACCCAACAACAGGTGGATATTCAAAGTCATATGTCAATTCCGCTGGCACACCAGTAGCTGACCAAGCTGGTGCACCTGCACAATTATATCCAAATAATCCAAATGTCACCCCCGCACCTACAACAGGTGGTTCATCTGCACCTGCTAATAACTATGCAGTAGTCACTTCTCAACCTGCTACTGATAATCATAATGCGATAGTAAATACATACAATAACCAAATAAAACCTGCAATAGATAGCACCACAACTACTAATACAGCCAATCAAAATATACCCACTACAGCAGGTTATTATCCATATACAACACAGAAAACTGGACAAGCAGGTGAGATTTCTACACAAATAAATGGACAGACGTATTACGCCAGTCCAGAGAAACCACCTGCACCTGCCGCAACTGCCAGTGATGTTATCACTGCCTTGAATGGTGGTGGAACAGGAACGACTGGTACAACAGGAACTGGCACAAATCCCACTCCTGCTGATACAGCAACTCAACAGACAGGCGTAGACCCAAAAACCTTACTTCAAAATGAAACCAATACAGCTAATCAAGCGGTAAGTGATTTAATTGCTCACTCAAATCAATACCAGCAGATGACACAAAATCTGATTGCTCAAAATGATGCCGCTACACAATCAATCATAAACAATACCAATACTCTATTTCAGCAGATGATTACACAGGCACAGACACAAGCCACAATGCGTTCATCTCAATTCGGTGATGTGTCTAATCAAGTCACAGGAGCGTTGGGAGATATAACAAACATTCAAGCAACACAAGCGGTAGCAGTAGGGAAATTACAGCAAGGAATGATACAACAGGATTATCAGATGACAACTGATGCTTATAAAGATTATGTGGATACGCAAAGTAAAATAACAACTACGCTTCAAGACTTGAATGATAAAATGATGACTGCGTATAATACCGCTCTTGATGCCGCACAGAAACAACAAGCGGCAGATTATCAGAAACAGAAAGACGCACAAGACGAAGCTGATAGGCAAACACAGTTGAAAGAAACGGCTTTGAAAGACCAAGCAGATATTCAACATCAAAAGGATTCAGATGCGATTGCCGCCGCTGACTTGGCTATTAAGCAAGGTACATTCAACGCTACTTATGGAATATTTATGAACTCTGATGGCACTCAAAATACTAGTGTTACTCCTCAACAGATACCTGGATACACCCAAATGTCCACAGGTGCTTCGTATATAAATGGGGCTAATTTACCTTCTGGATTGACTAATAAGCCGAGTATCGGAGGTATACCAGTAGTACCAGCGGTAGATAAACCAGTTGTAGACCAATATGGTACGACTATGGGGTTATTGAATAAGGTGCAGAGTGAATATAACGCCATAAAAGCAGGTAATCCCAATAACCCTAACGGTAATACTCCAGGTGCTCCAAATCCTGCTCAACAACAATTCAATCAAGATGTAGTTGCTCTTAATAATAATCTTGCTTCTCTATCTAAAAATGCTCAATTTTCTAGTTTGTCTACATTCAAAATAGAAAGTCCTGGAAGTATGTTTGATAAAGGGGCTTCTAATTTCAACTCAATAAGAGACCAGTTGAATACTTCTGTAAGTAATCTCATTCCAGGGTTTCAAACCCCAGTATTCGGTCAAACATTCTCTTCAGTTGGAGAAGCTCAATCTTGGGCTGACCAAAATGGTTATGGAACTGAACTATCTAATCTTCAAAAAAGTTATCCAAACGCTACCGCTTCACAATTACTAGAGGCGATTAACACAGGTCAAGAACCCAAATAACATGATTTCACTATCTTCACTTTCACAGGGAACAATAGGAGGACAACCAAGTGCTCCTTCTGGCAATAACTATGGTGATATGTCATGGGGAGATGCACTGGCTCAAGATGGATATACTGCTCCACAAAAACCTATGAATTTTGGTGATGTTGCTTCTCAAGTTCCTAGTGCTATTGGTTCTTTAGCAGAGACATCAAAACAAAACACAGAAAACATACAATCACAACAGGCCAAAGCAGTTGTCTCTGATGTTCAAGGTGGTGCAAACGATTTTCAAGCAAGCGGTGATGCTTTTGATAAAGGAAATGTTGGTGAGGGGCTTAAACAAGTTGGAAAAGGATTGGTAGAAGGAGGATTAGGTACACTTTCAAATGCCATACAATTCTTCTTTGCCCCAGCGACAGCTGGGGTGCAGACTATGACAGATACTATTGCTGGAAATAATCCAAATGCAAAAGGTATTTCTGATATTCCTGCCGTTCAAAAGTTTGCTACTGGCGGTGCTGGAAACGCTATGAATGATATCCAAACAGCTGTATCAAAGGCCGCACAAGCCCACCCAGTGCTCGCTAAAGCTCTCAATGATGCTTTTGTGGTTGCTACTACTGCGGCAGGTGCTGGTTCAGTCGATACAGCAGGAGATGCCGCTATAAATAAATCAGCTATTGAGACTGGTTATAAACCAGAACCAACAGGATTTGAACCAAAACCAGCCACACCAACACCAGCCGCTACTCAAACAACTGGAACGCTAGCTTCTCGCATTAAAGATGCAACCCCAGACTACAATCCAAAGATGGTAGGTACAAATGTTAAAAACTCGGCTGGTGAGATAGTTCCAAGAATTGCAGGTGAAGGGAAAGGATTGAATGGAGAAAGACCTGTAACAACAAGTGGTTCTGAAATAGATAGTGGTACAGAACTAAATAATATAAAAGATTATCCTGATAAGGGAACTAATCTTGAAAAACAACTTGCAATCGACAAAGCAATTTCAACTGAAGCTCAATCAATGAGAAGTGGTTTGCAAGCAGAAGATAAAGCAAGTCCATTAGATGCCTCTACAGAAAAAATAAAGGTAGGTGATATTGTCAAATCAAATCTACCGCCAGAGATTAGAGAAAAAATTGGTTATCTGTCTCCTGAAGATGAGGCCAAACTTTCTCCAAATGCAAAGATTTATCGTCAAGCACAGATTTCTAACCAAGAGGAAACAATGCCAAAAACAGCCGCTGGAAGATATTATCGACAGGTTCTTGATGCTGTTGATGCTTATGATGGTACAAGACAAGGAAAATTAGACTTGAGACAAGCCATTGATACTGCGTATAAAAACGCTCGGGGCAAACTTGCATTTGGTTCTGATAGTGGAAATGTTATTGATGAAACAAATACTGATATTAGAAACGGATTAAATAAAGACTTAACTGATACGACAAAGAATACTGATATTCAAGCGTCACTTCAAAGACAGACTAATCTTTATAGAGCATCTGATACCATAACTGCTAAAGCAAGGGCTGAATCAGCCACAGCTTTTGGAAGAATAGAACAGAAATATCCGACATTAAGAATGGTGGCAAGACAACTTCAAAGACAAGGAGTACTTATTCCACTTCATATTGTTGAAGGTGCGGCAGGTGTAACTGCATTAGGAGCTATTTTACGCAAAATGCTTTCAGGAAAATAATTATTTATGACGATATTTATCCCAAAGAATTATGCCTAAAGCAACCAAACCTAGATACAATGGTTCACCAACCACTATGAGTAAAACAAGTATAATTAAAAGTAGTAATATCATGTTATTAAATTATACTGATAATGTAAACTCGTTATATATTCCTGCAAGGTTCAAATCTCTACCTTCCCAAATTAGAGAGATGTTCTTTTCCTCTTTCAACTTTTTGCAGGATTGTATTAACTCTTTCAAATCCTTCCTCGCCTTTGAACTCCCTCGTTTTATCCAGCAACAGCAGATATATGAATCGGTCGATACAATTTCATTCTCTCCTGCTTTAGATAAAGCCCAAAACAATCCTCTAATCTCTGCTTCATTATTTGTCAGTCCCTCTTTCTCTATCTTCTCATGGATTAAGAGATTATTCTTTTCATCTACAACTGTAAACCCGCCTCCTTTAGGCGAAGGATTACCAAATAGGGTATATCCATCAGAGTATAATTTCATGATATATAACGGACATGGGGTAGCGGGGGTCAAGAAAGAGAAGAACTCTTCCTTGTTTCATTCACTTGTTTCCGTTTTCTCTCGGAGTGAAGATAGCCACACTCACCTGCTCTCTCAAGTCTTCGATAGAAGCTTGCGTGTTCATTCCTGTGGCGAGAACTTTAACCGCTACGGCGTACGGATAGAGGGTAGATCCTGCTCTATTCAGTCGAGGGTGGAATTATCTTGCGTAGAAGCTCTTACAGCAAGCACTGTTCCAAGTGAGGAGCTACAAGCGTTTATATTAAAGAAAAATACTTCCGATAGAGGAGAAGTCTCTCGACTTCCATCCCTCTCGGAAATATTCTTTGGGGGATGTCTCTATCGGTTAAGTTTCCTTAACACAACAAGCATACACCCATGTTATAATTAAAGCAATGCCTAATCTAACTACAACCCAAAAAGAGAAGTTAAGTCAAATATGGCCTGAATTGAAAGGTTGGTTTGATATAAAAGATGTACAACAATCCATTGATGTACTCTCTAAAAGCATTGAAGATATAAAGAAACAAACAGCCATTGTAATTTCAAAAGCAATAGAAGATATTAAGAATACAAAACCTAAAGATGGTTATACTCCACAGAAAGGTACTGATTACATTGACGGCATTGATTACATTTTATCTGATGAAGACAAGGAAGAGATTGCTGAAATAGCTTCTTCAAAAATAGAAGTCCCCATTGTTGAAAAGGTAATAGAGAAAACTATTGTAAGAGAGAAGCCGATTATCACAGAGATTACAAAAGAAGTAGAGAATAAAGACACTCCAAAAGAAATAGTAAAGAAATTAAATACTCTTGAAAATGCAATTGATATATCTGTTATTAAGGGGGCGGTTTCCGAAATAGATATTGAAGAAATAATTAAACCTTTTGATAAAAAGATACTTGATGGTATGGCTCGTGTTGATGGTCGCATTAAACTCATTGACCAAAGGTGGGGTTCTCATGGTGGTGGACTATCAAAAGTAACTACAGACGCCACTTTGTCAGGTTTAGGAACACCAAGTTCACCATTAACTGTTGTTAGTTCTGGTGGTGTCGGTGCGTGGTCTGCTCCACCAGAAAGTCCTGATGGTTCTAATCTTATCTTTACCGTTGGAGGTTCTGCACCAACAGATGTAGAAGCTGACGGACTTTTGCAATTTAGTCCAATGTATTATAATTATAGTACAGGACAAATCACTTTTATTAACCCCCCTAGTTATAGTGTCCATTTTAGATAACATGAAACACACACTCAAAGTTTTAAGTTTCGTTCTGTGGATGTCAATACCTTTCATCGCCTTCGCCACGCCAAGTTCAGTAGACCGTATCACAGACCATATCCAACCTCTCATTAAGACTGACTACATTCAGGCCCCCTACTTCATCGCCTCTTCTACTACGGCAACGAGTACATTTAATGGGGGAATAAATATATATTCACTATTTAACCCCCTTTCTGGTATCGGATTGCCTTCAAACTATCCGTTATTTTTTCAAAACCCAACACTGTCGAACGGTTCATCTACGGGAATTGGGTTCACTGTTACAACAGCACTTAATCAATTAAATACAGTTGGAGCGGCAATTCTGTTCAAACGTACAGACTCTAATTCTACAGGTGAATTACAATTTTTGAATAATCAAATTGTTGGGAATGCTCCAGTAGAACAAATGGTTATCGCTGCTAATGGTAACGTCGGTATTGGAACAACGACACCATCAACATCATTTTCAGTTCAAGGATATACGCCACCCATCATCAATGATGGAGGAGGCTTGTTGTTTATAGGTGGTAATGGAGGACGACATGTTGGAGGTTCTGTCGGAGGGAATGGTGGAGGTTCCAGTATAATTGGAGGTAATGGAGGATTGGGTGGAGGAAATGGAGGAAACGGGGGCACACTATTGTTCCAGGCTGGAAATGGGGCATTAGGAAATGATAATGCAACTGGGGGGACTAATGGATATGGAGGTTCTATTCAATTGATAGCTGGCTCTCCTGCTGTCGGAGCCGCCACTGGAACAATCCAACTTCTTAACGGAAATGTTGGAATCGGTACCACGTCCCCACGAACACTTCTTGAAATAAACGGCACTACCACCTCTCCTTGCTTCTCAAATGATGGTACGACTTGTATAACAGGCGGTGGCGGTTCTCAAACTCCTTGGGGTTCAAATATAAACGGTGGGGGATATTCTTTAACTAATGCAAACATTTCAGCGGTAGAAACCGACCCTCTCTATTCCGCCAACTCTTACGCAGTTGGAATGAACCAACAAGTCAATTCAACTTATAGTCCGACATTTGCGGGCGAAACAATCCTAGGTGGAGAACTCATCGCTGACCCAGGATTTGACATTCCTGGCGATTGGACGGGTACGAACTGGACTATTACAGGAAGTCAGGCGGTTCACAATGCCGCCACTGGAGATGCCCTTACCGAAGCAACACCGACCACAATCGTTGTCGGCACTAAATATCATGTCGTAATCGTCGTAGGAACGGTTGGAAACGGTGGGTCTCCTTCGCTTAAATTTTCATTAGGAGGGAATACTTTGAACATGAGTGGAGGCCCGAACACATACACTTATGATTTGTATGCCTCAACTGCTGGGGGTCTATCTTTTACAAACTCTCAACCTTCTCCTGCGGATGTGAAAATAAATAGTGTTTCAGTCAAAGCATACGGCAATGATTCAATGGGAACATTGACGGCGGCAAGTATCAGCCTTGCGGGAAACGCCACTATTACAGGGACAACGACAACAGGCCAACTTGTGACTACAAACGGCAATTTCAATTATTCCAATCTAACGGGTCTTGCCGCTGGAACTGCGGATATGTTTACCATAACGGGAGTGACATCTACCGCAGGAGCGGGACAAGGTTCAACCCTTGCTCTTGGAAAGGGTAAGACTGCGGCTACGACTGTTTTTGCCTCGTTAGGCGGTGCGTTCTCTCTCACGACAGGTCAAGGTGGAAACCAATCAGGAACGCTTATCGGTTCACCAAGTGGAGATATTCATTTAGCCATAGGCACTCCAGGAACAGGCGTGGCGGCAAACGGGGATTATGGAAACATTTATCTAGCGGAGAACGGAGGTAAGGTTGCAATCAATATCTCAAGCACATCTATTCCTAGTTTTCCGCTTGATGTCTCTGGCAGTATAAGAGGTCAAGGACTTGTGGCCGCTAGTGGAACGACTCTTGGCACGGAGAAGATAACCAATCCTACTTTCGCCACCTCAACGGGATGGACGGCTGGTTCAGGATGGAAAGCTGGTTCGTTCATGTTCGGTGTTTCAGGAATAACGACTGTCCCAGGACTAGGTGCGACTTATACGAACAATGGAAATATCTATACCGTTATTTACTACAATCTGAATGGCTCGCCGAAATCAGGGACAATCTATACTTCAGGAACTTCTACCCCTGCGGTTTCCGGAACACTAACTAGGACTTCAGGCACGGGTGATGCCACTATCACTTTTGCAGACTACTTCATGGCTGCCAACTACGGATTGTCAGGTGGTGGAACGCTCTCACAGACTTCGGCTAACATGCTCACACCAATTCAAGTAGGTCATATTTATCGTCTGACTTACACTTATGCGGATAGTTCAACTGTTTTTATAAGAGGCATACGAGGGACTTTCGCAGGAAACAATTTGGCAAAAAGACAGGTGGGAGGAACTTACACCCAAGACTTCGTGGCACAGAATACCAACGACCTCACTTTCCAAGACGGGACATCTAACGGAACAGACGCTCTTTACATCACCAGTGTCAGCTTGAAAGAGATTCTTGATGGGGACGTCTCGGCGGGAGGGAATGGATACTTCGGTGGAAATATAACAGTTTCAGGTACAGCCACTTCAACTTTTGCAGGATCTGTTGGAATAGGCACGACTACACCAGCTACTAAACTAGATGTTATGGGTACTACCACAGTTGAAACTGGGGATATTAACATTCGTTCAACAACAGGGGGTCTTATCCTAAAAGACACGGTTACTGGTACATGTTATCGGGTTCAAATTACTAGCGGACTATTAGTACCAACAGCATTGGGAGCATGTCCTTTCTAACAATAAATATATGAAAGATACACAATCAGCAATTACAACATTACAAGCGTTTGTCAAGACACAGCAACCTTTGATTGACACTGTTAATTATGCCATTAACTTGCTTCAAGGTAATTATGATGAAGCTATTAAACAAGGAGATTTGAAAATTGCCATAGACCAAAAGACAGAGATACAATCTCAACTTGATGATGCAAATAATCAGTTAGATGACATTAAAAGTAAACTATCGCCAGATAAAACAGAAGTAACTATTCAGACGGATTCTAGTTTTACACCATAAATCATTAACATGCCTGAAAACAACTTACAAATAACAGACCACGAATCAATCCTTCTCATAAGAAAGGATATTCAAGCGTTGAAAGAAAGCCAAGACAACTTTCATAGGGATATGAAAGATTCTATTAAGGAATTGAAAGATAACTACGCCACACGACTTGATGTCATGGAAAAGGGTCTTAATGATGCCGATAATGTATTTGTAGCAAAGGCCGTTCAAGACAAGATAAATGAAGGAGTAGAAAAGAGAGTGAGAGGTTTAGAAATACAATGTGACTCTTTATCGCCTATTAAGAAATTAGTCTACGGCGGCATTTCGTTCGTATTGCTTGCAGTTTTATCAGCGGTGGTATATTTGGTAATAAATAAATAACATGGACACATTCATCCAAACAATCCTGCCTTTTGCAAAAGAAATTCAATCCCAATATAAAATACCCGTATCGGTTTGCATAGCTCAATCGGCTCTTGAAACTGGTTGGGGCAGATACGTGGTGGGAAACAACTATTTTGGTATTAAAGCCACCCCAGATGACGGGGGGGTTGTCGAGTCTCCTACAATGGAGTTTATAAACGGACAATGGATACAAATTACGGCTTCATTTTGCCAATACCCGAACATGGAAGCCAGCGTGTTGGGATACGGAAAACTACTTGGCACAAGCCCTATATATACAGCTTGTTTCCTTGCAACAAACCCACAGGACTTTTGCGCGCAACTTCAAATATGCGGTTATGCGACTGACCCTAGTTATGCGGAGAAATTAAATGCTATAATTACAGGAAGTAATCTTACACAATATGACTAATTTATTTTGGCTTAAAAAGAAAGGTCAATTTAGGGGAGCTTTTCAAGACCCCATTCTTTACAAACCACTGATTCAATCGGCAGACTCGTCTATTTATTTCGGCAACGACTTTGAGAGTCAACAGTACGGTCAATTCGATACTGACACCTGTTGGAATTTTGCATTTACAAATGTCATGGAGACTCGTTTGACAATGCTTCGCTCTATGAACCTCATCCCGTCTGACACGCTCACTTGGCTACAACAAAATGGATACATTGACTCGGTTGGAGACTTCTATCTTTCTCGTCGTTGGGAAGGCATATTAAGCGGTGTACAGAATGGCGGTAATAACTTAAATTCCGCCTATATCCTAGCAGGACAGGTTGGACTCATTCCTAACTCAATCTTGCCCTATAACCCCTCTGAAGCCTACACAGACACTACAATGACTCAATTCGTGGCTGATTACTTCTCTACGAGCGTTATAACGCCTTCCATGAGGGCTTTAGGGCAGGAGTTTCTACGTCGTTTCACTATTTTAGGCGAATCGGTAGACCCAACTCTAACCAGCATCATGACTTATTTGCATGAAGGAAGTTTACAGATAGGCGTTCCGGCACTCGACTTTAGTTGGAATCAGACGAATGTACCTACGCCTGTCGGCTATACTCAAGCAAACCACTCCGTAGAACTTTATAAAGTGGACTTTACACAGGACTTTCCATATTACATTTATGATTCATACTCACCGAAATTAAAACAACTTGCAAAAGATTATCCGATAGCTTTAATGGTCAGACTCTATATCTGGCCGAAAGTTGTAACACAATCAGTTTCACTTCCACAATTTTCCCCCTTCATGATGTTCTGGTTTAATGTATACAATTGGGTTATTGGTAAACCACAACCTTTTCCTTCTACCCCGATTGGTAGTGTTTAGAGAACTGCCCCAGAGAATATTTAATACGTTTTTCCTCGTGGGCAGTTCCCTGAACACTGACGTTCAGGAAGATATTGGCTCTTTGCAGGTTTTGTCCTTTGACAAAGTTTGTTTATCGAATAAAGCATTTTGTCTGTGGGTGTAGGTTTCTTGTCTATGATTCACATAAACAGAGTGCTGTCCTCGATACTCGGTTCACCAACAGTTCATTTTTATTCTGATAAACATGACCTGTCGATTCATTGGTAGGAGGTATTATGTCACGAACACAACGCCGTTTCAGAACAAGCTATCGCCACATACGGATTCAACGTGGCGAAAGTCGTCATCACCGCAAATGCAGATGTAATAATGGTGGAGACGAACCTAGCAATATATCAGTGGTATCACAATCCAAGCATGACATTTTCCATGCCATGTTTGGATGTATGACTCCTCCTGAAATTGCGGAGGAACTAAATAAAGTTTGGCTTGATAAAGAGTACAAATTTATTTGTATTCACAACAAAAGAAAGGAGTAAATTATGGAAATTGACACATACAAGGTCTATGATGAAGAGCTTGAAGTCGTCTGTTTCCATTGCCACCTGCAAATATTGGAAAGGACTAGCTTCAAAGCACAAGGACACCACTTCTGCAATCCTCAACATTACCTGTTGGCCTTACACATGCTTCGGCCTGTGAAGACAACAAGGAAAGGTTTGCCATGAGAGAAGTCCTCCTCATCGTCACTAGCGGCTCTCAAATCATTGAGTGCTACGCTAATCTCACGGACGTTCAACGGGAGGAATTATCCCGATTGTTAATGTCCGATGAGCCGCAAATCACAAGAATGGAGGTGCATAACCTACGCGTTCTCGTTAGTACAAAGTCGGAGGGCGTGGTCATATTGACAGCCCAGTAGTTTTACACATGAGCCACCTTTACAGATGGCTCTTTTTATTGCTAGACTTATATGGTTCATGCGAATGAACGTGCACGTTATTAGCTAATCTATAAAAAAATGACAAACTTAACAAGTATCATTGCAATCGTTCAGATTATAATCGGTGCAGTGGCTCTGTTCCTCCCATCCATTGGTATCAATAGTTCAGTTGCTTCAGGTCTTATTGCTCTTGGTCTATCAACACTAGGTATCAGCCAAAAGATTGCTGGTCAGCAAGTCGGAAGAGTTGGTAACGTCTGGTAATCTCCATTGCTCGCCTGTTCGTGGAAACGGCAGGAGTAGCGACCACCGAAAGGGGGTATATAAAAAAGTTTCGTATTAAGTAAGCCCCCCGATAATTCTAACATTGCGGTTGGGGCTTTACTTTTCCAACAATTCCTTAAACTTTATAATCTGTCCTTTAGGAATAATAGTCAAGGAAAAGTAATGTAGTACCTTGTCATTTATCATATTTATGCCAGAGGAGAATACATAATATCCCTTGTACTCTTGAACAAAGTACCCGATGTTTTCAAACGATTGAGAAGTTTTGTTCTTAACTACTTCCATTAAATCTATTTCCCTAGTCCAAACATCCTCTGTCATACAATCAATCCATTTATAAATATATTTTTTATGTTTTTTCATTTCAATGTTAATTTGAAAAATAAATATCCAGCAATAAATGAAACTATCAAAAGTAAAATATTATTCATATCATTATTCCAACAACCTCAAAAAATTCTCCTTTACCATGTCAAGTAAATCATTATGTCCTTCATAATCTTCAAAACCAAACCCACTATCACTTTTTACTTTTAACCTCTTGAATAATAGTGTATAGGAGGGTGATGGCTTGGTCTATTGCATTATTGTTTCCGCCTGCCCATATCGATACACTTTCTTCTGCATCATTGAACTTGGCAGGATTACCTTTTGGATATTTCTTTCTCATCTTTCCAATCTCCTCTTTCAAAAGCTCAATCGTTTTCAGCTGGGAGAGGAAAAATAACTTCATCACTTTTAAGCCAGTTTCATTTTGAACATTGACATAGCGTAGTAAACTTTCTCCGTCTTTTGAATGACTGTGTGTAGGAATATAACTTATTATTTCCGACATCTTCTCATCAAACTCTTCCATATTCTTTTGTATTATGTTGTGGAGGTTTTTCATTGTAGGTTATATTTAATTCCATTAATTTCCAACACCTCTGGCAAACCGCCTCGGCTGGACGCCTCGTCGCCATTCAAAGTATCAATGCTTGAAGATTTCAAAGCAACTGCGGAGAAAGCGCAACCGACATTGGAACTCGAGTAACTCGGCCCGTTCCTGACGACGCCGCCGCCAACATCGCCAAAGCTACCGGCGAAGACTAAAAAGCCACCGGACGACGTGTGTGATGAAGTCCACGAGTATTCATTTTTCAAGAAGTTAGGTATCTTAATCACACACCACAATAACTCTGCAAAGTTAAGCATCTTTATTGGAGTTCCATTTGTCATTTTATTGCACCCGTCCCACGTTTTACCAAATGTTAGTGTTAAGTCGGTGATAATTTCTTGTGTGCCTTTACGACACTTTTCTTTTGTATAGAAGTCTTCGTTTTCATACCAATCTATGTCGTATAAGAGATTGTCTTTGCCAAGTTTATTGTTGTACTTTTTTACTATTTGTTTTGCAGTGAGGGAGGGGAAAGTTATACGCATTGTGATTTTTTATTATTCCAATAATATGACCTTAACCTTGATTGCTTCCTCTGCAATTACTAAATCCCCGTGGTCAGTCCCTTTTTCTTTGTACCAGTTAAGGTTATCCCTGATACATTCGTCAAGAGTGCCAAGCCAGCCTTCCTCCTTCCCGATACTCTGCACATGCTCTGTTAGATTATTTTTCATGGTGTGGGGTTATATTATTAAGATTTTCTTTATCTTACTCATGTCATCTTCTAATGCCGTTATTCTTGCTCCGAGGCTGGACGCCTCGTCGGGAGACAAAGTATCAATGTTCGAAGATTTCAAAGCGACTGCGGAGAAAGCACACCCGACATTGGAAGAGGAGTACCCAGGCCTGTACCCGTAGACGTCGCCCCCAGCATCGTCAAACCGCCCGGCGTAGACGAAAGAGCCACGGGACATGCGCGATGAAGTCCACGAGTATTCATTTTTCAAGAAGTTAGGGATTTTAATCACACACCACAATAACTCTGCAAAATTAAGCATTTCACCCATTTCTTTACATTCATCCCATGTTTTACCGAGTGTAGGAGTTAAGTCAATAATAATTTCTCGTGTACCTTTTATACACTTTTCTTTGGTGTAGAAGTCTTCATTTTTGTACCAGTCGGTATCGTAAAGCAACTTGCCTTTGCCAAGTTTATTGTTGTACTTTTTTACTATTTGTTTTGCTGTGAGGGAGGGGAAAGTTATACGCATTGTGATTTTCATGTTATTGTTTTATAAGTTGCTCGGCTTGTTCGATGTCTAATAAAAGGCCATCTACTAAATCATTATGCCAACCTTTACACACACAATTGTCGCACATTTCTGCACCACCACCCGTACATGCTTTGTGCGGCATTGTTGATTTTATTTTTTCTACCATCTCCCTCACACTTTCTAATAGAGCCAAGGCGGATGTGCGGTTGAAGGATTTGAGATAACGGATTGTCGTCTTTGTTGTGAGTAAATTAGTATAGACAAACTTATCATTCCATTCTCCCTCACTTGCTTTGTATGTGTTATATATTGTGTTCATATTATATTTATAATTATTTTTGTTAATTTTAAGTGATGGACATGTAGCGAGGGGCGGTTTTCACGGTATGCTCCGTCACCCCTCTACATATCCACCAATTTGAGAAGCGGACTTCTCTTCGAAATGTACAGAGCCGAGGAGGTTTCCTAAACATACAGGCAATGATATGGAAACAATCTGGCCTGTCCGATATTTACTCCTCGATTCTATACACTTCTTTGAAAGGGCTGAAACTTCAATGCCATCGGTCTCATTTAACGAAGAATGCCCAAAGTGAAAAATAATTGGCAACATCTTCGCACCCTAGTTTTAATGTACTTCTATCTCAATTCTGGGATTATCTTTGCTATGATACTTACTAACTATCATTTTCTCTATTTGTTTATCATCTTCATAAGCAATACCTGTTAATGAATCAAATAAAAGTTTTCCATAATTATCAATATCATGATGTATTTTACTTTTGAAGTAAAGTCCAACGCTAACCTCAACAGAACCTTTTAATGGTTTACCTTTCCATTGAGATTTGGCTTGCCAACCGTAGTCTTCTTTCAATGCCCTACCCTCTGCCGACATATACCCACTTGGAAAACCAAACTTGCAATGATACTTGTATATATTATTCACTGAACGTGGCTCTCCTGTAAGTATTATTTTCATTTTAGTAATTGTGGTTGTATCTTTGCTAATTCAATGTCTCTCCTTATCTGTTCACTATTTCTATGACTGTTCTTCATTGAATAGAACGGCTGTTGTGCTTTAGTCGGTCTACGACTGTTTCTTATTATGTTTTTTCGTTCGTGTGCCATTTTGTTTGTTGTTATAACTCCAAGTAAATGTATAACCCTTATCTACTCTACGAGCTACGAAGACATCGTTTGAATAGAATGTTTCAAATAGATGTTTCTTTCCGTCTTTATTACCACAAGAAAAGCACCACTTTCTGAATATCTCTCGTGCATTTTGTTTATTATTCTTCATGGATTATTTGTTTATGATACTTCAACGCTTCTTTAGTAATGTGGAATAGTTTATGTTTCTGGCACTCTTGGTCGTGGATAGTGGATTTGGCAAGATAATCCAATTCTAGTTCTTTAGCTTTTGCTTGAAATGCGTATATTTTTTCTTCAGTCATAGAATTTGATTATTTAATAAATGGTCATCGTTAGTTTTCAATACAATTTCTTTTTCCTTTTCTTCATGTGGAAAAGGAACATGTAATTGGAAGTTTTCAGAAAGGAACTTATTGATATGGTCGTAGATTTTATTTATGTCTTCTACTTTATCCATTTGCGTAGTAGACGATTTGCCAACCAACGCTTTCATAATAGGTTTCCACATCGCTTCCTTTACAAGGTTCGGTGTCCAATCTAACTTCACTATCTTACCGCCTATTTTCAAATCAAAGGTTAAACCTTTTTCCGTAAGAGATGTTGATACCATTTCAAAGTATTTATGGATAGCATTGTTTTGTGCTTCCGTTCTCACATAAGTTGTCCTTTTAATTTGAACATCTTTGTTTTCGTTAATTTCAAGGAAATCAAGCCATTCCCGTTGTGAATTAGGAACTATACCCATGTCCTTGATTTTTCCATAAACTAGCATATTCATGATTTTTGAGTTGGCTCTATTAAGCCATATTTTTCGCTATCGAGCGTGACTTTGTACAAGTTCTCCAACAGTATATCTCTATCATTGTGGTCATAATCATCTTTTGAAATATATTTGTTGAACGCTTGATTGATTTTAGATTTATTGTATTTCATTCCTCTCACTGATTTTGATAGAACAATTAAATCACCAAGGTTTGGATTATGTCTTTGAAAGTATCTGAAGCGATGTGATAGTTGATTTTCTTTCATGTTAATTGAATGGAATGTCGTCTGTAGATATTTCACTCTGAACAGGTATTCCCTTTAACTTTTTGAACTCTGGCGAACTTGCTATCTTTTCCTTTAGGAAGTTTGGAAGTGTGTCAAACAATTCCTGATTCCATTTATCGAAGCTCAAAATCTTTGATTCATTTACTTGTGGTGGTACAACTACTCCTTTAAGGATGGGTGATACCGCACCGATGTTTGCATAAGTGTTGCCATCTTTCTCCGTGTGAACGACTGTGAGCTGACAAGGCAAGCCGATAAGTTCATCGTGGTCAAAGGCGTAGGCTTCCTCATCTTTCAATGCCACTCCTAGTATCGCTTCTGTGATAGGACGAAGTTTTGCTTTCTTTCCCATCATGTGTGAATAAGTGTTTGAGATGACAAACGGCTTCTTGCTCTCGCCCTCTTTGAACTCATATAGTTCTGTTGGAAGTTCAAATGAGATATTTATTTGTGGTGTCTCTTTTTCTACTCCCTGCCATGAAGTCTTTTGAGTACCAAGGTCAATGATACGGACGACACGAGCCATCGTTGTTCCAGCAGGACACAATGGATAATCTTTTTTATTATATGGTGCTTTAGACATTTTATTATTATTATTCTGTTAATGCGACTGGCTCATTTCCCCAGTCATCTGTGAAATCATAGGGAAATCCGAAATCGTTTTCTACTTCTTGAAACCTTGATATACTTTTCTTTGCTACTGCTCTATCTATGATACCCTTGACTATTGCCCTGCTATTATTTTGAGAAGGGCTGTCAAACTTATCGTGGATTTCTTGGTAAATATCTTTGGTCATGTTGTTGCGTGGTCATAACAAGCATCACAGAGGGTTAAACTTTCATCTCCTGCATGTATGTCATGTTCGTCTCCTCCTGAAACTGGGTCTTGGCAATAATCGCAATGACCAGTTATCTTTACCCACTCACCATCGACCTCCATAAGTCCATCGGCTTTAGCTTCGGCTATTGTTTGTTCTATGGTTGGTGTGCTCATGTTTTTGGTGAAATTATATTTTCAATAAGTGGCCAAATACCTTTGGGCAAATCAGCTTCAAGTATCTCTTTCATTATCCGATTTCTTTCTGTCTTTACGCCAAGTTTCTTTGCCGTCTCCGTAAGTTCATATATTTGTTCTAGGTTCATATTAGTCGTCCAATTCCGCTTGTGTATATCCAGGCGGAAGATTATTACCTCTACTAAACTCGACCCTATCAATATCTTGCCACGACTTGAATGGATTTTCACACTCGCAACGAACCTCGACCTTTTTACTGCTTCTAATACCACGATTGATTACATCGAATTGAGTTTTAATTGTGTTTAATGGGTTCATTTTATTTAACACAATCCTGCACATTAAGGTGCATGGTTGCATTATTTTGATTAAGTGCTTTATAAGTTTCAATGCACTGGTGGACTGATTGATAATTCACAGCCAACGCTTTGTTCCACCATGCAATAACTAGACAGATGATAGCCAGGACTATGAAGCCGTAGACTATAAACCTATTACGCTTCCACCATTGGCTTCGGTGATAGCGGTCTATTGAGAAATGTGTATATTTTTCATTCATATTTTTATTTTTAATAATTTGCATCACAACGATGAGAGCACCAATACTTTTTACTTTACGAAATGATTGACTAGCAACCATACAGATTCAGTCGAAACCACTCCTGTCGTATTTTCAATTTCTTGACGCACTCGTCGCTGTGATGCTTCTC
>Ga0182027_10005957_pt1 | contig 18382 bp, 15 predicted proteins | sample 712E1DmetaG_FD_121300 | JGI IMG/M metagenome (GOLD analysis project Ga0182027, IMG submission 121300) | Permafrost microbial communities from Stordalen Mire, Sweden - 712E1D metaG (Illumina Assembly) | ecosystem: Environmental > Terrestrial > Soil > Wetlands > Permafrost | place: Sweden... | reverse complement strand
CAGATACCGTTTTCTAAAAAATTCCCTGTAATTCCGGATGAAAAATATTCCCACCTTGTTTTTATCGATGAAAATATTCAGGATTTGGAAATCTTGCCTAAGGTAATAAATAAGGTTAAGGATGTTAATGCGGATTTTATTTTCGCTCAAGGACTATCTTCAAGCGAAGAATACGCGGTTAATAACATTATGCGTTTATATCCAAGCGCAAAGATAGTTTTATTTGGAGATATTTTTGACAACAAATTAATTTCAAGGGAAGAAAATCATAATTTAGTAATCAATAAATTTATTTACCAAGCGCAAAAGTTTGGGAAAATGCAAGTTTTGGGGGAGGGTCTTCGAGGGGCATATCCGGTATTTTTGCAGGACGTGGTGGACGGATTAATAGAGTTGGTATTTAAAATACACAAATCAAATAATTCTCTGTTTTATCTTTTCCCGCAACATCCTTCAACCGAATTATCTTTGGCGCATATGATTCAAAAAATCAATCCGGAAATTGCGCTAGACTTTACGAAAAAAGATCCAAGATTAAAAAAGATAGCTTATCCTTTGGGTGGTGAAAATTTATTGGCCGATAAGTATCCGTTAGCCCAAAAAATCCGCAGCATTGATATTAGAAAAAAAGTTAAACCGCACGAACAAGGAGTTAGCGGAAACGCAAAAAAACCAACGGGTTTCATTTTGTTTACGGTTTGGATATTGATATTTTTATTTTTTTCTCCTCTTATCTTTACGCTCTTTTTCTCTTTACTTGGATCAGGTGCTTTTAAATATGCGCAGGGGAAAATTGAAGAGAAAAATATTATTGCTGCCGAAAAATCGGCGCATCTCTCGCAAGCATTTTTTAGTTTAGCCAAGCAAACATTTAGCGTTTTTTCTCTGCAAGCAAAATTTATAGGAAGAGAAAGTAATCTCCAAGGTTTTTCAGAAAGTATATCTTCAGGACATAAAGTAGCGGAGGTTTTGTCTCAAGCATTAAGTTCAGAAACATATTTCTCCAAAATTATCAGCGGAAAAAGCGAAAACCCCAAAGAAGATTTTACCAAAGCGGAAAATTATTTAAAAAATTCGCTTATCAACTTGGATAAGATAGAAGCGGAAGGAAAAATTTCCGCACCAATCTTGCAAAACATAAAAAGCTTAAACCCCTTAATTAAACTCTTATCTAACACTTTGGAGATAATGCCAAATATTTTTGGCATGGAAACACCCAAAACATATTTAATTCTTTTCCAAGACAATCTGCGGCTTAGACCCGGCGGGGGACTGATCAATTCGTATGGAATTTTAAAATTTAATCTGGGCAAAATTACAGAATTTTCCATCCATGATACATCTGGTGCCGATGAGCAGTTGCGAGGGCATGTAGAGCCACCCTTCGCAATCAGAAGATATCTTCCATCGACGCATTGGTACATGAAAGACAGCAATTTTGACGTAGATTTTGCTAAGGATGCTTTGTCAGCTGCTAATTTTTTAAACATTGAGACAGGGCAGCAGGCAGACGGAATAATAGGAATAAATGCAGCAGCTTACAAAGCAATAATGGCAAAAATTAAAACAGGAAAAATTTCTTACCTCATAATTTTGCAGGAAATTTCTGATGCTCTTGCCCGGAAAGATTTATTATTCTTTTCTCAAGACTCCCAAAATATTTTTATAGTGAACGGCTGGTCATCTTCGCTTTGGGATGAAAGACCAAACAGCGCGGGACCAATAAATGATTTTATTGGAATTAATGAAGCAAGCTTGGGGACTACTGAAATTAATAAATATATTTTAAGGCAGGTTTTGCAAAAAGTAACATTGGAAAATAGCGGAAACATCTCGGAGGAGTTAACGATTAATTATAAAAATTCGGCTCTGTCGGGCAAGGACTACCTTAACTATCTAAGAATTATTTTACCTCAAAACACTGAATTGTCAGAAATATCCATAAATGATAGTGTCCAAAATATTGTAAACGCAATTACCGACCCTTCCGTTTATGAAGCGAAAAATTTTAAAGCTCCCCAAGGCCTTGAAATTGAAAAAACAAGCGAAGAGAACAAAACAATTTTTGGTTTTCTGGTTAAAATTCCTGCCGGAGAAATTGTAAAAATTAAATTAAAATATGTGCTTGCCCAAAACATTGCCGGCCTAAACACTTTTACTTATAATCTTAAGTTTTTCAAACAGCCGGGAATTGATAGTATTAATTATTCTTTAAAGGTAATTAAAAATTCTGATATGCGAGCATTTTCTGAAAAAATTACTGGAGATAAAAATTTTCCAATTGATTTTGCTAAAAACAAATAGTTGTCAAGAGCCGCATAAATCCATTACAATAGTTCAGTCATATGACAAACGAACCGACAGAAGCACTTTATCCTATCTCGTTCAGACAAAAAGATGCCGGCGCATTGGGTAACCAGCTTAAAAACCGCAACAGCGTGGTCTTAATCGGAATGAAAAGAGTGGGAATTAGTAATTTTCTGCGTTTTTTTCTCAATCATAAGGAGATTGCAAAAACCTACATTGCTGATGGAGCCGCTCACCTGCTCATTCCTGTAGATCTTAACGATCTGGTTGAAAGAGAGGTCTTTCCTTTCTGGATATTAACCTTAAAAAGAATTTCAGACAGCGTTGAAAAGTCAGGCTTAAAAGAACAAACGAAAAAATATATCGAAAGATTATTTTTGGACTGTATGCAATCAAAAGATATTTTTTTAACCATCGAAAGTGTCAAAAAAAGTCTGACTAAAATTACGGACGAGGGGATTTTGCCGACAATTTTCTTCATCCGTTTTGATAGGTTGAAAGAAATTGTTACGTCTGAATTGTTCGGAAATCTGCAGGGGTTAAAAGATGCGCTGGATCAAAAACTTACTTATGTTTTTACGAGCTTTAGGGGCCTAACCGATCTTGCGCCGGAAGTTTTTACAAAGTCTTCACTTTCTCTTTTTGCCCGGAATATGTATGTGCAACCGGCAGAAAGTAAAGATACAAAAATAATTTTTGACACTTATAAAACTAAATATAAGCTTTCCTTATCTAATTCTTTGGAAAGTTCTCTTTTTGAGATTGTTGATGGTTATGTGCAGTATCTGCAGTTGGCCTTGATTTCTCTTCATGAGTCAAGCGTTGAATTTAAAAATAAAGAAGAAATTTTTGAGTTTTTGTCTAAAGATGAAAGAATAATTTTACAGTCCGAAGAACTTTGGGAAAGCTTAACCGGCAATGAGCAAAATGTTTTGCTGAAAATTGAAAAGAACCCAAAGATAACTCCCGAAGAAAGAAAATCCGCGACTTATTTATGGGACAGCGGATTTGTAACTGAAAAAAATAAAATTTTCAGTCCGCTTTTCAGTCATTATTTAAAGGAAAAACAAATTGCCAACAAAAATACAGCCAACGCTGATTTAAGTAAGAAGGAAAACCTGCTATTTATTTATCTTAAAAGCAGAATTGGAAATATTTGCGAGCGGGAAGAAATTATTCAGGCGGTTTGGGCAGAAGTGGAAGAATTTGGGGTATCCGATTGGGCGATAGACAGGCTGGTTGCCCGCTTGAGAGTGAAACTGAAATCACAAAAGTCTAAATTTGAAATTCAAACAGTCAAAACCAGAGGCTACAAAATGATCGAAGCTTAATCTCGGTAATTCCTCGTTAAATCTTCGGGAATAAAATTTTCGTTGCTTGGTTTTTTGGCCTGTGCTAAAATGAGGCAATGGATAAAGTTTACAATTATAAAGACGTTGAGGAAAAAATCTATAAGTTTTGGGAAGAAGCAGGCTATTTTAAGCCTGAAATAAACCCCAAAGGCAAATCGTATTCCATTATTCTTCCGCCCACTAATGCCAACGGAGCTTTGCATTTTGGTCATGCGATGTATGTGGTTGAGGATATTTTAATCAGATTTCATCGGATGAAAGGTTTCTCCGCATTATGGTTGCCGGGCACAGATCATGCCGGAATAGAAACTCAGTTTGTTTTTGAGAAAAAACTACGCACGGAGGGAAAATCAAGGTTGGACTTTAAGCCGGAAGAGCTTTTTGAAATGATCAAGAAATATGTCAATGAAAATAGGGGAGGAATAGAGGGGCAACTTCGAAGATTGGGTTTTTCTTTGGATTGGGCCCGAGAAAAATATACTCTGGACCAAGATGTGGTGGCAATCGTTTACGACACGTTCAAAAAACTCTTTGATGACAAATTGGCTTATCGTGCCGAAAGGTTAGTCAATTATTGCACTTTCGACGGAACAAGTTTTTCGGACTTGGAAGTTTTAAGCGAAGAAAAAGAGGGGCTTATTTATTACATTAAATATCCCTTGAAGCAAGGCGGTTTCATAACGGTTGCAACTACACGTCCTGAAACTATGTTCGGGGACACGGCCGTAATGGTTAATCCCGAAGACAGCAGATATAAAAACTTGATAGGCAAAATAGCAACAGTGCCGTTAATTGACAGAGAAGTTCCGATTATCGCAGACTCTGTAGTTGATATGAGTTTTGGAACGGGTGCAGTCAAGGTTACCCCAGCACATGATTTCAATGATTTTGAAGTCGGGAAAAGAAGCAGGCTGCCGTCAATTCAGGTCATTGGTTTTAACGGCCAAATGCAGAACACAAAAATAATTGACGGCTTGTATTCCAAGCCCGCCAGAAAAGAGACCTTAAGGTTGCTTGAGGAAAAAGGATTGCTTGAAAAAACCATGCTTCACAAATTAATTGCCAAGATATGCTACAAATGTAAGAATCCGATTGAACCCTTGCCTCTGGAGCAATGGTTTATAAAAATGGAGCCTTTAGCAAAAGAGGCGATAGGAGTCGTAAAGTCAGGAAAGATTAAAATTTATCCCAATACTTTTGAAAAAAGATATTTTCAGTTTTTGGAAAATATCCGGGATTGGAACATCTCCCGCCAGATTGTCTGGGGAATACAAATTCCGGCTTGGAAATGCAAGAAATGTCATGAATGGATAGTGACGGACGGAAAGATTCCCCGAGAATGCCAATGTGGCTCAAAAGATTTAGTTCGAGACCATGACACTTTTGATACTTGGTTTTCTTCCGGACAGTGGCCGTATGCCACTTTGAAGACGACCAACAACCTTAAATTTTACCCAACCAACGTGATGGAAACAGGATATGACATTTTGCCTTGGTGGGTGGCTAGAATGGTGATGCTGGGAATGTATATCCAGAAAAAACAGGGTGTCAGAGAAGTTGAAAAACAAATTCCTTTCAAGGATGTTCTGTTGCACGGGTTGGTCAATGATCCGTACGGAAAGAAGATGAGTAAATCCAAGGGCAATGTGGTTAATCCGCTGGAATTAGTTGAACAATATGGAGCCGATGCCGTCCGTTTTGCGCTTATCTACGGCAATGCCACGGGCAACGACCAAGCCCTGTCTTATCCAAAGCTTGACGCCTCACGCAAGTTTACGAATAAATTGTGGAATATGGCACGTTTCATTGAGATGAAAAAAGTATCAAGTATAAAGCATAAAGTATTATGTATTGAGGATTTAAAGAAAAATGCAAAAAATGAGAGCGATAAAAAAATGATTGAAAAAATAGGTGAATTAATTAAAAAAGTTACTGCAGATTTAGAGAAATATAATTTTAATTATGCCGCGGAGACACTCTACGAATTTATCTGGCACGACTTTGCAGATAATTACATAGAAGACGTAAAAAACCGCATTGATCCCGAATCATACTTAATACTTAATACTCTATACTCAATACTTCTGAAACTTCTCCATCCCTTCATGCCTTTTGTGACGGAAGAGATTTATCAAAGATTAGGTTTTGGCAAGTCAATAATGGTCGATAATTGGCCCTCGATATGAAGTTTAAAAATATCAAAAATAAGGCTAAAATAGCAAAATTCCCGAGTAATTCCCGAAGTATTACCGATAAATTTCCTCCTTTTAGTTCTCCTTTTCCGAAGATCAGTCATGCAAAATTAATACACTTATACAGAGGAGCTTTGGAAATTTTTCTGGTTTTTATTTTTATAATTGCCGCAACTGTTGTAGGAATTGATCTGCAAAAAAATTTCCAGACAAAAATAAATATTGATTTCCAAAGAGAAATTTTGGGCAAAGATTTAAATTTTTGGAATGATTTTATTTCCCAACACGAGAATTATCCAAATGCATATCTTCAGGCTTCAGTTTTAGAATATAAGCTGGGGGATATCTCAAAAGCAAAAACATATATAGAGAAAGGCTTATTTTTGGATCCAAATTCTGCTGAAGGTTTGAAAGTTGAACAACTCCTAAAGTAATTATTTCTTTTCTTCCGGTTTGGCGGCTGTCGCCGGAGCTGCCGGTTTTGCGCCTTCCGCTGTGGGAACAGCTGCTGCGCCCTCTACTGGAGCGGTGCCTTCGGCTGTAGCTGCAGGTGCGGCTGCGGCTTTGGCTGCTTCTGCGGCTGCGGCTTCAGCTGCTGCTTGTTCGGCTGCTTCTTTGCTGATTAACGACCCAATCTTGGCGACAACTTGAGATGGATCTGTCAAAATTGTCACTCCGGTTGGGGCTTTAATTTCGCCAACAGTAACCTGAGCGTCAAGGACTGCCAAAGGTTCAACGTTAACTTCGATTTTGTCCGGCAAATCTGTAGGCAAAGCTTCGATTTCGACTTCGGCCAAAGTTTGCATTAGTAAACCGAGTTTTTCCGAGACTGCTTTCGGCTCGCCGACAGCAACCAATTTGACCATCGTTTTAACCTTTTCTTTAAGATTAACCTGGAAGAAATCGGCATGAAGCAGTAAATGCTTGTAATAATCTTGCTGAACGTTGTGGATCAGGGATGGCCTAACTTCACCGGCGATGTCTACATCTACAATTCCTGTAACGCCTGCTTCTTTGTAAACTTTTTCAAATTCTTTGTAGGGAACCTGAACAGACACGGATTTTACGCCTTTACCATAAATGTTTGCAGGAAAAATGCCTTCTTTGCGAAGTTTGTGCACTTTTTTTCCTAGAACTTTTCTTTTCTCAACCGCAAGCTTAAAGCGCTTCATAAAAAACAATTATACAAGAAAGAGCTCTCTATTACAACGGCTATTTCTGTTTTCCCTTCATATAATCATTTATGTTGACATAGCAATAAGAAGAGGTGTATATTCGCAATATGCAAGGTGAAAGGCTGAAAGATTCGTCTTCATTCAAGAAAATAGCAGAAATGAAACCGAGCAAAGAAGAAGTTAGGAATCTTTATGATGGTTATAAAGACTTGCTTGATAAACATAATAAGGAAATTAAGGCAACAGGACTAAGGAAACTTCTTACCCTTGGCGGTTGGGATAAATTTTCGACTAAAATTGAAAGTGAAAATATTGACCTTGTTGTATCGCGGGTGAAATCTAAAAAATCAAACAAACATTTAGTTATAGATATAGGTGAAAAAACAAATCTTGATGAATCGATACGTCTTCAATTGTCAAAAAATGGTACTGCCAGTTTAATCCATCCAGGGTGTAGTCTTCTTGACGAGGCCTTAAGTAAGGTCTTAGGTAGAGAATCTCCTACAAAGAAAGGCTTAAGTCGTTATGTTGAAGCACTTGACTTTGCTGAAAAAAAATTAGCTGAATCTCCACAGAATAATTCCAATCAAGTATGATAATTTTAGGAATTGATCCGGGATTTGCGCGAGTTGGGTGGGCGGTTTTAAAATCTCAAAACTCAAATGTCAAATGTCAAAACTATGGATGTATTGAAACTTCGAAGGATACAGCCTCTCAAGAACGTTTAGTTGATGTTTACAGGCAAATTTGTAAATTAATTAAAAAATATAAACCTGAAGCCATGGCAATTGAAGAATTATTTTTTACCAATAATGCCAAAACCGCATTTAAGGTGGGGGAAGCCAGAGGGGTAATAATTTTGTCTGCCGCAATTCAGAAAATTCCTGTTTTTTCCTACACGCCTTTGCAAGTAAAAATTGCAGTGACCGGATATGGTCAGGCAGATAAAGTTCAAGTCGGGAAAATGGTCAGAGCAATTTTGAAATTAAAAGAACTGCCAAAATTAGATGATACCGTCGACGCAATCGCAGTGGCCCTAACGCATGCCTTCACGAAAAAGTTTGATTAAGCTTTTATCTCCGTGCTATAATCCAAAATGTGAACCCTGAAAATGTTTTAATTGTTGGTAGTGGCGCCAGGGAGGATGCTGTAAGTTGGAAAATAAATCAGTCTCTAAGTAAGCCTCGGTTATTTTTTACGCCTGGAAATGCAGGGACATCTCAAATAGGAAGGAATCTAGACATAGACCCGACAGACGTAAGTAGGATCATCAGTGCAGCAAAAGAAAGGAATGCTTTTATTTTTGTCGGTCCGGAAGCAGCTCTGGAAAAAGGTATTGTTAATGCTGCCAAGGAAGAGGGTCTAATGATTTTTGGACCAACTCAAGAAGCTGCTCTCTTGGAAACAAAAAAGTCTCGGGCAATAAATTTTATGCAGCGCCACAATATTCCCCATCCGGAATCGGTGGTTATTGCAGATCTCGGTGTTGCAGTGCATTTCTTTGATGAGGATGTATGGAATGATGTCGTAATAAAAGCAGATGGGTTGGCTGCCGGAAAAGGAGTATTTCTCCCCAATTCAAAAGAGGAGGCAATTAATGCAGTTGAGCGTATTATGGTGAAAAAAGAATTTGATGATGGTTCGAAAATCATTATTCAGGAAAGATTAAAGGGAAAAGAAATGTCCCTTATTGTTTTTACTGATGGAAGAAATATTGTTCCTTTGCTTCCGGCGCAAGACTACAAGAGAGTAGGCGATAATAACAAGGGTCCGAATACCGGAGGTATGGGAGCTTTTGCTCCAGCTCCAATGAGCAAAGCGCTATATGAAAAACTCTACAACGCAATATTGAAACCGACCGTGGACGGGATGAGGGAGGAGGGAAATATATTTCAAGGAGGATTATATTTTGGATTAATGCTAACGGATGAAGGACCTAAGGTAATAGAATATAACGCAAGACTTGGGGATCCCGAAACGCAACCATTAATGATGCTTTTAAAATCAGACTTGCTGCCTGCATTGAAAAATACTGCAGAAGGGAAGTTGAAGAAAAGTGACCTTATTTTTAATAAGGGAGCAGCGGTTTGCGTCGTACTGGCGGCAGAAGGGTATCCTAGTAATCCAAAAAAGGGAGACACAATTTATGGTTTAGACAAAGTAACAAATCCAGATGTTCAAGTTTTCCATGCTGGAACAGGGCGGGAAAATGAAAATTTTGTAACAAAGGGAGGAAGAGTGTTAGGAGTGAGCGCAAGTGGGAAAAATATCCTTGATGCCAGAAATAAAATATATTCTTTAATCGGGGAAAATGGCATACATTTCAGGGGCATGCATTATAGGAAAGATATTGGCGCTTAAATTTCTCCGCGTTCTTTTTTGCGTTGTTCCGGGGTTTCATCGGGTCTTTTATAATCATCGTCAAGTCTAAAAGTAGTGCCTATTTCCGGAGTTGAAACTTCAATGATGTCACAATCTGTAATTCCGGCTAATCTATGCCTTTGTCCGATGCAACAAGTATAACCTTGTCCTTTTTGAAGTTCGGTTTCAATCAATTCTCCCTTGTCATTATCCCAAATCACTTTGCCTCTGCCATTAACAATAAACCAGCTTTCTTGTTTTTGATCATGAAATTGAAGAGATAATCGAGCACCTTTATTAACGTGCAGTAACTTTCCCATGTAGGGTTTACCTTCAGGAACCCAGTGGATTTCATAGCCCCATGGTTTCTCAACCTTCTTAAGGTAGGAAGAATTTGAAAAGTTTCTTGGATCAAATATCATAATATCTATATTAGATAATCCTTGTGCTATAATCAAGACGAAATGATAGGTCATTTAAAGGGGGAAGTATTCTTTAAAGAAAGCAGTTACATTATTCTTGATGTTAATGGAGTTGGCTACAAGGTTTTGGGCAGTCGCGATGTCTTAACTAAAGCCATTAAAGGTTCGCCGCTTGAGCTTTTTATTTACACCCATGTTAGAGAAGATAATATTTCATTGTTTGGATTCCTGGAATCATTAGACTTAAAACTTTTTGAAAGCTTAATCGGAGTTTCAGGTATTGGACCCAAAACCGCCATGAATATTTTTTCAATTGGACACAGAAGTCAAATTATTGAGGCAATAATGTCAGCTGATACTTCTTTTTTTAAATCTGTTCCGCGTTTAGGACAAAAAAATGCCCAAAAAATAATCATTGAACTCAAAAACAAATTCGGAGGAGTGGGCGAAATTGATTTAAGCGGTGAAGAGATGTCCGGTCAGGATGAAATAGTGAGCGCTTTAAAAAACTTCGGATTTACCGGTAAAGAAATTTATGAGGCAATCAAACATGTCAAAAAAGTAGATCAAAAAGTTACAGAAACAATTAAGTTGGCTCTAAAATATTTGGGACAATGAGTAAGAGAACGACGAAAAAAACAGAAAGTGAGAATATTAATCCTGAAGAGGAAGCGTTATTTACTTCGCTGCGTGTAAAAGAGTGGAGTGAATTTCATGGACAAACCGCGATTAAAGAATCTTTAAAAATTGCTATCACCGCTTCCAAAAAAAGAAAAGAAGCCATCGAGCACATTTTGCTTTACGGACCTCCGGGACTTGGCAAAACCACCTTATCTCATTTAATCGCGAAAGAAATGGGCGCCAATATCAGAGTTACCTCCGGTCCGGCGATTGAAAGAGCGGGAGATTTGGCTTCAATTTTGACCAATTTGGAAAAAGGCGACATTCTTTTTATCGATGAAATTCACCGGCTCAATAAGGTAGTTGAGGAAACTTTGTATCCGGCGATGGAAGATTATGCGTTGGATATTATTTTGGGGAAAGGACCGTCAGCCAAAAGTTTGCGACTTGATCTTCCGCAATTTACCATCATTGGCGCAACCACCAGAATCGGCTTAATGTCAGCTCCCTTAAGAGACAGATTTGGATTGGTTCACCGGCTTAATTTTTATTCACCTTTGGAGTTGGAAACTATAATTACCAATGCGGCCAAAAAATTAAAAGTAAAAGTAGATCAGGAAAGCATTAAAGAAATTGCCAAAAGAGCCAGAGGAACTCCGAGAATTGCACTTAAATTATTAAAAAGAGCCAGAGATTTTGCTCAGGTTAAAGCGAAAGGGGATATTGATAAGGTAAATATTGTTCAGGCGCTGGACTTATTAGGCGTTGACCCGTTTGGGCTGGATGGATTGGACAGAAGATATTTAAAAAATATTATTGACAAACACGATGGAGGACCGGTCGGAGTGGAAACTATTGCGGCCTCAATTTCCGAGGATACGGGAACAGTAGAGGAAGTTGTTGAGCCATATCTTTTGCAGCTGGGATTTATCAAAAGAACCAAATCGGGAAGAGTCGCCACCAAATCCGCCTACGACCATTTGGGAAAGAAGTTTAAGGAAAAATAAAATTAGTAGTTGCTGTTTGATCTTTTTGCGTATCCAGAAGCTAATCCCTCTGTTAAAAGCACTTTGCGTACTGGACAAGAGCTCTCTCTGCTAGTGTCGGGACCCTCACAAAAATCCTTTCGAAATACAGGAATAGGTTCTTCGTCAAATCCCGTTGCTTTTCTTGCTTCCGGGACAGCCAGTAGTGGATTGCATACAAATGGTCAACCGTTACTGTCAATAAATTCACATTTCATATTAAGAAAAGAATTTATCAGTTTTTATTTGGCTTGTCAAGAAGGAAAAATGGCATATATACCTTCAAGACAAGTATGAATTTAGTAAAATTTATAGCCTCGCCAACTATATAAAACTATTATAGTCCCCGACGTATAAACAGTTCGTACTGCAATTAGCTTGGATTGAACAACTTAGACTAATATACCAAGAAGATGTTAAATCTCCAAAACTTGAAAAATTTCTAAAAATAGTATAAAAAGGAAGTGTTTATGAGCAAAGATCCATTGGAATATGATCCAGTTGTGCACGGCTATTCAGTAGCCGTGATGTATCAATACAATATTGCATCAATAAAGGATGTAATAAAGATTTTGAAAAAGATTAATGATGTAAACACTAACGAAGACTATGCCAAAGAATTTTCTAAATCACTACAAGCTTTTGACATATTTATTCGAATGAAATTAAACCTGAAAGGCAGAATAACGAAAGAGAAGCTAATTAAATTAGGTGTAATACAAAATAGAAAGTAATTTTTATGGAAGAAAATAAATATGTAAATTGGTTAAAGAAAAATGGATATAGACTAAAAATATCGGTAAACATATTTGGAGGGCAATTGTAGCACAAGTCTTATTCGGAGAACGATTCTTCTAAGGCAACAGCGGCTTTAGCAAAATATTTTTGGTTGAAATTTATTGCTTCGGAGGAAATTGGGAGACCATGGATCTCAATGAACCAATAGTGTTAATGGTTTTTTGAGCATTCTCAACCATTTCTTTGTGAGGAGCCTCTGCGGCATCCCTACTTTTTTGCATTGCATCTTTAGCTACATTTCCATCCATCGGACTTTCGCTTAAATAAAAGTCTGCTAATTCATGATCACCATGTTCAATTGTCAAATTTTCACCATTTCTATCTTTAGCATGATTATAGGTAAATTCTTCATTGCGCGGTTGAGTAGGAATCATTCTAAGGTCTTCTTCTACGGACTCTTTACCATCGGTGTAGACTTCCTTTAGCCCATCTTTTGTAAGCGCCACCATGCGATCAACGCCTGTCCTATTGTCAATGCCAGGCTTTATGAAAACGAGTGCTCTATTATCGATTCCTCCCTCTTCTTTTTTACCAAACTTTATAAACCAATCTCCTTGTTGCTCCCGGCTTGCTTCTATCTGATCCATAAGGGTACTGCACTCAATTTCTTTTTCCTTATTTTTTGCTTCTGCTTCCTGTCTTGTTACTACATGAGGCATAATTTCAGGCACTTCTTGTTTATTCTCTATTGGGGCTGTGGAAGCATTTTTTTGTTTGCCGAAAAACCCACCGAACCCTCTGCCTTTGCTAGTTTCTGCTGATGCAGCCCCTGGTGGTGTTTGTTGAGATCCTAATTCATTCCCTGGTTCGTTCATATTTCTATATTTGCAGATTAATTAAAAATTGTCAAGGGCAATGATAACGAAAGATTTATTGCTTAAAAAGCAGTAAGTAATTGTTCTGTTTGTTGCAATGTGTACTCGGGATACTCTATAGTTTCTAACTAGATTCGTGTTTATTGTAATCTTCGATTATGTTTCTCATAACGCGGATATTCAAGGAAAATAATTTAGAATACTGTTTATTCTTGGAACAATTTAATAATCTTCGGAAGGGATCGTAATCCAATCAATATTTTCTGTTCTTCCGCTTTTTCTTTTGTACAACTGATTTCTGGTCGTGAAATGGAAACGTAATGGCTTTCCTCCATAATATTTTTCAAGCAATGATGGCAGAAGCCGCCTACAGTAGATAATAATTTTATGGTTCGGACATAGGAAGAAGAATTGGAGGCAATTTATTGATTCATCTTCCCAATTTTCTTCATTTAAAGTCTCAAAAATATGCTTTAGAGTATAGCGAAGTAAAAAGCGTGGAATATAGGCGTCCAGTACGAATAGTAATCCATGAGTTATTCCCTTGGTTGTTCTTTTTCTTAGATATGCATCAGGTTTAATGCCATCAAGTAAGATAAAGTCGGGAAAATAGGCAGGGGTAAAAAACTGGAGTTTGTTTAAGGGAATTTTTTCTTCTGTATCTCCACTATCGGTTGTAAGTCCTGTTATAAGATAGTCGATGATATCTATGCCGGTTTTTGTTTTTACTTTATTTATTTTTTTATCGACTAAATCTGTACTTTTTTGAGGGGGAAAAAGCATCAGATACCAATCGGCAATAATCTGACAACGGATCCGAAATGATTTTGATGCCTTGTTGTCTCTGGCAATACGTTTCAAATATCTGGGAAAGTGGTAATGATAGTTGCTCCTAATATGTGCTCTACCTAAGACAGTCAGATAACAGACTGCAGGCTTTGTTAATATTCCGTAGATAGGTTTAAAATCTCTGACGATATAACCTTTATTTTCCAGATCTTTAAGCCAGGAATTTATTCTTCTGTGATCTTTATGTCCTAAAAACTCCTGTATCTGTTTACTATTTATAAATCTAAAACAATAGAGAAGTGTTTGAATTAATGTTTGTTTTTTAGTTATTATTCTTTTTGTATATTTTCTTTTTTTCATCATCTTATTTATTTGTTATTTATGTTTGTTTTTTAGTTATTTATATTTTGTTATTTTTATTTTTTGATTGTTTTTTTATTTATTTTATTAATTTATCACTTAATTATTTTTGTTTGACTATTTAATTATTAAGCTTGGGGCCCCTTCCCTATATGTTTAAATAGATAATACAACATAGCTAGGTCTTAAATCAAGCCTAAAAGAGGATAAAGATTGTCCCAGAAGGGTGGGACAAAAATTGTTTATGTTATACTCTCTCTATGGGAAAGAAAAAGCTGTTAGAGAAAGACAAAAAGCTCTTGGAATTTGTTAAAAAGGGTGGAAGAGTTGGGGCAAAAAAAGATTTTGTTGCTCTTCTTAAAAAATCTGCTAAGCCTTTAAAACCCTGACCTCCACCACCTGTTGTAAAAGTAAATCAAACATCTTTCCACCAAATTTTCTATTATTATACCTCCATGCATATTCATCAATGTATGCTTGTAAGTATTTTTTAGATACTTTTCTGTATACTCCGTAAACTCCTCGTTTTAAAATTGACCAGAAGTTTTCGACATTTTGAGTATAAGTGTCACCGATAACAAATGTCTGTTTATGTTTTACAAAATCATGTAAGTAGTTATGGTATTTTAATTGGGTATATCCTGAATATTCATCGGTGATAACTCTGGCTGAAGTATCGACGTGATCTTTTATTTGTTTTAAGAGCGTCCATTTGCCGGTATTGGGAATATGTTTGACATATGCTTTATCTCCACCCTTCTCAAGTGTATTTCTTTTTACCATTCCCATAACAACCTCTTTGGGTTTTTCATTACCATGCCACTGGGACATTCTATTCTTTCCTTTTCCTCCGATGAAGGTTTCATCAATCTCAACAATTCCATTAAGCATTGTACTGTCCAGTTGAGCCATAAGCATTCTAATTTGTTTAAATATCCTCCACGCTGTTTTATATGTTACCCCTAGCATTCTTTCCAGCTGTTTAGCTGAAGTACCAGAGCGGGTATGAATCATTAAAAACATCGCATAGAACCATAAATCAAGGGGGGTTGAAGTTTTCTCAAAGATAGTGCCAGCCAATGGATACACATGCCAACCGCAGAGCTTACATGCATACGAGGAACGATTGGTTACCCGATAGAAAGCTGATGGTTTATTACATTTCGGACATGTAATTCCGGAAGGATATCTGAGTTCCCTGAGTGTATCTAAACAGAGATCATGCGTACCGTATTTTTCCCTAAATTGTCTGAGGCTAAATCTTATTTCCACAAGCACAGCATAGCAGAAATCTTACTTGTTGTCAAGGGATATGTGCCGGAAAAATCAGTTAAAATCCTAGTCTGAAGATTTGTTGGAAGAAGGGGTTGAAAGTAATAATTGCCTGAAGAATTAAAGTAAATAATACTCCGAAAATAAGAAATTTATTAAACCTAAAGATTGTTTTTCCTCTGACCACAAAAGCCAAAACCATATGGGAGATTATTAAGACATTAAACACAATGGTTCTGGCCAGATTTTCCGAAGAGCCATTTTGAATCAGAGTTTTGAAAATTAAAATAAAGAAAAGAGAAAGAGAAAGTCCGACGACGGAAATAAAGATTAGGCGGCCATCATTTAAGATAGGCGCGTTCGGGTTCCTTGGTTTATTGTTTAAAACACTATGATCTTTATTATCGGTAGCCAAAGCTAAAGCGGGCAGACCGTCCGTGACGAGGTTAATCCAGAGAATTTGAGTCGGAAAAAAAGGATTTGGCATACCCAAAAGACTGGCCAGTAAAACGAAAGAGAGTTCGGATAAATTTCCGGTCAGAAGATAGGTGATTGATTTTAGAATATTATTATAAATGGTCCTGCCTTCTTCAACCGCAGAAACAACTGTTGAAAAATTATCATCAGTCAGGACAATATCGCTGGCTTCTTTGGCGACATCGGTGCCTGATTCTCCCATTGCCAGTCCCACATCCGCGCGTTTCAGGGCCAGCGCGTCATTGACTCCATCTCCCGTCACCCCAACCACATAGCCCATTTTTTTAAGGATGGTTACCAGTCTTAATTTATCTTCGGGTTTGCTGCGCGCAAAAATTCTGGTTTTCAAAATTATTTTTTCCAACTCTTCGTCTGATAATTTAGCTATTTCTTCTCCGGTGGCGATGTCATCGCCTTGCTCCAATAGTCCGATTTCACGGGCCAAAGTGCTGGCGGTAAAAACATTGTCTCCCGTGACCATAATCGTTTTAATGCCGGCTTTTCTTGCTTCTTCCACTGCTTTTTTGGCTTCCGGTCGGGGAGGATCGTAAATTGCGACCACTCCCAAGAAAGTCAGATCTTTTTCCGCATCTTTTCTTTCCAGATCACCGGTGTGGTTGGAAATTCTTGTTCCAAATCCGATGACCCGGTATCCTTCTTGGGCATATTCTCCATAAACTTTATTAATTTCCTCCATTTCTATTTTGGAAACTTGACTTTTGGACAAAACCACTTCCGGAGCGCCCCTGACAAAAATATGCTTTTCCCCAGACGGCGGATTGTCTTGCCAAATAGTGGTGACGGTTGAGGTTTGCGGATCAAATGAATATTCTTCAAGGATTTTTCCCTCCGCTTGAATTTCGTCCAAATTTCCGGCTTTCTCTTGCGCCCAAAGAAGTAAGGCGGCATCTGTTTTGTCTCCAATCAGATCAAAAGAATTTTTCTCTTTTTTCTCAATAATTTGCGCGGTATTTCCCAGCACGCAAGCCCTGATTAGTGAAGTTAAATAATCATTTCTTGCTGTCCAGAATTTTTTAACCCGCATCGTGTTTTGAGTTAAAGTGCCGGTTTTATCGGTGATAATTATTTGAACCGCTCCCAAGGTTTCAACCGACTGCATACGTCTGACAATGGCTTTTCTTTTGGCCATTTTTAAACTTCCGATTGCCAGGGCAATGGTGACTACCGCAGGCAAACCTTCGGGAATGGCAGCGATACTGATGCTGACAGCAATTAACAGTAGCGGCAAAAATTCTTTGTGCTGCGAAATGCCAATCGGAATAATTAAAGCTGCGATGGCAAGTATAGTCAGAGATAAAATTTTGGCCAAACCATCCAGACGTTTTTGCAGCGGAGTTTTGTCAGGTTTAACATCAGCCAGATTTTTGGCAATTTGCCCAAGACGGGTATCGTTGCCGATTGCTTCAACCACAAAACGGGACGAACCCTTGATGACCAGAGTGCCTGAAAATACGGTATCATTTAAATTTTTAATTACCGGCAATGATTCTCCGGTCAAAATTGATTCATCAACTTCAATGAATTTGTGACTAACGATTTTTCCGTCAGCCGGTATCCGGTCTCCTTCGGACAGAAGAATAATATCCCCCGGAATTATATCCACAGCATCAATTTGCTTTATCTTTCCGTCTCTGATCACGCAAACAATAGTCTTAACATAGGTTTTTAATTTATCCAAAGATTTTTCCGCCCGGTATTCCTGCGCAAACCCAAACAGGGCATTCAGAAATAATATAACTAAAATAAATATTCCGTCCAATAAATTTCCGGTTAGAAAAGAAATTATAGAGGCTAGAGTTAAAATGCCATTGATAAAGGTTGGGAATTGAGAAATAAAAAGAGAAAAAGTAGAAATTCTTTCTTGAGTTTTAATCTCATTTTTACCCAAGCTGATTTTACTTTCCATATTTATATCATATCATTGCGGGGACGGTATTGAAGGGCTTCGGCAATGTGATTTGAATTTATTTTTGCCAGTCCTTCCAGGTCGGCAATTGTTCTGGCCAATTTGATAGTCCGGTTGTAGGAACGGGCAGACAAATTCATTTTTATCACCGCCAATTGTAAAAGCTTGACGCAGTTTTCATCCAAAACACAAAATTCTTTTATTTCTTTGTTGCCCATTTCGGAGTTGGAAGCAATTTTTTGATGCTTAAATCTTTTCGTTTGGATATCGCGGGCTTTCTGCACTCTCTTTCTGACGGTCGCGGAATCTTCTATGACTTGCGTGTCATCTATATGAAGTTTTTCCACTTTTACAGCAGGTACATCTAAATGAATGTCAATCCGGTCAAGCATTGGTCCTGAAACCCGTCTTTGGTAGCGGAGAATTTGATTAAGATTGCACTTGCAGTTTTTGCTGGGATTGCCGAAAAATCCGCAGGGACAGGGGTTT
>Ga0182027_10005956_pt1 | contig 18382 bp, 12 predicted proteins | sample 712E1DmetaG_FD_121300 | JGI IMG/M metagenome (GOLD analysis project Ga0182027, IMG submission 121300) | Permafrost microbial communities from Stordalen Mire, Sweden - 712E1D metaG (Illumina Assembly) | ecosystem: Environmental > Terrestrial > Soil > Wetlands > Permafrost | place: Sweden... | reverse complement strand
TGCGCGGCGACGACGGCGCAGGCCCGCATATGGCCGAGGCCGTTGCGGCCAGGAATTATCCCGGCGTGCGCGTTCTGGTTTGCCCGCTGCTCACGCCCGAGTTGGCCGACCCCATTTCCCAAGCCAGCGCCGTCCTTTTCGTGGACGCCGCCGTGGATGCGCCGCGCGAAGTCCGCTTGCGCAAACTCGAGCCGGCCGAGTCCGCGCAAATCATGTCCCACGCCGCCGACCCTTGCACGCTGCTGGCCCTGGCCCGCGACGTTTTTGGCCGCGCGCCCAAAGCCTGGTGGCTGACCATCCCCGCCGTGCAGTTCGATTTCGGCGGCGATTTTTCCCCCAAAACCCAACAAGGTATCGCCGCCGCGCTGGAGAAAGTTGAGTCCCTCTTATTGTAGGTGGGGAAGCTTCATCTTTGGTTTTGTTTCGCCCTTTCCGCGAGCCGGGCACGGGTCATGCGTTCGCGCAAGCCGCCCTCCTGCACGAAGGCCTTCTCCAACTGGCGAAGCTGCTGGTCCAGGAGGTAATTGGTCTGGTGGACCAGGCAAATGAGGATGTTGGCCACCACTTCGGGCGGACGTGTTTCCAAATAGGTCCTATAGGTCTCATAGGACCGATTTTTCGTCGAGCCGAGTTTTCGGACAAACAGGGCTTCCTTGGAGTCTTTTTGCCAAAGGCGGGCGTCGCGCACCCGAAGGAAGTCGCGATAATCCTCCAGCAATTCCTCCAGGCTGGCGCGAGCCACGTTGATCAGCTTGATTTCCGTTTCCTTGGAAGTGCCGGATGCCTGGCAGCCTTCCAGAATGTTCTGCTTTCCCGAGCGCGCGGCTTGCACCATTTGGTCATAGGTGCGGTCACTCTTTCTGAGAAAGCGTTCACAGAAGCGCACTGTGCCGTCATAAACGATCCTGGCCATTTGAAAGGACAGGAGGTTTTCATAGCCCCCGTGTGCCGGGATGAAGCCGGGCGAATTCTGCGGATTGGTCATATTGGACTTATAGGACGCATTTGTATTCAGTAATGCTGTGGGCGGCGCTTGCCAAGACCGGTCTTGCAGCCCTTTGTTCCGTCAAAGTTCAAATTGTTCCACGCGGCGCAGGCCCAGACGGAACGGGAACCAGCCCACCGCCGCGGAAAGCGCGGCGAAACCCGCCCAGCTTCCCAAAATCCAGGCGACGGAAGTCTCCCCACGCCAACCCCAGGGCGAGCCCATCGCCAGCAGGGTGACGGAGCCGACAATGTAAAGAAAACTGGCCACCAAACAAAGCGTGCCGCCGAATCCGCTGACGATTTTCGCCGGATGTTCCTCGCGGAAATTGGGAAAGAGCGCGCCCAATCCCGTGGCCAGTGCGGCGAGGGTGAAGGTCATCGTCCCAATGATCAGGCCCAGGTACAAAGCGCGGTCCATGGGGATCCGGAGCATAGAGCAGGAAAGGAAGATCAAGAAAAGGCTGACGATGAGGGCGGCCCGGCTGGCCAGCCAGAGTTTTATCCGCAACACCCGCGCCAGGCCCAGCGGCGCCAGGCCGATGATCCAGATCCGTTTGCCTTCCATGGAGAATTGCGGATACACAAAGCGCGTGGTCAGCGTGGCCAGATTGAGCGCGCACGCGCCGAGGTTTAAGTAACAAACCAGATGCACCCAAAACGGATTGGTCAATTGCTCGGAGAAATGGCGCAGGTTGATAATATAGACGGCCAGCAGGCCCAGCAGGACGAGCGTCTGGCCCCATTGGGCGGTGTCGCGCCAGAACATGCGGGCATCCTTGACCAGCAGCGCCAGGCTGTCGGACGGCGGGTGGAACAGGAAGCGGAAGAATGGGTGGAAAAAGAGGCGGAAGAACTTTTCCATCGGGCCGACGCGATAATCAAACCGCCGGCGGCGGCGCCGCAGTTTTTGGAACCAGCCCCAGCGCGTGAAGATGCTGTCCCGGCTTTGCACCATGGAAAAGGACTCCTGGAAAATCCTTCCCGCGCCGGCAAACGAAATGAAGCCAAAAAACAGAACATGGCTCAGGAGCACCAGGAGAAAGAATCCGGCCGACGCCAGTGCGCCTTCCGCCCACTGCATCATGCTGGTGGAAAGCCAGAAACTGGGCAGCCAGGGCCATTCGGAAAACCGCGTGCGCGTCAGCAGCAGGTCCAAGTTGGACAAGACGCGCGTGTCCACAGAATCCTCCGGCATCGCTTGCGGGCGGAACCAGACGGCCAACAGCGGCAGCGCCACCAGCAACGTCACCAGGGCCACCACTTGAAAGGCGCGCCGATCCAGATAACGCGCCAAAAACAGCGCTACCCACGCCCCGGCCACCCCCGGCAAAACGATGAACAAGGCGATGGACACGCCCGTCATCGGATAATAATACCACGGCACGCCGCGGCTCAGGCCGTAAGCCGCCAGCAGCGGGGCGATGAGAAACAGAAAAGCCCACGAGGCCAGCACGGTGGATTCGATGAATTTCCATTGAAAGATCACCCGGGCCGGGATGGGCAGGCTGAGGAGGTGCTGCGTTTCGCGGTTGCGGAAGTAATTGCCGTAGCCGATGACCAGGTTGCTGAAGAGCAGCAGCACGAGCAGGAAGGCGAAGAGCAGAAAGAACAGCCGCTCCAGCAACATCGCCCCCAGGGCCGGAAACTTGTTGACAAATCGGAACCCGCGGGAGAACAGCAGGAAGGACAGCGCCTGATAAGCGACGACAAAGGAGACGACGGCCAGCGCCATGGTGGCCGATGTCTTGTGAACGGATTTCAGGCGCCGCCACAAGTTCAGGACGTTGACGCGCAGCAACAGGAGCAGCAAGCTCTCACGAATCACGGCGGCCAGTGTAGAGTTCCAAGCGCCAGGTTCAATGCAAAGTTCGCGGCTTTGGCGCATTCGGGCTTGTGTCGGGGGCGTTCTTTCGCAGAATAGGCGACCATGACTGGCGGCGATCACATTTTGGTGACGGGCGGCGCGGGGTTTATCGGCTCGCACTTGGTGGAACGGCTGCTGGGCGAGGGGAAAGGGGTGACGGTGATTGATGATTGTTCCACGGGCCGGCTGGAGAATTTGCAGGCGGTCCGGTCGCATCCGCGGCTCAAGGTCATCGTGTCCAAAATCTCCCAGTGCCCCGATCTGGGGCCATTGGCGGCGGCGGCGGAGTCCATTTATCATCTGGCGGCGGCGGTAGGGGTGGAATTGGTGATGAATTCCGCGCTCTCGTCCATGGAGACGAATTTGCGGGAGACGCAGGCGATTCTCGACGCGGCCAGCGCGCACGGAACCCCCGTTTTGCTCGCTTCGACCTCGGAGGTCTATGGGAAAAGCCAAAAGCCGGCCTTCGCGGAGGAGGACGATTTGCTGATCGGGCCGCCGCATTTGAGCCGGTGGAGTTACGCGTGTTCCAAACTAATGGACGAGTTTCTGGCGCTGGCCCACGCCCGGGAGCGGCAGACGCCGGTGGTGATCGCGCGGTTGTTCAACACCGTCGGGCCGCGCCAGACCGGACAATACGGGATGGTGCTGCCGCGCTTTTTGCGGGCGGCGCGGCGCGGGGAGGCGCTGCAGGTGTACGGCGACGGCCGGCAGACGCGCTGTTTTTGTTATGTGCTTGACACTGTGGAGGCGCTGGCGCGGCTGCAGAATTGCCCCGCGGCGCGCGGGCAGGTGTGCAACGTCGGCAGCGCGGAGGAAATCAGCATCCGCCGGCTGGCGGAACTGGTCATCGAGATTTTGCAGTCGCGCTCGCCCATCGAGCTGGTCCCCTACGACAAGGCTTACGCGGCGGGGTTTGAGGACATGATGCGGCGCAAACCGGTGTTGGACAAGCTGGCGCGCCTGACGGGATTTCGCCCGGGCACGACACTGCGGGAAATTGTGGCGAAAACGGCGGCGCGTCCGGATCGTTAAGGCACTGCCGCCTTGCCGTGAGGCTGGATTGTTGCCATTCTGACCGGGATGAATCGCATTATCGAACGGTTTGCCCGCCTGAAGAAACAAGGCCGGGTGGGATTTATTGTGTACATTGGCGCGGGGGATCCAAACCTGGAGGCGACCCGCCAACTGGCGCTGGCCCTGGACCGCGCGGGCGTGGATGTTCTGGAGTTGGGCGTTCCGTTCAGCGATCCCCTGGCCGACGGATTGGTCAACCAACTGGCGGCGCAACGCGGCCTGGCCTCGGGAACCACGCCCCGCAAAGTGCTCCAGACCGTGGCCGCGATCCGCCGGGAATCGCAAATCCCCATCGTCCTCTACATTTACTTCAATCTTATCCACCGGCACGGCCTGGAGGAATTTGTCCGCGACGCCGCGGCGGCGGGCGTGGATGGCCTGCTCGCGCTGGATCTGCCGCCCGAAGAATCGGAGAATTACAAAGCCTTGATGCGCCAGGCCGGCCTGTGCGTGATTTATCTGGTCGCCCCGACCACGCCGGAGGAGCGCATTGAAATGATCGTCAAACGGGCCACGGGATTTGTCTATTGCGTATCCCGCGAAGGCGTGACCGGGATGCAGGCGAAAGTGTCCGGCGCCATCGGCCCAATGACCTCCCGCATTCGCGCCCACACCGATTTGCCCATTGCCGTCGGCTTCGGCATTTCCACCCCGGAGCAGGCCAGGACCGTGGCGGCGTGCGCCGATGCCGTGGTGGTTGGCAGCGCGGTGGTCAATCAGATCGCGCGCCACGGCCAGTCGCCCGACCTCATTTCCCGCGTCGTGGACTTCACCGCCGCGCTCATTCAAGCCGTGAAACAGCCGCCGTCATAAACTCGAACATGACCTACAAAGACATCACTCCTCCAGTGTGGCCGCGGCGTCCCGCCGCGATGAATAATTGAATATGACCTACAAAGACATCACTCCTCCAGCCGGCGGCAAAATCACCGTCGTCAACGGCCAGATCAACGTTCCCCATCATCCCATCATCCCCTTTATTCGCGGCGACGGCTCCGGCCCGGATATCTGGGCCGCCAGCGTGCGGGTCTTCGACGCCGCCGTTCGCGCGGCCTATCGCGGCGAGAGGAAAATCGCCTGGTTCGAGGTCCACGCCGGCGAAGAGTCCTTCAAGAAACTCAACAACTGGCTGCCGGACGACACCGTCGCCGCCTTCCAGGAATTCCTCGTCGGCATCAAAGGGCCGCTCACCACGCCGGTGGGCGGCGGCATCCGTTCCCTCAACGTCGCCCTGCGGCAAATGCTCGATCTCTACGTCTGCCTCCGCCCGGTGCAATACTTCGCCGGCGTCCCTTCCCCGGTCAAACATCCCGAAAAAGTGGACATGGTCATCTTCCGCGAGAATACCGAGGACATTTACGCCGGCATCGAATACGCCGCCGGCTCGCCCGAAGCGCAAAAAGTCCTGGACTTCATCGCCAGGGAATTTCCCAAGGATTTCAAGAAAATCCGCTTCGGCACGGATGCGGCCGCGCGCGAATTTTTGGCGAAGGTCGGAATGAAGGAAGGTTGCGGCGGCGTGAAAGTCGGTGTCGGCATCAAACCTGTCAGCGCGCCCGGCTCGGCCCGGCTCGTGGTGTCCGCCATCCAATACGCCATCGAGAAAAATCGCAAATCCGTTACGCTCGTTCACAAGGGCAACATCATGAAATTTACCGAAGGCGCGTTTCGCGATTGGGGCTACAAAGTCGCCAGGGAGATTTTCGGCGCGGTGGAAATGGACGGCGGGCCGTGGTGCAAAATCCCTGCCGGCAAACCCGGCGCCGGGCTGGTCATCAAGGACGCCATTGCCGACATCGCCCTACAGCAAGTGCTCACCCGTCCGGAAGATTTTGATGTCATTGCCACCTTGAATCTCAACGGCGATTACCTGAGCGACGCCCTGGCCGCGCAAGTCGGCGGCATCGGCATCGCGCCGGGCGGCAACATCAATTACGTCACCGGCCACGCCATCTTTGAAGCCACCCACGGCACCGCCCCCAAATACGCCAACCAGGACCGGGTCAACCCCGGCAGCGTGGTGTTGAGCGGCGAGATGATGTTGCGCTATCTCGGCTGGATGGAAGCGGCCGATTTGATCCTGAAGGGCCTCAGCGGCGCGATTGCCTCCAAGCGCGTCACGTATGATTTCGCCCGGCAGATGGAAGGCGCCACGGAAATCAAGTGCTCGGAATTCGGCGACAATATCATCGCCCACTTTTAGCGTCTGTAGATTTCGGCCCCGGATGAAAACGCGCTTTTCCCAATCCCCATCACTCCATCACTCCACCACTCCGCTATTGGTTTCCTGTGCCCAATGATCTCCGAGTCGCGTCACCCCCGCCCAAGCCGCTGCTGATTTTCGACGGCGATTGCGAATTGTGCCGCCGCTGGGCCGCCCGCCGTCGGCGAGCCACCGGGGACGCGCTGGATTTGTTGCCCTTCCAGGATGAAACGGTCGCGAGAGAATTTCCTGAAATTCCGCGAGCGGTTTTTGCGAAGGCCCTCCATTTGCTTTTCCCGGACGGCTCGGTTTGCACCGGGGCGGAGGCGGTCTTCCGCTCGCTTGCGGCCGGCGGCGCGAAACGCTGGCTTCTCTGGTGCTACCGCAAGATACCCCTGTTCGCCGGCCTGTCGGAATGGATTTATGACCGGGTGGCGGCGCGCCGCCAGTTCCTGTCCAAGCTGGACCGCTTCTTTTTTGGGCCGTCCTGACCCGGCGCCGGCCGGAAACCATTCAGCCAGGCAACAACGGCGGGCAGGCGTGAAACGATTACGAATGTGAGTCTTCATTGCGGATTGCGGATTGCGGATTGCGGATTAAAAAGACACCCAGGAAGTGACCGCCTCTTCTTCAATCCGCAATCCGCAGAGAATGGTGAATTGTGAATAGAGAATAGCGAAATAAAAACCTCCCCTTTTCCCAATTTTCACCACGTAAAACGTGGCAAGCAATTCAACATTCAAAATTCCATGCAATCCGCAATCCGCAATCCGCAATCCGCGATTCCCCCGCTAGACCAGCTTCCTGTATCTCTTGTCCTCCGCCAGCTTCTTGACCAGTTCCTTGACTTTCTGCGCCTGGCTTTTGTGGGCCAGCAACACCGCGTCGTCCGTTTGCACCAAAATCGAATTGCGCAGCCCCACCACCGCGATGGGCGTCCGGTTCTTCGTTCTCGCGTCAAATATAATGTTCCCCTCGGCGGCGACGCCGATGAAATCGCCCGCCGCGCAGTTCCCCTCCGCATCCGCCGGCAAATGGCGGCCCAGCGCGGTCCAGGAGCCAAAATCATCCCAGTCAAAAGCGCCGTCGGCCACCACGACATTTTGCGCGTGCTCCATCAGCGCGTAATCAATGGAAATGCGTTGCAGCGCGGGATATTCCTTCGCCAGAACTTTGTCCAGCCGGGGAGTGCCGGCCGCTTCGAACCAGCGCCGGCAGGCCGCGGCCAGTTCCGGTTGATGCTTCTCCAATCCTTGCGTGATCGTGACGAACGACCAGACGAACATCCCCGCGTTCCACCGGTACTGGCCGCTGTTCACATATTCCTGCGCGCGGTCAAAGTGCGGTTTCTCCACAAACTGTTCCGCCTTGAAAAAAACGGTTTGATACGGCTTCGCCCCGTGTGGCGGGGGCAGGACATTCCCCACGCGAATGTAACCGTAGCCGGTCGCCGGCTCGGTCGGCTGGATGCCGATGGTCACCATCACCTGCCCGCGCCCGGCCAGGTCAAAACAATCGGCCAGGACCTGCTGGAATTTCTTCTCGTCCGCAATGACATGATCCGCCGGCAACACCGCCATGACCGCGCTGGTGGAGCGTTGCCCCGCAATCGCCGCGCCGAGCGCGACGGCGGCGCAGGTGTCGCGCCCCACCGGCTCGGCGATGACATTTCCGGCGGGGAGCTTGGGCAGTTGTTTGCGCACCGCGGCGGCTTGCGAGGCGTTGGTAATGACCAGGATATTGTCCAGCGGCGCCAGCGGCAGCACGCGATCCACGGCTTGTTGGAGGAAAGAGCGATTGCCAAGCAAGGTGATCAAATGCTTGGGCGTTTTTTCGCGGCTGACCGGCCAAAACCGTTCGCCGCGCCCCCCGGCCATGATGATGACGAACCGCTCGTTGTTTTGCTGCAATTTTTTCACAAAGAAACGTGATTAGATATTTTCGCGCAGATGGAACTTAAAGAGTTCCTTCAAGAATTCGGATCGCTTTCCTTCGTCCTTAAGTATGGCCAACAAATCAAAAACCTGGTCAATTTCCCGCTCGCTCTTCAACTGCGCCTCGACCGCCGGGGTGAGGACGCTCGGAAGAAAAATGGTATGGCATCTGGGATTCTCAAGTTTTGCTTTAGAGAAGGACTTTTTGGTTTCGCCAAGCCGCGTTTGAGCTCCCGCCTTATCGGCGCTTCCTTTGATCTCCATCACGCAGATCAATTGGCCCGCATTGCTACGACACTCCACATCTGGCTCCGAACCAAATAGAAGGACTGTTCCGCTCTTTAACACAAGGCCCCGTTTTGTCCTGGTGAGCATCGCCGTCGCATCCGCGTCCAACAAACCCTTTTCCGCAGCGAAGCTGGCGAGAATTTGCTCCAGGGCTTTGGCCGCTTCCGAACCAATGTAATTGGCCCAAGTCCCCTGCCATTCAGATCCCGCCTCGGCAAAAATTGTGTTCAGCAGAGTCTCGCGGGTGGCTTTGGCAGCGAGCACAAATAAAGACGATAAGAATCCATTAAGAAACCGGCAGAGCTTGACTGGATCCTTCCGTTCAGCGGCGTTATTGATCTGGTTCTTGCCCTTGTTGGGAACGCAAGCCAAGAGGCGATAATAATCCGCCAGTTCCGGATCGGCGGAGATTATATCAGGGTGGGCGAATGCTTCGCTCGGTACAAATTCCAAGGTGTCCGCAGCCTCGCGAGCCGATTCGGAAATTCCAAGTTCGTTCCAATTCCACTCAACATTCTTCCATGCCGCGCTACGTGCGCGTTTCTGCCATTCCCTAAACCGGGAATCGCGCACTTTTCGCCAGAACAACAGTGAGCGCAGTAGGTAACGGGCCGCCAACTCGGATTGAATGTGTTCAGCCATGTTTCCTCCAAAAAACGATCGTTTCCCTGACGGGACGCCGTCCATAAATTGCCATTTGCTGCGAGCTGTTTCCTTTGTAGCGCGTGACCCAAATGGACTCCGTCGCCAACCCGTACTCCTCAGCCAATTCGCACAGCATCAAGTCGGTTGGCACGCTTTCGCCGTTAAACTGCGCGTTGGCCACCACCAAAGCCACCCGCCCGCCCGGCTTCAAATAAACGGACATGTTGCGGATAACAAGATTCATGTCTTCAAAATACCCTTCGATCATGATCGGCAAACGCTCATTGTTCAAGGGTTTCGCCCGCACCCCGCGCAGAACTTCCTCCAAGACCGGCAAATCTATCCCTTTCCCCTCGTGTTCGCGGCTTTCGACATGGGAGCGGAGCAAGCTGTGCCGGACGTTCACCATGTCCTTGTGCGATTTGACTGTCAACAAGCACAATTCCAAAGCGTAGGTTCGCGAATAGTCGTACCGATTAAGGTAAGGCGGTGAAGTAATCACAGCGGCGACATTTCCGATGTATTTCCCCGGCAGGCACATTTCCCGGGCATCTCCTTGCAGAACGAGCGTCTTGGCCCTGGTCTGCGCCGGGAAGCCAAACATTCGAATTTCCGAAAGGTCATGAATCATCTGCGCCAGAACAGCACGAAGCGCATCCCGGACCGGCGGAATTACTTTTTGCACGAGCCGCAAAAACTGGCCGTCCTTTGACGTGCTGCTCACACCTTCCAGAATGCTCAGCAATCCGAGCATGAGAAAATCTCGAACCGGTTGTTCAAAGGCCTCGATTTCCTCCTTGAAAAAAAGCAGTTCGCGCTGCGTCCGTTGCGTGAACGCAAGGTTGATAATTCGGACGTCAGGAAGGCTCGAAACCGGTTCGCGAAACGGGGTTGAGGTCAGTTTCTGGGTGGCGCGCAGCAACAAATCAATGTCCGGCCACTCCTTCAGTTTCGCCTGCGCAACGAAAACGGAAGTCGGAAGCATGTCAATGCCGACGCCATGGATGCCGAACTCTCTGCCCGCCAGCAGGGTGGTCCCGCAGCCAAGGAAAGGGTCAAATACAATGTCACCTGCTTGCAAGACAAACTCCCTCAACAGCCGGACCACCAGTTCCCTGGAAAATCCCTCCTTGTATTTGAACCAGTTGTAGAGCGGCAACTGTTTGTTGAGAACGTACGTGACGAGCCGCCGGCATTCCGGCCTTTGCTCAAAAAGACCGCTATATTTGTTCTCCAGTCTGGCCCGTTCCCTTTGCCCTGGACTGTCCATGTCCACCGGGAGAACGGTGACTTTCCTGCTGCGTTCTGCCACAGGTATTTCCAACATGGCCAATTGCTCGTCTTTCAACTGCATTGGCGCGTTCTTCGATTTCACCACTCGGCTCACCCTGGGAATTTAGGAGTCATTGCTAAACCATGTCAAGCCTCCCTCGACAAGTGTGACGCTTTCATCGTATTCTCGCTCCTAATCTCAATCCCAAGTTTCGATGCCGGCGGGTTCAATCAAAGGCAATTCGGATGACCAGATGCACGAAGGAGATTATGATTATGATTAAGATTATGATTCAGGGAGGATACCCAAAAAGGGTGGCATGCGCCCGCCTGTTGCTTGCGGCCGGCCTGTGCCTGGGAGCGGGCGCGAGTTCCGCGATGGGCGCGCCGCAACCCGGCGCGATTCTGCCGGCGGGCGTGGAGGCGGTTTGGGACCTGGGCAAGGCGTTTCACGAAACCACGCCGACGCGGGAGCGCATTTGCCTCAACGGGTTGTGGCAGTGGCAACCGGCCGATGCGCAGACGGAACCGGCGCCGTCCGGTAATTGGGGTTATTTCAAAGTCCCGGGCTGCTGGCCGGGGATCACCGATTACATGCAAAAGGATTGCCAGACCGTGCTCTCCCATCCGGCCTGGGCGAATCGCAATCTCGCCGACGTCACCGCCGCGTGGTACCGGCGCGAGTTCCAGGTTCCCGGCAACTGGGCCGGCCGCCGCATTGCCCTTTGCGCGGAGTACCTCAACTCTTATGCGGCCGTGTATGTGGACGGCGCGCGCGCGGGCGAAATTCACTTTCCCGGCGGCGAACTGGACATCACCCCGGCTTGCGCGCCAGGCGCAGCCCATTCTCTCGCGCTGCTGGTCGTGGCCATGCCGCTCAAGGGCGTCATGCTGTCCTACACCGACAGCGCCTCGGCCCGCCAGATCAACGGCTCGGTGGAACGGCGGGGCTTGTGCGGAGACGTGTACTTGACCAGCACACCTCGCGGGCCGCGCCTGGCCGACATCCGGACCGAAACATCCGTGCGCAAGCAGGAATGCGTTTTCGACGCCGCTCTGGAGGGCCTGGCGCCCGGCGGCCAATACCGCTTGCGCGCGGTCGTTTCGCAGGATGGCCGCAGCCTCAAGACCATGACCAGCCCGGCGTTCCAGGGAAGCGCGCTTCAGGAGGGCCGCATGGCCTTCTCCGGGAAATGGATGCCCGACCGGCTTTGGGACATCCATACGCCCCAAAACATCTGCACCCTCGAATTGTCGCTGTTGGACGCCGCCGGCGCGGTCCTGGACACCGGCTGGACCGTGCGGTTCGGCTTCCGCGAGTTCTGGATTGAAGGCCGGGATTTCTTCCTCAACGGCACCCGGATTTTTCTTTCGGCGGTGCCGCTGGACAACGCGCAGGTGAGCGCGGGGCTGGCCGGCTACGACGAAACTCGCGAAAGCCTGGAACGCCTCAAGAGCTTTGGCATCAACTTCGTCTATACTCACAACTACAGTTGCGAGCCGGGTTCGCACCTGGGCTTCGCGGAAATCCTCCGCGCGGCGGACGATGCGGGCATGTTGGTGGCTTTTTCCCAGCCCCACTTCAGCGATTACGACTGGCCGGGGCCGGACGCGGACCAAACCAACGGCTATGCGCGCCACGCGGAGTTTTACGTGCGCGCGGCCCAGAACCATCCGTCGGTGGTGATGTACAGCATGAGCCATAACGCCACGGGCTACGACGAAGACATGAATCCGGACCTAATTGACGGCATCCACGATGCCCGCGACCCCTGGGCCTTGCGGAACTGCGCGCTGGCCTTGCGCGCGGAAGCGATTGTGCGGCGCCTGGATCCCAGCCGCATTGTTTATCATCATGCCTCGGGGAACCTGGGCGCGATGGACGCGATCAATTTCTACCCGAATTTCGTTCCGGCGCAGGAACTCTCCGATTGGTTCGAGCACTGGGCTACGCAAGGCGTCAAACCAGCGTTCACCTGCGAATACGGCGCGCCGTTCACCTGGGACTGGACGATGTATCGCGGCTGGTACAAAGGGGAACGCGAATTCGGCAGCGCCGCCGTGCCGTGGGAGTTTTGCCTCGCGGAGTGGAACGCGCAGTTCTTCGGGGACCGCGCCTTCCAAATCAGCGAAGCGGAAAAGGAGAACCTGCGCTGGGAGGCAAAACAGTTCCAGGCGGGCCGTCTCTGGCATCGCTGGGATTATCCCAACGAGGTTGGCTCGACCCGGTTCGAGGAACGCTACCCGGTGTTCGCGCTCTATCTGACCGACAACTGGCGCGCCTTTCGCACCTGGGGCGTGTCGGCCATTTCGCCGTGGGAATACGGGCATTTTTGGAAACTGCGCGATGGGGTGGACAAGAGCCGCCGGGAATTGAAGGTGGATTGGGAGAACTTGCAGCGCCCGGGGTTCAGCGCCGATTATCTGGGGCAGCGCTACGAGCGGATGGATCTGGCCTTCGATCGAAATGACTGGATTGAGACCCCGGCCGCCCAGGCGCTCCTGCGCAACAACCGGCCCTTGCTGGCCTGGCTCGGCGGCAAGCCGGCGGCCTTCACCAGCAAGGACCACAATTTCTCCCCGGGCGAAACGGTCGAGAAACAACTCATCCTCCTCAACAACTCGCGCCAAAGCGTGACATGCGCCTGCCAATGGTCGCTGGGCCTGCCGCAGCCCCAGGACGGCAGCGCGCGCGTCACCGTGGGGGCCGGCCAGCAGGAGCGCATTCCGTTGCGGTTTGTATTGCCGGCAACCCTGGCGTCCCGCAGTTACGAACTCGACGCCACGGTGAAATTCAGCGATGGCGAAACCCAAAAGGACAGTTTTTCCATTGACATCAGCCCACCGCCCGCCGCCCCGCAGGCGAGCGCAAGAATTGCTCTATTCGATCCCAAAGGCGAAACCGGCGCGCTGCTCAAACGGCTGGGAATTCCGGCCCGGTCCGTGGCGGCTGACGCCGATTTGTCAGCCTATGACCTCTTGATCGTCGGGAAGTCCGCGCTGGCCGTTGGAGCGCCGGCGCCCGATGTCAGCCGCGTGCGGGACGGCTTGAAAGTGCTCCTCTTCGAACAGACTTCCGGCGTGCTGGAGCAACGGTTCGGGTTCCGGGTCGAAGAGTACGGGTTGAGGCGCGTCTTCGCGCGTGTGCCGGATCATCCCGCCCTGGCCGGGATCGCCGCCGGCAACCTGTGCGATTGGCGCGGCGCGGCGACGCTGACGCCACCGCGACTGAGCTACGAAACGCGGCCCCGCTACGGGCCGACCGTTCAGTGGGCCGGGATTCCGGTCGCGCGCGCGTGGCGTTGCGGCAACCGCGGCAACGTCGCCTCCGTCCTGATCGAAAAGCCGCCCTGCGGCGATTTTCTGCCGATCCTGGACGGCGGGTTCAGCCTCCAGTTCAGCCCGCTGATGGAGTATCGCGAAGGCAGGGGCCTGATGCTTTTCTGCCAGATGGACGTGACGGGCCGCACGGAGTCCGACCCGGCGGCTGAGATGCTTGCGCGCAATCTCCTCCAATACGTTTTCGCCTGGACGCCTTCGCCGCGGCGCAAAGCCCTTTATGCCGGGCCTGCCGCCGGCAGGAAGTATCTGGAATCGCTCGGCCTTTTGGTCCAATCCTACGAGGGCGGAAACCTGTCGCCCGGCCAGGTCCTCGTTTTGGGCGCGGGCGCCGGACCAGCCCTGGCGGGCCGCGCCGCAGCCCTGGGCGACTGGCTCAAGGCCGGCGGCAATCTGCTCGCCATCGGCCTGGACCCAAAGGACGCCGCCGCGTTGCCGCTCTTCACTGTCAAGATGAAACAAGCGGAACACATCTCGGCCTTCTTCGAGCCGTTTCCGCGCAACTCGCTGCTGGCGGGGATCGGACCGGCGGATGTCCACAACCGCGCTCCCCGCGACCTGCCGCTCGTTTCGGCGGGGGCGCGCATTGTCGGCGACGGCGTGCTGGCCTGGGCCGAGGATGCCGGCGTGGTGTTCTGCCAGCTCCAGCCCTGGCAATTTGAGTCCAGCCAAATGAACCTCAGGCGCACTTATCGCCGCTCATCCTTTCTCGTCTCGCGGCTGCTGGCGAACATGGGAGTGGCCGGCGCCACGCCGCTCCTCGACCGCTTTCACCGGCCCGTCAACGCCGCGCAACCGGAGCAGCGCTGGCTGACCGGCCTGTATCTTGACCAGCCGGAAGAATGGGATGACCCCTACCGGCACTTCCGCTGGTAAATGGCGCGGGGCTGGCTCTATTATTAGTCAAACTGGCCCATAACCAAAAAGTTAAAACACTTGCATGAAGACCTTGAAATTGTCCGCCGCCGCTGTCCTCTCCGTTTTTCTCCTGGCAACGTATTCCCCCCGCGCCGCCGAGGGCGCAAGCGGGCCGCGCCAGCGTCTTTCCATGGATTTGAACTGGTCGTTCACGCGGGGGGATCCGGCGGGCGCGCAAAATCCGGCCTTTGATGATTCGGACTGGCGCGTGCTCGATGTGCCTCATGATTGGTCCATTGAGGGGCCGTACGACCAGACGAATTCCACCGCGGGTTCGGGCGGATACTTGCCGGCCGGAATTGGGTGGTACCGGAAGCATTTCGCCACGCCCGCAGCTTTCAAGGGCAAACGGGTGTCAGCGCAGTTCGACGGCGTTTTTATGAACGCCGACGTTTATCTCAACGGCCATCAGATCGGCCATCACGCTTATGGATACACCAGTTTCAACTGCGATCTCACACCCTTTCTCTCCGCGCCGGGGGAAAACAACGTCCTCGCTGTGCGCGTGGCCAACGACATCCAGCCGAACAGCCGGTGGTACACCGGGTCGGGCATCTATCGCCATGTCTGGGCGGACGTGACCGGGCCGGTGCATGTCGCCACTTGGGGCACGTACATCACGACACCCAAAGTCTCCAGTGTCAGCGCGGATGTCGTCATCAGGACACGCATCCAGAACGACAGCGAGGCTTTCGCCGGCATTGGGGTTTATCAGGAAATCCTGGATTCTGCCGGCAAGACCGTTGGCCGTGTGGAAACCCTTGCCATCGTGGATGTCCCCGCCAAAGGGGAGCAGGAAGTGGAGCAAACCATCCCCCTCAGCCAGCCGCAACTGTGGACGCTGGAGAAGCCCGCCCTCTATAAGGTGCGGACAACCTTGTTCCCAAAACATATTGACGCGACGGAATTGCTGGACTCTTACGACACGCCCATCGGCATCCGGCAAATTGAGTACGATGCGGACCGTGGTTTCTTGCTCAACGGCCAGCACGTCAAGCTGGTTGGCGAGTGCCTGCATCATGATGGCGGCGCGATGGGCGCGGCCGTGCCGGTGGAGGTGTGGGAGCGGCGGCTCGAGCTGCTCAAGGCGATGGGCTGCAATGCCATCCGCTGCAGCCACAACCCGCCCGCGCCGGAATTTCTCGACCTGTGCGACCGTCTTGGCTTCGCGGTCATGGACGAAGCCTTCGACGAATGGACGGAGGCCAAGGGCCAACTGCGCGGCTCTTATTCCACGCTTTTCAACGAGTGCTCGAAACCGGACCTTCTCTCCATGCTCCACCGCGACCGCAATCATCCCAGCATCACCATGTGGAGCATCGGCAATGAAATCCCCGACCAATCCGATCCGCGCGGCGTGGAAATCGCCAGGAACCTGGCCGGCATCTGCCATGCCGAGGACCCCACGCGCCCGGTGACCTCCGCCTGCGACCAGGCTCACTCCGTCCACCCCACCCAGCCGGGCTTCCTGGACGCGCTGGATATCGCCGGCTACAATTACGTGGACCGCTGGGGCAAGTACCGCGAATTGTTTTTCTCCGATGACCACGAGAAACACCCGAATTACAAATTCCTCGGCACCGAAGATGTCGGCGTCGGCGGCGCGCGCGGCAGTTACTTCGGTGGAACCCGCGAGGCCTTCAGCTACGCCACTTCCCTGGTCCGCGCCGAACAACTCTGGAAATTCAACGCCGTCCACGATTATGTCATCGGCTACTTCATGTGGACCGGCGTGGATTATCTGGGCGAATCCTCCTGGCCGCGCAAAGGCGGCGACAGCGGTGTCCTGGACACTTGCGGCTTCCCCAAGGACGGCTACTACTTGTACCAAAGCCTGTGCGTCACCAATCCCATCGTGCATCTGATGCCGCACTGGAACTACCCCGGTGAAAAGGGCGCCATTATCCCCGTGGTGGTTTTCTCCAACTGCCGGCAAGTGGAACTGCAAGTCAACGGCAAGAGTTACGGAACCAAGTCGCTGGTCTTCCCGCGGCCCGGTACGATCCGCAGTTGGAACGACCCCACCCCGGCCGGCACCACGGCGGATTTGCACCTCACTTGGGACGTGCCCTACGAACCCGGCGCCCTCCGCGCCATCGGACGCCGGGACGGGCAGATCGTCGCCCAGGAAGAAATCCACACCGCCGGCGCGCCTGCCGCCATTGCGCTCCATCTGGATCGTGCCGTATTGAGCAGCGCCGCGCGAGGCGTGGCCCAAGTCGAAATCCGCATCCTGGATGCTGCTGGAATCGTTGTCCCCACCGCGGCCAACGTGGTTTCTCTCGATCTCCAGGGTCCGGCCAAAATCCTTGGTTACGACAACGGCGACACAGGCTCGCACGATTCCTATCAGGCGAGCGCGCGCCCCGTGTTCAACGGCATGGCCCTGGCCACCGTGCAAGCCGGCAAGACGCCGGGCCATGTCAAGCTCACCGCCAAAGCCGATGGCCTGAGAGACGCCTCGGTGGAATTCGATGTCCAACCCGGCGCGCCTGTTCCAACACTGCCATGATCTGGAGTGCGGCGGCTTGCCGCCGCTTTCGCAAAGTGGGAGCGCCGACCAGTCGGCACACTCCAAATAGGCTGCCGCACACGAACCGGGCGACCGCCTTCTCTGAGAAAATGATTTGTAAAGAGGGATTTTGCCGGTAATATCCCCGCCTGATTCTTGGTGATTAGGATTGATAGGATTTATAGATGCGATTTGCTGTTTTCGACGAAACTACGGATGGCGAAACCCGGGTCGCGCTCGTTCCCGATGCGGTCAAGTTGTTGCTTAAAAAGCAGCACGCCGTCTCGGTGCAATCCGGCGCGGGCCGCGCGGCCTCCATCCCCGATGCCCAGTTCGCCGCCGCCGGGGCGCAGATGGTCGGCGACGCCGACGCGCTGGCCGCCGCCGCGGATTGCCTGTTGCGGGTGCGCCCGGTGACCCAGGCGGAGGCGGCGGGCTTTCCCGAAGGCAAGGCGCTGATCGGATTTTTGGCGCCGCTGCGCAATCCCGAATTGGTTTGCGTCCTGGCCCGGCGCCGGATCACCGGCTTCAGCCTGGATGCCATCCCCCGCATCTCGCGCGCGCAAAGCATGGACACGCTTTCCAGCATGGCCACCATTGCCGGTTACAAGGCCGTGCTGCTGGCGGCGGATGCGCTCCCAAAGTTTCTGCCGATGCTTACGACGGCGGCGGGCACCATTCGTCCCTCGCAGGCGCTGATCCTGGGCGCGGGCGTGGCCGGCCTGCAAGCCATTGCCACGGCGCGGCGGCTGGGGGCGGTGGTGGAGGCGTTCGACGTGCGCCCGGCCGTCAAAGAACAGATCAAGAGCCTGGGAGCCGCTTTTCTGGAGGTTCCCAGCCAGGAGAATCTGGAAGACAAGGGCGGTTATGCCAAACAGGTTTCGGCGGAAACGCTCGCCAAACAGCAGCAACTGTTGCGCGAGCGCGCCAAAGTGGCGGACTTCATCATCTGCACGGCCCAAGTCCCTGGCAAACCGGCCCCGCGCCTGATCACCGGGGAAATGGTGGCGGAGATGAAACCCGGCTCGGTCATCGTGGACTTGGCGGCGGAGAGCGGCGGCAATTGCGAGTTGACCCAGCCCGGCCAAACGGTTTGCGCGCATGGCGTCACCATTCTCGGCCCGGTGAACCTGCCGGCGCGCATGCCGCTGGACGCCAGCCGCATGTTCGCGCGGAACCTGGCCAATTTCATTCTGGAAATCACCAGCGAGAAGGGTTTTACCATGGACTGGAAAAACGAAATTTTCGCCGCGACCTGCGTCACGCACGGCGGCGAGATAACCCGAAAGGCCCCATGAGCGCATTGGCCATGATTTATATTTTTGTCCTCGCCATTTTCACGG
>Ga0182027_10005955_pt1 | contig 18384 bp, 15 predicted proteins | sample 712E1DmetaG_FD_121300 | JGI IMG/M metagenome (GOLD analysis project Ga0182027, IMG submission 121300) | Permafrost microbial communities from Stordalen Mire, Sweden - 712E1D metaG (Illumina Assembly) | ecosystem: Environmental > Terrestrial > Soil > Wetlands > Permafrost | place: Sweden... | reverse complement strand
GTGCGTGAACCTGGCTGTCCTTCCTCTTTTCAACATTCAAGTGGCCACCAACCATGTGCGCTTGCCGGGCATCCTGACTTGCGTGATGGGCCTGGGCAGTCTGGGCCTGTCGCTGTTCCTGGCGGGGCCGGCGGGCTGGGGCATGTATGGCGTGGCTCTCGCCGGCGCCATCATGCTGACGGCGAAAAACCTGGTGTTCACGCCGTTATATGCGGCGCACATTCTGGGGTTGGGTTACGGCACTTTCTTTCGTGAAATGCTTCCAGTCATCGCCTCCACGGTGGGGTTGGCGCTGGCCGGATGGTGGCTCGCCCAGAACCAACCCATAACATCGTGGCTGGGTTTGGGCCTGGCCGGGACGGTTTTGGCGGCGGCGTTTTTCGCAATCGCCTGCAGGTTCGCGCTCACTCGCGAGGAGAGAAGTCAGATGCTGTGCCGTATTTGGCAAGGCAGAATGCGGATGGCGCCATGAGTCCAATGCCTAAATCCCTGTCAAACAATGTCTGCACCCGCACGGTGGAGCAGGATCTTTGCATTGGCTGCGGCGTCTGCGCCGGGCTGTGCCCTGCGGACAATCTGGTCATGGGCTGGAAATCCGAAGGGCTGCTGCAACCCGCTGACCAGGGTCGGTGTCTACGAAAATGCCGGCGCTGTCTGGAGGCGTGTCCTTTTCAGAGTCACCCCGAAAATGAAACCACGCTGGCCCAAGCCCGCTATGCAAATATTCCCGGCATCCGGCACACTCTCGAGACGGGCTATTACCTTGGCGCCTATGTTGGCCATGCCGGGGAATGTCGCGAGCGCGGCGCGTCGGGCGGCATGGCCAGTTGGTTTCTCGCCACTCTTCTGGAGCGGGGGATCGTGGACAAGGTGATCTGCGTGCTTCCGAATACGAAGGCAGAGCGCCTCTTCGCTTACGAGGTTGCCTCGAGCGCGGACCAGGTCCGGGCCGGTGCGAAATCCGCCTATTACCCGGTCGAATTATCGCAGGCGATTCGCACTGTGTTAAGCGAAGAAAAGCGCTATGCCATCATCGGCCTGCCCTGCACCCTCAAAGCGCTGCGCCTGGCCATGCTGACTGACAAACGACTGCGGGAACGCGCAGTCGTGCTGGCCGGCCTCGTCTGCGGCCAGACCAAGAGCCGGGCCTTTTCCGCGTATCTGGCCCGCTCGCACTCCATCGTGCCGGAGCAGATTCGCTCCTTCTCTTTCCGTGAGAAAATCGCGAGTTCCTCGGCACTGCCTTTTTTCGCCAGGATTACCTCCACGGCAAACACCGTCTGCCTGCCGTGGCCCGGTCTTTACAGCCAAACCTGGTTCAGCGGTGAATTTACTCCGCGGGCCTGCAGATTCTGTGACGATGTTTTCGCGGAAGTGGCCGACGTGGCGTTCATGGACGCTTGGTTGCCAAGGTATGCGAAGGAAAGTCGTGGCACGAGCATTGTGCTCGCTCGCTCGCAGCACGCCCGGGAACTCATTGAGGACGGCCTGGCGCAGGCCAAAATCTCCCTGGTGCCAATAGCCATCGGCGAAGTCATTGCCAGTCAGGCGGGAGTGGTGGAACAGAAGCGGACGCAATTGGCCCATCGCCTGTGGATAGCCGGCAAAAAGGCGGATGTTCTGCAAAAGCGAGTCGCCCCGATCCGCCCTTCCTGGTTCAAGCGGCAGATTTTGGCCGCACGGGAAAATGTCAGGGCCACCAGCCATGCCGCCTTTGGCACGGCCGACTCCATCGGCGAGGACCGCCTGGAGCGCTATCATGCCCAAATGCGCGGACCCCGGCGGCGTCTCGATGCCCTATTGCTGGCCGCCAGATGCCGCACCCAGGCAAAGGGGGCGATTTCTCTCTTCATAAAGGCCATTAAGCCGTGTTAAAACCTATGCGTTCACCTCATTTCCTCTTGGTCGGGAACGGCCCTTATAGCAACCGGGGCTGTGAAGCCATCGTTCGCGGAACCATGGCCATCCTGCGGCGCGAGTTTGGCGAAGAACTGCGGGTCGTGCTGGCTACTTTTGAGACGCCGGACACCGTGGCCCGACAGGCGGCGCAGGAAACCGATCCGCGGATCACGCATGTGGCTTTGTCAAGCAAACCCATTGGCCGCTGGTCGTTTCCATGGTGGAGCAGGCATTTCACACGCCCGTTCCTGCGAAAGCCGCGGAGCTTCGCGATGTTGGATCCATTTTGCCAGGACGCGATCTGCGCGCTGCAAATCGGGGGAGACAATTACACCTTGGACTACGGATTGCCACAGGAATTCATGCGGCTCGATGAATATCTGCGTCAGCGCGGGGTGCCGGTCATTCTGTGGGGCGCCTCCATCGGCCCCTTTGACGCCGCTCCCGACTTCGCGCCGAAGATGTTCACGCACCTCCGCGCCCTGCGTGGGATCCTCGTCCGGGAATCCGATTCAGGCGATTACCTGAAACAACACGGCATTGAGGCCAACGTCCATAGCGTCTCGGACCCGGCCTTTGTAATGGAACCTGTTGAGCCACGGGACAGCCGTGCCATGCCTGCGGGGGCCATCGGGTTGAATCTCAGCCCGATGATGGCCAAGTATGTGACTCATGGCGACTTGGAGGCATGGGTCAGGCTCAGCGCGGAGATTGTGCGCAACATTCTGGCGACCGCACGACGCGACGTCTTGCTGATTCCCCATGTGACCTGGGCGCAAAACGATGATCACGAGTTCCTGCGCAAGGTTGCCCAAGCCTGTCCCGCGATAGCCGGCGTCAGGCCATACTGCCTGGGCGACGAACTTTCGGCCGCGGAAACCAAATGGGTGATTTCGCGTTGCGCCGTGTTTGCGGGCGCCAGGACTCATTCCACCATCGCCGCCATCTCGTCCGCCGTGCCGACGCTCAGTTTGGCCTATAGCCGGAAAGCGCGGGGGCTAAATCAGGACATCTTCGGCAGCCAGGAGTTTTGCCTCCAGCCGCTCGAAATAACACCGGCGACCATCGCCGAACGCATCGCGGACTTGCGGGCGCGTTCCGGCGCCATCGTCAAACATCTCACCGATGCGCTGCCGGGAATCCGGCAGGGCGCTCTGGAGGCCGGAAACATCCTTCGCCATTTGGCCGAAAGCAAATGAACACATCCGTCATTATTCCTCTTTACAACAAGGCCCCTTACGTCCAAAGGGCGCTGAACTCCGTTTTGGCACAGAGTCTTCGGGACTTCGAGCTGATCGTGGTGGACGACGGTTCGACGGACGCCGGAGCTGAAATCGTCACCCGTTGCCGCGACCCGCGGGTTAGACTCATCCGCCAAGCCAATGCGGGGCCGGGCGCGGCGCGGAATCGGGGTCTGCGCGTGGCGACGGGGGAATTCGTGGCTTTTCTGGACGCGGATGATGAATGGCTGCCGGAATTCCTGGTGCGCGCCACGGGGCATCTGCGGGAACATAACTGGGTGGCTTCCATCTCGATGGGCTGCCGCGACACCGGCGGCGCGGACGGGGTCAAGGAGGCCCTGTGGGATATGAGGGAAATAACGAATGGGCATTACTGCGTGGGGTCTGAAAACCATTCGGCTGAATTCGTTGTGTCGCTGTTGGCCTACATGAGTCCTTGTGCCACGGTTTGCCGCAGATCAATGATGGCGCGCTACGGCGGGTTTCTGGACAAATGGAAGTGCCTGTATGGTGAGGATGCCAACCTTTGGCTTCAAGTGCTGCTCAACGAAGTGGTGGCGGTATCGAGAGAACCGCTCGTGCTTGTCCATAGCGAAGCATCCGCCCTGAGCGGCAACCGGACTGGACCGCATCCTATTGAGCCGTTTCTGAGGGACCCATCGGAGTTGTATGCCAGGTGTCCCCGCAGACATCATAATTTACTGGCGGAGATACTCGCCATTCGGGCGGTTTCCACGGCGACAACATATGCTTTACACGGGCAGGGAGGCGCGGCCCGGGTGCTGTTGGCCCGCTTTTGCCGGCAACACCGCCCGCCGCCCTTTGCCAAGGCCCGTCTTTACAGTCGAATCGCAGCCGTTATTCCGTTGCTTCGGGCTTTCAAGCGATTGGCCAGGCGAATACCCAGGGAGGCCCAATGAGAGTTTCTGTAATCATTCCGCTTTACAACAAGGCCTCTTACATCGTTCGCGCCCTGTCGTCCGTCCTGCGGCAGACCGTGCGCGACCTGGAGTGCATCGTCGTGGACGACGGCTCGACTGATGGCGGGGGTGATTTGGTGGAGAACCTGAAGGATCCCCGGGTCCGTCTCGTGCGGCAGATCAACGGTGGTGTCAGCCGGGCGCGCAACCAAGGGGTCAGTCTGGCGCGACATCCGCTCATAGCATTCCTGGATGCGGATGATGAGTGGCGGCCGGGATTTCTGGAGGCCGGCTTGGAGATGCACCGGGAGCATCCCGGCCTGGCAGCCAGCTTTACCAATTATCAGCGGGCGCCGGAAGGCGGGCCAGTGCTTCGCCAACCTAAACCGCGCACGCGGCTGCTCAAAGACTATTTCGCCTTTTGCCTCTACAACGGCGGCTTGGGTATGTGTTCGAGCACCGTGATGGCCCGCCGCGGCACTTTGCAGAAGATCGGCGGATTCCCGGAAGGGCGAACCATGGGGGAAGATTTGGATACGTGGTTCCGCCTCGCCTGCGCGGGGGCCGTAGCTTATACGCCGACCCCTTTGGCAATCTATCATAATTCAAGGAAGACGATGACTGCCCTGCCAACGAACCCGGATGTTTGGCCAACCTGTTTGGCCTATGCGAATAGCAATGGCATCCCCAAGGCCATAGCCTGCCATGCGGAACAATGGGCGGCTTTGACCCGGCTTTGCACAGTCAAAGACAAATTGCGAAGCCACGACGCCCAGGCTTCCCGCGATTTGTTGTCGGCTTTGCCAAGCCGCCTGCTTCTGAATGCAGCCGGCCTTGAGGTGCTGATCGCCATCGCCATGCCGCGCAGCATGTCTCATTTGCCAATAGTTCTGGCGGATATCTTCTCTGGCGTATGTCGCCGCTTATCGCTTTCACAACCCGGCTTGCGGTAAATCGCCGTTAACCCCCCCCTCCATTGCATACAATCTCTACAGCCAAAGACGACAGGCAGGAACATCGTACGTCGGACGAATACCACCGACATTCGATGCTTGCCGTGGCATCCCCACAGAGCCGCCTGTACCTAATGTTGATGCATTTGACGCTCTATTTGTTTGTCGCAACAATGCAGCTTGAGGGACTCGATTGGCTGGGGAGCGGCACCGATGGCACGGGGCATTTTACACTGAGCAAATGCGCGGGTATTGTGTTCACCTTCTTCGCATTGTTGCAATTTTCCGCATGGCTAAATAAGATTTCAGGCGTCGTTATCGCATTTGGCGGCTATTTTGCCCTGGTAGTGCTTGTCGCGCTTGGGAATGGACTGTTCAACTTGGATAAATGGTACGTTGTATTACTTTCCCCACTGCAGTTTGGCCTTATGTTTCTCATCCTCTCGGGATTGTTCACCAATGACAGAGTGCGAAATAATTGCATACTAATATTCAGTTTTTCCGGCGCGGCGGTGGCGCTTCTGGTTCTCCTGGGCATTGGGCATCCCGAAGCGACATTCGCGTCCGAAGTTGCGGATAACGCCCGGGTCACCCAGTCCAATGTGGATCCCAATTGGTTCTGTTTACAACTGGACATTAGTCTCGTGGGACTCCTGGGATGTCTCAGCGGGCTGGTAAAAGTCCAACTGTGGGTCCGCGCCCTGGCGGGCGTTTTCACTCTGCCAATTTGTGTTGCCATCGCCATGAGTGGTTCGCGCGGTGGCATTATTGCGGCGCTGGCTGGTCTGACCGCCCTCTCCTTGCTGCCCCGGCACCGTAAGTGGCGTTTGGGTTTTCTCGCGCTCACTGCCTTTTGCATTGCGCTGATCCTTGCGGTTGCGCTTCAAATACCCGAGATGGCAGCCCGTATTCAAATGACACTGGATTCGGGATATACGAGCGGCAGAGACACAATTGCAGTTGCCGCGCTGGGTCTTTTCAAAGAAAGGCCAATCCTCGGATACGGCTCGATTACTGCATGGAAAGTCCTGGGCGAGAGTCTTGGACTGGCCGCCCGGGATTCCCACAACTTGATCACTCAAACGGCGCTTGAGGGAGGCGTCATCGGAATGTTGATTTATTGGACAACAATGGGCTATTGCGGATTCCGCATTTTCGCCTTGCGACGGCGCGCCGACATGGGTTTGGTGGGAGTTCTGTTCATCACGTTGCTTGCCGGAAACATGGGCGTTAACTACCAAATCACAAAGGAGCATTGGTTCATCATGTCGCTGGTAGTTGGCTGCATTGGTCCAATGGCTGAAACAGCCCGATGGATCCCGCCGTCATTTGCCCCCTCCACAATCCAAACATAGTATGAGCAAACCCCGAATCGTTCACATGGTTGAAGCTTACGAGAAGACGGGCGGCCCACCCCGCCTCGTCAGGCTGCTCCTGCAGAGTCCCCTGCGCGACAAATACGACTTTCATGTCCTGACCTACTCCATCTCCGGATTAGACCTTAAAGCCCTCTTCATGTTGCATCGGCAGATTGTCAGATTGAAGCCGGCGGTTGTCCATATTCATGGTTTGAAGTGCGACGGCTTCATCGCCACTGTCGCCGCCAGATTGGCGTGCGAACCGCGGCTCCTCGTCACCATCCACGGTTCCACCGCGGATGGCATCAAGGATTACCACACGTTTAACCAAAAACTGCGTCAGTGGGTTGTCGGCCAAATCTTGGAGCCGATTACTTTGCGTCTGGCCGACGCCGTCTATTGCGTCTGTAACGCAATGAAGCACAACCCCCGCATTCGTAAACACGCCTCGGGAAGATTGCATGATACCATCTACAACGGTGTTCAAATCAACCCGGTTACCAGAAAAACCAACTCACTGCGCAAGGACTTTGGTTTTGCTGATGACGATCTTGTCCTTCTCTATGTCGGTCGAATCACCCGCGACAAGGGACTGGAAGTGCTGGCCGCGGCCATCAATGCCATTGTCCGGGTAGAGTTACGCCTCTCGGCGGTGCAACGCAGGAAAATCAAACTCCTGTTGGTGGGTGATGGCCAGGCGTTTAATGAGATCCGCGCCTGTTTTCAACCTCTCATCGAAACCAACCATGTCGTAATGACCGGGAGACGGGATGACATTGACGAGCTAAATGACATGGCTGACCTGTTCGTATTCCCCAGCTTACACGAAAATCTGCCGTTTTCCCTTCTGGAGGCCATGAATTCAAGCCGCGCGATTGTGGCTACCGCGGTGGGAGGCAACATTGAAGTCGTGGAAGATGGCCGAACCGGCCTGCTCGTGCCGCCGGGTGACGCGGGCGCTCTGGCCCACGCCATCCTGCGTCTCGCCGCCGACGACCAGTTGCGCAGCGCCATGGGAAAGGCCGGGCAGAGACGGCTTGCAACCCACTTCTCAGCCGATGAAGTAATTCGCAAGACGGACGCCCTTTATGAATTACTTTTGACAGAGGCTAAGGTCGCGATGAAGGCTGATACGCGCAGCAACCACATTGCAAATCCCTCCCGCCCAATCCCGCTGGAATCTTAATATTATGACCCCCATTGCGCTCCAACTGCTCTCGCTTCACTGCTATCCAAGTTTCTTCACAGACCTGGTGACGGCCAAACTGTTGTTCAAGTGCTTGGGCGTGTTCCACAGTTTTCGCATCGGGGAATCTGCAATGGTTCGAGGCCTCCCGATCATCACCATCGCCCGCAACAGTTCCATCCTGATCGGAGACAGTGCTTACCTTGTTTCCCGATCCAGGAACACTGCTCTCGGGGTCAACCATCCGGTTATTATTCGAACGTTGAAAACCGGCGCCACGATTTGTATTGGGAGCCATTTCAGAGGAAGCGGTATCGTCTTGTGCGCCGCCAGCGGCATCACCATTGGAGACCGGGTTACCATGGGAGCCAACGTCGTCGTCGCAGACACAGACTTTCATTCATCTGATCCGGACATCCGTTCCTCCATGACTGATGCCCGCCACGCCAAAACAGCCAAGGTCACCATCAGCGATGATGTATTTGTGGGGATGAATGCCGTGATCCTAAAAGGAGTTACGATAGGGCGCCGGGCTACTATTGGCGCTGGATCGGTTGTGACAAAAGACGTGCCTGAAGGAACGGTTGCCGCCGGCAACCCGGCGCAAATCATTTCCAGTTCCGTGGAAAACTAATGCTATGAAACAAACGCTTGTTATTGTCCCGACCTTCAAGGAGAAAGAAAAAATCGTAAAGTTGTTGCACAGTCTTGCTCATGTCCCTCAGGGAACAGTAAAGCTTCTAATCGTCAATGGCAATCCCGGAGATGAAACCAGTGTTTATCTGCGGCAGTTGCATAACAACGCAATACTTGAAATCAAAGGGTCACCGGAACTTTTCTGGTCCGGATTGGTCAATCTTGGACTTGAACATGTCCTTCGCCATGCAGAAGATCCCGAGTTCCTCATTCTCATGAACGCCGACATCGAATTCGACACCGACATCCTGACGCCGCTCATCGCCAAGGCGAGAGCCAACCCAAACGCGCAAATCGCGGCCGTAACGATTTCGGGTCGAAGAGTTGTTTCGAGCGGCGTAAAGGTTCAATCCTGGTGGTTAATGATCAACCGTCATCCGTTTGCGGGCACACTGCCGGAACGCCTCCCTTCTGAAGCTCTTATACCCGTGGAGTTCCTGCCGGCACGATGCACTCTTATCCCGTTTGCAGCCGCAAAACGGGCGGGCTTGGTGGCCGAGCGCGATTTGCCCCATTACGCCGGGGACTACGAGTACACCAACCGATTGCGCACATCGGGGTTCCCCGCGTACATCTACACGGGATCTCAGGTGAGAGTGGACGCCAAAAACACGGGAACGAGTGTGTTCCACAAGCCGCTTTCTCTGAAAACTCGTATCACCTCTTTGTTCTCCATAAAAGCCAACTACAATCCCGTTTATCGCCTGAGGTTTGTTCGGATGGCCTATCCATGGTATGCCTGGCCGTCCGCCATGGTCATGTGCCTTCTACGAAGCACAGTGGAAGTATTGCTGGGGGGTAACGCGGTGAAATTCCTCTTGCGCCGCAAAGAATCCGGATTTGCAGGGTTATGAAATCTAAAACGCACCAAACACTGACTATGACAAAGCCACACATATCTGTAATCATCCCCTGCCTAAATGAAGCCCGCCATATAGGAAACTGTATAGATTCCGTGATGCGCCAGCAAGAGCCGGAAGGCGGGTTCGAAGTGATTGTCGCCGATGGCATGTCGGATGACGGAACAAGAGGGATCGTCGCGCAACTCGCCGATGAAAATCCCAGGCTGAGGCTGATTGATAATCTTGGCAGGATTGTCTCGACGGGATTAAATCAGGCGATTCGGATGGCCCGAGGCCAGATCATTATCCGCCTTGATGCCCACACCCAATATGCTCCCAACTACATCCTGAGCTGCGTTCAGACTTTGGAAGCCACCGGCGCAGATAATGTAGGTGGTCCGTGGGTGGCCATAGGCGCTGGGTACGTTTCCCGGGCCATTGCGGCCGCGTTCCAGTGCTCGTGGGTGGTTGGGGGCGCGCGAGGGCACGATCCGGAGTTCGAGGGAGACGTGGACACCGTTTATTTGGGCTGCTGGCGAAGGAGCGCGTTTGAGAAGTTCGGCTACTTCGATGGCGAATTAGTGCGTAATCAGGACGACGAACTCAGCCTGCGCATCGTTCTCAAAGGGGGCCGAATCTGGCAGTCGCGAAAAATTCAAAGCTCCTATCAACCCCGCAAATCACTGGCGGCTCTATTCAAGCAATATATGCAGTACGGCTACTGGAAAGTCCGCGTCATGCAAAAGCACCGCCTGCCGGCATCCTGGCGGCATCTCGTGCCGGGGATGCTGCTGCCGGCCCTGATAATCCTCGGTGTTACGGGACTGTTCTCCAAGCTGGCTCTGATGTTGTGGCTCGTTGTGTTGTCCGCCTATGGACTCTATAATCTGGCCGCTTCAATCGCCTCCGCTGCGCGAGGCGGCGCAGCTTTGTTGCCGATGCTGCCCGCCGTGGTCGCTTGTTACCACTTTGGCTATGGCTGCGGATTTTGGCGAGGGGTTTGGGACTTCATTATTTGCAACAAAGGCGCGCGCCCGTCTTTTTCCACTCTAACAAGATCCAGCTAGAACTTTACCCTCCTAAAAAATCATGAATATTCCCTTTTTCAAACCAAGTATCACTCAGGCGGAAATCAATGAAGTCGTGGATTCGTTGAAATCCGGGTGGCTCACCACTGGACCGAAAACCAAGCGCTTCGAGCAGGAGTTTTCTGCCTACGTCGGCCAAAAACATGCCGTGGCGCTGAATTCCTGCACAGCGGCCTTGCATTTGGCGCTCGAAGCCGTCGGACTCAAGTCCGGGCAAACCGTGGCGGTCCCGACAATGACGTTCGCCGCCACCGCCGAAGTGGTTCGTTACTTCGACGCAAAGCCGTTGCTGGTGGATTGCCGCCGGGAAGACTTCAATCTCGACGTGAACGATGCGGGCCGGAGGATCGAGCAGGCACTGGCAGACGGCGAGAAGATCGCGGCTATCCTGCCCGTCCACTATGGCGGGCAGATCGTGGACATCTCGGGAGTCACAAAACTGGCCCGCAAATATAATCTAAAGGTGATCGAAGACGCCGCGCATTGTTGCCCTGCATTCTACCGGGACGACCAATCCAAAGATCCGGCGTGGCAATCCGTTGGCTCCATGGCGGACATCAGTTGCTATTCCTTTTATGCCAACAAGTGCATTACTACCGGCGAAGGCGGCATGGCCTGCACTCAGAACGACTACCTCGCCGAACGTATGCGCATCATGTCCCTGCACGGTATCTCCAAAGATGCCTGGAAGCGCTTTACTTCCGAAGGCTCATGGTATTACGAAATCGTCGCCCCGGGTTTCAAATACAATCTTACCGACGTGGCGGCGTCCATCGGCATTCATCAGTTGCGCCGCGCGGATGAGATGCACCGGCAGCGAACCCAATGGGCCGGCCTCTATACCCAGCTTTTAGGCGAAGTGGAGGAAGTAATTCTGCCGCAACAACGGTCCGATCGAATACATTCATGGCATCTTTATGTCATCCGGCTCAAACTCGACCGCCTGAAGATAGATCGCGGGGCCGTGATAGAAGAACTCAAGAAGGCGGGCATCACTACGAGCGTGCATTGGCTGCCGCTGCACATGCACCCCTATTACCGCGAAAAATACGGCTACACGCCTGAAGACCTCCCCGTCGCAGCCAGCCTGTATCCGGAAATCATCACCCTGCCGCTCTTCCCCGACATGACCGAGGAGCAGGTCAGCTACGTTTCTGACACGCTGAAATCAATTCTCGGCCGCCACCTGAAGCCCCGTGCAGTTCGGCCCTTTTGTTCAAATGACACTACGCGCACATTGCTCCATGTCTAAACGCCTGTTTGACCTTTTTTTTGCCGGTTGCGGGCTGGTGATTCTCAGCCCGGCCTTGATCGTGTTGGCCGCGCTGGTCAAACTCGCCGACGGCGGTCCAATTCTATTCTGCCAACAGCGCGTTGGAAGGGGCGGCCGGCTGTTTGGAATTCTCAAATTTCGTTCCATGGTGGCCAACGCCGAGCGGCTCGGCCTGAGTGTGACGGCAGCCGGCGACCCGCGTATCACCCGCCTCGGCCGTTTCCTGAGGAAAACCAAGCTCGACGAGTTGCCGCAACTGTGGAATGTCTGGCGCGGCGAGATGAGCTTTGTCGGGCCGCGCCCCGAGGTGCCGGGTTATGTCGCGAAATACACTTCGGAGCAGAAGCTCGTCCTGCGGCTAAAGCCGGGAATTACCGATCTGGCGACGCTTGAGTTTCGACACGAGGAGGAACTCCTCTTGAAAGCCCCGGATCCCGAGCGGTTCTACCTGGATTATTGCATTCCGCGCAAAATCGAGCTTAACTTGGCCTACGCCGAGACCGCCAATCTCTGGAAGGACACCCGGATCATCCTGCAAACGCTCGGATTCATTCGGACGCGCCCCGCGAAGGGCGGACTGGGAAAGCCGTCCTCGGCAGAACATCCGTTGCCCTTATGAAACATTGCTTTGCGCCCTTGCTGGAACCGCTTGGGGCCATCTGGTTCTTGATGGTTCTGGGCGTGATGGCGTTGCTCCTGCGCCGGAAGTGGCAGGGCGCGCTATCGCTGATGGCCCCCACTCTCTTGCTCTTCCTATTGGGAAGCACGCCTTTGGCCGAAATGCTGGTTGGCAAAGCCGAACGTCCCTACGCCCCCGGAAATGTTGCAGCCCTGCCTCAAGCCGATGCCGCCGTTGCACTCGGGGGTACTCATCGCGTGTCCGCCTGCGATATCTATGGCTTCTCTGTGGGCCAAGCGGAACAGCGGATCCTCGCTGTGGCGGAATTAGTGCGTCTGGGCAAGGCCAGAACCCTGGTCCTGGGCGGAAGCACGCAGTCTATTTCCGGAAAACCGGGCGTGCCGACCATGGCGTTAATCCAGAGGTGGCTGGTATCCTCCGGGCTGACGACTGCGAACGTAACCAATCTTGGCATTTGCGCCAACACGCATGATGAGGCTCTTCAGTTTCGAAGATTGCAGGATGCGGAAGGCTGGCAACGAGTGCTCCTGGTAACATCGGCCCTGCACATGCGGCGGGCCGAGGCGGTGTTTCGCAAACAGGGCATAAACGTGACACCGGTCGCCTGCGACTTCCAGGTCTATGGGGTTTCCGGGGCCTCTGGCTTTTACAGCCCATTCCCAAGTCAGCACCGGCTTGATTTGCTCTCGCTCTACTTTCACGAGAAAATCGGCTGGTGGGTCTATAAGTGGCGTGCATGGGTATAAGTCATTCTCCGGCCATAATTGGGACGCTGCAATCATAGGCCACACAGCGGAAATTGACCCTGGCAATGATTGCCTGTGTTTGGCTGCATTCTTTATGGCGCTCCTTGCAGAACATCAGATGCGTCACACTTCCTGCTATAGAGTCATAACGTGACACTGATTACAATACACAACGCACTGCAACGTCTGCGCCGCCAGCGCGGTTGGGAGGCGCTAAGACTTGCACTCCTGGCAGGAATCTACAGCCTTGTCCTGGTTGGTTGCCGTTGGCTGGCCTATCAGCTTCGTTTCGATTTCGCTGTCCCACCAGCATCCCATCAACTGGTCTTTCAGCATTGGCTGTGGGTGCTCTGTCTGCAGATGATCTTACTGGCCGGATTTCGGCAATTTTCCGGGGTGACCCGTTACTTTAGTCTGCCCGATCTGAAGCATCTGTTGCTGGCCATGGGCGGCAGCGCACTGTTCCTCTGCCTGCTCCGCTATTTGCGAAGCGACTTTTACTCTCCGCCATGGGGAGTCATTTTGGTGGATTTCATTTTGGGCTTTGTGATGCTGGGCGGTCTTCGCGTCGGTTACCGCCTGCTCTACGAACGGGTTTGGTCGGCCTGTGGCAAAAACGCGGGGCCTTTGCTGAATGTGGCTATCATAGGCGCGGGCGATGCGGGGTCCAGTTTGGTGCTGGAATTGAAACAGCACCCCGGCCTGGGTTTGAAACCGGTGGTCTTTCTGGATGACAGACCCGAGAAGTGGAATTCCTATCTGCATGGCGTGCCAGTGGCCGGTCCGCCCGAATCCATGAACAAATGGGCGCGAAAGTTTAACTTGGCCAAGGTGATTATCGCCATGCCTTCCGCCCCAGCCAAGCGCATCGCCTTGATCGCCAGCCTCGCCCAGCAGCACAAGCTCAGTTGTGTCAGCGTTCCCGCCCTTGAACAGCTCACTTCGGGACAACTGTCCGTGACCCAATTGCGTCCGATCAGCATCGAAGACCTCTTGGGCAGGGAACCCGTGAGCCTGGAAAGTGAAACCATTCGGCACACGTTTGAGGACCGCGTCGTCATGGTCACGGGCGCCGGTGGCAGCATCGGCAGCGAATTGTGCCGGCAGATCGCCGCCTGCGGTCCGCGGCGCCTTCTGTTGGTGGAGCGATGCGAAGTCCAAATGTTCCAGATCGAACAGGAGATGATCAAACGCGGCCACGGCGGGATCATCGTGCCGCTGGTGGCTGACATTCTGGACCAAGTCAGCATGCGGGCCATTTTCGAGGCGCACCGGCCGGAAGTGATCTTTCATGCCGCCGCGCACAAGCATGTTCCGATGATGGAGCATCAGCCTTGGGAGGCGGTCATGAACAACTCGATTGGTTCGGCGCGGCTGGCGGATATGGCCATAGCATTTGGCGTTGAAAGGTTCTTGATGATTTCCACCGACAAGGCTGTCAATCCTACCAGCGTCATGGGCGCCTCGAAGCGACTGGCTGAAATCTACCTGCAATCCGTGTTTGCGCGTGATCCGCAGGCCACCAAGTTCATCTGCGTCCGTTTCGGCAACGTGCTCGGTTCCTCGGGCAGTGTGGTGCCAACCTTCACCCGGCAAATCGCGGCAGGCGGGCCGGTCACGGTCACTCATCCCGACATGGTTCGCTACTTCATGACGATTCCCGAGGCCGTGGGCCTGGTGCTGCAAAGCTGTGCCCAGGGCGACGGCGGGGACATCTTCGTGCTGGATATGGGGCAGCCGGTCAACATCGCTGCCCTGGCCCGCCAGATGATCCAGCTTTCCGGCCTCCAGCCCGAGGTGGATATCGAAATCAAGTATGTGGGATTGAGGCCCGGCGAAAAATTGTTCGAGGAACTCAATTGCCAGGGAGAAAATTTCTGTCCGACGCGCCATCCGCGCATTATGAGTTTTATTCATCGCCCCGAGCCTTTCGACCTGGTCCAAGCGGCGCTGGTTCGCCTCGAAGAAGAAATGTATTCCATCGAAGCCATGGAGGTAAAAAATCGAATCCGCCAATTGGTGCCCGAATACGCCCCGTATTCACCGGCAAATGATTCGGACCGTGCTGCCTCCGGCGTGCTGTGGAGGCCGGAGCGTGGGGCGGAAAAAAGCAGCCGTCCCGCGGCGCCGTTTGTCCAAAACCGTCCGGCGGCTTTGGCTGGAGCATGACACAGTCAATCGTCCAGGGGGCCTGAACTTCGGCAAGCACCATGCGAGTGCCTCAATCCGTGTATGGGTAGAACACCCCATAGCACCCGGAAGGCAACCGTGTTTGAGTATGTTGTACATGAAGTCAACTGGGGCATGCAAAGGAAACGGGATAACCTCGCAGGTATTATTCCCTCCTGGGGATTCCTGTCAAACTGCGACGCGTGGCAAAAACGATGTAAAGGAGAATCAAGGCAGCTTTGTGCCCAGCCCCGACACGCGGAGCGAGCACGCCGAGATGCGAAGTGAGCATGCCTGTTGCGATCTGCCTTACTCATCGAGGCAATGAAAACTGATTCCAAAAGGAGCATGGGCAAAATCCTGCTGATTGATGACGAGGAGGATTTTCGCAAATTCATAGGAAAATCGCTGCTCAAACATGGTTTTGAGGTCTTGGAGGCCGCCGATGGCAAGGAGGGCCTGCGGCGGGCGATCGAGTCTCGTCCGGATTTGATTCTGTGCGACCTCCTCATGCCTCAGATGAACGGCTATGCGGTGTTGGCGGCCTTGCGCTGCGAGGAAAGGCTGGCTGAAACTCCGCTCATTTTCCTCACCTCCCAATCCGATCCCGCCGAAGTGCGCCAAGGCATGAACCTGGGGGTTGATGATTATCTGACCAAGCCCGCCAACATCCTGGATATCCTCGGCGCGATCAAAGCCAGGCTCGATCGGCGCCATGCCGAACGTCAGCGCCAGGAGAAGCAAATGGACCGCGCCATGTATCTCTTCGCCCAAACCATCCATGACTTGCGGAATCCGCTCTTTGCCGCTCTCACCTTTACCAACCTGCTCAAGAATTCCGCCGACAAACCGGCCGGCAGCCACGAAAAGTCGCAACAGATTTACACCGGAATGCAACAAGCCGTTACCAGAATGCAGGACATTATCTCGGAAACGATGTTTGTTGTCCGGTCCCGGATGAAGAGTCTGCCCTTGAAACCGGATGCCTTCGATCTGCGGGTCTTTTGCGAGTTGTTGTTGGCCGGCCATGAGCCTCTTGGGCGCATCCAGTTCGAGTGTGGTCAAGCCTCATGCCCGGTGGTTGCCGACGCACCGCGGCTGCGTCATGCGCTTGAAAACTTGCTCTCCAACGCCTTGAAGTATTCCGACGGCCCCGTTCTGGTCTGCCTGGCCGTCACGGCGCATGGATACCGAATCGAAGTCCGGGACACGGGTATCGGAATACCGGTGGAGGAACAGGCCAGTATTTTCGAAGCCTACTTTAGAGGCTCAAATATAGGAGGAAGACCAGGACATGGTTTGGGGCTGTGCGTGGCCAGGAGCTGCATCCAAGACCATGGCGGCACCCTCCAATTCGTCAGCCACCCCAAGCAGGGCGCCACCTTTTTGATTGATTTGCCGGCGTCACCTCAGCCAATACCAGTGACCGCCGAAAAAATGCCAGAGCCGGCCGGCAACCTCGCAGAGTCCCCTGCATTGCCTCCGCCAATGCCGCCTGAACCTCAATTGGCGCAACGGCCCTTCAGCATCGAGTCGCAGCCTTCTCAAGCCTTTTCCAAAAACACGGCGAAATTGCGGGCCATAGTCATCGAAGACGATCCGGTGGTGCGCAATGTGTTGCGCGAATTTCTGGAAGGCTCGAACGATGTCCTGGTCCTGGGCGAGGCCGCCACCGTCGCCCAGGCGCGTCTCTTGGTGCGCCAACATAAACCCGACGTCCTATTCCTGGACGTGAACCTGCCGGATGGCTTGGGTTTCGACTTGCTGCCCGATTTGGAACCGAACATCTCGGTCGTCTTTGTCACCAGCGCCGGGGAATACGCCGCCCAGGCTTTTGATTGCGATGCCACCGATTATTTGGTCAAGCCGGTCAGTTCGGATAGACTGCAAAAGGCGGTGCAGCGAGTGCGACAGCGACTCGCGCGCCAAGATGCCGTCGAACCGGTGGCAGATTCCAGATTGACAGGTTCGTTCCTGGTCAAAACTTTGACAGAGAAGCGGCTCGTGAAAATCAGCGAGATTAAGAGTGTGATCGCCTATGGCGAGTACTCCTGGGTTTATTGGGATAAGACCACGAAGGGCGCGCTGCTGCGAAAATCACTCAAGCGATGGCAGTCTGAACTTCCGCGCGAACAGTTCGTCCGCGTTCACCGGCGGGCCATTGTCAACCTGGCCTTCATGGAGAGAGTCGAGCGCCTCCCGGCCGGCCGGCTGCAAATTCATCTGCGCGATTACAAGGAGCCAATTCTGGTAAGCCTAAGCCAAACCCCGGTTCTGAACCGCCATCTCAAAACGTCCCGCCGCTGGCAGCCTGCCGCGCAGTACAGAAATGAAACCCGCCAAAACTTCCACGATCCCGGGTCCCGGCGGGAAATTCCTGACGAGCCGGCTTTGCCGCCAAGGAATATCTTGCCCAAAATCGGGTGAGAATTGCCTAATATGCGCCTCCAAATTGATTCTCGAAGCTCGCTGGCCGCGCCATCCTTCGAATGTCGGCTCCCTCGGATGGCCTTCACTGCAATTCACAGGCGAGTGTTAGACGGCGAGGGTTGATGTCCACCGCGATGATCGTTTTGGCTTTGACTATGCGGGCGGCCATCACCGCCGCCGACCCAACCGAGCCAGTGCCAAAGACGGCGATGCTTGATCCGGCGCGAACCGCCAGCGAGTTCATCACCGTGCCGGCGCCAGTCTGCAGGCCGCAACCCAGCGGCGCCAGCAATTCCAGCGGAAACGACTTTGGTGCCTTCTCCAAATTGCGCATGGTCGCCAGAGCATGGGTGGCGAATGAGGATTGAGTGCTCGATAATAATCAATCTTCTGGACGTTCGCCGCTGGGCGCCATCTTCACCAGCTTGGGATCGAACTGGCCGAGCGTCGTCACCAAGTCGCTTTGCGCGGCCATCACTTCGAGGATGTTTTTGTAGGCCATCGGGACTTCATCCAGGCCGGCGCTGATGAGGGTCACGCCGCGTTCGCGGAGGAGACGGTTCACGTCTTTCCAGTTGAATTTCTCGTTGGCGGCTTTGCGGCTCATGGCGCGGCCGGCGCCGTGTGACGCCGAGTTGAGCGAATCCGGGTTTCCCTTCCCGCTCACCACATATCCCGGCGACGCCATGGAACCGGGAATGATGCCCAGAACTCCAGCCCCCGCCGGCGTGGCGCCTTTGCGATGCACGATAACTTCGCGTTCCACGCCGTCAATGACGTGCTTTTCTTTCCACGCGAAATTGTGATGGTTCTCCAAATCGAGCAACACCTGCGCGCCGAGGTTTTCCGCGATGTGGTGGTGGATGCAGGCATGGTTGGCCGCGGCATATCGCCCCATCAATTCCATCGCGTTCCAGTATTCCTGGCCTTCCTGGGAATCGAG
>Ga0182027_10005954_pt1 | contig 18384 bp, 11 predicted proteins | sample 712E1DmetaG_FD_121300 | JGI IMG/M metagenome (GOLD analysis project Ga0182027, IMG submission 121300) | Permafrost microbial communities from Stordalen Mire, Sweden - 712E1D metaG (Illumina Assembly) | ecosystem: Environmental > Terrestrial > Soil > Wetlands > Permafrost | place: Sweden... | reverse complement strand
GCTTGAAAAGGCATCCGCGGTTGCCGCCGACTGGAGCGCCCCCGAGCTTTGGATCGCCGAAATCCTGGCCGACGATCTGGACCGCCCGGCCGACGCCGTTGGGCACGCCTCGCTCGCGCTGGACCGTGCCGAGGAGGAAGACGAATTCCTCGACGCTTTGATGCTCAAGGCGGGGCTTGAGATCAAGCTCGGCAAGCTCAAGGCCGCGCGGACGACGCTGTCCGAGCTGCCGTCCGCAACCGAGGTCGAGTTGCCCGCCGAGCTTGCTCTCGACTTGGCCTATCTGTTTCTGGAGGCGGGCGACGGCGAGGAGGCCCAGCTCAGGTTTCAGTCACTTGCAGACGCCCATGTCGAGGAGGCAGAGGCATGGTACGGGCTCGGGCTTTGCGCCGAGGAGCGTGGCGACGAACCGGCCAAGCGGCAAGCCTGGCTGCGGGTTCTTGCCACTGACGCCGCGGCCTCTCTTGAATCGGCGCACCTCAGCGAGGCCGAAATGGCCGAGGCGGCCGAACAGGCCCTCATGGAATTGCCAGAGCGTGCGCGCAAGCTCATCGAAAACGTGCCCATCTTGGTCGTCGACTTGCCGGCCCGGGACGAGGTCGAACAGGGACTGGATCCACGCCTGCTCGGTCTCTTCACCGGCGCCGCGTATTCCGATTCGGCGGCGCTCGGGGGCGCGCCGCAACTGACGCAAATTCTGCTGTTCCGCAAGAACCTCGAACGTATGGCACTCGACGCGGAGGATTTGCGCGAGCAGATCCGCATTACCCTGCTCCACGAAACCGGCCATTTTTTCGGGATGTCGGAAGAAGATCTGGCGCAGGTCGGGCTGGACTAGCCACCGTCGCGACTGCCTGATCGGCACGGCAACCGCCGGTTGTGCATCTGGCCGGTGAGACTATGCGCGGCTTTGGTGCTAGGCTTGCTTGGCCATGAAACGAAGCAATTTCGTGTCCGTGCTGGTATTGGCGACCCTGGTTCTTGGCGCCCGCTCTGTTTACGCCCAGGTCACGATAACCGGGGCCGATCCGGTTGCCATGGCTGCCTTTACGGCCGCTACCGGTAAGACGGCGGCCGATCTGGAAGCGCAGGTGAACAGCTTGTTCCAGGTGGCGAACATCGCTTCCTTCCTCAAAGGCTTTCAGGACGCCCAGAGCTTCTCCACCAAAGGCCTCGGGGTCGACTACGCGTCGGAGGCGACCTTGTTCGAAGCAGGTGCCACCGTCAGCTTTGCCAGCAACGTGGACAAGGCCTACAAGCCATCGGGTTCCTATTCCGATCCTCCCATCAGCGGAGGTGGCGCCAACTTTTCGCTCATGGCCGGGCTAGGTCTGGGGTTGGTCGGTTTTGACCCGCTGATGATTTTCGGCAATTGGTTCAAGGGAAGCGCCACCCTGGGACAGCTCAATGGGGATTATCAAAACTGGGGCGTGCACGGACAGCTTCGCATCTTGGGTCCCTCGCGCAGCGGCTCCGCGACCCAGATGCTGATTCGCTGGGGTGGCATTGCCATCACCAGCGGCGCGGACTACTCGCACCTGACGTTGAGCACGCGAAGCTCGATCACATCCACCATCAACGTCACGCCCGACGTCCCTGTGACGGTCGCCAGCCAGCCCGGTGCACCGCTCACCTTCACCGTCAGCCAGACCACCTGGAGCGTTCCTTTGGAAGTAACGACCAGCCTGAGGCTACTTTCGCTCGTCACGGTCTATGGCGGGCTCGGCATGGACTGGCAGCTTGGCGGTGGCAGCGACATGACACTGAACATGACGGCCACCCTGACCGGAAAGGGCAACTTGAATCTTGGAACCGCGACAATCAATGCCTCTGGGCACGTCAGTCCCAGCGCTACCAGGCTGCGCGAAATTTTCGGCGTTCAGATCAACGCCATGCTGGTGCGCATTTTCGTGCAAATGAACGTGACCGGCGATACGCCCTTGCTCACGAGCGTGGCCGCGGGTCTGCGACTGGCAATCTAGCCTAGTCCATCCCGGTGATGGTAATCGGCCCGAACAGGCCGGCGGGGACGGGCAGGAAGGCCTCGCGCGACTGAAGCTCGAACTGCGTGCCGAACTTGGCGTTCAGCGCTGCGTAGTCGACCAGGGGTTTGCCCGCCATCTGGTTCACCGCCAAATTGAAAACGTGAATCTCGATCTTGTTTTCGCCCACGCCCAGGCTCTTGCCCAGGTCCAGCTCGTAGGGCGGTTGCCAAACCGACCCGGCTCGCTTTCCGTTGACGAACACGATAGCCGCCTCGCGCACCGGCGGGATGAGCCTCGCCTGGCCGCCTGCAACGCTCCCGTTCGTGCCTCGTGCCGGCGGGAGCGGCTTCGCATCGCCCAGCGAGAGAATGATCTTGTGCGCGGCCAGAAGCTTGGGTTGCAGCACCGTCACGGTCTTGCGATACACGCCTTCTCCCGAAAATGTGCGCGTGTCCGCAGATTCCGTCCACGACGTGAGCCAGTCGCTCTGGCGTTTGATAGTGGTTCCTTCGAAGGTAATTTCCCAGCCGTTGCTAATATCCATGCTGACCGGCGGCTCGTCATTGTCGGTTTTTCTGGCCGCGGTTTTCGCCGGTCGGCCGCGCGCGGGTAGACCGAATACCAGAATCCGTGTGCCATAGGCAGGAAGTGAGAGCTGGACGGTTGTGCTGGTCGGCGAGGATGTCACCGTGGGCGCCGGCGCGAGATCCCCGGTCATGGCATCCCACCACTCAGCCGGCCGGGGCGGAACACGCAGCTCGATGGTGCTGGCGTAAGGCTCATTCCATGTGTTCGCGATGAAGTACAAATCCACATCCACCGCGCGTCGGTGAACGAAGCCAATCTGCGGCGCGACCGTCGCAGTCCGCATATCGGGTTGCAGGAGTGCGCGCAGAAGGCCGCCTAGCTCGCCGATTTCGTCGCGCACGAGCTTGGCCGGGGCATTGCCACCACCGAACAGCTTGGCCACCTTCGCGTCCAAGACGGCGCCGTGGTCTTGCTGTTCAGCCCGGTTGGGCAAGAGCGCCGGCAGACGGCGTGTGGCGATCAATTTGCCACCGGCCGCCACGAAGGCTTCCAGTTTCTCCATCGTGGCGAGTGGGATGCGTTCGACATTGGCCAGGATGACCACGGCGTAGTCTTGCCGACCTATCTTGAGGTTCGCTGCGGAAACCTTGGCCAACTCGACCAGGACGTTGTCGTCGATCAAATCAAAACCGTAGCCAGCACGAAGCACGGTTGGAATAAGATCCGGGCCTATGCGATCCGCCACTGCTCGGTTGAGATTGACGTCGTCCGGTTTCAGCGCGGCGAATGCGTCGTGGGTGGGAAGGTAGATGGCGACGTCGTTGACCGCATCGCCCTGGCGAATGGCGAAGGTGGTGCGCCGCAAGTACATGGTCAGCTCTGGCATGACCGGCCACCACGGGTTGTGCGGGCTGATGGCCGCGGCCGAACCAAACGCCCAGCCCGGGTTGCCGGCCTGTTCGGGCGAGTAGGGCCAGCCTTGTCCGACAATTTGTGTTGCCCCGGAAAGAAAGTACTGATCGGTCTCGGCCTTGAGGTCGAGCGGCGAGGCGCGGAAGGCGGGAAGAGGAGCGGAGGCCCACACCGCAGCGGAGGCGAGCGACTTGGCGAAAAGGTGCGCGGCCGAGGACGCCCACCGGCTCGCGGTCAAAGCATTCCATGGCAAGCCTTCGCCCTCGGGAACGTCGACGAATCGCGCGCTCGACAGCGTGGCCGGCAAGGTGCCAAAAGGCTGGCCGCGGATCGCTACCTGGTGGCCATGACTCCAGTCCTGTACTTGGGCGAAGAATCGCTCGTCGAGAAGGTCCGAAAGTGTCACGGCCCAGTCATGGCGTAGGTTCGAGGCCGCCGCATCGTGCTCGGCCAGCGACGACAGAAGCGAGTCTACCTCGTAGCCGCGGCGGCGCTTGAATTCCGAGGTAAAGTCACTTGTCCAGTCCGCGCTCATCCATTGTGGGCGGTCACTGAAGACGGCCTGGATTTGGTTGTCGTGGGCTGCCGTCAAGAGCTTGTCGCCGACCGAATGGAGGTGCTGGGCAACGGCAGCGCTGCTGTACGGCCCAAGAGCTGCTCCTTCTGCTCCGACCGCCGCGCCCTTTACTTGCTCGCGTGTAGCCACGCCTGCTGGCCAATTGGAAGGATTGCTGCTGAGCGTGCGGGCTCCATGGTCGGCCGTGACGTGCGGGCCGCCGATGGGCCAGCCGCTGCCGAGGGCGATGTCCACGGTGAGGCCCAGGTCCTTTGCCTTGCTCGCGGCAAAAGCGAGTGAGCTCAGGAACCCTCGCGACAGGTAGGGCAGCGTGTGGAGGGACTCGTACTCGCCGTCGCTCGACAGCGGATACACCGGCTGAATTTCCACGCCACCGAACCCCGCATCGCGCATCTGAACAAGCTCGTTCGCGATTTCGTCGTTCGTCACCGCAACGCCAAACCACCACCAACGCACGAGTGGCCTGCACTTCACCGGTGGTGAACGAAAGAGGTCGCGCGGCCCAACGAGGGACTTCGAAGTGGGTCCATCGCCGCCCCTTGCACTGGAACTTGTCCCGACGACAGCTATGGCTGCGACCAGCAAAATGCTTGGGCTGCGCACGTGCACCTCAGGGTAGGTAGCTGCACTATACGGCCTGACCTAACCTGAGATCTACTACTTTTACGTAGCTATATGTCTGTGTGGGGCATGGTGCGCAAGATCTGAGTGGACCAAAGCGCGGCGAACCCGGTAACGCGCAAACGACAAATAGATAGCGCGATGGTCCGCCATGCCGGCCCTGGCTCGTTGGTTGTCGATTGACAGGCTCCGGGCGAGGACCCTAGTCTTGGCGGCTGTTTCTTAGCTATGACAAAGGCACAACGATGACCAAGGCCGAACTCATTGCAAGGGTCGCTTCCCGCAAGGATCTTCCACGCACACTGACCAAAAAAGCCTATGCCCGCATCATCGACGCCGTGTTTACCGAGGTCGGCGACTACTTCATTCGCGCCCGGCCGAACGCCGCCAATCCCCCGCGGCTGAACTACCCAGGGTTTGGCACCTTTACCAAGCGTCGGCGCAACTCGCGCGTCGTTCGCAACCCGCAGACCGGGGACCTTATCCCCATACCGTCGCAGTGCACGGTGGTATTCACACCGGGGCAGGAGCTCAAGGGCCTCATCAACCGCACGATCGTCCGTGGAAATTCGTCAGCGGCCTGACGTCTGCTTGGAGGGTTGCACCTGGCGGTGTTCTTCGAAGGCCACAAGCTTGGCGCGGAGCTCGTCGAGTAACGCCTTGTGGGCAGGATCCTCGGCGAGATTCCTTAGTTGTTTTGGATCGACGTGAAGGTCGAATAGCTCGAAACGGCGTTCGGAGATCTTGTGAACCAGCTTCTGCCCGCGATCCACAACCGAGACCTCATGATCGGGTGTCGCCGTAGACGGGAGCAGCTCGGAAAAAATGGGATGGGGCGCTAGCGGTTTGCCGTCGATGGCCGGCAACAAGCTTGTGCCGTGCATGGTGGCCGGCGCTGCCAGGCCGAGCAGGTCGAGCAAGGTCGGCCCCACGTCGACGAGGCCAGCTTCGTCGTCGGAGACAATCGGCTTGCGTCCCGGTACGGCGATGATGAGCGGGACGCGGAGCTGTTCTTCGGTGAGGTTCTGGCCGTGGAAGTAGATCTTGTGTTCGCCCCACGCCTCGCCGTGATCGCCGAACACCACGACAGCGGTGTTGGCGGCTAGCTTGGTGTCGTCGAGAGTCTTCAGGATCTTGCCAATCCACAGGTCGGCAAACGCGATTTCGTAGTCATATTTTTCCTCCAGACCCTGCACGCCTGAAAGCGTGGTGGGGAACTCCGGATGGGACATGTAACTTGAATGCGGCTCGAAGAGGTGGGTCCACAGAACAAAACGCTCACTCTTGCCGGCCGCCTTTTTCAGTCGCTCGATGACACGCGGGACGATGCGAGGGGCCGCGATGTCCTTGTTCGAATCGGCAATGCTCTTGGCACCCTCGTCCGACCATTCAGCGAAACCTTTGGAAATCCCCCGATCGGCAGTGAAGTAGAAATGGGAAAAGATCCCAATCGGCCGCCAGCCCGCCGCCGCGATGGGCTCGAAGATCGTATGGTTTGACGGAAGCAGAGGCGAGTAGTTGAGCGTCCGTTTTTGCCACGCAATCTCGGAAGGGTAGAGCGATGTCACGAACGACGGGAAAGAACGTGGCGTATTGGGCGCCTGCGCCCACACGCGGCGGAAATAGGCGCCGCGGTTCGCGAGCGCGTCCAGGTTGGGCGTCAGAGAGTGCCCGGGCGGACGGCCGTAGCCAGCGACGCCCAGACGGTCGGCGCGAGTAGCGTCGATGGCGATGATGAGCACGTTGCCGGAAAATGCGCCCGGTTTGACCGATGTGGCCTTCGCGGCAGGCTGGTCCGGTTCAGCGGCTTCGGTCGCCGTCGCGACGAGCGGAGCGTCGCCACCCTCGCAGTCTTGGTCGATGCCGTCGCCGGGAATGTCCTCGGCGCCGGGATAAACATCGGCGCGCGTGTCGTCGCAGTCGCCGCCGCCGAAAAGCGCCGAGTAGCCATCGCCGTCGCGATCCGTGAGCTTGCGTGCGACTTTCAGGCCGAACTTGAGCCCAAGCCCACCGTCGCTGATGGCGGCGTAGGTTGGCGACGTCTCACGAACCCGACTGCCCGCCAGCAACGACAGAAAGACCGCCGTGACAACCGCGGGTCGGGTCATCCGCGTGGGCAGCCCGCGCAGCACGCGCTTCCCAGTCGCCGACATGTACCAAAAAATCCCGTGCGCGACCCCCAGGACGACGGCGATGCCCGCGGAATAGAACGGACCAAGGTCGAGAACGCGCCAGTCGGCGCGGGAGAGCGCGGCGACGAAGGCCAGCACTCCGGACGCGGCGAGCGCGATGAGAAGTGCGCCGGTACGCCCAAGCCCTGCCGGCCGGGGCAGGATTCGTCGGGCCAGGCGAGCCGATGTCCGCCAAGTGGCGAGCAGCGCCAGCGCCGCGGGCAGCACGAAGGCGGCAGCGAGCCCGGCGCTGGCAATGGTCGCCAGCGTGCGACTGTTCATCGCCGATACGAACGATGCGTAGCCAGCTCCTGCTCCGATCGCCAGGACCCCGCCGGCGGCGACGCTTCCAAGCAAGAGACCACACACGCGCGAGTCGAGCGCCTCATCGTCGAGCAGCGCGGACCAGCCGCCGGGCACAGCGCCGAGTAGCGTCGCGGCAGCCCAACCCAACAAGGCTCCTAGCAGCAGACCGGCTGTTCCGTAGAGGCCGACTGACAACGCCAGCACCTCGATGAGCCGCGCGTTCTGGCCACGCACGGTCACGGCGAGGGCGTCGACGATTCCGGCGCCAAGCAGGCCGGCGAAGGTGGAAAATGCAACGGCTGAAAGAAAACGCGGTGGATGATTCTCGGGCATCGATTTTGAGCTGGAGAGTAACCCGCGTTGAGAAAGGCACGCCAGAAAAGGAATCCATTTTTGGCTGCACGCAACCCTTGACCGGCGAGGGCCGATTGCGCAACCTCCGGCTCGTGTTGTCGACCAAATTTCGCGAAACAATTTCTCCTCGCGCCGGATGTGCGATTCTGATCCTGCTTGGCGCCCTGTCCGCCTGCGGAAGGTCGTCGGGCGCTGGCACACCACCACCCGCGAGCGGCGTGTTCTCATCGGCGCAGGCAGCGCCTGCCACGGTAAGCAAGGTCGACTTGACGGGCCGACGGCTTGCCGTCGACTTGCTGGCCAATCGCGTGCACGCAATTCTGCACCGGAGCGGTCGAATGATTCTCTCCGCTGGCGGCGTCGATTTTTACAAATTCGTCGACGGAGGCTGGAAAGGATCGTGGATCCTCGGCCAGAAGGACGGCTCTATCCGCGTCGCCTATGTTTCCGGTGTGTCGGCGTCGTTCGGTTTTCCTCTGGACAGCGATGGCGATGGCTCGGCCCGGCTCCCGCTGGCGGATCTGCAGATGACGATTGTCATGCGTTCGGTGGCGGCGAATCAGCGGCTGTCCATTTTTGCCAACGAGAAACCAGTCGCAACGATCGATGTCACGAAGGAGCGTGCGGCCTATGACGTCACCTTGCCCGCTGCCACGTTGGCGCTGGGTGAGAATCGGGTTCGCCTGACCTTCCGCAATGCGGCCGCCATCACCGGCGGCAAGCGGGCGGCGGCAGCCATCGAAAGCATCGAGATTGGCGCGCCCAAGCCGGCAGGCGCGGGTGGTGGCGCGCTCGCGGCTGCTCGCGGCCTCGCGGAACCCGCCGAGGTCGAGCTCTCGGGCATCAAGAAAAGGGCGCTGTCGATCCCCGAGGCATCGCGCCTCTCCTACTATTTTCAGGTGCCCGCCAAGGCGATGCTGGCGCTTTCCTATGCGTCGACCCAACCTGGCGTAACGGCCCTCATGCGCGTGGCGCGTGACGGCGCGGCGCCCGTCGTTCTTTTCGAGGGATCGGCCGCCCAGCATTTCTCCGACGGCGCCTGGGATCTGACAAGTTTCGCTGGCCAGGCTGTGCGCGTCGATCTGGTTTCGCGCGGTGGCGGGATTTCGTGGGCTGAGCCGCGCTTGCTGGTTCCTGGAACGCCGCCACCAGCAACCCAGCAGCCCAAGTTCGACCACGTCTACGTGTGGATGTGCGACACGCTTCGCGCCGACAAGGTGCACGTCTACAACCCCAAGACCAACGTGCTGACGCCGAATTACGATGCCTTCGCGGCGGATGCCACGCGCTTTGCCTGGGCGCAGGTGCCCGGCACATGGTCCTTGCCGTCGCAAGCATCCATGCTTACCGGCGTCTATCCCAACGTGCACAAGGCCACCGAGCACGAATCGAAGATCTCCGCCCAGGTGGCGTTCGCGCCCGAGCTGCTCAAGAAGGCCGGATTCCGTACCGCGCTGTTTTCTTCGAACGGCTACATTTCGTCGAAGTGGGGATTCGGGCGCGGCTTCGACGAGAACCGTAATTTCGTGCGCGAAAACCTTCCCAACGGCGCGGAGTACCTCTGGGCAACCGCGAAGAAGTGGATCATGCCCGGCAAGGCCCACGCGCAATTCGTGTACCTCGCCGTGATCGAACCGCACGTCATCTACAACCCGAAGAAAGAGTTTTTGCTGAAGTACTGGAACAAGCCGTACACCGGGCCGATCAAGCCGGTGCTGACGGGAATTCAGCTGGGAAAGATCAAGCAGGGCACGCTCAAGGTCAATGACACCGACAAGGCCTATCTCGAAGCTCTGCACAACGCCGAGATCACCCAAAGCGACACCGCGTTCGGCGTCTTCGTGGCGGATCTCAAGGCCGCCGGGCTCTACGACAGCTCCGTCGTCATCGTGATTTCCGATCACGGCGACGAGTTTTGGGATCACGGCGACGTCGGGCACGCACAGGGGCCACACCAAGAGCTGGTGCACGTGCCGTTCATGATTCACGCGCCCGGGCTCTTGCCCGGCGGTCGGGTCGTCGAGACCGAGGTCGAAGCGATGGATTTGGCGCCGACCGTGCTCGATCTGGCCGGGGTCGCGGTGCCCGATTCGATGCAAGGGCAATCGCTGCTGGCCACCGCGCTCGACGAAATCGCCCACGCTCCGTCGAGCAGCTTGACTCAGAACGGTGCCATGGCGCGCGGAATGAAGTCCGGACGCTATCGCATGATTCATTCGGGGGCCGGGCGCATCGAGCTTTTCGACGAAATCGAAGATCCGCGCGAGCATACCGAACTCGTCAACAGGCGGCCCATTGCGCTGCGCCAGATGCGCGACATCTTCGCGCTCCAGGTGGGCTTCGAAAATCTGTGGAAGAAGCGCACATGGGGCTCGCCTGCCAGCCCCAGCGAGGCATTTTACGGCGCGAACGACAAGTAGACAAGACGCGTCCATAAATGGACCCGTCTTGAAGATTGTTGAGGGGAGAACCGCGGTCCTCCCCTCGTCCGCGAAGTAAATTCGCGGACTTCACCCCACCAGCAGCCGCGACCTTGGCTCGGCTGCTGAAGAACTATCTAATTCTTGGACAGTTCTTCAGCGCTACTCGCAGAAGCCGAAGACCCGGCCAGCGGACTGGTCGAAGGCGTGGCAGGTCATGCCGGCTGGGCAGACGGGAGAGCCGAGGTTGCAAATCGCTCGGCAGACGCCGCCGGCAGCGCCAGCGTCGGGCGTCGTCCCCGTCGGAACCACGCAGCTTGATCCCGCTTGACAGCCGGCACAGTTGCCGTCGCCGTTGCAGCCGGAATTTTGGGTGCACGCCGCTCCTAGGGTGCCAAGCCCGGCGCAGGCGCAGTCGGTCGTTTCGCCGGTGTAGACGAAACAAGACAGTCCTGGCGCGCATCCGATGGTGGCGCTGCCGGTCGGATCGCAGGGTCGCGAACAGGCTGCAAACTGCGCGGTGCCGCATGGGATAGGAATGTTGCAGTACGAACCCTGCTCGCCGCAGCTTGCGTCGTCGTGGTTGCAAAACTTGAGACAGGTTCTGACCGAACAGCCCGGGAAGGTGAAGCACTGCGAGCCGGGGACGCAATCGTTGTTGCTGTTGCAGGCGGCACCTGGGTTGTCGGCCCCGGCGGTGTAGCACATGCCTACTGCAGGTTGGTCCGGGCTGCACAAAAGACCGCAGGTTGCTCCCACGCCGCACGCGAGCGCGGGATTGTACGGATCGCACGAAAGTACGCCGGTGTCGCCATCTCCGGCCGCGCTGGCGTCGGGTTCGAACTGAGGCCGAACCGCACCCTTGACGACAGAGACCGTCACGCTGACCACCGTGTCTTTGACGATGGCTCCGGTCGACTTGCCGTAGCCATAGGATGTTCCGCTTGCATCGAGCGCCTCCACTTCAAAGGAGGCGTCGCCCGAACGCGACGAGCTGAATTCGACCGAAAATGTGACTGGATTGGTGTCGTCGAGCTGAAGCCACGCTGTGGGTTGACTGGGATAGTAGAGTGTGTCTTGCGCCGAACCGTTGCCGACGTGAACGCGAAACTGCGCCACTTGATTGATGGGGTCCGGCGAGGCCAGCACCGAAACCACGGCGTACGAATCGTCGGAGCAGGCTCCGAGAAGCGGAAGCAGGCTGAGCAGCGCCCGGCGCAGGTTCACGGCTGGAACTCCTGGTTGCCGAGGTCGGTCGCAGGTGGAGCGTGGCCTCGACTTGAAATCACGATCACCGCGACCGTCGCGGAGGCCGCAGCACCGACCGCGGTCCAAAACCACCATCTACTGAACACCGAACGCTGAGGCTGGGTCGGCGCCGAAGTCCGGAGGTCGAGCGCAGGGTTGGTGGGCGCTAGGGCGGGCGGGGCGACTTGTATGGTCGCTGGCGCGCTCACCGGCGGCGGCTCGGCTGCGGCGGCGGAAACGTCCGCCACGGCCAAACGAGCCGAGCTCAGCGAGAAAAGGGCCAACACCAGCACGACCATGGCGCGACGTCGCTCGTTGCGGGACAGGAAGAATCGGGACCAAGCTAGTCCGAAGGTCGTCATGCCAACTGACCTACCTTGCAAGTCGCGCCCCGGTCAACTCCGCTTTCTCGCGAGCGCGCCTCGGCGAGGCATTGCTTTTGGGTGCGACCGAAGGCCAGTTGACGGAATCCTCTCCCGACAAGCACTAATCGTTTGTTGAATCAGACGAGGTCTTCCATGCGTGAAGTTCCCATTCTTTTCTTGACACTCACCGTCGCTGCCGGATGCCTGCCGCCCAGCAATCCAGCGCGCGATTCCGGCGTTTCGGCCACCACGGGCGGTCAATCGACTTCAAGCGGCGGGCAGAGCGGCAGCGGCGGAACGGGCGGAGAGCGCACCAGCAGCGCGTCCGGCGGCAGCGCGGGATCGGGCGGAAGCGGTGGATCGAACAGCTCGGGCGGCACTGCCAGATCGGGTGGTGGAGGCGCCAACGGTACCGGATCACAAGGCGGTTCTGGCGGAGGCTCCGGGAGCAGCGCCGGTGGCAACAATGCAAACGGTGGCCGGTCGGGAGGTGGCGGAGGCGGCACGGGCGGCACGTCGCAAGCCGGCGGCATCGCAGCCACGGGCGGCAGAGGCGGCAGCGGCGGCAGCTCCGCCTCGGGCGGAAGCTCCGCGACGGGTGGAAACGGCAGCGGCGGAAAATCGGGCTCAGGCGGCGCCACGTCGACCGGTGGCGCGAGCGGAACCGGCGGCAGCACGGCCGCGACCGCCTGCACTTTTCCATCCGCTTGGACACCGGGAAGCCCGACCTACACCACGTACACTCTTCCCAACCCGACGACGGCGTGTGGCTACGCGGGCAGCAACAACAACCTTCGCAATATTGCCGTCGCGTCGAACTACGCCGCCATCCCTGGCAACAGTTCCAGCGACTTCAACACCAGCAATCGTTGCGGGGCCTGCGTCCAGATCGGGAACGCCATTGTTACGATTGTCGACGAGTGCCCGTTCGATGGTACCAACAATCCGCCCTGCGGGGCGAATCCGACCGGTCACCTCGACCTCAGCACGGACGCGGCGAGCGCCGCTGGCGTCAAGGGAGATCCTTCTCTCAGAAATCAAAACGCGTGGAAGTTCGTTCCCTGTCCAATCAACGGCAACGTGATCGTTCGTCTCAAGAGCGGAAACAACAATGAAATATTTATCGAGAACGAGATCTTGCCGATTGCCTCGGTGACGTGCGCCGGTCAGACGGCTTCGCGCACGAGCTATGGCTCCTGGCACTTCGGCCCGAACATCAACGGAGACAGCTGCACGGTAACCGACATCGCCGGAAGGAGCATCACCGTCACCGTCGGCAGCACTCAGGGGCAAGACGTGGACTCGGGCCAGCAGTTCCCGAAATGCAACTGATCCGGCGCTAGCCCCGGCAGCTCTTGCAGCAGCCGTCTGTTTTTGTGCATCTTCTGCCCCTGACCCGACGGTTGGCGGTCGACTGCCGATAGTCGAGCAGGTACTATGGTCGCGTTTGGTTGCAGTCACTACCGACATGGCAGAGGAAGTCGAGTTGGGGCGAACCCTGCTCGGACAGGGGCATATTGATACTGCACAGCGGGTGCTGCTGAGGGCTTGCCAAGGCCAACCGGAGTGCGCCGCGGCTTTCCGAGCGCTGGCCGAAGTGCTGCGACGGCGAGGCGATGGCGGACGCGCTCATTCCCTCGCCGAGTACGCCGACGAGCTTGACGCGACATCGACCGGCGCGCCGACCGCGCCCCTTCCCGACGTACCGTCTGATGAGGAGACCCATCAGCATCGACTGGGAGTGCAGGCTGTTCCGCCGCCTGTCGTGCCGCCCCCGGTGGTCGAGAGAGTCGTCGCGCCCGAGCCCACGCCGTTGCCCAAGTCGCCATTTCCGGTTCGCGCGCCGTCGAGTCCAGCCCTCTCTCGCCGTCCCAACCGGCGCCGCGATCTGGCGGTGCTGGCGGTCGCTGCGTGCGCAGTGGCGGCCGTGGCTGCCGTCGCGGCTTTCAGTCAGCACGGTAGGGCAAAGCCTCCGCGCGTGACTCCGCGCGAAGAGCTGGACAAGGCCCTGGCCTCGGGAACTCTTGAAGTGCTCATGCGCGCCCGCGACGTGGCGCGAATGGCCCTGGCCGCTGGCATTCCAGACTCGGACTCGTTCTCGCGTCTGGCGCTGGTCAACGCATTCCTGGTTCAGGACTACGGCGTGGAGGCCGGGAAGAAGGACGCCGAAGAGGCGCTCAAGTTGGCCGAGAACGATCCCGGAGAGGCACAGGTCAGCAAGGATCGCGCGTCGCTGGCGGCCGCCACACGGGCCCTGCTCGCACTGGCCGACGGGGATCGGACGGGCGCCAAACGGCATGCGGAAGCTGCGCTGTCCGCCGTCGCACCGGACCCACCTGCATGGGCACTTCTCGCGTCGGCGCGCGTGCGGAGCTTGTCCGGCGACGCTGCAGGGGCCGCGCGCGACCTGGATCGGGCGCTCGGGATGGCACCCGATGTCGCTCCTGTTGTCGCGGATTGGGCCGCTTCTCGTCTCGACGTAGGCGACCCGGTGGCCGCCCGGCGAGCGCTCGCAGCGGCGCTCGAAAAGTACAGCGACAACTCTCGCCTTCGACTCCTGCTGGCGGACGCCGAGCGCGCCTTGGGCGAAACCGACTGGGTCAAGAATCTCGAGCTCGCGTGCCGAGGCGACGCCAAGATCTCGCGCAACGTTCGCACCACGTGTGCGGTGGAATCCGCTCTCCAGTCGCGCCTTGAAGGCGACCGAGTCGGGGCCTTGCGCAAGGCTAGAGCAGCGGCGCAGACATCGGAAGACCCGCAGTTGCTCGGCCAAGCTTCGTTGCTGCTGGCGCTGCTCGGCGAGATAGACGTGGCCGAAGACACGCTCGTGGCCGCGCGCAAGTTCGCGGATCCGTCAGCCATTCCTCTGCAGTGGGCGGATCTCGCCGTCCGCTTGGGCCGCGGCGAGGCGGTTCAGCCTTCACCCTTCACCGAACATCCGGCTGGGCCGGAGCGGGATCTCGTTGCTTTGCGCCTAGCCTACGCTCGGGGCGGAATGGATGCCCTGGCCAACGCGCTCAAGGGGCTGCCCCCAGGGATTCAGGATATCGACTGGGACATCCGCGCCTTCGCCGCCTTGGCGCGAGCTGACGGTCCTCCCAAGCCGGACCTTCTGACGCTGGAGAAGCGTGGAGAAAAGGGCAGCCCGATTGCGTCCTATGTGCTTGGTCTCCTAGCGATCAAAGACAAGAACTTCAAGCTGGCGGCGCACCGACTCGATAAGGCATTTTCACTTCACGGCGACACGTGTGCGGCCGCGGCGCTCTATCTTGAAGCTGTCAAACACCTTGGCCGCGGCGCCCAGACGAACAAAACTGGGCTTCGTGGAATACGCGCGCATAACGCGAAGTGCGCGTTGCCCGAGATGTAACTGTTGACCTGGAGGGCTGGGCAGGCTAAATCCGCCCATCCATGGCGTCGTACGACACTTCCGACATTCGCAAGGGACTCAAGGTCATGCTGGACGGATCACCGTTTACGGTGGTCGAGTTCCAATTCGTCAAGCCCGGCAAGGGCGCGGCGTTCACGCGCACCAAGTTGAAAAACTTGCTCACGGGCGGAGTCATCGACCGCAACCTGCGCTCGGGTGAAAAGCTCGAACCGGCCAACGTCGAGACCAAGCAGATGCAGTATCTCTACAAGGAAGGTGACACCTTCGTGTTCATGGACACGAGCACCTACGACCAAGTCCATATTCCCGAGGAAACTATCGGCGACGACTCGCGCTTCATGCCCGAGCAGATCGTGGTCGAAGTCCTGTTTTTCAACGACCGCGCCGTCGGCGTGACCTTGCCCAATTTTATCGAGCAAAAGGTGCAGGCCACCGAGCCCGGCTTCCGCGGCGACACCGCCACCGGCGTTACCAAGCCCGCCAAGATCAGCACCGGCGCCTCGGTCAACGTCCCGTTGTTCATCAACGAGGGCGACATCATCAAGATCGACACCCGCTCGGGCGAGTACCTGGAGCGCGTCGGCCGCGCATAACACCGCGAGGATCGTGGACGAGCGATCGCGGATCGCAATCCGAAAAGAGGCGCTGGTTGCCCGTGCGGCCATCATGCGCGCAGTGCGCGGCTATTTTCAGGTGCAAAACTTTCTTGAGGTCGAAACGCCCACGCGCGTTTTTTCGCCTGGGCAGGAAGTGCACATCGACGCAATTCCAGCCAGCGACGGGCGGTATCTAATGACCTCGCCCGAATATCACATGAAGCGGCTGGTGGCCGCAGGACTGCCGCGCATCGTGCAGTTCTGCCGTTGTTTTCGCGCCGAGGAAGCCGGACCGATCCACCAGCCCGAGTTCACCATGGTCGAGTGGTACCGAGCGGGCGGCACGATGGACGACCTGGTTCGCGACTGCGAAGTGATCGTCGAAGTCGCGGCGCGCGCCGTCGGCAACTGGCCAACCGTTTCGATTCCAGCCAATCGTCGCGGCGCCAATCAAAACAATCGTTTCACCATCGAGGCTCCCTTCGCACGCACGACGGTCCGCGAATTGTTTAGCGACCACGCAGGCTTCAAACTGCGCGGCGACGAGAGCAGCGACGAGCTGCGGAACCTTGCCGAACGCGCGGCTTGCCGAGTCGGACCGGATGCGGGTTGGGACGATATTTTCTACCAGGTCTTTCTCGACCGCATCGAGTCGCATCTTGGCGTCGAGCATCCCACCGTCGTGCTCGACTGGCCGTTGCCCATGGCGGCCCTGGCGCGGCGTAAGGCGGACGATCCCTTGACCGCCGAGCGCTTCGAGCTCTACGCGGCCGGGCTGGAGCTGGCCAACGCGTTTGGCGAGCTAACCGATCCCGTCGAGCAGCGTGCCCGTTTCGAGGCGGAGGCGGCTCTGCGCCGCCAGCGGGGTGGGGCGGTTTATCCCATCGACGAGAAGCTGATCGAAGCACTCGGGCACATGCCGGCGACGTGCGGCATCGCGTTGGGCTTCGATCGTTTGGTCATGTTGGTCACCGGTGCGTCACACATTCGCGAGGTCTTGGCCTTCGCTTATGACGAGACGTAGCAGGTTCCTTGCTTGACCCCAGATCGCCCCTCTGCTAATCGTTTGCCCTCGTGACTCAAATTCTATTCTCTTTGGCTCAGGCAGCTAACACGTCCCAGGGGCAGTCGTCCGGTCTAGGCGGTGGCCTCGGCGGCATGCTCGTCCCTATGCTGCTCATTTTCGGCGTGATGTACTTGCTGGTCATCCGGCCGCAGTCCAAACGCGCGAAGGAAACGCAGCGCATGCTCTCCGAGCTGAAAAAAGGGGACGAAGTCGTCACCACCGGCGGCATGATCGGACGCATCTCCGGAATCAAGGACGACGAGATCACGCTGCAGGTACAAGAAGGTGTGCGCATTAGGGTTCAGCGCAGTGCTGTTACCGGGCGACTGAAGACGACGACGTCGGAACCGCCCAAGACTGAGGCCAAGGCCTCGTAGCCGAAGCAAGGAACACTCGATGGAACGATCGTGGTGGTGGAAGGCTGCCCTCTATGGGGCCGCAATCGTCCTGGCCGCTCTTTACTTGGTACCGACCGTGGTAACCGAGGACAAGAATCTGCCGGCCTTCTTTCAAAAGTACTTCAAGAAACGCATTCAGCTCGGCCTGGATTTGCAGGGCGGATTGCATCTTGTCTACGAGGTGAACATCGAGAAGGCGGTGTCGAGCAAGGTCGATCGCCTCGCGAACGACGTGGACGACGCGCTCAAGAAGAAGGGCGCCGATTTCGCGCTGGTCCGCTCGGGCCGTGACGACATCACGCTGACTTTCAAGGTGCCGGGCGAATCCGCCAAGCTCGACGACGAGATGATGAAGCCTTTCCGTCGCGATCTCGACGTGGTGAGCCGCGATGCGAGCACCGGCGTCGTGAAGTTGCGCTACGACGCCGACCGGGTCGCCGAGGTCGAAGAGCTGGCCTTGCGCCAGGCCATCGAGACCATCCGCGGCCGCGTCGATAAATTCGGCGTCTCCGAGCCCACCATCATCAAGAAGGGCACCGATATCGTGGTCGAGCTGCCCGGCCTCAAGGCGGCGGACTTCGAGCGCATCAAGAACATCATCGGCCGCACGGCCCAGCTCGAATTCAAGATCGTCGACGACGGCTCGGACTACATGAAGAAGGTTGCGGCTGCCGTGCCCAAGGGCGGCGCCATCACGGTCGCGCCCGAATCGTGGACCGAGAAACACTCGGGCGCCCAGCACGAGGACGTCTATCTGCGCGTGAAGGAAAAGGATCGCGACGAGCTGAACAAGTTCATCGCCGGGCTCGCTGGCGATCTGGCGGTTCCCAATGACCGCGAGATTAGTCTTGAGCTGATGAGCCCGCGCGAAGTCAGCGAGGGCACGCCCGACCGTTACTACCGAACGTATCTGCTCAAGAAGCGCGCCGGCGTCACCGGTGAATACCTGTCTGCCGCCGACGAAAGCTGGGACGAGATGGGCCGCCCGGAGGTCGCGTTCACCATGAACCGCCAGGGCGCCAACATGATGGAGAAGCTGACCGGCGAGAACGTGGGCCGCAAGATGGCCGTCGTTCTCGACGAGAAGATCACCAGCGCGCCGGTCATCGAGTCCAAGATCGGCGAGCGCGGGCGCATCACCATGGGTGGCTACGGCGACCCCTTCAAGCTGCAACAAGAGGTGAAGGATCTGGTCGGCGTGTTGCGCTCCGGTGCCTTGCCGGCGCCGCTCAAGAAGTCGTTCGAAACCCAGGTCGGCGCGACCATGGGCCAGGATTCCATCGACAAGGCCAAGACCTCGATGGGAATCGGCGCGCTGGCGGTCATCCTCTTTATGATCATCTACTACCGCGTGGCCGGATTCATCGCGAACCTCGCCATGGCCCTCAACATGCTTTTCATGATCGCCATCCTGGCGGCATTCGAAGCGTCGCTGACCTTGCCGGG
>Ga0182027_10005951_pt1 | contig 18390 bp, 16 predicted proteins | sample 712E1DmetaG_FD_121300 | JGI IMG/M metagenome (GOLD analysis project Ga0182027, IMG submission 121300) | Permafrost microbial communities from Stordalen Mire, Sweden - 712E1D metaG (Illumina Assembly) | ecosystem: Environmental > Terrestrial > Soil > Wetlands > Permafrost | place: Sweden... | reverse complement strand
TGAGGAGTGACGCATACTGGGCGTCTGCTAGCGACGATTGACGCAGAAATCGGGAAAACTGGCCCCGGCCCGGAGGGTTGTGGAGAAAATCGGGCCATACTTCATTCTCGCCCTCGACAGTGGGGCCACCACAGCCTTCGGGCTCGGCTTCGTCTGGCCCGATTTTCTCTCGCAACGCTGCACCCTGGGAATTAGATGACAGGCCCTAGCTGCCCAATGTACTCGCTCCCTAACCGCACAACTACCTCGTTTGCCGAGACCCCGTGACCCCGGAAATCTCTGAAGATGGAACGATTGGCAACTCCGCCCTTAGCCTGCCGAGGTGGTTGACAGCTTTTGAGCCGAGGCGTGGCTTGTCGAATGGCCATCTTCAGACCATTGTTGGCAACTTTCTTCCGCGACCACCGTTCCGCCTGCCGTGCGAAACCGAAACTGTGGAAGTTGACCCAAGCGATGGCAGCCGGGTTCTGTGCCACTGCCACTGGCAGCGGGAGCCGCAACGCTCGGCGCGGCTGACGCTGGTGCTGGTGCATGGACTGGAGGGGTCGTCGGAATCAAGATACATCCAGGGCATTGCCGCGCGCGCCTGGGCTGCCGGCTTCAATGTTGTCCGCATGAACATGCGCAACTGTGGCGACACGGACGATCTGACGCCGACGCTCTATCACTCCGGACTCTCGGGGGATTTGGGCGCTGTGGTCTCTCACTTTTCGTCGCGTTTCAGCCTTGAGCGGGTGGCGCTGGTTGGTTATTCGATGGGTGGCAATCTCGCGCTGAAGCTGGCGGGAGAATGGGGCAACAGGCCACCGCTGGTCGCTGTGGCCGCGGTTTGCCCGGCGATCGATTTGGCACCCAGTTCCGACACGCTTCATGAGCCGGTCAATCGCCTTTACGAATATCGATTTCTGCTGGGCCTGATGCGCCGCTTTCGCCGTAAGGCAGCACTCTATCCAGACCGCTATGGGAACGATGGCATTGGGCCGGTGCGCTCGCTGCGCGAGTTCGACGACAAGATTGTGGCTCGCTATTGCGGATTTCGCGACGCCAGCGACTACTACTATCGCGCCGCGAGTGCGCGCGTGGTCGATGGCATCGCCGTTCCGACATTTATTCTGGCCGCGCAGGACGACCCGTTTATCCGACTGCTGCCGGAAACCCGCGCCCGGTTGCTTGCCAATCCGCACGTCGACTTTGTGGAGACGCGGCACGGCGGGCATTGTGCCTTTCTTTCGCGTGATCCAGGCGACGAAATTCACTGGGCCGAAGCTAGCGTGATTCGCTACCTTCAGTCTGTGACGGGTGTACCGAAGGACGGGCAGCATGGAAGCTGACTGGGAAGTGGAAATCGGCGGCGGCGCGCCAGTGATTGAAGCTGAGTGGGTAGGACTTGTTGACTTGCGCAGTCATCCGGAGTGCATTGCCGAGGTCGCCGAGGCTGCCGCGTTTCCTGCGCTGGCCGCGTTGCTGCTGGCACTGAATGCGGCGCACTCTCCGCTGTGGACCTCGAAATGCGACGTGTGGGAGCCGGAGCCGGCCGCACTGGCCTGCTATATAGATATGCTTCCTGTGGAGGGAAGGGTCTTTGCCCGCTGGCAACAGGCCGAGGCTTTTTGCCGGGAGTATGTGACGCGCCTGGCCCAGATTACGCGGCCGGAACTCAGCGCGGAGTGCAGTATCGATCTCGTCATCCGTCAGGCGATTGCCTGCCAGGCTGAGGGATTCGGCATTACCGCCTATCTGCGCGCCAAGGCCGCTTGCCATGCTGATGCGGAAGGCGCACTGGCCGCCGCAATGGCTGCCCTTGCGGATGCACTTCCTTCAAGCCTGGCTCCCGCAACGGCCGGTTCAAAGTTACAATGAAAGAGCGTGGGCGAGTAGCTCAACTGGATAGAGCACCAGCCTTCTAAGCTGGGGGTTGCGGGTTCGAGCCCCGCCTTGCCTACCACGCATTCAATCAATAGCTTATATAGACTTCGATCCGGGCGAGGACGCCGTCCTTTAGGGGTGAGCGGTGCTCCACAGCAGAATCCATGTAATCGCAGTTGCAGCCAAAACGATCAAGGCCGGCCGCATCAGCTGGTGATCATGCGTGCTCAGACTCGTGAACTGCAATGGAATTGTGATTTCCTGGCTACCAGCGTGGTCTGGAGGCTTCTGCTCCAGCACGAATGTCGACCTAGGCGGGGGCGCTGCTGGCGGATTCTCCGTGGGATTCTCATGGGCCAGCGGAGACGTAGTCTCCTTGGATTGGCCCACGAGATAGCGGAAGCCTCCCGGCAGAGGCACTGCAGAAAACCACCTGGTAGGCTTCAGAACGGAAAAATAGCCGTTAGGCGTTACCGCGAAATCCCTGCGGTTCCAGGTACGAGTATCCTTCATTGCATCCGCCTGAACGACTGTTAGTGGCTTTCGTCTCAGCCGCCGCGATTTCCAGCGTGCTGTTGGGCGAAATTATAGCATTGCCGATGTGCAAAGGGATGTGCAGTTTCTTGAACCTGACGCGGTGACGAATCATCGTCCGAGCCGGTCGTCGCCGACTCATTTCCAGCCCCGGTTTGAGCCTTCCGGAGACGGTGAAAAGTCCAAAGACAGGGCCAGGGAAGAGTAGCCGGTGATACAGCAAGGATCAGAATTCTAAAAGAACTTGAGATCACTTTCCGTGATATACGCTGCGTATTGTTCCCGTTGAGCGATCAATTTCAGCGGTCATTGCCCCCTCCATCACGATGTGCGCAGGCTTATTTGACTCTTTCAGTGTTCCGGTGACGACCCAATGGTCTCGTTCGAGCCGAGCGTGAAAGGGCTTTTCGCGGCCGACCTGCTTCTCTTCATAGATCGGGATGAACACAGCTTCTGCCACCCGCACGGCAGTTTCCGCATCCGGCACAAAGTCTCTTCTAGGTACGTCCGTTTGTGCACCTGCCAGAAAGACCACCGTGCCAAGAACAAGTAACACGGCAAATACAATCGCTTGAGGAACGATCATTATCTAGCTTCCTCGGAAGACCGATGGACTAGATTCTATGCGTTGCCCCCGTATCGTCGCCTACTCGTCAATTACTTCACAGTAAACATCCCCACTGGCTGCACGATGATGCACTGGATGGCAGCATCAAGAGCCGCCGACTTACCAGCCGAATCGCCAGCGGCCTTGCGGTCACGTACCGCTTGTATCTGTGGAGCTTCCAGCTTGGGTTCCCAGCTTTGTAGGCCCTGCTTCCTAGTGTAGGCCGCTGCAGATATAGTCATTTTCAAACGGCGCCAAGTTGGTGTCGAATTGCCTGGGACCTTCCCTCAGGGGCTAAAGCTCCTATCATTTGTGGCTATTTGCGGCACGACAGAAGTCGTGCCCTTTCAAAACAGCGTTGCAACAGGAGTTTTCCAGCAAGGTGTAAACAGAACGTGGAGAATGGATTTTCAAAATCGCTGCCAAAGCCTGGCTGCGGCCTCTCGTGCTTTAGCGATGATCGCAGGTTCGTCGATGCCGGGAAGTTCCCGATCGTGCATCGCGATGCGGCCGCCAATGATGGTCGTCCGGACGGAGCGCCCTGAAACACCGAAGAGCAGATGGCTGTTGATGTTGGAAGCGGTGAGCGGTGTGGGAGGGTCGTAATCCACCACAATGACGTCGGCGCATGCACCGGAAATGAGCCTGCCGACGGTGTTGCCGAAGCAGGCGCTGGCCAGATCCGCGTTGCGGTCAAAGAGCATGGCCGGCGGTTCGGTCCAACCTGCGGCGGGGTGGCCCGACTGGTGCTTGTGGAGGAGGTTGGCTACCTTGAGCGACTCGAACATGTCGCACGAGTAGCCATCGCTGCCCAGGCCGAGGCGAACGCCGCGGTCGACCATTCTGAGAACCGGCGCGCAACCCACGGCATTACCCATATTGGATTCGGGGTTGTGGATCACGTTGGTCTTGCTGCTCTGCAACAGTGCTATCTCGCGATCGTCCACATGAACGCAATGCGCGGCGATGGTCTTGTTGCCGAGAATGCCCCAGTCGTGGAACCGCTCGACGACGCGCTTGCCATGCTCGCGCTGGCACTGGGCTACATCCGAGGCGGCCTCCGCGACATGGACGTGGAAACCTGCATCGAGCTCCGAGGCTACGCGGGTGCACTGGGCGAGGGTATGGTCGCTGAGAGTGAAGGAGGCGTGGAGACCGAAGAGTCCGCGGAGCAGGCTGCCACTGGAACGCCGGCACGATTCAAGAAAGGCGCGATTCTCTTCGATACTCTGGCGCGCGACCTCATCGCCTTCGCGATCCGTGACCTCGTAGCAGAGGCAACTGCGCAGACCTGTGAGGTTGGCCGCGTCTGCGATGCGGAATAGGCTGCCGGAGATGGCGCCGGGGCTGGAGTGGTGATCGAAGATGGTTGTGGTGCCGTTGCGGATGCAGTCGATCATGGCGACGAGTGCGCTCAGGTAGACGTCGTCCAGGGTGAGAACTTTGTCGAGGCACCACCACAGGCGCTCGAGAATCTCGAGGAAGTTGCCCGGCGCGGGGTCTTTGAGCGCTATTCCGCGGGCAAACGTGCTGTAGAGATGCATGTGTGCATTGATGAGGCCGGGCAGGATGAGACCGCTGTGGGCATCGATGAATTGTGCCGTGGGGCTTGCCTGGCGCATTGCAGCAGTTGTGCCAACGTTGACGATAAGGCCGTCTTGAATGGCAACGCAGCCGCGCTCGACGAGGGGTTGTTCTTTGTCGCGGGTGACGAGGCGGCCATTGCCAACCAGCAGGATTGCGGACTTCTCCATGGTGGCATGGATTCTAGCCAAACCTGGCATTCAAGTGTTGTGATTCAAATCACATTGGCTTTAACTTGAACTGCACGACAATCAATGCACACGGCGGCCGCGAGTGGGGTCGTTTGCAATTAGCTGCTGGTGTGCCCTGACCCAGGGCAAGAGTCAACTTTGATGGCGGGACGCCGGGCCATCCACGGCGTTCGGAACCTCGGTTGAATGGAATGAGCGATGGCAAATCTCCATGTCAGCATCTGCGGATTGGAGTTCAGCAACCCGATTCTTCCTGCCGCCGGACCGCCTTCAAAAGATGGAGCTATGCTGCAGGCTGCCGCAAGAGGTGGCGCAGGCGGGCTGGTTACCAAGACAATCTCAGTGAATCCGGCAGAGGTGCCTCGGCCCTGCATGGCGGAGATTCGTGGCGGATTTCTGAATACGGAGCTCTGGTCGGAACTGCCGAAAGAACAGTGGCTGGAGACAGAGTACAAGCTGGCACGGTCGACGGGGCTGCCGGTGATTGTGGGGCTTGGCTACTCCCCAGATCAGATTCGAGAGCTGGCGCCGCTGGTGAAGCCATATGCGGACGCGCTTGAGCTTTCGACGCATTATGTGGGCAACGACATTTCGCCGATAGTGAATGCGCTGAAGGCTGCGAAGGAAGCGGTAGATGTTCCGGTGTTCATGAAGCTGAGCCCACACCCCAATATTCAGGAGATTGCTATTGCACTGGAGCAGGCGGGCGCCGATGGGCTGGTGATGATCAACTCGTTTGGTCCATGCCTGAGCATCGATCTGGAGACGGGCCTGCCGCTGATGGGGAGCAAGGACGGTTACGGATGGCTGTCAGGCGCGGCCATCAAACCGCTGGCGCTGCGCTGCGTGTATCAGGCGGCGCGGGTGGTCGGGATTCCGATCTTCGGCGTGGGCGGTGTGACGAACGGACGCGACGCTGCGGAGATGTTCATGGCAGGTGCATCGGCGGTGCAGGTGTGTACGGAGGCGATTCTGCGCGGGCCCACGGTGTACGGCAAGATTGCAAAAGAACTCAATGCATTTCTTGATGGACATGGTTACTCGTCTGTGGAGGAGATCAGGGGATTGACCATTCGCAAGATGGCGGAGAGGGGCGCACCGAAGGCTGGGCACTCTCCGACGGTGGACATGGAGCGGTGTTCTCTTTGCGGCCAATGCGAAATCAGCTGCCCATACGGCGCCATTTCAGCGAATGACAGGCTGAATATTGACGAAGAAAAGTGCTTTGTCTGCGGGTTGTGTGTTAGCCGATGCAAGCGGGGCGCTCTTCACTTGGAACTGTAAAAAGCTGCGCGGTCTGATCGACGGGCGAGTTAGGGAGTTACACGAGATGAGCAATGTTACCGGGCTTCGATGCGTTCATTGCGCGCGGACTTATAGCGCAGGAGATGTGGAATATTTTTGCCAGGTATGCGGATATGCCGATGGCATTCTCGATGTTATCTATGACTATGAGAAGGTGAAACGAGAGTTAGATGCTCCTGTGCTTGCGGGGAACGGAGATTATTCAATCTGGCGTTATCTGCCGCTACTGCCGGTAAGCGGCCGTGCATTGATTCCCTATCTTGAGGTGGGTTGGACGCCGCTTTATGATGCGACGCGGCTGGCGGGAGAGTTAGGCGTGGCACGTTGTTGGGTGAAGGACGAGGGCCGCAATCCAACCGCTTCATTCAAGGATCGCGCGAGCGCGTTGGGGGTTGTGAAAGCACTGGAGAAGAAAGCCACACGCATCACATGCGCATCTACTGGCAATGCTGCTTCGTCGCTTGCGGGGTTTGCGGCCGCGGCAGGAATTGCAGCGACTATCTTTGTTCCAGCGCGTGCGCCAGAAGCGAAGGTGGCGCAGTTGCTGGTTTTTGGAGCGCAGGTGTTCTCGGTGCAAGGGACATATGACGAAGCCTGGGAGTTATGCATGCAGGCTAGTGCGGAGTTTGGTTGGTATAACCGCAACTGCGCGGTTAATCCTTATCTGATTGAGGGCAAGAAAACTGTTTCGCTGGAGCTTGGCGAGCAGTTAGCGCGACTTACGCCGGGAAGTTTTCCCGATTGGGTTGTGGTGAGCGTAGGCGACGGGTGCACGATTGGTGGAGTGTGGAAGGGGCTGCGGGAGATGCACCTTCTCGGCTTTATTCCACGGCTTCCGCGGATACTCGGAGTTCAGGCGGATGGATGCAAGCCGTTCCTCACGGCGTGGCGGGATAAGCGCGAGCTGGTTCCATGCGAGGCGAATACGGTGGCCGATTCCATCGCAGTTGGGCATCCGCGTAACTTCAGCAAGGGGATGAGCGCAGTCACGGAGTCGGGCGGCGCATTTGTATCGGTTACTGACGAAGAAATTCTGCAGTCGATTCCGATACTGGCGCGCAAGGCGGGAGTCTTTGGCGAACCGGCAGGCGTGGCAGGCGTTGCCGGAGTCAGGCGAGCGGTGGAGGCAGGCTTGATCCATCGGTCGGAAAGCGTCGTGATCGTGATGACAGGCAATGGGCTCAAAGATATTCAGAGCGCAATTAGATCGGTAGGAAGCACTACGGAAGTGCGGCCTGACATGGAAGAAGTTCGCAGAGCTGTGGAAGTTAGTGCGTCGGCCTGATGCAGCGAGTTACTCAAGAATAATGAAAGCGAGATAAGTGCAATATGGCAAAGATACCTTTTGGTCCTACTTATGACGAGATGCTTAATCCGGGACTGCTCGGCAAGGACATTCGCGACCGGGCATTGCGAGCACTGAAAGAAGATGAGCTCAACCCGATCAACCTGTTCAACATTACCTGGAAGGATGCGGCTGATCAGGTTCGCAAGATCGTGTTGCCGACTGCGTTGACGGGTGTCGATGCAAACATCGTGGTGATGCTCGGCTGCGGATTTCCCTCAGGATCTCATAAGGTGGGCCCTGCTTACAGCACTCTGATTGAAGGACTCGTGGATGGCGAGATCGTGCCGGGTGTACATACGATTCTTGGTCCCTCGACGGGTAACTTCGGAATTGGCACGGCGTATATCTCGAAGCTGCTCGGTTTTCGCGCCATCGTGATCATGCCGGATAACATGAGCAAGGAACGGTATGAGCGTATCCAGCGATATGGCGGGGAGCTGGAACTTACTCCCGGTTCTGAGTCGGATGTGATTCTGACCCTGGAGAAGACGCGGGAGTTAATGAAGGATCCGAAGAACAAGGCGTTGGCGCAGTTTGAGCTCTTCCCCAACTATCGTTTTCACCGTCATGTGACAGGAAATAGCGCCATCGAAGCGGTGAAGGGCGTGGGCAATGGGCGCATAGCAGGCTTTACTTCGGCGCCGGGCTCGGCTGGGACGATGGCGGCAGGCGACCAGATCAAGGCGGTCTTCCCAGAGGCAAAAATTGCAGCACTGGAGCCTTATGAGTGCTCGACACTGGCCAATGGAGGGCGCGGGCAGCACCGCATTGAAGGCATCGGCGACAAGATGTGCACGCTGATTCATAACGTGCTGAATACCGATTTCGTAATTCTCATCAAGGACGAAGAGACGGTGCAGGGTGTGAAGATCTTCCACGACGGAGTGGAGTCGCTGGTGCACGTGGGCGTGAACAGAGAGTTTGCCGAAGGCCTGCGTGACCTGTTTGGTCCCTCTGGAATATGTAATGTGCTTGGTGCGATCAAGCTGGCGAAACACCTGCGACTGGGGCCTGGAGATAACGTTGTCACCATCGCGACAGACGGATTCGACCGGTATAACTCAGTGCTGGAGGATCTGAACAGCCGTTACCTTGAGTTAGCGCCTGTGGTGCTGGATCGTTGGACCCAGGATATTTTTCTGAATGCAGCTGACGAGCATGTCTTCGACTTCCGCAAGCCATCGGTGAAGGAGCGACTCTTTCTACAAAAGGAGAAGGACTGGCTGAAGTTTGGTTACACGAAGCCGTTTCTGGACTCTATGCGCAGCCAGACATTCTGGGATGCGCAGTATGCGAAGGTTGACGAATACAACAGGAAGATTCTCGCTGCACGATAGATCGATTGGAAGGAGCGACGGCCATGTTTCAGTTCACTCTGAATGAAGAAGAGATTACCGTAACGGAAGATAAGAGTCTGCTGGAATATCTACGCGAGGACGCGCGCCTTACATCAGTAAAGGACGGTTGTGCCGAGGGAGTTTGTGGTTCGTGCTCGGTGCTTATCGACGGAAAGGCGCTGCGTGCCTGCACACTGACAGTCGCCAAAGTGCATGGGAAGACAGTTACAACGGCGGAAGGGATTTCGCTACGTGAGAAGGAAGTCTATGCAAAGGCTTTCGGTGAGGTAGGCGCGGTCCAGTGTGGTTTCTGCATGCCGGGCGTGCTGATCAGTGCGAAATCACTACTCGATCACAATCCTGAGCCCACGGAGGCGGAGGTCAAGGCAGCAATAAAGTACAACCTCTGCCGCTGCACGGGCTATCAGAAGATTGAGCGTGCCATTCACCTAGCGGCGAGGGCGTTTCGCGAGGAAGAGATTCATGAAGAAGAAGGTTACAGCGCACGAGTGGGTGCGCGGATGGTACGGCTGGATGCGGCTGAGAAACTTCTCGGAACCGGCGAGTTTGTGGATGATATGCAAGTGGCCGGGATGTTGCATGGAGCGGTGCTGCGATCGAAATATCCGCGAGCGCTTGTAAGGCAGATTGACATCTCAGCCGCTAAGTTGTGCGAGGGTGTTGTGACGGTACTTACGGCGAAGGATGTTCCTGGCGAACGCTTTCTCGGGCACATTGTGCACGACTGGCCGGTGATGATTGCGGAAGGCGAAGAGACCCGCTACGTCGGCGATGCATTGGTTGTGCTAGCTGCGACGACCAAAGAGGCGGCCCGGAAAGCGCTGGAGTCGATCCGAGTCGAATATGAGGAGTTATTGCCGCTGTTATCGCCGCAGGCAGCGCTGGCAGAGGATGCGCCGCGCATTCACCCCAAAGGGAACCTGCTTTCGCAGACGATTATGAAGCGAGGCGATGTGAACAAGGCTATTGCCGAGGCCAAGTATGTTGTCACGGAAAAGTACTCGACACCGCGGCAGGAGCACGCATTCCTGGAGCCGGAGAGCGCGCTTGCTATACCTATGCAGCCGCGGGAGCTTACGGTCTATACGGCGGGGCAGAGTGTTTACGACGATCGCCAGGGAATTGTGGAGATGCTGGGCGTGGCGGACGAGAAGGTTCGCGTGATCAGTAAATATGTGGGCGGGGGATTCGGCGGCAAAGAGGATCTCTCTGTGCAGCATCATGCGGCGCTCCTGGCATGGCATAGTGGACGGCCGGTGAAGCTGACACTCAGCCGGGAAGAAAGTTTTCGCGTGCATCCAAAGCGCCACCCGATGGAGATGGAGTATACCACTGCGTGTGATGAGAAAGGGAAGGTCACCGCAGTGAGAGCGCGCATTGTGGCGGACACGGGAGCATACGCTTCGCTAGGCGGGCCGGTGTTGCAACGGGCCTGCACACATGGCGCGGGGCCCTACCAGATCGACAACGTGGATATCGTAGGAAGTTCTGTCTATACCAACAACATCCCGTCCGGCGCGTTTCGTGGATTCGGTGTGACGCAGACGTGCTTCGCGATGGAGAGCAATCTGAATCGGTTGGCGAAACTGGTAGGGATTTCTCCATGGGAGATGCGGTATCGCAATGCCATTGAGCCGGGTGGAGTGCTCTCGAACGGCCAGATCGCCGATGAGGGGACTGCACTGAAAGAAACGTTGCTAGCGGTGAAGGATGTGATCGATGCGCATCCAGACGCAGGTATCGCGTGCGCCTTCAAGAACAGCGGGAAGGGCGTTGGTGTGATGGACGTTGGGCGCGTGAAGCTGAAGGTGCAGGATGGCGGCGTGACGATCATGACAAGCGCTGCATGCATGGGGCAGGGAATCGCGACGGTGCTGGTGCAGATTGTGGCGGAGGCCGCGGGGATTGCAAAGTCCGCAATCAACGTGCATGCGCCGGATACGAAGGTGACTCCGGACAGCGGCACGAGCACGGCATCACGACAGACGGTTGTTACAGGTGAGGCTGCGCGCAGAGCGGGAGAAGCGCTCGGAGAGGATCTGAGGGATCATTCGCTTGCGGAGTTAGAGGGGAACGAATATTACCGCGAGTACGATTGCGTCACAGATCCGATGACATCGGACAAGCCCAACCGAGTTAGCCACGTTGCCTATGGGTACGCGACGCAGGTTGTGATTCTGGACGACGCCGGAAATGTCGTGAAGGTTGTTGCCGCGCATGACGTGGGCAGGGCGATCAACAGGAACGGCGTCGAGGGGCAGATTGAAGGCGGCATTGTGATGGGATTGGGTTATGCGCTCACCGAAAACTTTACGGTGAGGAACGGCGCTCCGGCGGTGACGCTGGGGACACTGGGCCTGCTGCGCTCAACGCAGGTGCCGGAGATGGATTGCCGCATTATCGAGAAGAACCAAGCAACGCTAGCGTATGGTGCGAAGGGCGTAGGGGAAATTGTGATGATTCCAATGGCGCCTGCTTTGGCCTGCGCGTATTTGCAGCGAGACGGGAAATTCCGCAACAGTCTTCCGCTCGAAGGGACTCCCTACAGTCGCAAGGCGCGAGGGCTGGCGCAGTTTGCAAATGAAGAAAGAGTATCCAAATGAAGCTGACATCGGAACGGAGCGAATTGCTGGTTGCCTTGTGCCAGGCGCTGATTCAACAGCAGAGTTATTCCGGGCATGAGGATGGTGTGGTTGAGTGCATGAAGCGGTGGTTCAAGGAACTGAAGTTCGACGAGGTACTCACGGACGAATATGGCAGCGTGCTGGGGCGCATCAAGGGTGGCCGGCCAGGCAAGGTGCTGCTGCTCGACGGACATATTGACACGGTGCCGGTTCCCGATGAGTCCAAGTGGACGCACAAACCCTTTGGCGGCGAAGTGGCGGATGGAAAGATATACGGCCGCGGGACCTCGGACATGAAAGGCGCCGTCAGCGCGATGATGGCTGCTTCGGCGTTCTTCGCGGCGGATTCGCAACGGGAGTTTGCCGGAGATATTTATGTCTCCGGAGTGGTGCACGAAGAGTGCTTCGAGGGAATTGCGTCAAGAAAGATCAGCGAGCGCATCAAGCCTGATTACGTTGTGATTGGAGAATCTTCTGAGCTGAATTTGAAACGCGGGCAACGCGGGCGGGCAGAGGTTGTGGTGGAGACTTTTGGCAAGCCGGCGCACTCAGCGAATCCGCGTGCGGGTGTGAATGCGGTTTACAAGATGGCCGCGTTGATTGGGGAGATCGGAAAACTCAAAGCGCCGGTTCACGAAATATTGGGTGAGGGGATTCTGGAACTCACAGACATCAAGTCTTCACCGTATCCCGGAGCATCCGTAGTGCCGGACTATTGCCGCGCGACTTATGATCGCCGCTTGCTGGTGGGAGAGACAAAGGCGTCGGTGTTGCAGCCGTTGCAGGCGCTGATTGACGAGATGAAGAGGAAGGACCCTGAGTTTGACGCTCATGTGAGTTTTGCCAGAGGCGTGGAGAAGTGCTGCACCGGCGAGGAGATTGGCGGGGAGAGATTTTTCCCAGGCTGGGTGTTCGATAAGGAAGATGAGTTTGTGCAAGCTGCGCTGATGGGGTTGCAGAGCGCGGGGTTGCACCCAGAGATTACGCAGTACTCCTTCTGCACCAATGGGAGCCACTATGCAGGCGAGGCCGGAATCAAGACGGTTGGGTTTGGGCCATCGCGGGAGAATTTGGCGCACACGATCGATGAGCACATTGAAATCGATCAATTGCTGAGAGCGGTTGAGGGTTACTACGGAATTCTCGCGACGGTGCTCAAGAAAGGTTGAGCGAATGCGGACTCTTATCCGAAATGGCTGGGTCGTGGATGGAACCGGACAAGCAAGGTACAAGTCCGATCTCGTGGTCGATGATGAACTGATTGCGTCTATAGGCGCGGCAGAGCACGGCCAAGGATTCGATCGGGTGATAGATGCCGAGGGCATGATCGTTGCGCCGGGCTTCATTGATACGCACAGCCACTCCGATCTGGAGGTAATGGTCAATCCATATGTAGAGGCCAAGATTCGGCAAGGCGTGACGACCGAACTGCTCGGCCAGGATGGAATTTCGATGGCTCCTCTGCCCAAGCGATATATCTCGCCATGGCGCAAAAACCTGGCAGGGCTGGACGGGGATAGCGATGTAGTCGGCTGGGATTACGAGACGACCGATGGCTATTTGAAGGCGCTCGAGGAGAAGGGCGTTGGCCTAAACGAAAGCTACCTGGTGCCGCATGGAAATGTTCGCATGGAGGCGATGGGGCTCGACAATCGCAAACCTTCCATGGAAGAACTGGAACGGATGCGGGAGATTGTTCGGCGAGAGATGAAGGTGGGGGCATTTGGACTTTCAACAGGACTGATCTATATGCCCTGCGCCTATGCGGACACTGCCGAACTGATCGAATTGTGCAAGGTTATTGCGGAGTTCGACGGAGTCTTTGTTGTGCATCAGCGGAGCGAGGCGGACACAATTCTGAGTTCGATGGAGGAGGTCATCGAGATCGGGCGGAAGTCCGGGGTGAAGATACACTTCTCGCACTTCAAGATCTGCGGGCGTAAGAACTGGGAGCTCATCGATAAGGTTCTCGTCCTTCTCGATAAGGCTGCGGCAGAAGGAATACGGACGTCGTTTGATCAGTATCCCTACGTAGCTGGAAGCACGATGCTGGGCGCGATTTTGCCGCCATGGGCGCACGATGGGGGCACGGACAAGCTGATGGAACGCCTGCGTAGCCGTGAGCTTCGCGAGCGTATGGTTCACGACATCGAATGCGGAATACCGGGCTGGGATAATTTTGTGGACTTTGCCGGCCTGGACCAGATCTTTGTGACGAGCGTGAAGACCGAGGCCAATCGGGATCTGGTTGGAAAGAGTCTAGAAGAGATTGGAGAGATTCGCGGGAAACATGCACTGGAGGCTGCGTTTGATTTGCTATTGGCCGAAGAGAACGCGGTGGGCATGGTTGATTTCTACGGCAAGGAAGAACACGTGGCGCGATTCCTCGCCAGGCCGGAACAGAACGTGTGTACAGATGGACTGCTGGGTGGGAGGCCGCATCCACGGGTTTTTGGATCGTTTCCGCGCGTATTGGGTAAGTACGTCCGCGAAGAAAGGGCGCTTACGCTAGAGGATGCGGTTCGCAGGATGACATCAAAGCCTGCGCAGGTGTTTGGTTTCGAGCGGCGAGGCACATTGAAGGCCGGAAACTATGCCGACATCGTCGTTTTCAATCCGGATACGATTATCGACAAGGGGACGTTCGTGGACCCGATTCAATTTCCTGAAGGTATTGAATACGTATTGATCAATGGGCGTATTGCGCTCAAAGCAGGCAAGTATATCCGCGAACTTGCGGGAAGAGTGTTGCGAAAATCCATTAATTAGGGCGGATTCGAAAATGGTGTAAAGGAACGATCATTCCCTCAGGGGCTAAAGCCCGTACCCTTCAAAGCGGCTCGACACTAATAGTGAAAGTGCTCCAATGCACTGTGTGACGGAAGGTTAGGACTGCCGAGTCTGCAAGGGATGTTTCTGACTACTTCAACTGCGAAGAGTCGCGGACGACGAGCGCAGGTTCCAGAATTACGGAACGCGAACGGCTTGAAGATCCTTTCTCCAAAAGACCAGTAATCATCTTTGCAGTGCGCTCGCCGATCTCCACGGCTTTTTGGTCGATGCTGGACAAGGGAACACGCAGCTTGCTGCTGTAGTGAAAGTTCCCGCTGCCAATTATGGCGATGTCCCGGGGAATGCGCACACCGGCCTCAAATGCGCGGACCATTGCTCCAACTGCAATCGTGTCATTGAAGCAGTAAAGGGCGTCTGGACGAGGTTTCAGGGCGAGTACGGTATTCATGGCCCTTATACCTCGTGTCTCGCCATTTGAATCGGCTGCATCACCTGATGCGATGACGTAGCTCTCAGGAACGGTCAGGCCATGTTTCCGCAGAGTGTCCCTGTACCCCTCGGCTCTGCGGTTGCCGATGTTGGTCGCCGGACCGCGGACATGAGCTATGCGCTTGCGGCCTTGCGCGATCAGGTGTTCGGTCGCAAGCTCTCCGATTCGATAGTCATTTATACCGACGAAATTGCAGGAGAAACCGGGGAAACTCCGGTCGAGGAGAATCAAGGGAACGCCGGCCTCTCTGATCTTTTCGAGATTGTCGGCGTTCTTTTGGCAGGATGCGACAACGAAACAATCCAGCCGATGCGCCAGCATGTGTTCGATCTCGTCCTGTTCAAGCGTGGGATCGCTTTCGGAAGAGGAGACCAGGAGGAAGTAGTTTTTCTTGCGCAGGGTGGCGGCGAGCGATTTGGCGATTTCGGAAAAGAAAGGATGAATCAGGTCGGGTACGACAAGACCGACCAGCAGACTACGGCCGGTGACCAAGCTGCGGGCCGCGAGGTTTGGCCGGTAATTCAGGTGTTTAACGCGCTCCAGGACCTTTGCCTTCGTCTCTTTTGCGACATCCGGGCGATTTCTCAGCGCCTTGGATACCGTGACTATGGATATGCCAAGTTCCTCCGCTATGTCTTTGAGACGTACGACCATACAGGAAGTGTATACAATTTTGCTCTATTGGTGAGCGAGCCAGAGGGATCTTTAGCGGCTATCGTTCAACCGTCGCCTCGATGTAGCCGTGCGGTTCGTCAATGGGAACGAAAATGTGATAGGGGTTTTCCTGGCCGAAGGGGCTGAGGTCGGCCAGAAGATGATGCAGATTGGGCATGGTCAGATGGATGCGTTCGATCTCGGGCGCTACTGCGAGCGCGGCTTTGCCCATGTCGAACAAGGTGTGCTGCACGCTCATGCTGTCATGCGCGGCAAACTCCTTCAGCAGTGCGGTGACAATGCGCTCATGCGCCTGGGCAAAGTTCGTTGTTGCCGGCGCGTAGTCCCACTTCACGGTGGCACGGGTGCCGAAGATGCGGTCCGTTGCCGGCTTGAGCGTCGTCAGCTTGTCGTTGATATAGCCCGTGAATGCCGACTTGGTGGTCTTCAGAATCGTCAAGCCATCGACTCCGGATTTGATCGACCATTTGCGACCCTGATCGCGAGCGGCGCGGACTGTGTGCACCTCGGGTCCGCCGAGCTTGAATGTGGTTGGATCCGGTGTGCCGTCTACAACCAGCCGCTCCCAGGCTCGCTCCTCAATCTTTACCAAGACGCCGGAGACTTGCTGGTTGTTGGCCAGCAGATAATCGCCCAACTCCATTGCAAACTCTTCAGTGGTTGCCGCCCTGAAATCGCGCGCAACGAAGTAGATGGTGTTCTTCATGGTGTCGGTTGGCAGAATCTTACTGTTGTCCGCTTCAGTAAAGCTGGCATCGAAATCGCCTTCCAACAGAACCTGCACACTCCACTCGTTGAATTCGTGAGTGTTTCCGTGGCGCGTGATTCGCGACAAACGCACGCGCGATTTTCCGTAGCGATTCGAACCCAGTTTGGCCATGTGTCAGCTTCCTCGATAGGTTGTGTAGCTGTTGTCACTCAAGAGAACCGGGAGGTGATAGTGCTCGTTACCGCTGAAGACAAAAGTGATTGAGATTTGCGGATAAATGCTGGTGCGGCTGTTGCGCCCAAAATATTCTTCGGTGTCAAAGGTGAGGCGGTATGTGCCCTCTTTGGCATCTTGCGCAAGTTCGCGGCAACGTCCGTCCACGTCGGTGCTTCCCAACGAAATGGACTTCCACTGACCGCCTTCGAGCTTGTCGAGGCGGACCGCGACGCCAGCAGCCGGCTTGCCCAGCACGGTATCCAGCACGTGTGTCGTAATTCCACTCATTCCACAAGCCACTTTCCCAGACGAATCTGCGTGATTTGGCGTTGCTGTTCGACGGCCTCGCGCAACTCGGCTTCGCGGCTGTTTGCGAGACGGCGATTCAAGATTTCGAGCATCTCTTCAGCGGTCCTTCCGGTGGCGCACACGATATAGGTGAAACCGAAGCGTTCCTCGTAGCGAGCATTTCCTTCGGCAAGCTCGGCTAAAACATTGCCCTCGGCGGTGGCGGCTGACGCTTGCTCCTGACGCGACCAGGCTGCTGACTTCGCAACGGCGTGTGCGGCTTTGCGCTCGCCAATGCGCGGGTGGCAGGCGAAGGCCTCCATCCAGTCGGATTCATTCATCGTGGCCCACACGCGATCTGCCGCTTCGCTTAGTTCCAGAATGCCGGCGATGGGGCGCAGAGCTACGATTGCCAAAGCCCAGCGCGTTGCGCCGCAACAGGCGATCATTGCATCGAAAGCTACCGCTTCGTCTGCTTTGTTCCAGGCATCAAGAGTTGCATTCATCGCAGTGCACGCTCCTTGGAGAGCTCGAGCAGAAACTCTTCGATGAGGTTGGCAGCCACACACCTTCTGTACTCGGCGGTGGAGCGGATGTCGTCGATCGGCTGCGCCTCGGCAAGCAATGCGCGCCGCACTGCCTTGACTGTTTCTCTGGCGATTGGCTGGCCGAGCAGAGCGGCTTCCGCCTGATACAAACGCGCAGGGAAGGGAGCCAGGCTCGCGGCGGCGAGGCGAATCTCGCTGACATCATTACCGTCAAGGAGCGCTGTTGCAGCCAGAGCGACTTTTGAAATAGCCATGGCGCGCCGAGTTCCAATCTTGCGCAGGTATTGTTTGTGATGCTTAAAGCGGCGGGGCAAGTGGATTGCGAAAAGCAGTTCATCCGGGGCCAGCACATTGCGCTTGTAGCCGGTATGGAATTCCGAGTAAGGGACCCGCCGACTGCCGCGTTGCGAAACGATCTCGATTTCAGCATCGTAGACGAGCAGTGCAGGCGAGGAGTCCGCGGCGGGCGAGCCGTTCACCAGGTTGCCGCCCAGGGTTGCGCGGCTCTGGTTTGCAACGGAGCCGATACAGCTTGCGGCTTTGGCGAGCAGAGGTAACTCCGCGGCAAGTCCTGCGTGCGCCCGAATATCGCGAAACGTTGTGCAGGCGCCAAGGACAATGCTGTTCGCAGTGGTGTCGATGAAACGCAGATCGGGAATGCCCCAGAGGTTTACGAGTTTGCGCGCGTCGAGCCTGCCGGCCGCAAACGCAACCATCAGCTCAGTGCCGCCGGCAATGGGCGTCCACTCTCCGGGCGCGGCGGCGAGCAACTGCAGCACCGCGGCCAGACTGCCGGGCGCGATCAGCTCATGTGCTTCAGGATTACCCCGCATGATTGACCTTCTTCGCGGCCGATTCAGCGATCTGCGTTGCGCCTGCGATCACCGACTCAAAGATGCGCATGAAGCCGGTGCAGCGACAGAGATTTCCGGCGAGCCCTTCGCGGATCTCGGCCATACTGGGGCTAGGACTGCGCTCAATCAATTGCGCTGCGGCCATCAACATACCTGGCGTGCAGATTCCGCATTGCGCTCCGCCGTGGTCGAGGAATGCCTGCTGCAAGGGATGAAGCTTGCCGTCCGATGCGAGGCCTTCGACGGTCTGAATGTCGGCGCCTTCAGCTTGCAGAATGGGCACGAGGCAACTGTTGACGAGTTCGCCATTCATGCGCACCGAACACGATCCGCATTCACCTTCGCCGCAGCCTTCCTTGGTTCCGCTAAGATGCAGATCCTCGCGGAGTACATCGAGGAG